>WNGQ01002158.1_pt1 | contig 46168 bp, 40 predicted proteins | sample 5407661 | NCBI WGS metagenome assembly WNGQ01 (sample SAMN13153382, study PRJNA577476) | soil metagenome | isolation source: 60 cm soil or saprolite under Garry oak tree replicate 2 | place: USA:California | collected 2016-06-15 | reverse complement strand
TGCTGGTCGGCGGCGGCGCCCTGTGGATGCGCAAGCTGGTCAAGGTGGAGGTGTAGCGATGCCTGCGGCGATCCTGCTGGACGGCGTGCTCGTCGGCCTGGCCATCGCGATGGTGGTGGTGGCCGTGGCGCCGTTCCGGTCCAAGGCCGGCGGGATCGCCAGCGCGACCGCGGTGATCGAGCAGCGCTACGCCCAGCACTTCGACACCGGGGAGGAAGGGCCGGCGCCTGCCGCGCCGCCCTGGCTGGCCGGGATCGGGCGGCGGCTGTCCCCGGCGGGCACCGTCGCGAAGCTGCAGCGCAGGCTGGACATCGCCGGCAACCCGGAGCGCTGGAACACCGACCGGCTGTTCGCGGTGAAGGCCATGGGGCTGGTCGGGCTGGCCGGCCTGGGCCTGCTCATCGGGCTGCACGATCTCACGCTGGCGATCCCGGCCATCGGGCTCGGCGGCCTGGCCGGGTTCTTCGTGCCCGACCTGCTGCTGTACAACACGGGCATCAAGCGGCAGCTGAAGATCCAGCAGGACCTGCCGGACGCCATGGACATGCTCACCATCTGCGTCGAGTCCGGGCTGGGGTTCGACGCCGCGCTGGCCCGGGTGGCCCGCAACTCGGGGGGGCCGGCGGCCGCCGAGTTCTCCCGGGCCCTGCAGGAGATCCAGATCGGCAAGTCCCGGGCCCAGGCGCTCCGCTCGCTGTCCGAGCGGACCACGGTCGCCGAGCTTCGCGCGTTCACCTCCGCCGTGGTCCAGGCGGGCGAGCTGGGCATCCCGATCGCGGACGTGCTGCGCGAGCAGTCCAAGGAGATGCGGCTGCGGCGCCGCCAGCGGGCCGAGGAAAAGGCGCAGCAGGTGCCGGTGAAGATCCTCTTCCCGCTGATCGGCTGCCTGTTCCCCGCGCTGTTCATCATCGTCATTGGGCCGGGTGTGATCTCGATCATGCACTCGTTCATGCACCACTGAGCCACCGCGATGAGAAACCCGCTGCTTGCCTGCGCGCCTTCGGCACGACGTCCCGCGAGGGGGGCCAGGAAACAAGGCGCACGCCGCCCGGACTACGGCAGGCTGATCATGATTCCCACGGCGCTGGGCTTCGTGGTCCTCGACGGGGCGGCCCTGGTCCGCGGCAGCGGCACGGACCCGCTGCACTGGGTAAGCACCGGGCTGGTCTGCGCGTTCTACGCGCTGATCGTCTGGTGCTACCTGCGGCGCGGCCCGGCCAGCGCGACCAGCCGGTCGGTCACCGCCCACGCCGCGGCGGTGACCGCGATGCTGGTCCCGTTCGCGTTCCCGCTGCTGCGCTCGGCACCGCCGGGCGGCGCCCAGCAGTGGGGCGGCGACGCGCTGGTGGCGGGCGGCACCGCCTTGGCGGTCTGGTCGCTGCGGTCACTGGGCCGCAGCGTGTCCGTGCTGGCGCAGGCCAGGGTCCTGGTCGACCGGGGCCCGTACCGGTGGGTGCGGCACCCGCTGTACACCGGGGAGATCATGTCCTCGCTCGGGCTTGCCCTGCTGGCGGGCACCCTGCCGGCGCTGGCCGTCTGGCTCGGGTTCTGTTTCCTCCAGGCGTACCGGGCGCTGCGGGAGGAGCAGTTGCTGCTGGCGGCCATGCCCGCCTACCGCGGCTACCGGGCGCGCACGGCGGCGCTGGTCCCCGGCCTGTTCTTACCGGCGCCTGCGCGTCAGCCCTCGCTCAGCCCGAGCAGGCGCGCGGCGTTCCACTTCAGGATCTTCGGCCGGACCTCGGGCTTGATCGGCAGCGCCTCGAAGTCGGCGAGCCAGCGGTCGGGCGTGATCAGCGGGTAGTCCGAGCCGAACATGACCTTGTCCTTGAGCAAGGTATTGGCGTACTGGACAAGCTGCGGCGGGAAGTACTTCGGCGACCAGCCGGACAGGTCGATGTACACCAACGGCTTATGGGTCGCCACCGCCAGCGCCTCGTCCTGCCAGGGGAACGACGGGTGCGCCAGCACAATGGACAGCCCGGGGAAGTCCGCCGCCACGTCGTCGACAAGCAGCGGGCTGGAGTATTTCAGCCGGACGCCGCCTCCGCCGGGGGCCCCGGCGCCGATCCCGGTCTGCCCGGTATGGAACACCACGGGAACGCCGAGTTCCTCGATGGCCTCATACAACGGGTACGCGATCCGGTCGTTCGGATAGAACGCCTGCATGCTGGGGTGGAACTTGAAACCGCGGATGCCATGCCCGGCGACCAGGCGGCGCGCCTCGCGGACACCGGCCTTGCCGCGGGCCGGGTCGATGCTCGCGAACGGGATCAGCACGTCAGGGTTGTCGGCGGCCGCCTGCGCCACCTCCTCGTTGGGCACACCCGGAATCCCGGTGGCGGCCTCCGCGTCGACCGTGAACACCACGCACGCCATGCGCCGCTCCCGGTAGTAGGCGGCGATCTCCGGCAGGGCGGGCGACCGGCGGTCCGCCTTGAACAGGGCCCGCGACGCGTCGTGCAGTTCCGCGCTCAGGGACCCCTGCCCGGCCGCGGACACCTCGGCGTGCGCGTGCACGTCGATCGCGGCCAGATCGTCAACGTTCATGGCACGCTCCTCCGGCTACCGGGCAGGTGTGCAGGCGATGACCGCCGAGCGTACCGCCTCCCGCCCGGCAGGTCGGCTCCGGCCGCGGGGCGCCCGGTCACGGGACGTGGCCACCGGTCGGCCCCGCGGCGAGGATCACCAGCAGCGCGCCGCCGAGCAGGAACGGCCCGAAGCTGATCGTGCCGCGCAGCGTGACCCAGTGGGCCGCCAGCAGCGCCAGGCCGGCCAGCCCGGCCAGGATGAAGCCGAGGGCGGCCCCGGTCAGCACGGCCCGCCAGCCCAGCCAGCCCAGCACCAGGCCGGCCAGCCCGGCCAGCTTGATGTCACCGCCGCCGAGCTGGCCCGGCCGGGCCAGCCCGAGCAGCAGGTACCCGGCCGCCAGCACCAGGCCGCCGAGCAGCGATCGCCACAGCGCCGCCAGGTCGTGCCCGGTCAGCGCGGCGATGGCGAGCAACCCGATCAGGACCGGGTAGGCGGGCAGGGTGAGCCGGTCGGGCAGCCGCTTGACGCTGATGTCGATCGCGGCGAGGGCCACGCCGAGGGCGCCGAGGAACCCGAGCGCGAGCGTGAGCGGCTGGCCGCCGAACCGGCCGGCCAGCAGCGCCAGCACCGCCGCGGTGGCCAGTTCGAGCACCGCGGGAGTGCCCAGGGCGCGCCCGCACTCCGGGCAGCGCAGCAGCGGCCAGCGGCCCAGCCGGGTGTCACAACCGGGGCAAGCGACCCGGTCCGGGGCACCGGCCGGTACCGAGAGCCGGAAGACCTGGCCGCGGAGCAGCGCCCCGGCCACCAGGCCCGCAGCCGCGCCAGCCGCCGCCCACGCTAGGTTCACACGCCCCCCACCATGCGATTACGTACTGTAATCATACTTTGATGCCTCGGGAGCGTCACGCCGCAGCCGCCGGGCCGAACGCCGCATCGCTCCGCGCTGCGGCTTCCCGGCGGCGAGACTCTGCAGGTTTCGGGGGCAAGCCCCCGGACCCCTGTGCCTCCCGAAGCCAGCGAAGCGCCCGCGAGGGAGGCAGGCTGCGGAGCTCAGCGGCACGGCGGTGCGTAGCTCAGGCCGGGCACGTAGGCGCGCCACTCGGCGCGGGTCAGCGGCTGCCCGGCCAGCGCGCACACGGCCCGGGCCGCGTCGCTGGCCCGGGTATCCCAGCGCCAGACCAGCCCGGCCGAGTCCGCCGCGGCCAGCGTCCGCCCGCCGGCCCCGAACGCGACCGAGTAGACGTGCCCGGCCGGCCCGGTCAGGGCGGCGATCAGCGCCGGGTGCGCGGGACGGGCCAGGTTCCACAGCCACACGCTGCCGTCGGTGTTGCCCGCGGCCAGGACGTTCCCGCCGGGGCTGAACGCGACCGAGTACACATAGCCGGCCGGCCCGGCGAGCACCGGGCCGATGTGGTGCGGCCGGGCCGGATCCGTGACGTCCCAGAGCCGGACGTCCTTGTCCGCGCTGCCGACCGCGAGCACCCGCCCGCCCGGGCTGAACGCCACCGAGTACGCGGTGCTGGACGGCCCGGTGAGCGCCTTGCCGAGCTGGGCCGGCGCGGCCGGGTCCGCCACGTTCCACAGCCGCACCCTGTCGTCCGCGCTGGCGGCGGCCAGGACCCGCCCGCCGCGGCCGAACGCGACCGAGAACACATAGGTGTGTGCGTCCGGGATCACCGCAAGCTGCCGGGGCCGCGCCGGATCGGTGAGGTCCCAGAGCCGCACGGTCCCGTCGTCGCCGCCGCTGGCCAGCAGCTTCCCGTCCGGGCTGAACGCCACGAACTCGACGAGGCCGCCGGCCGAGGCGGGCTGCGCGGTGCCGAGCGGGATCAGGCCGGGCCCGCGCCGCCAGAGCTGGATCCGCCCGTCGGCGTACCCGGTGGCGAGCAGGTTCCCGCCGGGGGAGAAGGCCACCGCGTTGACGATGTCCCCGGGGGCGGCACCAGGGATGGCGGCACTGGCCGTCAGCGCGCGGGCTGCCGGGTTCCAGAGCTGGAGGCCGGCGCCCCCGGCCGCGAGCGCCCCGCCGCTGGGGCTGAACGCGATGCTGTTGACCTGGCTGCCGGTGATCAGGCCCGGCGGAGGAACCTGCCAGGCCCGGGCATAGCCGTCGGCGTCGCCGGCGACGAGCAGGCCGGGGCCGTCCCAGGCCAGCGAGGTCACCGGTTGCGGCTGGGGCAGGATGCCGAGCGGCGCGCCGGTCACCGCGTTGAACAGCCGCACCTGGTCATCCGACCCGGCCTCGGCCAGCACCTGCCCGCCGGGGCTGTAGGCGACCGCCATGATCCAGTCGGTGGCGCCGCGGAGGCGCTTGACCGGGACAGGCTTGGCGGGGTCGGTGATGTTCCACCGCCAGACCTTGTCGTCATAGCTGCCGGCGGCCAGTTCGCCGCCGCCGGGGCTGAACGCCACCGAGTCCACGACGCCGGCCGGCCCGGTCAGCGGCTTGCCGGCCGGCCGCGGCCTGGCCGGGTCGGCCACGTCCCACAGGCGCACCTTATGGTCCGCGCTGCCCGCCGCGAGCAGCCGCCCGTCCGGGCTGAACGCCACCGCGTGCACGAACCCGGCGGCCCCGGTCAGCGGGCCGCCTGCGGGAACACCGTGCCCGGGATCGCTGACATCCCACAGCCGCACGGTCTTGTCGGCGCTGCCCGCCGCCAGCAGCCTCCCGTCCGGGCTGAACGCCAGGGCATAGATCGTGTTCCCCGGGCCGGTCAGCGGGCCGCCGAGCGGCACGGGGTGACGTGGGTCAGCGACGTTCCACAGCCGGACCTCCCGGTCCTGCCCGGCCGTGGCGAGTACCCGGCCATCCGGGCTGAACGCCGCCGTGTACAGCGGATGGCCGGCTCCCAGGTTTGCGACCGTGCCGATCAGCGCCGGGCGCCCCGGCACGGCCAGGTACCACAGTTTGAGCGTCCCGTCCGCCGCCGCCACCGCCAGCAGGTCCCGGCCGGGGGCCAGCGCGACCGACTGCACCGGCATCGCCGAATCCTGCATCCGGGCCGCCATGGGCGTCCCCGACGACTCCAGCAGGCTGGCCCGGGCCTGCTGGGTGTGGGAGATGTCGTAGGCGGCCACCGAGAGCTGCGCGGCCAGGCCCGGATCGTTGGCGCGGACCTGGTCGGCCTCGATGGCCACGGTCCGCGACTGCGCCGGATCCTGCGCGGTGAGCAGGAGTTGCCGCTGGCGGAACGCGTAGCCGGCCAGTCCCACGGTGAGCAGCACCAGGACGGTCAGCGCCGCGACTAGTTGCCGCAGCCGCCGGGTCCGGCGCCGCTGCGCCGCCTGCTGGGCGCGCTCCTCGGCGATGCTCGCGCCGACGAAGTTACGGGCGTCCTGGCTCAGCGCGTCGCGGTGCGCGGTGCTGCCCGCCCAGCCGGCCGCCAGGGCGAGCTGCCCGCCGCGCAGCAAAGCGGCCGCCTCCCGGCCGGCCTGTGCCCACGCCTGCGCCGCCACCTCGATGAACCGCCGCATCCTGAAGTCCTCACGGTCGGCGTCGATCCAGCCACGAAGCCGGGGCCAGGCGCCGAGCAGCGCCTCGTGGGTGATCTCCGCCGCCGCCTGGTCCTTGGTGACCAGGCGATGCGTGACGAAGCGCTCGAGCACCGCCGCCGCCGCGCTGGCATCCCCCGGGAGGTCGCTGAGCGGCAGCCGGGCCCGGGTCTGGATGCCGTCGTCGCCGCCGTGCACCAGCCGGAGGAACAGCTGCCTGGCGACCTCCTGCTGGCCGGTGTCCAGCGTCGCGTAGGCGTCCTCCGCGGTCCGCGCGATGGCATCCCGTATCCCGCCGCTGGCCTGGTAGTCGGCGACGGTCAGGCGGCCGCCGCGGCTGCGGGTCCAGGTGGCGAGCAGGGCGTGGGAAAGCAACGGCAGCGCCCCGGCCTCGTGCCCGCCCGGGCCGGGCGCGCCGGGCGGGCGCATATCGGCCAGCAGCACCTCGACCAGGCCGTCCTCGATGTCCCGGCCCGCCTTGCGCGCGGGCTCCACGATCGCCCGGCGGAGCTGCCCGGCGGACATCGGGCCGACCACGATCTGCCGTTCCTGCAGCGACCGGGCCAGCCCCGGGTAGCCGAGCGCGTGACCGTAGAAGTCCGCGCGCAGGCCGAGCACGACCAGGGTGTGCTCGGACAGGGCGGACAGCGCGGTGACGAACTCCCGCCGCCCGGTCTCGTCCGCTCCCGCGGTGAAGATCTCCTCAAGCTGATCCACGATGATCGCCGGTGGCTCGTCCCCCCGCCCGGCGAGCCGGGCGTACCGCCCCGGGTCCTCGCGCAGCCCCTGCGCCAGCAGCCCGGCGCGCAGCGGTCCCTCGGTCCCTGGCCAGGCCAGCGGCGCCAGATACCCGGCCAGGGCCGGCAGCGGCGCGGCGCCCGGCGTGATCAGCACCACCGGGCGGCCGCCCGGCCGGGCCGTGCTGCCAGCGCGCAGCCGGGGGACCAGGCCCGCCCGCAGCAGTGAGGACTTGCCGGACCCTGACGGCCCGACCACGGCCAGCGGCAGCCCCGGCGCACCCGGACCGGTCGCCAGCCGGACCAGGTGCAGCACTAACTCCTCGCGGCCGAAGAACCAGGCGGCGTCCTCGGGCTGGAAGCTGGCCAGGCCCCGGTACGGAGCCGGGCCGCCGGCCGGCGGCCGGCCCGGCGCGCGGCGGACCCGGTTCAGCGCGTCCAGCCAGCGGCGCACCTGCCCGGCATCGGTGATCTGGCAGGCGGCCAGGATGCTGGGCAGCAGTTCGGGCTGCCGCGCCGGCGGGAGGTGGCGCGCGGCGAAGTAGTCGCCGACCGTGCTGACCGGGATCCCGCTTGCCTTCGCTACCTCCCGGATGGTGAGCCCCGCCTGTTGCCGGGCCAGGGTGAGCTCGCGGCCGAAGTCCTGCTGGCTGGTGATCCGCGCAGGGTCAGGATCTCCGGGATCCGGTAATGATTGACGCGTCATCGGCTCCCCTCGTGCGCCCCGTTGGGCCGCCGGCGCGGCATGCCCCGTAAAGTGACCCGGACCACCGCAAGCCGCTGATCCGCGGGCTGGCGAGCAACAGGTCAGTTCACATCTAACGCCCTATTGGGCCCCCATGGGTGCGGTATCGGAGCATGCGTCCGCGGCGCCGGTCCGCATCGGGACGGTTACCGGGGGTGGAATATGACATATGCGTCAGCGTTAACCGGCCCGGTAACCGCGCTATGACATGAGCGTCAGCTTCGAGTGACATATGCGTCAGGTTCTGCGCGGCAGCCGCCGCGCGGCCGCCCCGGCGCCGTTCCGCGGAAGTGCCGGGCGCCCGCCGGAGCAAATGACAGGCTACGGCAACACCCGGTGCGGCAAGGGAATTCAAGCGCCCGGGCCCGGCGCCCGGGCACGATTCACCGGCCCCTGCGCGGCCGCCCTCGTCATGCACTCTGCCTGCGGGTTCACGCGGCAAACCCGCCCGTAGCCGAGCAGGACGGGCCGCGCCGGGCCAAATGTTCCCGGACGCCCAGGAAATGGCTCGGTAAAGACGTCGCTGGCGGCCGCGGTTTGCCAGCCGTGGACTTGCGGGGAGCTACGACCGTAATGTAAATGTCTTTGCCGGGGCCGGCGCGGTGCCGGGCCTTGCGAGTTCTGCGACATCGGTGTCACATGACGCCGATGTCATTGTTTGCATTCACCTGTCAGCTGTGAAGGAATAGGGGACGTGACCCGGGATGCGACACGATCGGACGATGCCAGCGCACCCGGAGCGGTCATGGGGCGGGGTGGCGGGGCCGGAGCTAGCACCGAGCCGGTCAGGGTGATCACCTCCCAGGCCGGCGCCAAGGCCGCGGACGAGAACTTCCCCGTCGCGCTCCGGCTGCTTCCCGGCCGCTACCGCCAGTCCCTGACCGCCGTCTACGGCTTCGCCCGGTCGGCCGACGACATGGGCGACGAGGCGCCGCCGGCCGAGCGGCTGGCCCTGCTCGACGAACTCGAAGCCGACCTGGGCCGGCTCTACCGCCCCCGGCCCGGCGGGGCAGGCCCGCGGCTCCCGGTGGTCCGGGCGCTCGCGCCGGCCGTCGCGCGGTATGCGATCCCCGCCCAGCCGTTTCTCGACCTGATCCAGGCGAACCGCCAGGACCAGCGGGTCACCCGCTACCAGACCTTCGACGAGCTGCTCGGCTACTGCCGCCTGTCGGCCAACCCGGTCGGCCGGATCGTGCTGCACGTCTTCGGCGCGGCCACACCGCACCGCGAACGGCTCTCCGACCTGGTCTGCACCGCGCTGCAACTGGCCGAGCACTGGCAGGACGTGGCCGAGGACCTGCGGGCCGGCCGGGTCTACCTGCCGGGCAAGGACCTCGCCGCCTACGGCGTCACCGAGGCCGACCTGGCCGCGCCGTCCGCGTCGCCGCAGGTCCGGGCGCTGCTCGCGTTCGAGGTCCGCCGGGCCGCCGACCTGCTGGACGAGGGCGCGCGCATCGTCGGCACGCTGCGCGGATTCGCCAGGGCGGCGGTGGCCGGGTACGTGGCGGGCGGCCGGGCCGCCCTCGCCGCGATCACCGCCAGCGACTGCGACGTGCTCGCCGCCACCCCCCGCCCGCGCAAGCCCCGCGTGGCGGCCGAACTCCTCCGTGCCTACGTGACGGGAAGGTGACGTGACCACCGACGTCGTCCGCGCCGCCTACCGGCGCTGCGAGGAGATCACCTGGTCCCAGGCCAGGAACTTCTCCTACGGCATCCGGCTGCTCCCCCCGGCCAAGCGGCACGCCCTGGCGGCCGTGTACGCCTTTGCCCGGCGGATCGACGACATCGGGGACGGCACCCTGCCCGCCCCGGAGAAGCTGGTCCTGCTCGAGGAGGCCCGGGCCGCGCTGGCCGCGCTCCCGGCCGGCCAGGTCGACGGCGGCGACGAGGTTCTCGTCGCGCTGGCCGACGCCGCGGCACGGTTCGACATCCCGCTCGCCGCGTTCGGCGAGCTGATCGACGGCTGCGCGGCCGACGTGCGCGGCGTCAGCTACGCCACCTTCGACGACCTGCTGCACTACTGCCGGTGCGTGGCCGGGTCGATCGGGCGGCTGTCCCTCGGCGTGTTCGGCACCAGCGACCCGCAGCAGGCGGTGCCGCTGGCCGATTCGCTCGGCGTCGCGCTCCAGCTCACCAACATCCTGCGGGACATCCGCGAGGACTACGCCAGCGGCCGGATCTACCTGCCCGCGGAGGACTTCGCCCGGTTCGGCTGCGCCCTGGGCGCCGACCCCGCCGACGACCCCGGCCAGGGCAAGCTCACCGCGCTCGTGGAGTTCGAGGCGGACCGCGCCCGCACCTGGTACGCCAAGGGCCTGGCGCTGATGCCACTGCTTGACCGGCGCAGCGCCGCCTCGGCCGGGGCCATGGCGGGCATCTACTACCGGCTGCTGGAGAACATCGCCGCCAGCCCCGCCGCCGTGCTCACCCGCCGGGTGTCGCTGTCCGCGCGGGAGAAGGCCGCGGTGGCGGCCAAGTCGCTGGCGTCGGCGGCGGTCCGCCCGCCGCGCCGCCGGCCACGGCCGCCCGCCGCAGCCCCTGGAGCGGCCGGGTGACCGCGAAGGCAGTCGCGCCGCATGTGGCGGTGGTGGGCGGCGGGCTGGCCGGGATCACCGCCGCCATCGCGCTCGCCGAGACCGGGACCCGGGTCACCCTGCTCGAAGCCCGGCCCCGCCTGGGCGGCGCCACCTGCTCGTTCAGCCGCGGCGGCCTGACCGTCGACAACGGGCAGCACGTGTTCCTGCGCTGCTGCACCGCCTACCGCGGGCTGCTGGCCAGGCTCGGCATGACCGGCTCGGTGACGCTCCAGGACCGCTTCGAGGTCACCGTGCTGCGCCCCGGCGGCCGCGCCACGCTGCGCCGCACGGCGCTCCCCGGCCCGCTGCACATGGGCCAGGCACTCGCCGGCTACCGGCACCTTTCCTATCCGGAACGACTCCGCGTGGTGCCCGCGGCCCTCGCGATGACCAGGCTCGACCCGGCCAGCCCCGGGCTGGACGAGCGGCGCCTCGGTGACTGGCTCGCCGCCCACGGGCAGGGCGAGCATGCCCGGCGGGTGCTGTGGGACCTGTTCACGGTGTCCTCGCTGAACGTCGCCGGGGATGACGCGAACCTGGCGCTCGCCGCCACCGTGGTGAAGACCGCGCTGCTGTCCGCGCGGGACGCGGCGGACATCGGCGTCCCGGCCGTCCCGCTCGGCGAGCTGCACGGCCAGGCCGCGGCCAGCCTGCTCGGCCGGCTGCGCGCCCGGGTCCGGCTCGGCGCGAAGGCGGCGGCGGTGGAGGCGCTGCCTTCCGGCGGGTTCTGCGTCCGCCTGGCCAGCCGCGGCACGGCCGAGCCGAACGGCGGTGAGATGATCCGGGCCGACGGGGTGGTCCTGGCGGTCCCGCCGGAGATCACGGCCTGCCTGCTGCCGCCCGCGGCCGGACAGGCCATCGGGGGGTTCCCGGGGGGTCGCTCCCCCGGGCGAGCAGGGCCCGGGCCGGGGGAGTGGCTGCGGATCGGCACCTCGCCGATCGTCAACGTGCACGTGATCTACGACCGGCGGGTGACCAGGCTGCCGTTCGCCGCCGCGGTGGACTCGCCGGTGCAGTGGGTGTTCGACCGGACCGGGCCGTCGGGCCTGCGCGAAGGGCAGTACCTGGCGATATCGCTGTCGGCGGCGGATGCCTACGCCGACGTCCCGGCCGCCCGGCTGCGGGAGCAGTTCCTGCCCGCGCTGGCCGAGTTGTTCCCCGCGGCGGCGCAGGCGCGGGTCGTCGATTGCTTCGTCACCAGGGAGCGCCGGGCCACGATGCGCCAGGCGGCCCGGGGCCGCGACCGCCACGCCGGGCCTGGTCCTCGCGGGCGCCTGGACCGACACCGGGTGGCCGGACACGATGGAGGGAGCCGTGCGGAGCGGACTGAACGCGGTGCGGGAACTGCGCCGGAGCCTGGGCAGCACGGCACCGCGCTGGGCAACGGGCCGGGCAGCGGCGGTCAGCAGCGGCGCGACCGGGGGGCCGGCATGACCGCGGTGATGCCCGCCGGCGTAGCGACCGCGCGGGACCTGGTCGGCCCGGCGATGACCGCCGCCGTGGCGCGGCTCAGCCCCGAGGTGCGCACGGTCGCCGCTTACCACCTGGGCCTGGCCGGGCTGAACGGGCATGTGACGGAGCACGGGCGGTCCGCCGGTGACGGCCTGCCGGCCGTCACCGTGCCACCGCCGGCCGGCCGCCGGGCCCCGGCCGGGCCGCCGCCCGCCCCGCCCGCCGAGCCGCCCGCCAAGCCGGGCGGCTCGGGGAAGGCGCTGCGGCCGGCGCTGGCCCTGCTGTCCGCGCGGGCGGCGCTGGCCGCGCCGGAGCGCGGGGTTCCCGCCGCGGTCGCCGTGGAACTCGTGCACAACTTCTCGCTGCTGCACGACGACATCATGGACGGCGACCGCGAGCGCCGGCACCGGCCCACCGCCTGGACGGTGTACGGGGTCGGTGCCGCGATCCTGGCCGGGGACGCCATGCTGGCCCTGGCCCAGGACATCCTGCTCGAGGACAAGGCGCCGCAGGGCCTGTGGGCGGCCCGCTGCCTGTCCGCGGCGGTGCAGCGGCTGATCGCCGGGCAGGGCGCGGACCTGGCGTTCGAGCGCCGCGACGACGTCTCCCTCGCCGAGTGCCAGGAGATGGCCGGGGACAAGACCGCGGCGCTGATGGCCTGCGCGTGCAGCATCGGCGCGATCCACGTCGGCGCGCCGCCGGCCGTGGCCATGGGGCTGGCCGGGTTCGGCGCGCACGCCGGGCTGGCCTTCCAGCTCACCGACGACCTGCTGGGCATCTGGGGCAGCCCGGCGGTGACCGGCAAGCCGGTCCGCTCGGACCTGCGGGCGCGGAAGAAGTCGCTGCCGGTGGTGGCCGCGCTGACGGCCGGCACCCCGGCCGCCGCCGAACTGTCCGCGCTGCTGCGCCGGGAGGACGAGCTCAGCGAGGAGGACCTGGCCCGCGGCGCCGGGCTCGTCGAGGAGGCGGGCGGCAAGGACTGGACGGAGAACGAGGCCGCGGCCCAGCTCGCGGCCGCGCACCGGTGCCTGGCGGAAACTCCGATGCCGGACGACGTCCGGGCGGAGTTCGCCGGGATCGCCGAGTTCATCACCGCGCGGCAGTGGTGAGGGGATAGGGAGCCGATGACAGTCACGCAGCCACGGCATGCCGGGCCCTGCGCCGCCGGGCCGGCGGCGGAGGCGCTCGCCCGCGCCCGGGATCACCTGCTCGGCCTGCAGCACGAGCAGGGCTGGTGGCAGGGCGAGCTGGAGACCAACGTCACCATGGACGCCGAGGACCTGCTGCTGCGGGAGTTCCTCGGCGTCCGGACCCCGGAGCAGACCGACGCCGCCGCCCGGTGGATCGCGTCCCGGCAGCGCGACGACGGCACCTGGGCGAACTTCTACGGCGGGCCCGGCGAGCTGTCCACCACGGTGGAGGCGTATGTCGCGCTGCGGCTGGCCGGGCACGAGCCGCAGGCGCCGCACATGGCCAGGGCGGCGGACTGGATCCGCGGCCAGGGCGGGATCCCGGCCACCCGGGTGTTCACCCGGATCTGGCTCGCCCTGTTCGGCGAGTGGTCCTGGGACGACCTGCCGGTGATGCCGCCGGAGCTGATCTACCTGCCCGCCTGGTTCCCGTTCAACGCCTACGACTGGGGGTGCTGGGCGCGGCAGACCATAGTCCCGCTCACCATTGTCGGGGCATTCAGGCCAGCCACGCCGCTTCCGTTTGGACTGAAAGAACTCTGGCCAGCCGGTGCCGGGCCGGTCGTGATCGGGCGGCGGGACCGTCGCAAGGACCCTGCCTGGGCAGCGGCGTTCGGCGGCCTGGACCGGGCGCTGCACGGCTACGAGCGGCGCGCGCACCGGGCCGCGCCGGTGCGGGCGGTGCGAGCAGCGGCGATCCGCCGGTGCGCCGAGTGGATCATCGCCAGGCAGGAGGCCGACGGCTGCTGGGGCGGCATCCAGCCGCCGTGGGTGTACTCGCTGATCGCCCTGCGGCTGCTCGGCTACGGGCTCGACCACCCGGTGATGCGGCGCGGCCTGGCCGGCCTGGACCGGTTCACCATCACCGAGGACACCCCCGAAGGCCCGGTGCGCCGGATGGAGGCGTGCCAGTCGCCGGTCTGGGACACCGTGCTCGCGGTCATCGCGCTCGCCGACGCCGGCCTGCCCGCCGACCACCCGGCCCTGGCCAAGGCGGCGGACTGGCTGCTCGCCGAGGAGATCACCGGGCCGGGGGACTGGCAGGTGCGCCGGCCGGCCCTGGCGCCCGGCGGCTGGGCGTTCGAGTTCGACAACGACAACTACCCCGACATCGACGACACCGCCGAGATGGTGCTCGCGCTGCGCCGGGTGCGGCTCTCTTCACCTCCCGCCCCGGGCGACGGCTCCGCCGCCGCCCTTCCACCCCCGGGTCCCGACGCGCGCCGCAAGGCGGCCATCTCCCGCGGCCTGGCCTGGATCACCGGGATGGCCTCGGCGGACGGCGGCTGGGCCGCCTTCGACGCCGACAACACCTCGCGGCTGGTGGCCAAGCTGCCGTTCTGCGACTTCGGCGCGGTGACCGACCCGCCCTCGGCGGACGTCACCGCGCACGTGGTGGAGGCGCTCGCGGCCGCGGGCCAGGCCGGCAGCCGGGCCGCCAGGCGCGGCGTGGTCTGGCTGTTGAAGGCCCAGGAGGCCGACGGGTCGTGGTTCGGCCGGTGGGGCGCCAACTACGTGTACGGCACCGGCGCGGTGGTGCCCGCGCTGATCGCCGCCGGCGTGCTGCCCGGCAAGCCGGCCATCCGCCGGGCGGTGGCCTGGCTGGAGCAGCACCAGAACCCCGATGGCGGCTGGGGCGAGGACATGCGCTCCTACGACGACCAGTCGCTGGCCGGCCGCGGCGCGTCCACCGCGTCGCAGACCGCCTGGGCGCTGCTGGCGCTGCTCGCGGCGGGCGAGTCCGGGCCGGCCGTCGAGGCCGGGGTCCGCTGGCTGGCCGAGCACCAGCGAAGCGACGGGACCTGGGACGAGCCGCAGTTCACCGGCACCGGGTTCCCGCGCGACTTCTACCTCAACTACCACCTGTACCGGCTCGTGTTCCCGGTGAGCGCGCTCGGCCGGTACCTATCCTCTCCCGCCCCGGGCAACGGCTCCGCCGCCGCCCTTCCACCCCCGGGGACGCCATGACCACCCCGCCGACCTCGCTGCTGGTGTGCTCCCCGCTGCGGCTGGAGGCCCGGGCGGTCCGGCGCGGGCTGCGCGCGGCAACTGCGGGCGGGACCGCCGTGGGCAGGGCCGGCCAGCCGGGCGGCGGCACGGTGCGGGTGACCGGCTACGGCCCGGCCCGCTCCAGGCGGCAGGCGGCCGCCCTGGCCGCCGCGGAGTTCGGCGTGCTGGCCGTCGCCGGGGTCGGCGGCGGCCTGACCGACGACCTCGTTCCCGGCGACGTGGTCGTCGGCACCGAGGTGCGGGACTCCGCCGGCACCTGCATCCGGTGCCCGGCGGCGCCGCTGCTTGCCGGGGAACTGCGCCGGGCCGGGCTGCGCGTCAGCGCGGGGCCCGTGGTCACCGTGGACCGGCTGGCCGGTGGCCCCTCCCGGCAGCGGCTGGCGGCCGGCGGGGCGCTGGTGGCCGACCTGGAGTCCGCGCCGCTGGCCGCGGCGGCGGGAGACCGGCCGGTGGCCGTGCTCCGCGCGGTGTCCGACACCCCCGCGCGGCCGCTGCTGCGCCCGGGGATCGTGACCGGCGGGCTGGCGGCGCTGCGGGCACTGCGCGCGGCCAGCCCGGTGCTGGCCGCCTGGGCCGCCGCGGCCGGGCCGCGCCGGGTGCTGCTGGCCGGGCCGAGGTCGTTCTGCGCCGGGGTGGAGCGGGCCATCGAGATCGTGGAGAAGGTGCTCGACCAGCGCGGGGCGCCGGTGTACGTGCGCAAGCAGATCGTGCACAACACCCACGTCGTGGCCGACCTGGAACGGCGCGGCGCGGTGTTTGTGGACGAACTGTCCGAGGTACCGGACGGGGCGTGCGTGGTCTTCTCCGCGCACGGGGTCTCCCCGGCCGTCCGCGACGAGGCGGCCCGTCGCGGCCTGGACGCCATCGACGCCACCTGCCCGCTGGTGGCCAAGGTGCACGCGGAGGCACGCCGGTTCGCGGCCGACGGCTACCTGGTGGCGCTCATCGGGCACGCCGGGCACGAGGAGGTCGAGGGCACCCTCGGCGAGGCACCGGAGTCGATGGCCCTGGTGGAAAGCGCCGCCGACATCGCCAGGCTGCGCCCGGCGGACCCGGCCAAGGTCGCCTACCTGATGCAGACCACGCTCGCCGTGGACGAGGCAGCCGGGGTCGCCTCCGCGCTCGCCGGGCGGTTCCCGCAGGCCCGGGCTCCCGGCAGCGACGACATCTGTTACGCCACCACCAACAGGCAGCAGGCCATCCGGGCCGTCGCCGCCGAATCCGACCTGGTGCTGGTCGCCGGGTCGGCCAACTCCTCCAACTCGGTGCGGCTGGTGGAGACGGCGCAGCGGGCCGGCACCCCCGCGCACCTCATCGACGGGCCGTCCGACATCCAGCTCGGCTGGCTGGCCGGGGTGTCCACGATCGGCCTGACCGCCGGCGCGTCGGCGCCGCCGGCCGTGGTCGACGACATCATCACCGCGCTGTCCGGGCTCGGGCCCGTGACGGTCACCGAGCGCGTCATCACCACCGAGAACATCCGGTTCAGCCTGCCCAAGGAGGTCCGGGCGCCATGACCATGCCACTGCGACAGAGCCTGCGGATCGGGGCCTACCTGATGCGCCAGAAGCTGGCGCGCAAGGACAAGTTCCCCCTCCTGGTCGAGCTGGAGCCGCTGTTCGCGTGCAACCTCAAGTGCGCCGGGTGCGGGAAGATCCAGCAGCCGCACACGATCCTGAAGCAGCGGATGCCGGTGGACCAGGCGATCGGCGCCATCGAGGAGTGCGGGGCGCCGATGGTGTCCATCGCCGGCGGCGAGCCGCTCATGCACCCGCAGATCCACGAGATCGTGGCCGAGCTGATCAAGCGCAAGAAGTACGTGTTCCTGTGCACGAACGCGCTGCTGATCCCACGGCACATCGACAAGTTCACCCCGTCCAGGTACTTCGCCTGGGCGGTGCACATCGACGGGCTGGCCGAGCGGCACGACGAGTCGGTCTGCAAGGAGGGGGTGTTCGACCAGGCGGTCGCCGCGATCAAGGAATGCCAGCGGCGCGGGTTCCGGGTCACCACCAACACCACGTTCTTCAACACCGACACCCCGCAGACCGTCATCGACGTGCTGAACTACCTCAACGACGACCTCGGCGTGGACGAGATGATGATCTCCCCGGCCTACGCCTACGAGAAGGCGCCGGACCAGGACCACTTCCTCGGCGTGACCGAGACCAGGGAACTGTTCCGCAAGGCGTTCGCGAACGGCAACCGGCAGCGCTGGCGGCTCAACCACTCCCCGCTGTTCCTTGACTTCCTCGAGGGCAAGGCCGACTTCGGCTGCACCGCCTGGGGGATCCCGTCCTACTCGCTGCTCGGCTGGCAGCGGCCCTGCTACCTGATGTCCGACGGGTACGTGCAGACCTACTCCGAACTGATCGAGACCACCGACTGGGACGCCTACGGCCGCGGCAAGGACCCGCGGTGCGCGAACTGCATGGCGCACTGCGGCTACGAGCCGTCCGCCGTCCTGGCCACCATGGGGTCGCTGAAGCAGTCGCTGCGCGCGATGCGCGGTGCCTGACCGCCGGCGGGCCCGTTACCGGCGGGCCTGATCACTTCTCGTCGGTACGGGGGAAGGGCTGCTCGCACCAGACGACCTTGCCCGTCGGCGTCCGGCGGGCTCCCCACCGGCCGGACAGCTTGCTGACGATCTGCAGGCCCCGCCCGCGCTCGTCGTCTTTGGCCGCGTGCAGGAGCCTGGGCAGCGCGGGCGAGTTGTCGAACACCTCGCACACCAGCGCGCCCTCCTTGATCAGCCGCAGGGTGACCGGGCCCTCCGCGTGCCTGATCGCGTTCGTCACCAGTTCCGAGGCCAGCAGCTGGGTGGTGTCCACCATGCTGCCCAGCTCCCACTTCTCCAGCGGCTCGGCCACCAGGGCCCGCGCCTCGCGCGCCGCGGTCAGCTCGCCGGTCAGCGCCCAGGAGGCCTGCAGGCTGCCGTCGATCCTGGCCAGCCGGGCGATCAGCACGGCGATGTCGTCGCGGTGCTGATCGGAGTAGGCGCCGGCCAGCATCGCCTTGCACAGGTCCTCCATCGAGCCGGCCACCGATTCGGCGTCGAACACCGACTGGAGCCGCTTCAGCCCGTCGTCGATGTCCCGGCCGCGGCTTTCCACCAGCCCGTCGGTGTAGAGGACGAACAGGCTGCCGTCCTCGATCTCGAAGGTCCGGCTGGAGATCAGCCCCTCCCCGACGCCCAGCGGCGGCGCCGGGGACACGTCAAGGAACTCGCTGGTGCCGTCCGGGCGGACAAGCAGCGGGGGCAGGTGCCCGGCGCAGGCGACCTCACAGGTGCCGATCACCGCGTCATAGGTGGCGTAGGCGCAGGTGGCGAAGTGCGGCTCACGCTCGCCGATCTTCCGCATCAGCTCGTTGAGGTGCTCCAGCGTCTCGGCCGGGGACAGCTCGAGCATCGCCAGGGTCTGGATCGCGGTGCGCAGCCGGCCCATGGTGACCGCGGCCCGGACCCCGTGGCCGGCCACGTCGCCCACCACCAGCGCCACCCGGGCGCCCGGCATGTTGATCGACTCGTACCAGTCCCCGCCGACCTCGATGAGCTGGCTGCCGGGCAGGTACCTGTGCCTGACCTCGACCGACGACGGGGCCGACAGCCCGGTGGGCAGCAGGCTGCGCTGCAGCGTGAGCGCGGTGGCCCGCTCCCGGTTGTACCGCCGGGCGTTGTCGATGAAGATCGCCGCACGGGAAGCGAACTCCATGCCGATCTCGGTGTCGTAGGCGTCGAAGGAGCGGAAGCCCTTCCGCCGGTTGCACACGATGAAGCCAAGCGTGGCGCCGCGCGCGTTGAGCGGCATGAGCAGCATGGACGAACCGGAGAGCAGCTTGGCCATCGGCTGCCGCAGCCACGATTCGGCCATTTCCATCGCTTCGTCTGTGGTCATTGCGGGCTCGCGCACCGGCCGGCCGCTGCTCATGCACTCGGTGTAGGGCGACCCGGCCGGGTAGCGCAGCACCTCGCCGGTGGGGAACGCGGCGTCCCAGTCGGGGTTGCTGTCGTCGGTGGCGATCGTCATCCGGCGCAGCAGGTAGGACCCGTCGTTCTGCGGGGCGGGCGGCTCGTCGGCCACCAGGCTCTCCAGCAGCAGCAGGCCGGCCGAGTTGCTGAAGTGCGGTACCACGATGTTGATCAGGCCGCGGGCCATCTGGTCCAGGTCGAGGGTGGCCCCCATCTGCCGGAACGTCTCATCGAGCAGCGCGTGCCGCATCAGCGCGGGGTCCAGGAACTGCTCCACGCTGGGCGGCGGCATGCGCAGGATGGCCAGCGCCGACGGGCAGGCGTCGCTGTCGCCGCGCATCGGCTGGAGCGTGACCACGGTGTCGATGGGGTTGCTGCGCTGCGCCTTGAAGGTGAGCACCGCGGTGGCTTCCCGGCCGCCCTTGACCGCGTCCAGCAGGCTGTTCAGCGGCGTTCCGGTGGGGGAGTTGCTCATCACCAGGTCGCTCAGGTGCGTGCCGAGCAGCGAGCCGTTGGGCGGATCGAGGACTTCCTTCGCGTTGCGGTCATGCTGAACTACGCGGCCGGCCGGATCCACGCCCAGGATCAGCGTCCGCACGGATGTGTGAGATAGCAGCGTAGTGATCTTTGCACGATACCCGACATCGGCTCGCAGATTCCGGGTGACCAGGATCGTTGCACTATGCCGAATAAGATACTTTTTGGGTTCCGTTTGGCTGCGGGATTGCGTCTTTGCGTCTTTGCGTGGTCCGGGAGATGTCTGACGTGCTACCCGGGCCAGGCGCAAAAGCGGCGCCCGGTACCGGGCAAGGAGGGGGCCATGGCGCGGCGTCCCGCGGTGACGGTCCTGGGCAGCCTGAACACCGACATCTCGCTGCCGGTGCCGCATCTGCCCGGGCCGGGGGAAACCGTGCTCGCGGCGGCGGCCGCCACGTTCGGCGCGGGCGGGAAGGGCGCCAACCAGGCGGTCGCGGCCGCCCGGCTGGGTGCCGCGGCGCGGATGGTCGGCTGCTGCGGCGATGACGAGTTCGGTGCCCGGCTGCGGGCCGGCCTGGAGGCCGAGGGGATCGGCGTGGCCGGCCTGCGCGCGATCCCCGGCGTGGCCTCGGGGCTGGCCCTGATCACCGTGGATCCGGCCGGGGAGAACTCGATCGCGGTCGCCGCGGGTGCCAACGGGCTGGCCGGTGCCGCCGAGGTGGCGGCGGCGTTCGCCGAGCCGTGCGACGTCCTGGTCCTGTCGGCGGAGATCCCCGCCCCGGTGCTCGGCGCCGCGCTCCGGCGGGCCCGGGCGCACGGGGTGCGCACGGTGCTCAACCTCGCCCCGGTCCCCGACGGGGCGGCCGGCCTGCTCGCCGAGTGCCCGGACTGGCTGGTGGTCAACGCGCAGGAGGCAGCGGCCCTGGCCGGGCGCGCGCCTGAGGGCATGCCGGGGGATGCCCCGGGCGGCCCTGGGGCGGAGGACGGAGCGGCGGAGGACGGGGCGGCGCCGGACGGGGCCGCGGGGGACGACGCGGCCGCGGGGGACGACGCGGCCGGGGGGGACGACGCGGCGGGGGAGACGGCGCGAGCGGGGGCCGTCGCGGCGGGCCTGGCGGCGGTGCTTGACGGGGGTCATGTCGTGGTCACCCTGGGCGCCGCGGGCGCGGTGCTGGCCGGGCCGTCGGGGACGGCCGCGGTGCCCGGGTTCCGTGTAACCGCCGTGGACACCGTGGGCGCCGGGGACGCGTTCGTCGGGGCCCTGGCCGTCGTGCTGGCCAGCGGCCTGCACCCGGCCGCCGCGGTCACCGCCGCCTGCGCGGCCGGTGCGGCGGCGGCCACCCGCCGGGGAGCGCAGGCGGCCCTGCCCCGGCCCGCCGACGTGCTCGCGGCGACCGGGTTCTCCTGGCCCGGCTGACCGCGCTGGCGGTCCGGCCGGGCTGGCGGTCCGGCCGGGCGGGCGGTCCGGCCGGGCGGGTCGGCGGTCCGGCGGAGCGGGCCGGCCGGCTAGCGTCCATCGGGCCAGCCAGCAGGGCGACCCGAGGGGAGTTCCGGTGCCAGAGGCCAGCGGGCCGATCATCGAGCAGACCTCAACCCGGGTGGTCTACGAGACCCCCCACATGCGGCTGCGTGAGGACGGCATCCGGCGGCCCGACGGGTCGGCCGGTATCTACTCCTATGTGGAGAAGCCGGACTTCGCCCTGATCATCCCGGTCGAGAACGACGGCTTCCACCTGGTGGAGCAGTACCGCTACCCGGTCCGGATGCGGTGCTGGGAGTTCCCCCAGGGCACCCTGCCGGACATGGCGGTCGCGGCCGACCCGGAGAAGCTCGCCAGGGAAGAACTCCGTCAGGAAACCGGCATGACGGCCAGCGTGCTGCGCCACCTCGGCCACCTGCACTGCGCGCACGGCCTGGTCAGCCAGGGCTTCGACGTGTTCGTGGCGGCCGGCCTGGAGCCCGGCACGCCCGAGCTGGAGCTCGAGGAGCAGGACCTGCGCACCCGGTGGTTCCGCCGTGCCGAGGTGGAGGAGATGATCCGCCGTGGCGGCATCACCGACGACTCCACGCTGGCTGCCTACACCCTGTTCCTGCTGGCCGGGGAGACCGCTCGCTGAGCCGGGGGGCCGGGCCCGGGGAGCCGCCGCGCCGGCGCCCGGGAATGACGATGCCCCCGGGAGCTAGCGCTCACGGGGGCCCGTCTGCGGTGCTGACGTGCGGTCGCCTCCTCGGCGAGTGGCGCAACGCGGCTCCAGCCGGACGGTATTCCGCGAAGGCTTCTATAGATGCGGCCCGGGGGATCCAAGCACGCCAGCGATCGTTTCTAACGCGGCCGCCCGGCGTCCTATTCCACGGTCGCCGCATCGGTTCCGCGGCGGCCGCGCCGGGCTCGTGGCGGGCATGCGCCGGGCTCGTGGCGGGCGATCCAGGTGCCGGTGCCGGGCCGCAGGATCGCCGGGACCCTGCCCGAGCCGCACCCCTGGCCTGCCTGGTCCGGTGTTGTCGGAGGGCCCTGCTTGAGTGGCACGCATGGCGTTATGGAGGCAACATGAGTGTCGTGAGCATCGCCGAGGCGTGGCCGTCACCGGGCAAGCCGTTCACGGTCGCGGAGATGGACCGCATGCCCGCCGACGGGCACCGGTACGAATTGCTGGACGGGGTGCTGGTCGTGAGTCCCCGGCCCGGTAACCCGCATCAGGAAGTGGCGGCCGAGTTGCTCGGCCTGCTCCGTTCGGTGTGCCCGGCCGGACTGCGCGCGCTGCCCGAGCCCGCGGTCCAGGTATCCCGGACCACCGAGTTCGCACCTGACCTCGTGGTGATCAGGCAGGAGCAGGTCAGCGCGGCGAAATGTACCGAGCCGCCGCTGCTCGTGGTGGAGGTGCGGTCGCCGAGCACGGCGCTGATCGACCTGAACGCCAGGAAGGCCGCGTACGAGCGGTTCGGCGTGCCGTCGTACTGGGTGGTCATCCCCGACCCGGGCAAACCCGAACTGATCGCCTTCGAGCTGCGTGACGGGCGGTACGCCGAGGCCGCCCGGGTCAGCGGCGGCGAGCCGTTCGCGGCGGCCAGGCCGTTCGCCGTCGAGGTGGTCCCGGCCCGGCTGGTCACCGGGCTCGCGCCGCCCGCCTGACCACGGCCGCCAGGCCCGCAGGCGATAGGGTGTGATGTCCAAAGTCGGGCATTGTGAGGAGCGTCCGGTGGCCGGGGATGAATCCCTGATCGGCTCCATTGGTGTTCTCATCATTGCCACCCGCGGTGCCGCCGGTCCCGGGGAGGTCATGGTCAAAATCCGCGGCGGGTCTGAGGCGTTCATCGCCTGGTCCGCCGAGCCGATTCCGCGGGGCTCGACGGTGCTGGTCATCAACAACCGCGGCACGCGGGCGGTCGACGTCAGCGCGTGGATAGACCCGCTGGATCCCTTTCCCGACGATTCCGTTTGAGGAGCACCACCATGTTCGGATATCGAGTTCCCGCCCCTGACAGCGCGATGATGATCTCTGGCGGCAGGCTCCGGCGGGACACCGCGCCGTTCCGGGTGGTCGTCGGCCACGGCACCTTCGTGCTTCCCTTCTTCCGCAAGGCGCGGTACCTGACCCTGTCCATGCAGGAAGCCGAGGTCGCGGAGACATGCGTCACCAGGCAGGGCATCTCGGTGAACGTCCGGGCCGTGATCGCGTTCAAGGTTGGCAACGACGACGAGAGCATCATCAACGCCGGCCAGCGATTCCTGTCCGATCAGGACCAGATGTCCACGCTGACCGGCCGTATCTTCGCCGGGCACCTGCGCTCGATCGTCGGCTCGATGACGGTGGAGGAGATCGTCACCGAGCGCCAGAAGCTCGCGACCGAAGTCCTCGATGGGTCGAAGTCCGAGATGGCCAAGATCGGCCTGACCGTGGACTCGCTCCAGATCCAGTCGATCGACGACATGAACTCCGGCTACATCGACGCCATGGCCGCCCCGCACCGGGCCGCCATCCAGCGGCAGGCCAAGATCGCGCAGGCCCAGGCCAACCAGGCGGCCGCCGAGGCCGAGCAGGAGGCGCAGCGCAAGCAGGCCGAGTACGCGCGGCAGACCGCGGTCGTGCAGGCCCAGTACAAGGCCGAGGTGGACCAGGCCCAGGCCCAGTCGGCCCAGATGGGCCCGCTCACCCAGGCGAAGGCCCAGCTCGACGTGATCGCCGCCCAGACCGAACTCGCGCACCAGCAGGCCGAGCTGCGCCAGCGCCAGCTCGTCGCCGAGGTCATCAAGCCGGCCGAGGCCGAAGCGGACAAGGTCCGGATCATGGCCCAGGCCGAGGCGGAGCGGATGCGGATCCAGGCCGCGGCGGCGGCCTCGCACGACCGGGTCGCGCTCGACCGCATGCTCATCGACCAGCTACCGCAGATCGTCAAGGAGGCCGGCAACGGCCTGGCCGGCGCGAACGTCAACGTGCTGAACGGCGCCGAGGGACTGAGTGAGCTCACCGCCGGCCTGGTCGCCCAGGGCCTGACCATCCTGGACTCGGTCAAGAAGAACCTGGCCGGGTCGCACCCGGCCCGCTCCGGCGACGGCACCGGGGAGGACGACGACGAGGAGGAGCCGCGGGCGTTGCCGGGTGGCTCGGTGCCAGGCTCGGCCAACGGCGAGCCGACCAGGTAACCCAACGGCGGGCCGGTCAGGTGACGGCGTGGCCGCGTCCCCGGGCAACCGGAACGCACCCGGCGCGCATTAGCTGGGTGTGAAGGCAGCGGCGAACAGGCGCGGTCCGCGGTGAGCACGCGCCGGGACGACGATTTCACCGTGTACGTGCGGGCCAGGCTGGCCTGGCTGCGCCGGGTCGGGTACCTGCTGTGCCAGGACTGGCAGCAGGCCGACGACCTGGTGCAGGCCACCATCACCAGCCTCTACGTGCACTGGCGGCGGGCCAGTGCGATGGAGAGCATCGACGGCTATGCCCGCACCATCCTGGTCCGCGCGTTCCTCAGCGAGCGGCGCGGCGGCTGGGCCCGGCGGGTCACGCTGGCCGACCGACTACCGGACCGGCCGGGGCCGGCGCCGGACGCCGAGGGCGCCCTGGACGTGCGCGCGGCGCTGGCCGGGCTGCCGCCGCGCCAGCGGGCCACGCTGGTGCTGCGGTTCTACTGCGACCTGAACGTGGAGCAGTCCGCGCGGATCCTCGGCTGCTCGGCCGGGACCGTCAAGAGCCAGACCGCCAAGGCACTGGCCGCGCTGCGCCGGACACTCGAGCCGGGTACCAGCGCGGGCCCGGCCGGGGCGGGGCCGCGCGGGAATATCGCCGCCGGAGCATGGGGCGGGGCCGCATGCGGTGCGAAGGAGAACGGCCATGGATGAAGCGGGCGCGCGGGCGCTGCTGGAAAGACTGGGTGCGACGGAGCAGCCGCCATCCCGGGTGGACATCGGGCTGGCCCGCCAGCGTGGCGGCACGCTGCTGCGCAGGCGCCGCTGGGGCCTTGCCGGGGTACCGGCGCTGGCCGCCGCCGCGGTCGTGGCGGTGATCCTCGGCGTCGCCGCCATCACCGGCGGCAGCGGCGGCTCCGGCATCCTGCCCACCCGGCCAGCGGGCCCGGCGCACTACCGGTTCAACCCGGTGGCGCCCTACGCGGCCTTCGGCTGGCTGCCGCACGGGATTCCGCTGACCGCGAGCAGCACGGATTCGACGCCGACGCAACTGCAGCTGACCGCCGGCTCGGCGGCCAAGGGCCAGTTCATGATGGCCGTCTGGGCGCCGGCGACCTGCAACCTCGACGCCGCCCAGGTGCTCGCGGGCCTGGCCAGGCATCACCGCCCGCTGCTGGACTGCATGCAGGACGACGGTCAAGGCTGGGCCGCCAACCTGTCCCGCGCGGCGCCGACCGTCGACGGCCGCCCCGGCTTCTGGTTCGATGGCCACGGGCTGGCCTGGGAGTATGCCCCGCATGCCTGGGCGACGCTGGTCGTTTACCGACGCGGTGCGGCCATCCCGGCCGCGACCATCATCAAGGTCGCGGCGCACGTCAGGTACGCGGCCACCGCGAAACCGTCGGTGAAGTTCCCGTTCCAGCTCACCGGGATGCCGGCGTCGTGGCGGGTGATGTCGGCCAACTGGGTCGCCACCGCTGACGGCCTGCTGGGCGCCCGGAGCAGCTACGAGATGGGGAGCTACACAGTCGTGGGGCCGCCGCACGGGCGCGTCGTGGGCGTGATCGGCCAGATCGTCATCATGCCGGGGAAGAGCAGGTGCCCGTTCTTCCATCGCTCGTCCCGGCGGGTTGTCCTGGGCGGGGTGACCGCCATCGTCACCCACTTCACCGGCAGCGGTGTCCGGCCCTACCAGGGCCTGTGCATACCGGAGACGAACGGGCTCCACGTGTTCTTCCTGGAGTTCCCCGAACCGGGCAGGGCTGGGTTCGCCTTCGGCGGGGTCACCGGGGTGTACTCGCACCACCTGCGGCTGCTCGGCCCCGACCCGGCGAACTGGACGACGCGGCCGCTCGGATAGCGGGGTCCCACGCGCCGGGTGGGCGCGGGCCGCACGGTACCGTCCCGCCTGGCAAAACGCCATCTGGGACAGCACCGGCGGCCCACGCTGCGGTGGTGCCTGGTGTGGGAGGCTGCTTGGGTGCCGGTCCTGGTTGCCGCCTGCGTGCTCGCGGCGGTCGCATGGGTGTACCTGGTGGTCGCGCACGGGGGGTTCTGGCGGACCGATTGCCGGTTGCCTGACGGCGACGGCCCGGAGCCACCTGCCGGGGGCTGGCCGTCGGTGGTGGCGGTGATTCCGGCGCGGGACGAGGCTGCCATCCTGCCGGAGACCCTGCCGAGCCTGCTGAGCCAGGAGTACCCCGGTGAGCTGGCGGTCGTGCTGCTGGATGACGGGAGCTCGGACGGGACCGGGGCGGTCGCCGAGTCGCTCGGGCAGGCTCCAGGGGCGGCGCTCAAGGTGGTCGCGGGGGAGCCGGTGCCGGAGGGCTGGGCGGGGAAGGTCTGGGCGATGGCGCAGGGGGCGGCGGCCGCCGGGGAGTGTGACTACCTGCTGTTCACCGACGCCGACATCGCCTTCGCCCCGGGCGCCCTGGCCGCCCTGGTCCGGGCGGCGGTCGCCGGGGACCGTGCGCTGCTGTCCCAGATGGCGCTGCTGCGCGCGGACACCGGCTGGGAGAAGTGGATAGTTCCGGCGTTTGTCTACTTTTTCGCCCAGCTCTACCCGTTCCGCCGGGCCGGCCGGCCGGGTGCGCGGACCGCCGCGGCCGCGGGCGGCTGCATGCTGGTGCGCCGCACAGTGCTGGCGGCCGCCGGGGGCCTGGACCGGATCGGTGCCGCCAGGATCGACGACATCGCCCTGGCCCGGCTGCTCAAGCGCCCGCCGGTGGCGGCCCGCTGCTGGCTCGGGTTCACCACGGACGTGCGCAGCCGCCGGCCCTATCCGCGGTTCGCCGAGCTGTGGGGGATGGTGGCCCGCAGCGCCTATACCCAGCTCCGCTACTCCCCGGCGCTGCTCGTGGCCGTGCTGGCCGGGCTGGCGTGGCTCTACCTGCTGCCGCCGGTGGCCGCGCTGGCCGGCCTGGCGGCCCTCGCGGCGGGCGCGGGGGCGGTGGCGGCCTGGTGCGCCGCGGCGGGCCTCGCCGGGTGGCTGGTGCAGGCGGTCACGTTCGTCCCGGTGCTCAGGTTGTACCGGTTGTCCTGGTTGCGTGCCCCCGGCCTGCCGCTGGTGGCACTGCTTTACGCGGGCATGACGGCGGACTCGGCGCGGCGGCACCACGCTGGCCGCGGTGGCGCCTGGAAGGGCCGTACCATAGCCCGCTGACCTGCGGTTTCTTAGCGATATCCCGGGAGCGCCCGCGGCGGCGCGCCGACTCCCGAAGTCGGCCCGCCCGCCCGGCACCGGGGCGGCCTGCGCGGGTTCGCCCCGGATTGGGCGGGCTTGTTTCCGCAGTGTGACACGGATATTGTTGCAGTCGGTGACTTACGAATTACTCATGGTAAGGTGCTGCCTGGATTCAAACGGGGGGCGGGCTCAGCTCTACGCGGAAGCTCTTCGGAGGCAAGTCCGGGACCGGCCTCAGCGGTACCGCCCCAGGCCATCACTGGTCACCACTAAGGCCCCGGCAATCCAGAAAAGGAAGGATCCAGATGCGCAGACGCATCACCAAGGCGTTCTTCGCCACCGCGGCGGCGGGCGCCACCATCAGCACCCTGGGCCTCGCGGCGGCCAGTCCGGCGGGCGCGGCGGCCTCAGGCAGACATCACCACTTCACGGGCATGCACTTCAACCCGTCGGGAGGCACGCCGATCCCGACCGCGGCGAACTGCGTTCTCTCCACGGTCCCGGTACCGTCGGACAACTGTGCGATGTCCGGCTACCAGGGCAGCGGGCGGAACTTCAGGTTCGCGCAGGCGCTGATCACGGTGCCGAACCACGCCGCGGTGACCGACCCGGACAGCGCCACGATCGAACCCGATCCGGAGCTGTACGTGGCCCTGGACGACTCGTCGAGCAACACGTACGAGTTCGCCAGGGTGGGCATCGCGCCGTGCCCGTCGGGCGGGACCGCGGACATCATCCCTGACCAAGGCTCCGCCACGAGCTGCCCGACCAGCTCGAGCAACTGGGTGGCGTTCTCGGCGGTCCAGCAGCCGACCGGGACGCCGACCATCGACGTCACCGCGCTGTCCTCGGCGGTGGAGGGTGACGGCATCCTGGTCAACGCCTACCTGGAGCCGACGGGTAACGCGGTTCACTTCACGACCACCCTGCCCGACGGGACCGTGATCAACAACCAGGTCGACGTCGCCGGCCCCGTGTACACCAAGGCGCAGGCGCTCGGCGACTGGACCACGGCGGTCCTCAACGGCGGGACCGACGACCCGGCCATGCCCGACGTGCCGGCCGCGAAGATCCGTGACACGCAGTTCTTCCAGGGCCGGTTCACCACCGCGAGCGGTGTCCGGGGCACCTTCAGCGGGCCGTGGACGCTGAACGCCCTGGAGGCGACCAGCAACGGCACCCTGCCGCCATCGGGCACGCTGATCGGCCAGCCGAGTTACCTGTGGAACGACGGTAGCGGGTGGAACGGCATGGGCAGCGACGCGTTCGGCCTCTGGCGGTTCCCGTTCTGATCCGCTCCGCATAGGGATGCCGGCCAGGGCGTCCCGCCCGTCCTGGGCGGCATCCCGCGTGACCTTCCGCGGATGAGCGCCAGTTCGAATCCGGTGCCCCCCGGCCACCAGGCCGGGGGGCACCGGGGCTTTGCCGGGCCGTCACCACCAGGAAGGAATCCTCCGATGCACAGCAGCGTTCCCCGATCCGCCGGCAAGGCCATCGTGGCCGGCGCTGCCGCCACCCTGCTGGTCCTCTCGGTGGCCGGGAGCGCGGGCGCGGCCGGCCCGAAGGCGAAGCTGTTCCCCCCGTCCGGTGGCGCGCCGATCCCGACCAGCACCAGCTGCACCGGGTTCACCCCGCTGCCCACCCAGGGCTGCGCCGAGGCGGGTTACCAGGCCAGCGGCCGGGACTTCCGCTACGCGCAGGCCGTGATCACGGTCCCCGATCATCGGGGCGTGGTGACCGTCTGCCCGCCCGGCACCGAAAGGTGCGCAGTCGTGGCCCGCCCCGGCGCGGTGCGCCGCGGCGCGATCCGCGACGCCCCGCTCCCCGCCGAGGCCGACCCGCAGCTCTACGTGGCCCTGGACAACTCCTCGGCCGGCAGCAGCCAGTTCGCCCGGGCCGGCATCAAGCCCTGCACCGGGGGCGCCCCCTGCGGCAGCAGCGGATGGCAGGCGTTCGCCCAGGTCATAGGCTCCGGCTCACCGCCGGGCTCACCGCCGTTCGTGTTCCCGATCGCGGCGGCCGACGAGGGCGACGGCGTGTTCGTCAGCGTCTACCTGGACCCGGCGGGCCAGGCCGCGCACACCGTGATCACCCTGCCGGACGGCAGCACGTTCAACAACACGTTCACCGACCGCGGCGCGGTCTACCCGCGGGCACAGGCGGTCGCCGACTGGACCACCGCGGGGGCCAAGCCGCAGCCGGTGCCGCCGTCCCCGGACAAGGTGCGCGACACCCAGTTCCTGGAGGGCCGGTTCACCACGCTGAACGGGCAGCGGGGCACGTTCGCCGGCCCGTGGGCGCTCAACCCGTTCGAGGGGCTGACCAACGATGCCCTGCCGCCGTCCGGGACGCTGGTCGTCGAGCCGAGCTACCTGTGGAACGACGGCACCAACTTCCAGGGCAGGTTCGGCGACGCGTTCGGGGTCTGGCGGTTCCCATCCTGATCCGCGGGCTCCCCGGCCCGGCCCGGCGGAGAGGCCGGCCCGCGCCGCCCCGGCCCGCGCCAGACCGCCTGCTCGACCTGCTGGCCGCCGCGGCGGCGGCCTGGACCGCGGTCGCGCTCGTGCTCGCGGTCCTGGTGGCCCTGGCCGTCGCGGTCGCGGTCGTCCTCGTCGCCGGGCTCGCCATCGCCGACGCCGCGCCCAGCGCCACCGCGCCCGCCCCGGGGTTCCCCGGATCCCGGCCCGCCGCGGTATTCCGGCTCCCCGGGGCGCCTTCGGCTACCGGCTACCACGAGCCCCAGGCCAGGCCCGGCGCGGGCAGGTCCGGCGGGGTCAGGAAGGCGGGCTCGGCGTCCAGGTCCAGCGCGTCAAGCGGGGCGGCCGCCGCGGCATCCCTGTTGGTGAGCGGCGGCAGGTTCCATTTGCATTCGAGCAGCTTCAGCACGGACGTGTGATCGTAGACCTGGCTGGTCACGTAGCCGGGCCGGGCGTAGGGGGAGACGATCACCGCGGGCACCCGGAAGCCGTAGCGGTCATAGCTCACCGGACCCGCGTCCAGGTTCGCGATGGTGGCCAGGTACCGCGGGAAGAGCGGCTTCAGCAGGGCCCGCGCCCACGACGGCATGGTGAGCAGGCTCCGGCCCGGCACGTCGTCGGGCGGCACGGCCTCCGGCGGCGGCACATGGTCGTAGTAGCCGCCGTGCTCGTCGTAGAGCCAGATCAGCAGCGTGTGCGGCCACCCCTTGCCGTGCATGACCGCGTTGATCACCTCGGCGGCGTAGCTCTCGCCCTTCCGCACGTCCTGCGGGTTCTCCTCGGAGAACGTGATGAAGTCCGGGTCCACCAGGCTGAACGCGGGCAGCGTGCCGGCGTCGGCATCGGCGAAGAACCGGTCCATGTGGCTCAGGTGCAGCAGGCACCTGGCCAGCCCGAGCGGGTACAGGTCCGCGGTGAACGTCTTGTTCCCGCGCACGGCGCTCACCAGCGGCGGGAACCAGCGGCCCAGCGAGGCCAGCCGCCGCAGCGAGGCCAGGCCCCCGCCGCCCAGGCCCCGCTTGAGCACCACGCTGAGCGCGGATTCGTAGTGGTAGTTCTGCCACGTGATGCCGTGGCTGGTCAGCATGTCGAAGATGGTGCCGTTCGGCGGGTAGTCGGCCATGCCGAACGGCAGGTCGTCGATGAGCCCGTGCGCGGTCCCGGCGAGCATGAACCGGCGGTTCGGGAACGTCGGCCCCAGGCACGAGCAGAACCAGCGGTCGGCGAGCGGGAACGTGCGGGCCAGGCCGTAGTAGAACGGCAGGTCCCGCTCGGTCCAGTAGCCCATCGGCAGCGCGGCGTCCGCCGCCGGGGCGGCCGACACGGTCTCCAGCACGCTGTTCACGAACCCGTCGTTGCCCCCGCCGTTCCATTGCAGGTGCGCGGCGTGCCAGCTCTGGACGGGCACGTGCGGCACCTGCCCGGTGGACTCCAGGCGGTGCGCCCGGACCGGGCTGCCGCCGCGGCGCGGGTTGGTGGCGCTCGGCGCGCCGTCCGGGCCCAGGGTGAAGCCCTCGCCGTGGCCGGTGAGCATGCCGAAGTAGTTGTCGTAGGAGTGGTTCTCCATCATCAGCACGACGATGTGCTTGATCTGCGGCAGCAGGTCGGTGCCGGCGGCCAGGTCCGGCCGCGGCCGCCCGCCAGCGCGTCCGGGATCGGCACGGCGGGTCCGCCGCTGTATCTCGCGGCTCTTGCGCCGGCAGCACGACGAGCGTGGTCCAGCCGATGCTGCCGTCCGGCCCCGCCGCGGTGATCCGGTAATAGCCGGGCGCGGCGAACCGCGCCCTGATCATCGCGCGGCCGGCCAGCATTTCCGTTCGCGCCGGAAACGCGGCAGGGTGCTTAACGCCTTTCGGGCTTTTAAGTGACAGCACCACCGCGCCGGACATTACGGCGGACAGGGACAGCCCGGTGGTCTCGGCGTCGAGGTAGATCCGCAGCCAGTGATGTGGGTGCACCACCCGCACCTCGGAGGCGATGCTCTGGCCGTGGAAGCCGATCGTGGCGGACGGGGCCACCGGGGGCTTGGGCCGGGGCAGCGGCCGCTGCCGGAAGTCGAACGCCGCCGCCAGGTCGTTCTGCTGTGCGTTGAGGGCGTTCAGCGGTGCCATGCCCCACAGGTGCTGCATGAACGACAGGATGGAGATGTTGGTCGTGCGGCGGGCGAACGCACCGTGCCGGGCCCAGGGGCTCACGATCACCATCGGGGTGCGGGTGCCATATCCGGTGGAGGTCGGCGGCGGCACCGGATCCCAGAAGCCGCCGCCCTCGTCGTAGGTCAGGAAGACGGCGGTGGATTTCCAGTAGCGGCTGCGGGCGACCGCCTGGACGAGCTGGCCCAGCCAGGCGTCACCCTCGGCGATGTCCTCCCGCGGTTCCTCGCTGTACCCGAACCCCGGCCGGACGAAGGAGAACCGCGGCAGGGTGCCGGTGGCCAGGTCGGCGTAGAACTGGCTGGCCGTGGTGACGTCCGAGCGGTGCCGCCGGGGGACCAGCTGGTACCAGGACTGGCGGGGGTGCAGCCAGGTGGGCAGCCCGAGGTAGATCTTCCAGGTGTACCGGTACTGGGTGAGCTCGTCGAAGATCGAGAACCACGGGACCGGATGCGGGTTGCGGCGGTTGTAGTACCAGCCGTGCGCGGTGGCGTTCAGCGCCATCATCACGTTGGGCCGGGTGGGCGCGATGGCGGGCTGGAAGTTCCGCGTCCCCGACTCATACCTCCGGGCCAGGTAGCGCAGGTCCGGGTCGAAGCGCGGGCCGAACCTGGTGACCGCCGAGGAGCCATAGGGCGGCCGGGTGTACCGGTCCATCTGGTATCCCTTGCCCTGGCGGTAGTGCATCGCCCGCAGTTCCGCCATCCGGCTGTTGGAGATGCCGCCCTGCACGTCGCCCTCGTTCGCGGGCGCCTTGACCGTCTTGGGCCTGCCGTGCCGCCGCCCGGTGTGGACCGGGAACAGGTTCGCGTAGGTGTGGTTCTCCAGCATGATCTCGATCACGTGCTGGATCCGGTGCGCGCCCAGGGAGCCGAGATCGCCGGCCGGCCGCGCGGTGCCCGCCGGCCGCGCGGCGCCCGCCGCCGGGGCCAGCCCGGCCGTCAGCATGATCGTCGTCACGGCCACGGCCAGGCCGGCCGTGCGCAGCGCGTATCGCATGGGCCCCCCGGCGCCCGCCGGGCGATTTCCCCCGAACCGGCCGGGCGCGCCTCGTGCATGATCAACTCGGCAAGAACACCCGGGGATGTCCCCCCTGTGCTCCGGCGGCAAACGGCACGGCCGGTGACCGCGGGGGCAACGAGGCACGCCCCGCACCCGGTGGCCCGCGAAAGTGCGCTTGACCATTAATTTGGACATCTATGGCGGGTCTGCGCCGCTCGCTTCGGGGCCGGCTCAGGTGCGATCGGGTACCGTACGCACAGCGTGGTTCGCGGCATCCGCTGCTGGATCTCGCGGCCTGGCCAGCGGCGGAAGGACGATGATGGCGCCTGGCGTGCGGGAAGCACCGGCCGAGCACGTGGTGGACCTGCCCGAGCCGTGGCGCTCCACGGAGGTCACCGTGGTGCTGCCCACCTACAACGAGGCCGCCAACCTGCCGGTGATCGTGGCCGAACTGCTCGCCCTGCCACTGCCGGGCCTGCGGATCCTGGTGGCCGACGACAACTCGCCGGACGGCACCGGGCACATCGCCGACCAGCTCGCCGCCGAGCACGGCCCGGCCCGGATGACCGTCGTGCACCGCCAGGACAAGCAGGGGCTCGGCCGTGCCTACGTGGACGGGATGACCCGGGCCATGCAGGCGGGCGCCGAGTATGTGGTGCAGATGGACAGCGACCTGTCCCACGCGCCGAGGTACCTGCCGCAGATGCTCGGCACCCTGCTGTCCGCCCGCGCCGACGTGGTGATCGGGTCCCGGTACGTGGCCGGGGCCAGCCTGGCCAGCGAGTGGTCCTGGCACCGCCGGGCGCTGTCCGGGTTCGCCAACTACTACGTCCGCGCGCTGCTGCGGCTCGGCATCCGCGATGTCACCGCGGGCTTCAAGATCTGGCGGAGCTCCGCGCTGGAAGCCATCGACGTGGCCAGCATCCGCAGCAACGGCTACAGCTTCCAGGTCGAGAGGAACATCCGGACGGTCCGGCACGGCCTGAAGATCGTCGAGCTGCCCATTCACTTCGCCGAGCGCCGGGACGGTGAGAGCAAGATGAGCCTGCGCGTGCAGCTCGAATCGGCGCTCATACCCTTCCTGCTGCGCCGCCGCGCCCGCTAGGGATGGCAGCCATGACGTTGCGCACTCCGTTCACGGAATACTTCGCGGTGCGGCACCCCATCGCCCTGGCGCCGATGGGCGGCTCCGCCGGCGGCGCGCTGGCGGCGGCGGTCTGCAACGGCGGCGGCCTGGGCCTGGTCGGCGGTGGCGTGGGTGACCGGGACTGGCTGGCCCGCGAACTGCCGATCGTCGCCGAAGGCACCGCCGGGCCCTGGGGAGTCGGGTTCCTGTGCTGGTCGGCCGGGGTCGGCGCGGTGGAGTTCGCGCTGGGCTACCGGCCGGCCGCGGTCATGCTGTCTTTCGGCGACCCCCGGCCGTTCCTCGGGCCCATCCGGCGCGCCGGTGCGGCGCTGATCATCCAGGTCACCGATCTCGACGAGGCCAGGCAGGCCATGGCGGCCGGCGCCGACATCATCGTGGCGCAGGGCACCGAGGCCGGCGGGCACGGGGCCCGGCGGGGCAGATCCACGCTGCCGTTCGTGCCGATTGTGGCCGATCTCGTCGCGCCCACGCCGGTGCTGGCCGCCGGCGGGATCGCCGACGGGCGGGGATTGGCGGCTGCCCTGGCCCTCGGGGCGGCCGGGGCCCTCATCGGAACCCGGTTCCAGGCCACCCAGGAAAGCCTCGCCCAGCCCGCGATCACCAAGGCGATCATCGAGGGCCGCGGCGAGGACACCGAGCGCAGCACCGTGCTCGACATCGCCCGGGGGGCTGCGTGGCCGCCGGAGTACCCCGGCCGCAGCCTCGCCCACCCGTTCCTCGACCAGTGGCGCGGCCGCGAGGACGAGCTTGCCGCCGACGGCGCGGCCAGACAGGCATACCGGGACGGCGTGGCGCGCGGCGAACTGCCGCCGGTGCCGGTCTGGGCCAGCGAGGCCGTCGACCTCATCACCGGCCTGCGCCCGGCCGCCGATCTTGTCGGCGACCTCGCCGCGCAGGCCGAGGAGGCGCTGGCCCGGGCCGCCGCGCTGGCCCGGGCGGCTGAGCAGCGCCGCTGAGTTACGCCTGCCGTGGCCGGCGCGGGATCCAGCGCGGGACCGTGTGCCGGTACTCCAGGTAGGCGCCGCCGAACCGGCGGCGCAGCGACGGCTCCTCGTAGCCGGTGACGAACAGGTGGCAGCACAGCGCCATGACGGCGGCGTAGGCCAGCAGTGGCAGCGACAGGAACAGCCATGCCTGCCCCAGCACGACAAGCAGCGCGGAAATGTAGATGGGGTTGCGCACCCACCGGTAGGGCCCGGCCGCGACCACCCGCCGTGGCGCGTCCCACGGGCCCGGCGTGCCGCCGCCGACCGCCGCGAAGTTCCACGCACACCACGCGTACAAGGCGATACCGGCCGCGATGACCACGGTCGCCTCCCACGCGGCCGGGACCGGGTCGTGCCCGCCCCTGGTCAGGATCTGCCACGGCACCCAGGCACCGCCCAGGCCGGGCACCACGATGGTGAACAGCAGATTGCGGACGACAAGACTCAGCGTGCGAGCCATGGTCCACCCTTTCGCTCCGATATATAGCGTCACTACCTATATGGGCCACACTACCCCGGGCGATCGCCCGGCCGGAAGCCCTAAAGTAGTGTTGCTACGTATGAGGGCCGAGGAGCTCAAGGGTCACCTGGACGCGATGCTGCTCGCGGTGCTCGAAGGCGGCCCGCAGCACGGGTACGCGGTGATCGAGGCGCTGCGGCGGAGCACGGGCGGGCGGCTGGACCTGCCGACCGGGACGATCTACCCGGCGCTGCGGCGGCTGGAGCAGGCCGGGCTGATCGCCGGGTCGTGGTCGGTGGTGGGCGGCCGCCGGCGGCGCGAGTACCGGCTGACCCCGGCGGGCACCCGGGCGCTATCGGGCAGGCGGGCGGACTGGCTGGACTTCTCCGCCATGGTGACCGCCGCGCTGGAGGGCACGCCATGTCCGAACCCCGCCTGATCTCCAGCTACCTGGCCGTCCTGGCGGCCGAGCTGCCCGCCTCGATCGTCGAGGAACTGGCCGACGGCCTGGCCGAGACGCACCGCGCCTATCTCCGGCAGGGCCTGGCCCCCGAGCTCGCGGCCGAGTCCGCGGTGGCGGAATTCGGCGAGCCGCGGGCGATCCTGGCCGGCTTCGCCCGGGTGAACCCGGCCCGGCACGCCGCCCGCAGGCTGCTCGGCATCGGGCCCGCCGTCGGTGCGTGCTGGGCCGCGGCGCTGCTCACCAGCCGGTCCTGGGCCGGGTCCGTCCCGCTGCCGGCCCGCCTCCTGGTCGGCCTCGCGCTCGCCGCCATCATCGGCCTGCTCGCCACCGCCGCGCTGGGCAGCCGCTACCGGCGGGCCGCCCGCACCGGGGCGGCCGGCTTCCTCGGCGTCATCGCGCTTGACGCCGTGCTGATCATCGGCGCGACGCTGGCCGGCGCCCCCCTGACGTGGCTGATGGCGGCGGCCATGGCGGCCAGTGCCGGGCGCATCTCGGTCGCCGCGCGGGCGCTGCGCCCCGCCCTGGCCACCTGACCGCCAGGCCAGGCGGTCATCGTCCAATTCCAGCCACTCGGCAAGCGCAATCCCGCCGGCGTGGACCTCTACGCCTACCTGCTGACCGTCATGCCGGAAGGACGGGACCCGTACCAGATCCAGGTCGGGAACCCCACGCCGCCCGCGGCCCTGCCCTTCCTGTTCGCGGGCTCCCGGGTCCCGGTGAAGATCGGGACCATCCCCAACGCCGTGGCCATCGACTGGGCCGCGGCAGCGGCGCAGGACCGCCGTTAGGGCATTTCCGGCCCGCCGATCCCTGCGTGGCGAGGATCCCGACCCGGTGCAGCCCGATCGGCCGCCCGCCGGTCAGCCGGGACCGGTGCCGGGCGCCTGCCCGGGCGGGGTGCCCGCGGGCGGGGCCCAGATGGGGTCGGCGCTGCCGTCGGCGAGGCTGGCCTGGTAGAGCTTGACCTTGAGGGTGATCACCTCGAGGCATGCGGTGAGCGCGGCGATCTGGGCGGTGACCCGCTCCTGGTGCTGGCGCAGGATGCCCAGCCGCTCGGTCTCGTTGCCCGGCCCCTGCCTGACCAGTTCGGCATAGCGGCGGATCGCGGCCAGCGGCATGCCGGAGGAGCGGAGCTTGACGCACAACTCCAGCCAGTCCAGGTCCTGCTCGCGGTAGGCCCGGCGGCCGTCGGGCGTGCGCCGCACCGCGCTGGCGAGCAGGCCCTGCCGCTCGTAGAAGCGCAGTGCGTGCACGCTGAGCCCGGTCCGCTCGGCCGCCTGCCCGATGGTCAGGCCCGGCGCTGCCTCGGTCACGGCGCCCAGGATACGGCCCGATCGGCTGACCGGCCGCCCGATGCGTGCCTGGATGCCGGTTTCCTGCCTGTTTCCTGCCTGCCGGCCGGGCGGCCGGCTCTGGGAAACCTGGGCCTGGTCTGCGGCGTTGCGGCTGTAGTGGAGGACACTGTGCTGGATACGGTGCTGCCACCATCGCAGTTGGGGAGGTTGAGATGGCTCAGAAAGTGACCGTCGCGCTTGAGGACGACCTTGATGGCGGCCGGGCCGAGGAGACCGTGCGGTTCGGGTTCGGTGGCGCGGACTATGAGATCGACCTGAGCAAGAAGAACGCGGCCGCGTTCCGCAAGCAGATCGCGCCGTACATCGAGCACGCCCGCAAGGCCGGGCGGGCCCAGTCGCGCAGGCCGGGGCGCACCGCGGCCAGCCGTCAGCGCAGCGGTGACATCCGGGCCTGGGCGAAGGACCACGGCATGGCGGTCAGCGAGCGCGGGCGCATCCCGGCCGACGTGGTGGCGCAGTATCAGGCGGCTCAGGGACGCTGAGGCAAAGCCAGCACCACGGCATCGCGGTGGCGGCCTGCCCGCGCCGCGTGCCCCGGTTCGGCGTGGCTCTGCCGGTAGTCGCCGCCCTGACGGCGGCACTGGCCGCGGGCTGCGGCGGCGCTCCCGCGCCACCGGCCCGCCCGGGCGCCGCCGCGACGGCAGCCGTCAAGCTCACCGGGCCGCAGGCCTGCCGCCTGCTGCGCGGCGATCTCGCGCGCAACCAGGGCGTCCCTGACATCCCGACGCTCCGGCGCATCGCGGACCACGTCGATGCCGCTCCCCGGCTGGCGGCGGACGCCCGGACCGCGGTCAGGGATATCGGCCACACCGGTGTCGCGCCGCTCGCCATCAGCCTGCTTCGCGACGAATGCGCCCGGGCCGGTGTCCCGATCCCGCCTCCGTGAGCGTGCCGCTGCCGTCGGCCGCGGCCGTCGCCGCGGTGCCGGCCTTTTTGCCTCGATCCAGGTCAATCGCGGCCGCGTGGGCGGGCCCGCAGGTGCAGGCGCTCACCCTGGGGCCCGAAGAGGGTCAGCACCTCGGCGGGCTCCGGCCCCGGGCAGCCGAACCAGTGCGGGGTGCGGGTGTCGAACTCGGCGGCCTCGCCGGGTTCCAGGATGAGGTCGTGCTGGCCGAGCCGCAGCCGCAGCCGGCCCGACAGCACGTACATCCACTCGTAGCCCTCGTGGGTCTGCAGCTCAGCGTCGGGCTCACCGGGCGGGATGAGCATCTTGTAGGCGCGGATCCCGCCCGGCCGCCGGGTCAGCGGGATGAGGATGCGCCCGTTGCGCCGCACCGGCCGGGCGCGGATCCGCGGGTCGCCCGGCGGGGGGATCCCGGTGAGTTCGTCCAGCGGTACCTGGTACGCGCGGGCCAGCGACAGCAGCAGCTCCAGGGTCGGCTTGCGGCCGCCGGATTCCAGCCGGGACAGCGTGCTCACCGAGATGCCGGTCACCTCGGAAAGACCGGCGAGCGTGGTGCCGCGCTGCTGGCGCAAGGCCCGCAGCCGGGGCCCGACCGCCGCGAGCACCGGGTCGGGTTTCATCCCTCTATTGCTGATCCGGCAAGAGAATTTGTCAACGGGCCGGCCGCCGGCTCACGGTGGGCCCATGGACGAGAACATGAAAGAGAACTATGACGTGGTCGTGGTCGGCGGCGGCGCCGCGGGCCTGAGCGGCGGGCTCGCGCTGACCAGGTCCCGCCGCTCGGTGCTGGTGGCCGACGCGGGCGACCCGCGCAACGCGCCAGCCGGCCACGTGCACAACTTCCTCACCCGGGACGGGACACCGCCCGCGGAGATCTACGCGGCCGGCCGCGCCGAGGTGGCCCGCTACGGCGGCCAGGTCACCGACGCCCGGGTCACCGGGCTGAGCCGGGACGGCGCCCGGTTCCGGGCCGGGATCGGCGGCCGGGCGGTGACCGCGCGGCGGCTGCTCATCGCCACCGGCTTGCGCGATGAGCTTCCCGGCGTGCCGGGCCTGGCCGCCCGGTGGGGCAGCGACGTGGTGCACTGCCCGTACTGCCACGGCTGGGAGGTACGGGACAAGCGCATCGGCGTGCTGGCCACCGGGCCGATGGCCATGCACCAGGCGTTGCTGTTCCATCAGCTCAGCCCGCAGGTGACCATGCTGGCGCACACCGGCCCCGAGCTGACCGGCGAGGAGCGCGAGCAGCTCGCCGCGCTCGGCATCGAGGTCGTCGAGGGCGAGGTGGCGCGGATCGAAGCGGGCCCGGACGGCCTGACCGGGGCCCGGCTGGCTGGCGGCCGCCGGGTGCCGCTCGACGTGGTGCCGTCTCGCCCCGGATGACCGCCCGCGCCGAACTGCTCGCGCCGCTGGGCCTCCGCCCGGCCGAGGTACGGGCCGGCGGGTACCTGGTGGCGACCCGGATCGAGACGGACGCCACCGGCGCGACCGCCGTTACCGGGGTGTGGGCCGCGGGCAACGTCACCGACCCCCAGGCCCAGGTCATCACGTCGGCCGCGGCCGGGCTTGCCGCGGGCGCCGCGATCAACCGCGACCTGGCCGCCGAGGATGCCGCCCGCGCCGTCAGCGCCCGGCGGCACCGGGCCGTCCGGCTGGTCAGGCGCGGGTGAAGTCCATCACTCAGACCGGTTAGCCGCAGGGCGAAGACGCGCTGGCCGGGTACGGCGCGCCGGCACCCCGCCGCGGCCCGCGGCCGGCCGTCCGGTGCGCGGCGGCTGGGCGTTCTTCCACGTAAGAAGCCCAGGGCGCGCGGGCCCTGGTCCGCCGCGCCCTGCGGTTCCCCGGCCGGGCCCAGCCGACGGCCAGCGCGACCGCGGCCGGCATCGCGAGTGCCCAGCCGCAGAAGCCGAGCATGACCGTGACGGCCAGCGCCGCGGGCAGGGCGGCGAGCCGCGCCGGGCCGCGCAGCAGCCGCGCGGCCGCGGCCATGGCGCCCAGGTAGACCGTGAGGAACAGGGTCGTCGGCACCGCCACCAGGGCGGTGGTGCTGACGATCCGCAGCCCGTACATGCCGATCAGCAGCAGGCCCGCCACGGCGATCGCGGCCAGCAGCCGGGCCTTGGCCGCGGACCGGCGGCTGCCAGGCACGGCCCGCGCGAGCTGGCCGGCCATGGCGGCCGCGCCGTTGATGTAGGCGTTGGTAGCGCCGAGGGTCAGCACGACGGCGGCCACCGCGGCGGCGTCCGGCCCGGCCGCACCGATGGCATGGCCCAGCAGGCCGGCCAGCGGCACGTCGGTGGCGGCCCGCGGCCCCAGGACACCGATCGTGGCCACGGCCAGGCCCAGGTACAGCGCGGTGGTGACCGCGAGGGCGATGGCCACCGCGCGCGGGAGCTGCCGGCACGGGTCCGCGAAGCGCGTGGTGAGCGGGGCGACGGCCTCCCAGCCGACGAAGGAGAACATCAGCGTCGTCGCCGCGCTGCCGACCGAGAGCCAGCCGTGCGGGGTGAACGGTGCCCAGTTGGCGGCCCGGGCCGCTCCGGCCGACCCGGTGACCGCCACGACCACCACGACGGTCAGCAGGCTGACGAGGGCGAGCTGGGCGGTGGCGCTGGCCCGCAGGCCGCCGGCGGCCAGGCCGATGACGGTCAGCAGCAGCACGGCCGCGACGGCGGCGCGGGCGAGCTGGCCGCCGCCGGTCAGGTCGGTGACATAGCTGGCGCCGACGAGGCAGACGATCGGGGCGCCGCCCACCACCCCGGCGAGGAACATCCAGCCGGTCGCCCGGCCCGCGCGCGGCCCCAGGCCCGCGGTCACGTAACCCATCACCCCGCCAGCCGACGGGTTGTGCCTGCCCAGGGCCGAGAACACGGCGGCGAACAGGCCGGACAGGCCCAGCAGGGCAAGCCAGGCAAGGATCGAAGCGGGCCCGGCCTCGGCGGCGGCGAGACCCGGCAGCAGCAGCAGGCCGGGGCCGAGGATCGCGCCGATGTAGAGGGCAGCGCCGCGAGCGGTCGTCAGGGGCTGCGGTACCGGCTGGTTCGTGGTTGTCAGCGCCATGGCTCCACCATCGCCGAAATGGGCTCGCACGCGATGGCAAATATGGCGCGAGACGGGCACCTGCATGCAACGCCGTTGCGTCAGTATGGCGATAGGCTGATTTTCATGTCAGAGCATGTCCCGGACAGGGTGGATCGTGCCATCGTGGCGAGGCTCCAGCGCGACGGCCGGATCCCCAACGTCGATCTCGCGGACGCCATCGCACTGTCGCCGTCGGCCTGCCTGCGCCGCGTGAAGGCGCTCGAGGCCAGCGGCATCATCGCCGGGTACCGCGCGGAGGTCAGCAGGCTGAGGGCCGGGCTCGGGCTGACCGTCTTCATCGGCCTGAAGGTCGAGGGGCAGTCGCCGGAGACCGCGTCCCAGATCGAGCAGGCGCTGCTGGCCATCCCCGCCGTCGTCGCCTGCTACCTGGTGTCCGGGACCAACGACTTCCTCGTGGAGGCCGCCGTGCCCGATCTCGCGAACTACGAGCAACTGCTGCTGGCGCAGATCCTGGCGATTCCCTCCGTCGTGGAGGCGCAGAGCACGTTCGCGATCCGGACGATCCTCAGCCGCGGCCCGCTGCCGCTGGGCCACTGGCGGCGCTAGGCATGGCAGGTAGCGGGCGGCGCGCGAGGCGCTGGATCGAGCGCGCTGGCCGGTGTCATCCAGGTGCCCGCCCAGGGCGTCCTATTTATGGTCGGCCCGGTGCATCCCGCCCGATTGTGAGGTGTGTGATGGCCAAGACCGGTTTCGTCCGTTCGATGCGAGCGCAGCCACGCGGTTTCGTCATGGCGGCGGCTGCCAGCTTATTGCTGACCGGAGACGGTAATCCGTCGGGAGGTAGCGGGGAATGGTAAGAAATCGATCGGCCCTAGGGCTGGTTGTGACGGCACTGGCGCTCGCGATGGTGCCCTCGGTGCTGCTGAGTGCCGGGGTCAGCCGCGCCGCCGCATCGACGTGCGGTTCCTTGAACCGCGGGTCGGGGGCCCCGGCCGGGGCCGGTGAGCTTTCGAATACCGCCTTCGTGTCGGCGGGCGAGTCCTGGGCCGTGGGCGACCTCACCTCTCAGGGGACCGCGAACCGTACCCTGATCGAGCGGTTCAACGGGTCGGCGTGGTCGGTCGTCTCTTCCCCGAACCAGGGCAGCGGGAACAACACCCTGAACGGCGTTTCCATGATCCCCGGTGCGGGATGGGCGGTCGGATACGCGCAGTCCGGGCTGTACCAGCCGCTGGCGCAGCACTGGGACGGAACGAAGTGGTCGCTGGTCTCGCCCGGGAATTCCACCAGCGACGCGCTTTTTAACGGTGTCGACACCCTGGCGGACGGAAGCGCGTGGGCGGTCGGTTTCCAGCTCACGGCCGACGGGACGCGGCACACACTGATTCAGCACGCCTCCGGTGGGGCGCTGACCACGGTTGCGAGCCCCAACGACGGGACTTCCGCGACAGACAACACGCTCGTGGCTGTCGGCGGGACGCAGGCGACCGGGTTGTGGGCCGTCGGCTATCGGATGAGCTCAACGGGGCTAAAGCCACTCGTGCTGCGTTACGACACGACCAAGCCGTCGCCCACGTGGGTCTCGGTGAGTGGCGCTGGTGGCGTGCCGTCGCCGGGCAAGGTCGAGACGGCCCTGACCGGGGTTGATGTGCTGACGGCCAGCAATGCATGGGCTGTGGGCTACTACAACGACGGCAGCGCTGAGCGGCCACTGGCACTGCACTGGAATGGCAGCACGTGGAGTAACTCGCCGATTCCCGGCGCCGGCGCACTGCGCAAGGTCAGGGCGATCACGCCCAGCAATGTGTGGGCGGCCGGGACCTATTACAACGCCGGCGCGCAGCTCAACCAGACGCTCGTGGTGCATTTCAACGGGACGGCATGGACGACGGCGGTCTCGGCCGACGCCCCCACGGCCAGCGACGAGATCATCGGCCTCGCCGCCAGCCCATCGGGGTCGAGCCTCACCTTGGTGGGCCGGGAGGGCCCGAACGAGCTCGTCGAGCAGGCGAACTGCGGTACGGGACCCGTCTCGCTCGCCACCCGGGCACCTGCGGCCGTTCCTCCGGTGCCAGCCGCTCCGGGCATCGGCCCCGCGCCGAACCCGCCGCCGAACACACCTCCGCCGACGACCCCGATCCCGGTCACCATCACCGACCAGGCGGCGGCAGCGGGCATCAGCAGCCCGGTGGACTGGACCTTCAGCGCGTCCGTTGCCGATCTCAACGGCGATGGCTGGCCGGATATATTCATGGCGCGCCACTGGCATCCAGCCAACCTGTGGATCAACAATAAAAATGGCACGTTCAGCCCGATTGATGTGAGCTATTTCCAATCCATCATCGATCGGCACGACTGCCGGGCCGCTGATTTCAACCAGGACGGCAGGGAAGACATATTCTGCAGCGTCGGAGCCGATCGCGGCTCCGCGGTGAAGTCAAATGCGCTGTTCATCCAGCAGCCCGGCACCACGTTCGTCAACGAGGCCTACCAGCAGAATGTGTCTGACCCGTGGGGGCGCGGCCGGTACGGCGCCGTCCTGGACGCGAACAACGACGGCTTCCCGGACATTTTCTACGGCTCGGAGTCGCTTCGCCCGGACGGCATGCCGTCGGAGGACCGGTTCTTCATCAATACCGGGCACGGCTCCTTTGTCGACGATCCGGCCATGGGGCTCGATCTCGAAATCGGATCGCTGTGCGCGCACACCGTCGACTACAACAGTGACGGCTGGCCGGACCTGCTGGTCTGCGGGGAAGAGGGCGGCCTCCACCTCTTCGAGAATGAGCAGGGCCACGGCTTCAAGGATGTGTCCCCAATCCTCGGCGCCCAGGTGAACGCCACGGACGCCGCCATGGTCGACGTCAATCACGATAGCCGTCGCGATCTCATCACCCTCACCAGGAACCAGCTTGCCGAGAGCCTCCAGCGCGCTGACGGGACGTTCGCCCCACCGAAGACTCTCCTCACGCTGAAAGGCGCGGTGTCGCTCGCGGTTGGCGATGTCAACGGTGACCATAATCCGGACATCTACGTTGTCGGCGGCATGACCGGAACCGCGAACGCCCCAGACTTCCTACTGCTCGGCGACGCCACGGGCGGCTTCACCACGACGACGATCCCTGAAGAAACCGCCGGCGGTGGCACCCGCGCCTACTCGGTCGACTACACCCACGACGGCCTGGCCTCCTTCCTCGTGCTTAACGGTCAGGTTCCCGGTAAAGGTCCGCTCCAGCTTCTGACGCCCCAGCCCTCGGGCTCGGGCACGCTGACCCGGACGTTCTCGTTTCAGCGTGGCGCCGCGCGGTAGCCACCACTACGGCGATCAGGAACTCATCCAGGAAGGTGGTCACTATGACGGGGGACACACACCGAGCAGGCAGGAGGCGGGCCGGCCTGCTGAGCGCCGTGACGGTGGCCGCGGCGGTGGCGCTCGTGCCTGCCGCCGGGGCGGCCGCCAGCGGCCCGTCGCGGGCGCCGCACGCGGCCGCCGCGCCGCGGGCCGCGGTCGCGTCCGGGCCGTTCGTCACCCTGCTGTTCTCGCGCTCGGAGATATCGGCGGCCGACAACTGCGTGGAGGATGACACCAACATCGCCCGCCTGGATACCACGGTCGCGCCCTACCTCCATTCGGTGGGCATGGCGGGGACCGGGACACTGGTCACCCGGAGGACCGATGACACGACGAGGCACTGCACGCACTACAACGACGACCTGACCGCGTCGTGGGCCGACGCCACCGGCCTCGCACAGACCTACGGCTGGTCGTTCGTGTCGCACACCGCCACGTACCCGACCCTCCAGCAGATCGAGAACTTCACCCCGGCAGAGGCGAAGGCCCAGACCTGCGGGAGCGAGGCCACGATCAAAGCCCATGGGCTGCCCGGCGCGGCCGGGATGATCGCCTATCCCGGCTCCTACACCAAGAACCCGGCGGTCGTGAATCTGCAGGCGCAGTACGGAGACACCTGCTTCGACTGGGGGCGGATGTACGACCAGGCCAAGCATGGCCTCACCAAGCTCATCGATGCGAGCACGCCGCCCTACTGGCAGTACACGATCTCGGTCGTCGGGGGACCCTGCAACGATCCCACGCAGCCGTGCTACACCGTCCACGTGCAGAACGGGCGATACACGCTGCCCTCGGCGATCATCGCGCGGGTCGAGGCACTGAAGCCGGGCCAGTGGTACACGCTCCAGGCGTACCTGCTGGTCACCGGCAAGAACCCGAAGTACGCCAGTAACAGGATGCGGTGGGACTGCACCTCGTCCGACCCGGCCCTGCACTGGACGAACACCACCGTGCGGTACTGCTATTCGGACTACCAGCAGATCATCCAGGCCATCGCCGCCGACCCGTCCATCACCGTCACCGACCCGCTGACCGTGGGCCGGGCGTGGGGCCGCCCCTTCAAATAGTCGCGCTCGGCGTCATGGTGAGGTGAGCCGGCCAGGCGAAAGGAACGGCTGTTAGCACCTAGCCGCCCGGGTGAGCCGCCGCAGCGGGCCGGAGGTTGCCGTCACTGGATTTTGTGATCGCCGGCGGCTAGCTCCGTCCCGAGTGGTGCCTGCTGGTAGACGACGGCGTGGCGGTAGCGCCGCCGGGTGATCAGCCCCGCGTGGTGCAGGACGGTCAGGTGCTCGGACACGGTGCTGGGTGCCAGGCCGTGCCGCCGGGCCAGGGTGTGGGTGGCGGCTGGCTCGGCGAGTGATTCCAGCAGGGCGTCCGTTCGGCCGTGCTGCCCGAGATACTGCCGCCCGGCCCCCGCTACGTCCTGGGCCGGGCGCTGATGCGGCTCGTGGCCCAGTCGGCGCAGATCGTGGGCTACGGCGTGGGCGGGCTGCTGCTGGCGATCCTGTCCCCGCGCGGTGCGCTCGCCGCCGACGCGCTGTCGTTCGTGGCCTCCGGCCTGGTGCTGCGGTTCGGCACCGCCGCCCGGCCCGGCGGCGCCGCCCGCCGCGGATCGATGGCCCGCGACTCTCTCGCCGGGCTGCGGAACGTGTTCGCTCACCGCCCGACCAGGCGGATCCTGCTGTTCATCTGGCTGGTGCCCGCGTGCGTGGTCGCGCCCGAGGCCCTGGCCGCCCCCTATGCCACTCACATCGGCCAGCCCGCCCGGGCCGTGGGCTTCCTGCTGATGGGTCTGCCGATCGGGACCGTGGCCGCCGACATTGTCGCCGCCCGGCTGCTCACGT
>WNGQ01001127.1_pt1 | contig 46227 bp, 39 predicted proteins | sample 5407661 | NCBI WGS metagenome assembly WNGQ01 (sample SAMN13153382, study PRJNA577476) | soil metagenome | isolation source: 60 cm soil or saprolite under Garry oak tree replicate 2 | place: USA:California | collected 2016-06-15 | reverse complement strand
AGTCGCTGACCGGCATGACAGCGGAGGACACCCTGGAGCTGCTTGGCGAGGCGGTCGCCACGCGGTTGGTCGAGGAAGTGCCTGGCGTGCCGCCCCGCTGGCGATTCACCCACGCGCTGGTCCGCGAGGTGCTCTACGAGCGTCTGACGGCCGTGCGCCGCCTGGCGCTGCACCGGCGCGCCGGGGAGGCGATCGAGGCGCGCTTTGGCGGCGACCTGGAGTCCCACATGGTCGAGCTGGCCGATCACTACCTCCGAAACGGCCCCGAGTCCGCCGGCAAGGCGGTCGGCTACGCCACCCGCGCTGGACATCACGCGCTGGAGTTGCTTGCCTGGGAGGAGGCGGCGGGTCATTTCCAGCGTGCCCTCGACACCCTCGACCTCCACCCGAGCCTCGGTCCTGCCACGGCGGAGCTGACCCGGCGCTGCGAGCTGGAGCTGGCCCTGGCGGAGACGCGCATGGCGGTCGGCGAGGTGCCCTCCGCCCGCGCCGGCTACCAGCGGGCCGCCACCCTGGCGCGGCGTCTCGGCAGCGCCGAGCACCTCGCCCTCGCCGCCCTCGGGCTGGGCGGCGAGGAGATCACCTACACCGTCGACGAGCTGCAGATCCGCCTGATCGAGGAGGCTCTGGGCATGCTTGGGGCGCACGAAGGAGTCGTTCTTGCCGATCAGGACGACCGGCAGGCGCCTGACGACGAGGCCCCAGCCCAGCAGGACACCCCCGCCTCCCTGCGCCGCGAGGGGCTGCGTGCACGGCTGCTCGCCCGGCTGGCCCGGGCGCTTGAGTACACGCCGGAGGTGCGGCGTCGCGTCAAGCTCTGCGACGAGGCGCTCGCCATCGCCCGGCGGATGGACGACGCGGCCACGCTGGCGGCAGTGCTGCTCGACTGCCACCGCGCGACCCTCGGGGTCAGTCCCCCCACCGAACAACTCGCGATCGCGAGCCAGGTCGTCCAGCTCGCCGAGTCTGCTGGCGACCGGGCCCTGGCCCTGCAGGGCCGCCTGCTGCGGGCCCTCGATCTGCTGGAGCTGGGTGAGATCGCGGCCATGCGCGCCGAGGTCGACGCCTATGAACGCGGCGCCAGCCAGTCGCACCAGCCACATCTGCTGTGGCCTGGCCGGCAGCTCCGCATGACCCTCGCCGTTATTGACGGCCAGTTCGAGGAGGCGAAGCGGCTCAACGACGAGGCCCTCGCCATCGGCCAGCGCGCTGGCGACCCGCTGGTCGTCAGCACGCACCTGGTTCTCAATGCCATGCTCCATGCGGTCATCGGCAAGGCCGCCGAGGTCGAGGGCCTCGTCCGCGAAGCCGTGGCGGTTTGGCCGGTGGGTGGGCTACGCGCCAGTATTGCGCTCGTCCTGGCCGACACCGGCCGCCGCGGCGAGGCCGCCGAGGAGTTCGAGCGCCTCGCCGCCGACGACTTCGCCGCGCTCACCCATGACGTCACCTACGTCATCTCCCACACCACCGCCGCCATGGTCGCCTACGGGCTCGGCGACGCCGCCCGCGCCGCGACCCTGTACCAGCGGCTCGCCCCCTACGACGGGCAGGTGGTCCGGTGCAGCCGCCTCGCCGGAGGCTGCTTATGGGCGGTCTCCCACCATCTCGGCCTGCTCGCCGCCACCATGGGCCGCCACGACGACGCCGTTGCGCACTTCGAGGCGGCGCTTGTGCTGGAGGCTCGCATGGGCGCGCTGCCCTACCTGGCCACCACCCGCTACTACTACGCCGAGGCGCTCACCGCCCGTGGCCGCCCCGGCGATGACCAGGCCGCAGCCCGGGAGCAGGAGGAGGCGCTCACGTTGCTGCGCCGGTTCGGCATCCGCCCTCTGTTCACCGCCGTCACCATCGCTGACCCTGCCGCCGCACCGACGACACCGCCGGAGCCGGCGCCTGGCAGCAGCGTGTCGGCGCTGCTGTGCCGGGAGGGGGAGTACTGGACCATCGGCTGGCAGGGCAGCTCCTTTCGGCTCCGCGACACGGTCGGGCTTGCCTACCTCGCGCGGCTGCTGGCCACCCCGGGCCGGGAGCTGCACGCCCTGGACTTGGCCGCCTCGGAGGGCCTCCACGGCGCCAGCGTCGCGGTCGGGGAGGCCAGCCTTGGCCCGCTGCTTGACCAGCAGGCCAAGACCGCCTACCGGCGCAGGCTCGAGGAGCTCGACGAGGCGCTGACCGAGGCGGAGACCGTGGGGGACACCGACCGCATCGCTCTGGCGCGGGCCGAGCGCGAGCAGCTCGTCGAGCAGCTCGCGGCCGCGGTCGGTCTCGGCGGGCGCGACCGCCCCACCGGCGCCAGCGCCGAACGGGCCCGCGTCAGCGTCACCAAGGCGCTGCGTGGCGCGCTGCGCCGCATCACCGAGCACGACCCCGCCCTCGGCGAGCATCTGGACCGTAGCGTCCGCACCGGCACCTTCTGCGCCTACGACCCCGACCCCGCAGCGCCGGTCAGCTGGAAACTCTCGTAGGCGGCCCAAGCACCCGGTCGAGGTAGACGTTGCGGAAGCGGCCGCCGGGGTCGACCTGGTCGCGGACGCGGAGGAAGTCGCCGAAGCGCGGGTAGCGCGGCCGCAGCTCCTCCGCGTCGAGCGTATGGAGCTTGCCCCAGTGCGGGCGCCCGCCCACGCCGGCCAGCAGCGCCTCGACCACGCCGAAGTACTCCTGGTAGGGCATGCCCACGAACTGGTGCACCGCGACGTAGGCGCTCTGGCGCCCGGAGGCCGTCGACAGCCAGAGGTCGTCGGCGGCGGCGAAGCGCACCTCGACCGGGAAGGCCACCGGCGCTGCGAGCCGCTCCACCAGCCCCGGCAGCGCCCGCACGATCTCCGCGACGGCCTCCCGGGGAAGGCCGTACTCCATCTCGACGAAGCGGACCCGCCGGGGGGTGACGAAGACCCGGTCGGAGCGGTCAGTGAAGGTGCGCGGCGACAGCAGCCCTGTGCTGAGCGTGTTGATCCTCGGGACCAGCCGCGGTACGCGCCGCCCCGCCCGGCACAGCAGCCCGAACGCGGTGTTCTCCAGGAGTTGCCGCTCCAGCTGTGGCCGCCGGTAGCCGTTCGGGCGCGCGGCGCTGTCGGCGGGGAGCCGGTGGTTGCGCTTGACCAGGGTGCGGGTCGTGTTCGGGAACCAGTAGAACTCGAAGTGGTCGGTGCCCTCGACCAGTTCGTCCAGCCGCGCCAGCACCTCGTCAAGCTCCATGGGGCTCTCCTCCGCGCGCAGGAGGAACGCAGGCTCGCATTGCAGCGTCACCGTCGAGATGACCCCGAGCGCTCCCAGTCCCACCCGGGCGGCAGCGAACAGCTCCGGCCGCACCTCGGCCGAGCAGGTCACCACCGACCCGTCCGCCATGACCAGCTCGAGCGCGCGGACCTGGGTACTGAGCCCCCCGAACGTGACGCCCGTCCCGTGGGTTCCGGTGGAGATCGCGCCCGCGACCGTCTGCGCGTCGATGTCCCCAAGGTTGGTCATCGCCAACCCCTCCTCCGCCAGCAGCCCGTTGAGCTGCCGCAGGGTGGTCCCCGCCCGCACCGTGCAAGCCCCGGTCGCCTGGTCGGCCGAGACCAGCCCCGTATAGCCCGCCAGGTCCACCAGCACCCCATCGGTAACCGCCACAGCCGTGAAGGAGTGCCCGCTCCCCACCGCCTTGACCCTGAGCCCATCCCGCGCGGCGTCCCGTACCGCCCCAACCAGCTGCTCCAGCGTCCCCGGCCGAACCGTCCGCACCGGCTCCGCCCGAGCCGTCCGCGCCCACGTGCTCCACGACATGCGGCGAGTATCGACAAAACGACGCGCATATCGCAAATATCACATGCTACGGGCCCGGACGAGCGTTCCGCGTCAAGCGCCCGACACGCAGCGCCACCTCCGACCACGTCGCCATCATGGCCGAGGCGATGGCCCTCCGCGAACGCGTCCGCCGTCCCCATAACGGCCCTTCGGGCGAGGTAGGCTTGCAGCGGACGTTGTCAGCCCAAGACGGGGATGATGCGATGAACCGCCGCGCTGCCATCATCTACACGCTTACGCTGCTCGGCGTTCCAGCTTTGGACCGCTTCAGCGGCACTGGGCTAAGCGACGAGGAACTCGCCCAGATGCTTCGCAAGGTCACCGACCGCTACGCCCGGGACATCGTGGATGGCCCGTTCGTGAAGCTCTACACGGGACTCCGCGCCCACGCGGATGCCGCAGCCCGGCTGGCGCGGAGCGCGGCAGGCACGCCACGAGGGCAGACGCTGCTGACTGTCAGCGTGGAGGCGCGCGGGCTGGCTGGAGAGCGGGCGTTCTTCGACCTGGACGATCCTGGAACCGCGGCCCACCAGCTCGACCGCGCCGCCGCCGATGCCGCCGCCACCGGCGACCACGAGCTGGTCGCCTGGACGCGTGGCAAGCAGGCGCAGCAGGCGATCTACGCCAAGCAGTATGAGCAAGCGCGGTCGCTCGTCAGCGCCGGCCTCAAGGAGTTGCGCTCCGGCGAAGCCAGCCTGGTGGCGGCGGAGCTGTGGTTGTACGAAGCCGACGCCGCCGTCCACGTCGGGGAATCCCGCGCGGCATTCGCAGCCTTGGAGCACGCCCGCAATGCCGCGCAGGCGACCTCGCCGACCCCCGTCGCCCGGCTGGTCAGGGTCGACGACGCCCTCCTCGACTGCTACCAGGGCTTGCTGCACCTGCACAACGGGCAGCACCAGCAGGCGCGGGCGGCAGCCACCGCCGCACTGCGGCCACTCGCGCCGACCGATCCGCGCCGGATCGTCAGCCTCACCGACCTCGCCATCATCGACGCCGAGCACGGCGAACCCGACCAGGCGGCGACCACCACCGCCGAAGCCCTCGCGCTCGCCATCCGCAACGGCAGCTACCAGCGTCAGCGCTTCGTCCTCCGTCCTTGGAAGCGGCTGCGTCCCTTCGAGACAGTGGGAGCCGTCCGCGAGCTTGGCGAGCAACTTCGGGCTGCCGGCCTGATCCACGCCGCGTAAGCGACGCTGTCAGCCCTCCAGCAGCGGCTGATGCGGATCCGGCGCGGCCTCGTCCTCGATTGGCTGCCATAGCCTGGTGTGCAACAGCAACGCGTTGGCCATGGCGGCCCCGAATACCGACGCCATGCCCACCACGCTGGACACGACATAGACCGTTGAGGCTGACGTCCCAGCCCGGATCACCTGTCCGGCGGCCTCCAAGAGCCCGATCAGCAGGCACACCAGCGGCGCCCGCCGGGCGATCCGCCCCGAGAGGTTGACTGCCCGCTCCGTGTTCCGCGTCCCGTCGAGCACGATCCTGGGGAGCAGCAGCGCCAGCACCCCGAGCCCCACAGCCTCCACCGGCCAAGCGATCAGCAGGCGGAAGAGCAACTCCGTCCGCTGCGCCGCAGCCGACAGGTCGGGAGGATCCACCATAAAGCTGGAGCCGAGGAATGCCTCCCCGACCCAGATCAGGGATGTCGCCAAAACCGTCGTGCAGATCGACATGAGGATCACGGCGCTGATGCCTGGCCGCACCGCCTTCCGCGTCGCGCGCCCCGCCGCGCGGATCGCTCCGCCGGTCTGCCGGGACCAGGAAGGGCTCGCGGTGCCCAAGTACGCGACCATGAACAGTGGCCCTAGAAATCCGAGCACGATCACCGCGGGGAGTAGCACCCACAGCAGGTTCGCCCAGCCATGCAAGTCCTGCGAGCCTCGGATCATGTGGGGCGGGAAGCCCGGGGTCATGCCGATCGTCATACCTCCCACGACCACCACCAGCGGCCGCCGCCAGCACTGATGCCAGGCGTCACGGACGACCCTGCCGAGTAACATGATCTCCACCTCGCCACCCGCCGTGGTCAGCAGACCAACCAGCAGACGATGGCGCAGATCCTACTGCCCGGGTCGTATCGGTCACCAGCGCGCAACGGGACTGCGTGGGATGATCATCGGTGTTACCGCTGCATCCTCTCCTCCCGTCCTTGAACGGCTGGAGGTGGGCCGTATGGATCTGGACGACCACGACCGGGGCCTTGCCTTTGATTTGGCGACGCTGGTCAGCCGGAGAGGCGTGCTGCTGCTGGGCGCGGGGGTGGGGCTTGCCACCCTGGCGGGGTGCACCTCGAAGCCGAAACCAGCGGGGACGGCCGCCGCAGAGACGGGGTCGGCCGCCGCCTGCGTGGAGATCCCGGAGGAGACCGCAGGTCCATTTCCGGGTGACGGCTCCAACGGTCCCGACGTGCTCACCCAGTCCGGCATCGTCCGCACCGACATCCGGTCGAGTTTCGCCGGGCCGAGCGGCACGGCCGCAGGGGTGCCGCTGACGATCGCGCTCACCGTCGTGGACCAGACGGCGGGGTGCGCCGGACGGTCGGGTGCCGCCATCTACGTGTGGCACTGCGACCGGGACGGCCAGTACTCCATGTACAGCCAGGGAGTCACCGACCAGAACTACCTACGCGGCGTACAACAGACCGACGCCAACGGCCGCGTCAAGTTCACCAGCATCTTCCCCGGCGCCTACTCCGGACGCTGGCCGCATATCCACTTCGAGGTCTACCCGAGCCTGTCGGCAGCCACCAGCGCGGGCAGCAAGCCCAGAACCTCCCAGCTCGCCCTGCCCGAAGCCGCCTGCAAGCTCGTCTACGCCACCAACGGCTACAGCCAGAGCATGACCAACCTGGCCCAGACCTCCCTCGCCTCCGACAACGTCTTCAGCGACGGCTGGGACCACCAATTAGCCACGGTCACGGGCACCGTGACAACCGGCTTCACCGCCGCACTCACTGTCCCGGTGTAGGCCCCCGTTTCGATCCGGGAACCAGCCGCCCACGCCAACCGTCCAAGCGCCATCGGAGAGCGGGCCGAGAGGGTCCGCAGGGCGCGGGAGGGTTGCATGCGGGGTCGAGGGGCTGGGAGACGGTTGCTGGCGGTGGCGGGGATCTTTGCTGTGGTGGTGGGGCTTGGGGTTGGGCCGGCGTGGGCGTGTGGGGGGTTGGTGGGGCCCAGGGGGAGTGTGCGGTTGGCGCGGACGACCACGCTGGCGGCCTACCACAATGGGGTGGAGCACTACGTCACCTCGTTTGAGTTCAACGGGGCGGGGACCAAGTTCGGGTCGATCGTGCCGTTGCCGGGGGTCCCCTCCAAGGTCGAGAAGGGTGGGGCGTGGACCCTCCAGCGGCTGGAGCTGGAGATCCAGCCACCGGTCGCGGAGGCGGCTGGGGCTGCGCTCTCGGCCGCCAAAGCTCCTGCGCAGGTCCTGCTCAAGACCCGGATTGATGCGCTCGACGTGACCATCGTCAAGGGTGGCGGCGACGCCATCGCCCAGTGGGCGCGGCAGCAGGGCTACGGCCTGTCGCCGGATGCCCCGGAGGTGTTCGACTTCTATGCCAGCCGCAGCCCGATCTTCATGGCGGCGAGCTTCAATGCCAGTGCGATCAAGGCGCGGGGCCAGCAGCAGGGGGATGGGACACCGCTGCATCTCACCATCCCGACCGCGAGCCCGTGGGTACCGCTGCGGATCCTCGGCCTGGGGCAGCAGGCGGACCAGGCGATCCAGGCGGACGTGTTCCTGCTGACCGACCGGATCCCGACGCTGCTGCCGGAGGCGACCGGTGACGGCCGCGCGACCGGGATGGCGGTGGTGCGCAGCGAGCCCGCGTCGTCGCAGCTGCTGACCGACCTTGGCAGCGACAAGGGCATGAGCTGGGTGCCACGGTCGGGCATGTGGCTGACCGCCTTGCGGATCGACACCACCGTCGCGCGGCTCCACCACGACCTGGCGGTCGACGCCAGCGGCGCGGGACGGCCGTCGCAGGTGGCGGCGGGGCTGACCTGGAGCGGGACCCAGTTCGAGAGCGTCGCGGCGGAGCCGCGGGCACAGGCCGGCGGCGTGGCCTGGCGCTGGGCGGTGGTCGCGAGCGTCCTCGGGCTGGGTCTGTTCGGCACCGCCCTCGCCGTCCGGGCGCGGCGGACGCGGGTATGAGGCTTCGGCGCCCGGCCCCGCTCGCCCTCGTGCTGGCGCTTGGGCTGGCGCTGGTCGCCACGCTCACCGTCGGGCTCGCGGCCTGGTCCTGGGCGCAGGGGCAGGACCAGCCGCGAGCGCGGACGGTGGCGATCACCATCCACTGGTCGCGCTTCCAGCCGTCTGAGGTGCGGGTGGCCCAGGGCAGCACCGTCCGGTTCGTGATCCGCAACACCGACCCGATCGACCACGAGTTCATCCTCGGCGACGAGCAGGTCCAGGATGCCGTCGAGCACGGCGCCCATGCGTCACATGACGGCAGTGTGCCTGGGGAGGTCTCGGTGCCCGCCGGGCAGACGCGCACGACCACCTACACCTTCGCGCGGCCGCTGTCGCTCGCCTATGCCTGCCACCTGCCCGGCCACTACCGCTACGGGATGGTGGGGGTGGTCCGGGTCGCCGCCTCGGCCTGAGCCTCGCCAGCCTGCGGCTCGCCACCTTGGTTAGCCTGCTGGTCGTCGTCAGGGAACTGGAGTGGCGCGAAGCGGCGCGGGGTGAAGGCCAGGGTGGCCAGGCCAGCAAGAGCGACCACGGCGAGGCCCCAGAAGACCCGGTGGCTGGCCAGGTAGAGGCCGTGGCGCACATACGCGCTGGCGGCGGTGCCGAGGCGGTGGGCGGTGAGCGCGCGGCTGGCCGCGTCGACCGAGCGGGGGAGCTGGCTGGCGAGGCTGGCGGGGGCGTGGTGGAGCCAGGCGACCAGGGTGGCGTTGGCGATGCCGCCGAAGGTGGCCACGCCGAGGGCGCTGCCGCCCACGCGGGAGAACATGTAGGCGCCGGTGACCACGCCGCGGCGCTCCCAGCCGACCACCGACTGCACCCCAACAACGGTGGAAGCCGACAGCATCCCCAGGCCGCAGCCCATCAGATAGCTGGCCGCAACGACGACGCCGAGCGGGGCGGTCTGCGGCAGCCGGGCGAACAGCAGCCCGGCCACGAAACAGACCGAGGCGCCGAGCATGGCGGTGTCGCGGAAGCCGATGCGCAGGTACAGGCGGCTTGCCGGCGCTGCGCTCGACGACCAGCCCAGGATCGTGGCGGTCACCGCGAACCCGGCGGCGACCGGGCTGGCGCCCAGCACCGCCTGGGCGTAGGTGGGCAGGAACGAGCTGAGACCCAGCAGCAGGCAGCCGATGGTGGCACCCCCGCCGAGGTTCATCCCGACCAGCAGCCGCCGGCCAAACACCCACAGCGGCAGGATCGGCTCGGGCGCGCGCCGCTCCTGCCACACGAAGGCGGCCAGCACCACCAGTGCCCCGCCGAGCACCGCCACACTCGGCAGCGACCACCAGGCCCAGTCGACCCCACCGGCGAGCAGCCCGAGGATCACCAGCCCGGTCCCGCCGACCAGCAGCGCGGCGCCGGCCACATCGATGTGGTGGCGGCGGCGGGTGACGTCCTCGCGCAGCCTGGTCGCGACCAGCAGCAGCGCCACCGCCCCGACCGGGAGGTTCAGGTAGAAAATCCAGCGCCACGAGGCGTACTGGACCAGCAGCCCGCCGATCGCCGGCCCGGAGATCCCCGCGACCCCCCACACGCTCGCCAGCAGCGCCTGGACCCGGCCTCGCTCCTCGATCCGGTACAGGTCGCCGGCGACGGTGGTGGTGATCGGCTGGACCGCGCCAGCGCCGACTCCCTGGATGGCGCGGAAGACGATCAACGCCACCATGTTCCAGGCCAGCCCGCACAGCGCCGACCCGGCCAGGAACAGCGCCGTGCCAGCCAGCAGCACCGGCCGGCGGCCATAGAGGTCGGCGAGCTTGCCATAGACCGGCGTGGAGCCCGCCTGGGTCAGCAGGAAGACGCTGAACACCCACGGGAACAGCGAGAAGCCACCAAGATCGCGGACGATCGACGGGATCGCCGTCGCCACGATGGTCGAGTCCACCGCCACCAGGGCCATGCTGAAGAGCAGCCCGACAAGAACCTGCGCGCGCCCCGCTGGGGCCTTCGCGTGGGTTTCCATGCGTTTAGCCTACGCGTGACACGCCAAGTGTCGACACCGGCGTGGAGAGGCCTCGCGCCAGGTCGGGTGGAAGACCTGGCGCGAGGGTCCTTGGGGTTAGCCGGCGTTCGCCGGGACGATCTGGGGGCGGAAGGTGAAGACGTTCGGGTCCTTGGGGTCGATGTCGGCGCTCACCCAGTGGTTGTTCTTGGAACCGAAGGTCTCCACCCGGGTGAAGTTGGCCAGCACCTTGCCGGAGGGCGACAGCAGCGGCTTGTCGATCTTGTAGTAATGGCTGTCGCCGTGGACCAGCACGACCTGGCCGGGGAAGGCGAGCGTCTCGGTCCGCAGCTCGTTGACGACCCCGGTGAAGCCGTCGTAGGAGCGCGGGTCCGCCAGATGCATCTCGTTGCCGAAGTTCGGGTCGCCCTGCCAGGCGATCAGGACCGCCCGCGCGTGCTGCTGGGTGGCGGCCGCGAACGACTCCTGGAGCCAGTGGATATTGGCCTGCTCGCGGGCGGTGTGCTCGGCGTCCTCGCGGGCGATCTCCGCTGTCGGGTCGGCGCCGCGGTCGATCGGCTCGCCGTCGACCCCGTCGTGGGGGAAGTTGTCGTTGGAGCCCTGGACGTTGAGGCCGACGTAGACGACCGGGCCGAGGCTCCAGCGGATGTTCTCGGAGTACAGGGCGTACTGGCCGCCTTCGCTGGACTCACGGGCGAGGGTGAGGGTGTGCTCCCCGAGGCTCTGGCTGGTCGCGTCGAACAGTTCGCGTTCGTGATTGAGGCGCTCGATCGGGTCGTAGCCGCCGTTGGAGGCGCGGTGGCAGTCGGTCCAGTCGTTGTCGCCGGGAACCCAGACCAGCGGGTGCGTGAGGGTGTTGAACTGCGCGATCGAGTTGGTGTACAGCGAGTCGTCGCAGCGCTCGCTGCCGTTCTTCAGGTCCCCATCGAAGACCGAGAACGCGATGCGCGCGTGGTTGATGCTGTCAAGCACCGCCGGGTATTCCGCCCGCCCCTGGTCGCGGTAGGGCATGTCACCGAAGAGCGCGATCGTGTACCGCTGCGGGCCGTTCCCCTGACTCGGGCCGCTCGGGCCGCTTGCGGCGGCGGCGACCGATATGGCCGCGCTGAGCAGCGCGGCGGCCACCAGCGCCAGCCGCCGGTGCCAGCGCGAACGACGCCAACCAAGGCTCATGCAAGTCCCTCCTGCCACCTGACGACCAGTTACCTGGCCTGGACGACCTCGCGGCGACGCTAGCTGGCGCGTGGTGCCCGCAGATGTCGGCCAGGGGTCCAGCGAGCGTCGATCTGATGGCGTCGGCGTGCGGCCGCCGGTCCGTGTGGTCTACCCGCGAATCTCCCGGTCGGCGTAGCCGAGGAAGGCGACCAGCAGCGCGATCAGCACCGCACCGGCGAGCACCCCCAGGGCGCGGTTGGAGGGAATCGGGGCGGCCACGCCGAGGACCTGAGCGGTGTCCCCGCCGGCCAGGCGCAGCGCGGCGGTGGCGAGCGTCCAGTTCCTGAGCGCATCCGACTGCGGGGCCAGCAGCAGCTCGCCGAGCGCGCCGTAGGCGACCACCGCGACCACCCCGGCGACGGCGCCGCGGAAGCTGAGCGCGAAGGCCGCGCCGAGCAGCCCGTAGGCGGCGGTGGCGGGCAGCGCGGCGGCGAGCGCGGCACGGTCGGCCGGGGCCCCCAGCGGCAGGCCGGGGTGCGGGCCGATGAGGCGCTGCTCCAGGTACCCGGCGACGATCGCGAGCAGGCACTGCGACGCCCACCAGCCCAGCGCGAGCCCCAGGGTGATGGCGAGCTGCAGGCCGACGAAACGGGAACGGCGCGGGTCGCGGGCGAGCAGCACCCGCTCGGTCGACCAGGCGAACTCGGCTCCGACCACCTCGGCGGCCAGCACCGCGAACAGCAGCCCTCCGGGGACCACGGTGGCGCGGAGGCCCGCCAGCACCAGGTCGCCACCGGCGCCGAGCGGGTCGCTCCCGCCCCGGGCAAGCAGATCGACGCCGGCCAGGACGGCGAACTGCAGCGCGAAGGTGGCCAGCAGCACCGGGCGGCCAAGCAGCTCGCGGCGCCGCAGCAGCAGCGTGCCGGCGAAGGGGTGCCGCATGTGCGGCTCCAGGTCCCATTCCCAAGCGGGCCGTGCTCGCTGGCCCTGGCTCCGGCGACCTGCCTGCTCCTGGTAGGGGTACTGGTGGGCCATTGTCAGCGCCCCCCGGTCAGCTCGGCGTAGGCGAGCTCCAGGCTGGGCGAGCGGCGCAGCTCGCTGGGGAAGATCCCGGAGCGCGCCAGGACCTGCGCGATGTCGCTGCCGTCCGGCTGGCCAGGGCCGGGAGGGCCGGCCTCGACCAGCACCTTGCCCTTGTCGTGCCAGCAGACCAGCCGCGCACGGCGCAGCGCCAGCAGCGCCCCTGCCGGGTCGCCGACGATCACCTCCCAGCGGCCCGCTGCCGAGCCCAGCTCCGCCGGCGGTCCCTCCTTAATCAAGCGACCCTCGCTGAGCAGCCCAACGCGCGAGCACAGCTGCTCCGCCTCGTCGAGCTGGTGGCTGGCGAGCAGCACCGTGCCGCCGTTCTGCACATGGGCGGCGAGCAGCTCGGAGCAGCGCGCCGGCCATGGCGAGGAGCTGCCGCATGCCGGTCGAGTAGGTCACCACCGGCCGCTCCAGCATGCGGCCGAGGCTGAGCAGCTCGACGACCTCCTCGACCTCGCCCAGCCGCACCCGTGCCCAGCGGGCCAGGATGCCGAGGTATTCGCGGCCGCTCAGCCTGGTCGAGGGAGCCAGCCCGTCGACCAGCGCGCCGACGCGCCGCAGCCGGCCGGAGGCTGCCGAGTGGGGGGCCTCGCCGAGCAGCCAGACCGCGCCGTGGTCCACGCGCAGCAGCCCGAGCACGACCCGCAGGGTGGTCGTCTTGCCGGCGCCGTTCGGGCCGATCAAGCCGTACAGCTCGCCTTGCTCGACCAGCAGTGTCAGGCCGTCGAGCGCGGCGTTCCGCCCGAGGCGTCGGTAGACGTCGTACAGCTCCACGGCGGATGCCAAATTGGCCTCCTTCGGCAGCTTCTGCCCCATTGAAACATCCTTCGGGTCGGATGGTTGACCGAGGCAGAGCGCCTGAACAGCGCTCTTGTCCTAGAAGGCGAAGACGTGTGCGGCGAGCGCGGTGAGCGCGGTGAAATTCCCATCTAGCCGCGAAGGCGGGAAAAGAGGTAGAAGAAGGCATGACGTCCGCAGCGCCGCCCCCTCCCGCCGCCACGGCCCGTGAGCCTCAGCCGGCGGCGAGGGTGCTGGCCGCGCTCGCCGACGCGGTCGTCGGCCCTGACCATGACGAGCAGGTTCCGGCGCGCATGGCCGAGCTGCTCGGGCGCCTGCCCTCCAGCCGCGACCGCCAGCAACTCCAGACCGTGCTGCGGCTGCTGGCCTCGCGCGCGGGCGTGCTGTTGCTGACCGGCCGCCCGACCCCCCTGCCGGACCGCCCCACCACGGCGGTCGAGGCGCAGCTGCAGCGCTGGCAGGGAAGCCGCCTGGCGCTGCGGCGGCAGCTCGCCTCGGTGTTCTGTGGCGCCGCGCTCAACGCGCACTACTCCACGCCCGGGCCCGCATGGGAGCGGATGGGCTACCCCGGCCCGCTCGGCCCCGCCCCCGACGTCCCAAGGCGGCTGGAGCCGCTGCAACCGGACCGCGACGAGGCGCTCACCTGCGACGTGGTCGTGGTCGGCTCCGGCGCCGGCGGGGGAGTGGTCGCCGCCGAGCTGGCCCGCGCCGGCGCGGACGTGGTGGTGCTGGAGAAGGGCGGCTACGCCGCCGAGGCCGACTTCCACCACCGCGAATGGGAGTCCGGCCGCGACCTGTACCTGTACGGGCTCACCCTGGCCACCACCGACCTTGGCTGCCGCATCATCGCTGGATCGACGCTCGGCGGCGGCCCGGTGGTCAACTACACCACCTCGTTCAAGACCCCCGGCTACGTGCTCGCCGAATGGGCACGAGTGTCCGGCAGCGACGTCTTCAGCTCCGGCGAGCTGGAGGCGTCCCTGGACGTGGTCGCCAGGCGCATGGGCGTGACCAGCGAGGAGAGCCGCCCCGGGTCCCGCGACGCGCTCATGGAGGAGGGCCTCCGCAAGCTCGGCTGGCACGTGGACGCGCTCCCGCGCGGCGTGCGCAGCTGCGCCCAGGACGACAGCTGCGGCTGGTGCGGGTTCGGCTGCCGGCTCGGAGCCAAGCAGGGCCCCACCTGGCTGGAGGATGCCGCCGCCAGCGGCGCCCGGCTGCTGATCCGCGCCGACGCCCGCCGGGTGCTGGTCGAAGGCGGCCGTGCCACCGGGGTCGAGGCGGCCGTGGCTGGCGGGCACCGCCTGCGGGTCCGCGCCAAGGCCGTGGTCGTGGCTGCTGGCGCCATCGAGACACCCGCGCTGCTGCTGCGCTCCGGGCTCGGCGGGCAGGTCGGCCAGCACCTGCGCCTGCACCCCGGCACCGCCGCGCTCGGGTTCTTCGAGCAGGACACCAAGGCGTGGACCGGCACCCTGCAGGCGCGTTATTCGACCGAGCTGCGGGGTTCGCTGGGCGACTACGCACCGATCTTCGAGACCGTCCCGGTCCACCCCGGCAACGGCGCCGCCGTGCTGCCGTGGCTGTCGGCCGCCGACCACCGCGCGCTCATGGACCGCTACGGCAAGCTGTCGCTGTGCGGGGTGCTGTCCCGCGACGCCGCCGGCGGGCGGGTCACCATCGGCAAGGACGGCAGCCCCCGGGTCGCCTACCAGATCACCGCGTCCGACGAGGAGCGCATCGCCACCGCCGTCGCCGCCGCCGGGCAGGTGCTGGCCGCCGCCGGGGCGACCGAGGTCATGTCGCTGCACTCGCACCCGCGCCGGCTGCGCTTCCGGACCGACGGCGGCGACGGCGCCTGGAAGGCCTGGGCCGAGGCCACCCGCCGTGCCGGCTATCGCGACGGGCAGGTGACCTTCCTCAGCTACCACCAGATGGGCTCCTGCCGGCTCGGCACCGACCCGGCACGCTCGGCGGTCAACCCAGACCACGAGACCCACGAGGTCAAGCGCCTCTACGTGGCCGACTCGTCGGTCTTCCCGACCGCCTCCGGGGTGAATCCGATGCTGTCGGTCATGGGGCTCGCCCACCGCGCCGCCGGCCGGATCGCCGCCAACCTCGGATGAGCCGTCCCCGCTGCCGCTGCCGCGTTTGCTACCCTCCTGCGCAATGAACCCGCGCCTCAAGGCCATCTGCGACCTCGACGTCGCCTCCACCAGGGAATACATCGGCCTCCACGACGACTACGACGGCGTCGTGCCTGACCTGTCGCCCGACGGGGTCCGCGCCCGCGTCGCCCGCCTCGGCAGCGGCGCCGCGCCCGGTCCGGACCCGCACGACGAGGCGCGAATCCGGACCGTCGAGCAGACCATGCGGCTGGAGCTCGGCGAGCTGGAGCTGTACCGCCGTAGCCCCCTGTGGCACATCGGCGAGCTGGACCTGTCCAGCTACGACCGCGACTACGCCCCCGCCGAGCAGCGCGCCGAGGCCCGCCGCCGCCACCTCGCCGCCTGGCCCGACGCGATCGACCAGGCGGTCGCCTCGCTCGACCGGGTCCCTGCCCCGGTCGCCCAGGCCCTGCTCGGTGCGGCCCGCGGCCTGGTCGCCGACCTCGACCGGGACGGGGACCGCGAGACCGTCGCTGCCGCCCTCGACGCCCACCAGCGCTTCATCGCGCATCTGGAGGCAGCCGCCGAGCACGGCGACCCCGACGCCGCCCTCGGCCGCGGCACGCTGGAGCGGATCCTGTCGACCAGAGAGGCGATGCCGGTCGACCTCGGCCGCCTGGAGGAGCGCGCCGACACCGAGCGCGACCGGCTCTGGGAGCAGCTCACCGCCGCCTGCGACCGCATCGCGCCCGGGACCCCGGCCGCCGAGATCGTCGCCGGGCTGCTCCGCGACCACCCCGACGCCGCCGGCGTCCTCGACGAGGCCCAGGCCACCACCAACGAGGTGATCGCCTTCACGATCGAGCACGGCCTGGTGCCCGGCCTCGACGGCGAGTGCCTGGTCGGGCCCGCGCCGCCGTCGCGGCGTTGGGCGCTGGCGATGATGTCGTGGGCCGCGCCTTACGAGATCGACGCGCCCTCCCGCTACTACATCTCCCCGCCGGACCCGTCCTGGCCCGCCGAGGAGCAGGAGCAGTGGCTGGCGGTGTTCAGCCGCACCAGCCTGCCCACGATCACCGCCCACGAGGTCGCCCCCGGCCATTTCGCCCACGGCCGCTGCATCCGCAAGGCCGCCAGCGACGTGCGCCGCGTCCTGCACTCCGAGGCCTTCATCGAAGGCTGGGCCCACTACGCCGAGGAAGTCTGCGTGGAGGAGGGCCTGCGCGCCACCGACCCGCGCTTCGCCGCCGGGGTCGCGCTGGAGGCGTTGACGCGCGTCACCCGCCTAGCGGTCTCCATCGGCCTGCACAGCGGCACCATGACCCTGGACGAGGCCGTCGCCCGCTTCGAGGCCGACGCCTTCGTCTACGGCCCCGCCGCCCGCGCCGAGGCGACCCGGGGCACCTTCGACGCCACCTACGGCCGCTACACCTGGGGCAAACTCGAGATCCTGCGCCTCCGCGAACAGGCCAAGACCGCCTGGGGCAACGACTACTCCGTGCAGCGCTTCAACGCCGCCCTGCTGGCACTCGGCTCACCCCCGCTCGGCCTGATGGCCCACGCCCTCGACGACGGCGGCAGCGACCGCTCCGGTCTCCCCCAGGACTAGCCGAGCGACGAAACGCTCACCTTGTTGTTGACCGCGAGCTGCGTCAAGGAAATGTAGGACGATGACTGGTCGAAGACGTACTGGGTGACGCTCGGCGCGGTGATGGTGATGTTGTCGCCCCACAGGTACGGCACCCAGGGCACGACCTGCTCCATCAACTTCTTGTCGAAGCTGCTCCAGCAGCTGATCCGGCTCGGGTCGCCGGCAGGGATCTGCTCGCACCCGTTGATGTCGCTGTCCACGCTGGGGATGGCGGCGCCGCTGGGGAAGTCGATGCCGAGCTTGCTGGCCATGCTCGGGGTGAGGCCGACGAGGGAATAGTTGACGTTGCCCTCCGGGATGATCGACCCGGAGCCGAACAGCGGGTTGGCGAAGGTGTAGGGGTCGGCGTAGTCCTTGATCCACTGGGCGTGCAGCGCCAGCGGGGTGTTGGTCTTGACCGACTGGATGGTGCGGTAGGCGTTGCCGGTGGTGTACTCGCGGGCGGTCACGCCGATGCCGATCTTGGCGAGGTCCTGGGTGATGATCGGTTCCATGTCGGTGAACGGCGCCACGTTGCGGCTCACCATGACCAGGTTGCGGCACGCTGGAGCGTCGCAGACGCCGTCCTTGTTGGCGTCGTAGCGCGACTGCTTCATCTCGTCCTTGGCCTTGGCGAGGTCGCCGTGGAAGCCGCTGCTTGCGTAGGGGTCGTAGGACTGGCCGAGCTGGCCCGACAGCATGGTCGGCGGGATCACGTGGGTGGCGATCTGGCCGAACTGCGGCCCGCCCCAGGCCTGCAGGACGGCGGCCTTGTCGATGACCTCGTTGACTGCCTTGCGAACGTGGAGGTCGTCGAACGGCGGGTGCGCCAGGTTCATGGTGATGTACCAGGTATCGTCGCCGGGATCGGTGTGGACGTACTGGCGTTTGGCCGGGTCGGTGAGGTAGCGCGCCAGCGCGGTCTTGGGCGGCTGATTGGCCAGCGACCCGTCCAGCTCGCCGCGTTCGATGCGGCTGAAGATGTCGCTGAGGTTGGTGTCGATCTGGATCTGGATCCCGTCGACCCAGTTCGACCGCAGCGTGTCGGTGGACTGGCTGTAGTCCGGGTTGCGGACCAGGACCAGCTTCTTGGTCGGGTCGAAGCCGGAGATCGGCTTGAGGCTCTGGCAGGAGGAGGCGTCGAGCTTGTCGGAGCCCTGGATCATGTAGGGCCCGGAGGCGATCACGTAGCGGCCGTAGTCGCCGGCCTTGGTGAAGCAGCCCGCGACCTCCTTGGGCGCCGGCGCGGTGGCCGGCATGGCCAGCCGGTACAGGAAGTCCCCGACCGGGTGGGTGAGGTGGAAGACGATGGTCTGGTCGTTGGGGGTGTCGATCCCGGAGACCGGCGCCGGCTTGGGCGCGCTGCCGTCCATCCCCTTGATGATCCCGTCGTAGTAGAAGCCGTACTGGGCGACCAGGGGTTTGGTGTTGATGCGCTCGAAGGCGTATTCGATGTCCTTGGAGGTAATCGCCCGGTTGAGGGGTGGACCGAACTTGATGCCCGGCTTGAGCGTGAAGGTGTAGGTCAGCCGGTCGCTGGAGACGTCGGGGAGCTTGGCGGCCAGATCCGGGTACAGGACGTTGCCCGCGGGCGCGGCGATGTGCCTGGTCGCGACTAAGGTCCGCAGGATGGCGTTGTAGGAGTTGAAGGCGATCGCCACGTACTCCCCAGTCGGGTCGAAGCCGTTGGTGAGGCCGAGGTCGTCGACCGCGGTCCGGTAGACCCCGCCCCGTTGCGGCGCGGCGGTGGCCGCCCCCGGCGTGCTCTTCTTCCCGCCGCCACAGGCAGCGGCCACCAGGACCACTACCACGACGAATCCCACCATGCCAAGCACTCGGCGCCTGCCGCCCATCGCTCCCACCTTTCGCCGTCGCCGCCGCTGCCGCGCCCACCGCTCCTGCCGCTGAAGCCGCAAATCCGCAGTAATCTCTCTATCACTGACGACCCCGCATGCATAGGGCTGTCCTACAGCGCACCATGGCGGGTGTCGAGGTGAACACCTGGTGACCTGGCGGACTGACGTCTTTCCCTGTGGGTGACGACAGGGCACCATAAGTAGGCATACCAGGTGAGGGGCGAAGTGCGTGATGAGTGAGCGGAATGGGGCGGTAGCAGCAGCGGCAGCGACGGGCGAAGCTGCCGACCAGCCCAGTCGCGAGCTGACCGACCCGTCGCTGTACCTCAACCGGGAGATCTCCTGGTTGCAGTTCAACGACCGGGTGCTGGCGATCGCGCAGGACCCCGCCACGCCGCTGCTGGAGCGGCTGCGCTTCCTGGCGATCTTCGCCACCAACCTCGACGAGTTCTTCATGGTGCGGGTGTCGGGCCTGCGGGAACAGGTCGAGGCGGGGATGATCAGCCGCGGCTCGGACGGCTGGACGCCGAGCGAGACCCTGGAGGCGATCGCCAAGCACGTCGAACCAGCGATCGAGGCACAGGCGCACTGCTTCCTGGACGAGGTGGTCCCGGCACTCGCCGAGCAGGGGATCCGCCTGCTCGACATCGACGACCTAGGCGACGCCGACCGGGAGTACCTGCGGGACTACTTCCACGACCAGGTGTTCCCGGTGCTGACGCCGCTGGCGGTCGACCCCAGCCACCCCTTCCCCTACATCTCCAACCTGTCACTGTCGCTGGCGGTGACCGTGCGCGACCCCGACAGCCGCCGGCCGCTGTTCGCCAGGGTGAAGGTGCCCGACATCCTGCCCCGCTTCGTGGCACTCGCAGACGGCGCTGGCTTCGTCCCGCTGGAGCAGGTGGTCGCCGCTCACCTCGACCAACTCTTCCCCGGGATGCAGGTGGTGGAGGCGCATCCGTTCCGGGTCACCCGCGACGCCGACATCGAGATTGCCGAGGATGAGGCCGACGACCTGCTGGCCGCGCTGGAGCAGGAGCTGCGCCAGCGGCGCTTCGGCACGGTGGTGCGCCTAGAGGTCGCCGCCAGCATGCCGGAGCGGGTCGTGCGCCTGCTGCAGCGGGAGCTGGAGGTCGACGACCACGCCGTAGTGGTGATCGAGGGCCCCCTCAACCTCACCGACCTCTTCGAGCTCGCCGCCGCCATCGACCGGCCGGAGCTGGCCGAGGAGCTGTGGCCCGGCACCACCCAGCCGCGCCTGCTGGGCACCGAGTCCGAGCCGGTCAGCCTGTTCGCCGCCATCCGCGACGGCGACCTGCTGGTCCATCACCCCTACGACGCGTTCTCCACCTCGGTGCAGCGCTTCATCGAGCAGGCCGCCGAGGACCCCGACGTACTGGCCATCAAGCAGACGCTGTACCGCACCGACGGCGACTCGCCGATCGTCAGCTCCCTGATCGCCGCCGCCGAGCGGGGCAAGCAGGTGGCGGTGCTGGTGGAGCTGAAGGCACGCTTCGACGAGGTCTCGAACATCGGCTGGGCGCGCGCCCTGGAAGAGGCGGGCTGCCATGTCGCTTATGGTTTGGTCGGCCTGAAGACCCACGCCAAGACCGCGCTGGTGGTGCGGCGCGAGCAGGACGGCATCCGCCGCTACCTGCACATCGGCACCGGCAACTACAACGCCCGCACCGCCCGCCTCTACACCGACATGGGGCTGCTCACCTGCGACCCGGAGCTGGCCGCCGATCTCACCGACCTGTTCAACTCGCTCACCGGCTACGCCCGCGGCGCCCGCTACCGACGCATCCTGGTCGCCCCGAACGGCCTGCGCGAGCGGGTCTGCGAGCTGATCGGCCAGGTCGCCAAGCAGCATCGGCCGCGCCAGCCCGGCCGCATCATCATGCAGATGAACTCGCTGGTCGACGCCGAATGCATCCGCGCGCTCTACGCCGCCTCCCAAGCCGGCGTGCGGATCGACCTGATCGTGCGCGGCATCTGTCGGCTGCGGCCTGGCGTGCCCGGGGTCAGCGACAACATCCGGGTGCGGTCGATCATCGGCCGGTTCCTGGAGCATCCGCGTCTGTGGGTGTTCCAGAACGGCAAGCGGCGCTCCTACTACATCGGCTCCGCCGACCTGATGCCCCGCAACCTCGACCGGCGGGTGGAGGCGGTCACCCCGGTCGACGACCCGGAGCTGACCGCACGCCTGCAGGAGATCCTCGACACCCTGCTGGCCGACAACGTGCAGGCGTGGGTGCTGCAGGACGACGGCACCTGGGAGCGCTGCCGCCCCGCCGAGGGGGAGCAGCCGATCGCCACCCAGCGGGTCCTGCGCGACCTGGCGGTGCGCCGCGGCGTCGACGCCCGCGCCGCGCAGGTGTAGCACCGGCTGCTTGGGTCGTTGACAGGATCAAGGCGACTGATACAGTCCCGTTCCGTTCCCACCCCAGGTGTTCCCGTTCCCGCGCGCGGGCCTTCTTTGCGCGCACGGGCGGCGGCCAGAGGCCCAGAGGCCAGAGGAGTAGCAAATGGAGGTCGTCGCCAACGGCGCGCGGTTTCACCTCCAGCGGCTCCGCCCGCCGCGCCGGGCACCCGGCACCCTGCCAGACCCCCTCGACGGCCTGACCGTGGTGGTACTGCAGGGACCGGTGATGGCCAGCCTGCCGAGGTTCTACCGCACGCTCGGCAGCGCCGCGGCCCAGACGGGCGCCGAGGTGATCCTCTACGACCTGCTCGGCCACGGGCTCTCGGACCCGCCGCCGAGCAGCTACACCGTCGAGGACTCCATCAACGACCTCGACGCCATCCTCGATGCGCTCGGCGTGGCGGCGGAGGTGCCGGTGCACCTGGTCGGCAACGGCTACGGCAGCATGATCGCGCTTGGCATGGCCATCGCCCAGCCTCGGTTGGTGGCGGGCATGGTGCTGATCGAGGCCCACGGCATCGCCGAAGGCGGCTGGGACGCACCGGGCTGGGACCCGCAGCCGCAGGTGGGCGGCTTCCTGCGGACGGTGTCGCGGAGTCTCCCGTTCCACGACGACGAGATCCTGCAGCGCCTCACCGACCGGTGGGGCCGCAACTTCACCCGCGCCGCACGCACCGCCCGCAGCGCCGACGCCCGCAGCCACGGCACCAATGGCGTCCAGGGCGCCACCCTGGCCAGCGACCCGCTCGCCGCCGAGTTGTTCAGCGAGGATGCCCTTGCGGAGATCGGCTGCCCGGTGCTGGCGCTCTACGGGGAGCGGTCCGACCTGGTCGAGCGGGGCTACCAGCTGGCCGGCGCCATCGCCGGCTGCACCCTGGAGCGCCTGCCCGACCAGACCCATGCGGCCCTCACCGAGGACACGGCCCGCCTTCGCGACATCGTTCTGTCCTGGTTTGCCACCACTGCCGCTGGCGCTGCTGGGGTGCCGCCACGGCAGCCGGAGGCTAACCTGGCGAAGACACATATGGAATGAGACCAGCCGACCGTGCCGGCGTCCCAGGCGCGGCACCCTGAGGCACTGTGAGGAGTGACCGTGACGACGACCACCACCGCGCAGGGCACCGAACTCGACCTCCTCGCCGTCAACACCGTCCGGACCCTCGCCATGGACGCGATCCAGAAGGCGGGGGACGGCCATCCGGGCACGGCGATGGCACTGGCCCCAGCCGCCTACGTGCTGTGGACCCGGTTCCTGAAGTTCGACCCGGATGCGCCGCAGTGGTTTGACCGCGACCGCTTCGTCCTCTCCAACGGCCACGCCTCGGTGCTGCAGTACAGCGCCCTGCACCTGAGCGGCTACGACCTCGGCGTGGACGACCTCAAGCAGCAACGCCAGCTCGGCTCCCGTACCCCCGGCCACCCGGAACGCGGCCTCACCCCTGGCATCGAGGTGACCACCGGGCCGCTCGGGCAGGGGGTCGGCAACGCAGTCGGGCTCGCCATCGCCGAACGGTTCCTCGCCGGCCGCTACAACCAGCCCCGCCACCGCGTCATCGACCACCGCACCTGGGCGTTCTGCTCCGACGGCGACATGATGGAGGGCGTCGCCAGCGAGGCGTCGTCGCTGGCCGGGTTCCTGCGCCTCGGCAAGCTCACCCTGCTGTACGACGACAACCACATCACCATCGACGGCCCCACCGAGATCACCTTCGGCGAGGACGTCGAGGCCCGCTACCGCGCCTATGGCTGGCACACCGTGGCCGTCACCGACGCCAACGACCTCGACGCGCTCGCCGCCGCCTACCAGGCCGCCATCGACGAGCCCGAGCGGCCGACCTTCATCCGGCTGCGCAGCCATATCGCCTGGGGCGCCCCCAACGCGCAGGACACCTCCAAGGCACACGGCGCGGCGCTCGGCGAAGACGAGGTCCGCGCCACCAAGCAGGCCTACGGCTGGGATCCCGACCGGCACTTCTACGTCCCCGACGGGGTCTACGGGGCCTGGCGGGTCCGGGTCGGCGCCAACCAGCAGGCCCACGCCGCCTGGCGCAAGGCCATGGACGCCTACGACCAGGCCGCGCCGGAGCTGGCCGCCGAGCTGCGCGGCGGCATCGCGGGCAGGCTCCCCGACGGCTGGGACGCGGGCCTGGACGGGCTGTTCGACGGCGCCAACGCCCCCGCCAAGCCGCTCGCCACCCGCGTCGCCTCCCAGACCGTGCTGAACACGCTCGCACCGAGGCTCCCGACCCTGCTCGGCGGCTCCGGCGACCTCGCCGAGTCCAATCGCACCGACCTGAAGGACGGCGGCGACCTCGGCCCCGACCAGCTGGGCCGCAACCTCCACTACGGCATCCGTGAGCACGCCATGGGCGCGATCTCCAACGGCCTGGCCGCACACGGCGCCCTGCATCCGTATGCCGCCACCTTCCTGGTGTTCTCCGACTACATGCGCCCGAGCGTGCGGCTGGCGAGCCTCATGGAGCTGCCGGTCGTCTACGTCTGGACCCACGACTCCATCGGGCTCGGCGGCGACGGGCCCACCCACCAGCCAGTCGAGCACCTGGCGAGCCTCCGCGCCATGCCGGGACTGCGGGTGATCCGCCCGGCCGACGGCCCCGAGACCGCCGAGGCGTGGCGTGCCGCCATCCGCCGCGCCGACGGACCCACCGCCCTGGCGCTGACCCGCCAGAACCTCCCGCCGATCGACCGCAGCCCGGGTGCCTGCGCCGCCGCCGACGGCCTGCACCGCGGCGCCTACGTCCTGCGGGAGGCCTCGGCAGCCGTCCCAGAGCTGCTGCTGCTCGCCAGCGGCTCCGAGGTGTGGCTGGCGCTCGCCGCCCGTGACCAGCTGGAGGCTGCCGGCATCCCCACCCGGGTGGTGTCGATGCCCTGCTGGGAGCTGTTCGCCGAGCAGGACCAGGCCTACCGTGACCAAATCCTGCCGCCGGCGGTGCGGGCACGGCTCGCAGTCGAGGCGGCCAGCCCGTTCGGGTGGCGGGAATGGGTCGGGGACGGCGGCGACGTGCTCGGCGTCGACCACTTCGGCGCCTCCGCTCCGGGTGACCAGGTGCTGGCCGCCTACGGCTTCACCCCCGACAACGTCACTGCCCGCGCCCGCGCGCTGCTTGATCGACTGCGAGGAGCACTGCCATGACCAACCCCAACCCGCTCCGACAGCTCACCGAGCAGGGCGTGGCGCCCTGGGTCGACTCGATCGCCCGCGACTGGCTGGAGAAGGGCGAGCTGCGCCGCCTTCGCGACCAGTACGCCATCGTCGGCGTGACCTCCAACCCGACCATCTTCCAGAAGGCGATGGGGGAGGGCTCGTTCTACGACGACGACATCCTCCGGCTGGCCCGCGAGGGCCTCGGCGCCCAGGCGATCTTCGAGGCGCTGGCCCTGGACGACATCCGCGCCGCCGCGCGCGATATGGAGCCGGTCTTCCAGCACACCGAGGGCCTCGACGGGCGCATCTCTTTTGAAGTCCCACCCGATCTTGCCGACGACGCCGAGGCCACCACCACCGCGACCAGGCGGCTCTGGGATCTGCTCGACCGGCCCAACGTCTTCATCAAGATCCCCGCCACCAAGGCGGGCCTGCCAGCGATCCGCGCCTCGATCGCCGCCGGCATCAACGTCAACGTGACGCTGATCTTCTCGATCGAGCGCTACCGCGAGGTGATCGACGCGTACCTGTCCGGGCTGGAGGACCGCGCCAAGGCCGGCGAGGACCTCAGCCACCTCGCCAGCGTCGCTTCGTTCTTCGTCAGCCGGGTCGACACCAACGTGGACCCGAAGCTGCAGGCGATCATCGAGCGGGGCGGCCCGCAGGCCGAGCGGGCCAGCGCCCGCCTCGGCACCGCCGCGATCGACAACGCCAAGCTCGCCTACGAGGCCTTCGAGGCGTCGACCGCCACGCCGCGCTGGCAGGCGCTGGCCGTGGCGGGCGCGCGGGCGCAGCGGCCCCTGTGGGCGTCCACCTCGACCAAGAACCCCGCCTACCGGGACGTGCTCTACTGCGAGGAGCTGGTCGCCCGCGACACCGTCAACACCATGCCAATCGAGACGATCGAGGCGTTCACCAACCACGGCGTGGTGCGCGGCCAGACCGTCAAAGAGGATCTTGGCCGTGCCCACTCGCTCTGGAGCGACCTGGCCGAGCTCGGCATCGACGAGGACACAGTCGGCCTGGAGCTGGAACGCGAGGGCGTCGAGAAGTTCGCTGCCAGCTACCGCGGCGCGGTCGAGGCGATCGAGCGCAAGCGCGCCAAGTTCGCGGGGTAGACCCAGCAAGGCCCGCACCAGACCAGGACCCAGGACAGGAGCCAGGAGGTACACGGTGGACATCGGTATGGTGGGGCTCGGCCGGATGGGTGCCGGGCTCACCCGCCGGCTGCTCGAGGAACCGCACCGGGTCGTCGCCTACGACCGCGAGGCGGCGGCCACCAAGGCGGTCGCCGCCGACGGCGCCGACCCGGCCGCAAGCCTCGAAGAGCTGGTCGGCAAGCTCAAGGCGCCGCGGACGGTGTGGGTGATGGTGCCCGCCGGCGCCCCGACCGAGACCACCATCACCGCGCTGGAGCCGCTGCTTGCCCCCGGCGACGTGCTGATCGACGGCGGCAACTCCAACTACAAGGACTCGGTGCGCCGCGCCGAGCACCTCGCCAGCCGCTCCATCAGCTTCCTCGACGCCGGCACCTCAGGAGGCATCTGGGGGCTCCGCGAAGGCTTCTGCCTGATGGTCGGCGGCACCGCCGAGGCGTTCGCCCAGGCCGAGCCGGCCTTCGCCACGCTGGCGCCGAAGGCCGGCTACGCCCACGTCGGCCCGCCCGGCGCCGGGCACTACACCAAGATGGTCCACAACGGCATCGAGTACGCCCTGCTGGAAGGGTATGCGGAGGGCTTCGAGGTGCTGCACGCCTCCAAGTACGACTTCGACCTCGCCCAGATCGCCGAGCTGTGGCGTCACGGCAGCGTGGTCCGCTCCTGGCTGCTCGACCTGCTCGGCGCCGCCTACGCCCACGACCACGGGCTGGACCGCCTCGCCGGCTACGTCGAGGACTCCGGCGAGGGCCGCTGGACCGTCCAGGAGGCACTCGACCTGGACGTGCCGGCCCCGGCGATCAACCTGGCGCTGCTGATGCGCCTGCGCTCCCGCGAACCGGAGTCCTACGCCGCCAAGGTGATCGCCGCGCTCCGGGCCGAGTTCGGCGGCCACCCCGTCCGTTCCCCCGGAGCCAGCCCATGAACGACAACCCGCTCCAGGTCGGCGAGCGGGTCCGCGCCACCCCGCCGCCGACCGCCATGGTCGTCTTCGGCGGCTCCGGCGACCTCTCCCACCGCAAGATCGTCCCGGCGCTCTACAACCTGGAGCTGAACCGGCTGCTGCCGCAGGGCTTCGCCATCCTCGGCGTGAGCCGTACCGCCTACTCCGACGAGGAGTACCGCGCCGACATGCGCAAGGCGGTGGAGGAGTTCTCCCGCACCCAGCCGATCCAGCCGCAGATCTGGGACTCGTTCGCCAGCCGCCTGTACTACGCCGCCGGCTCCAGCGACGACCCCGCCACCTACGCCCACGTCGGTGACCTGCTGGAGCGCTTCGACCGCGAGCACGGCACCGACGGCAACCGGCTCTTCTACCTGTCGCTGATCCCAAAGCTCTTCCCCGACACCATCCGCGGCATCGGCAAGGCCGGCATCGGCGGCCGCGGCTACGACCGCGGCAGCTCGCGGGTGGTGGTGGAGAAGCCCTTCGGCCACGACCTGGCCTCCGCCCGCGAGCTGCAGGCGCTGGTCACCGACGTGTTCCCCGAGCGCGACGTGTTCCGCATCGACCACTACCTCGGCAAGGAGAGCGTCCAGAACATCATCGCGTTCCGCTTTGCCAACGGCATCTTCGAGCCGGTCTGGAACCACCGCTACGTCGACCACGTCCAGGTCACCGTCGCCGAGTCGCTCGGCATCGAGCACCGCGGCAACTTCTACGAGACCGCCGGCGCGATCCGCGACATCATCCAGAACCACGCACTTCAAGTACTCGCGCTGGTGGCGATGGAGCCGCCAGCCACCTTCGAGCCCGAGGACGTCCGCAACGAGAAGGCCAAGGTGATCAAGGCGCTGCGGCGCATCATCGGCGAGTCTGTCGACCGCCACATCGTCCGCGGCCAGTACGGCCAGGGCCTGATCAACGGCCAGGAGGTCCCCGCCTATCGCGAGGAGCCCGACGTGGATCCCGACTCGGTGGTCGAGACCTACGTCGCCGCCGAGTTCTTCGTGGACAACTGGCGCTGGGCCGGCACCCCCTTCTACCTGCGCACCGGCAAGCGGCTGCCGAAGCGGGCGACCGAGGTGGTGGTCCAGTTCAAGGCCGCACCGCATCTGCCGTTCGGCGAGGCGGCCCGCGACGGCCTGGAACCCAACGCGCTGGTGCTGCGCATCCAGCCCGACGAGGGCATCACCATGAAGTTCGGCGCCAAGGTGCCCGGCCCGAAGATGGAGATCCGCTCGGTCAACATGGACTTCTCCTACGGGACCTCCTTCGCCGACGACCTCCCCGACGCCTACGAGCGGCTGCTGCTGGACGTCATGACCGGCGACCCGACGCTGTTCCCGCGCTGGGACTCGGTTGAGGAGGCCTGGGAGGTGGTCCAGCCGATCCTCGACCGCTGGGCTGGAGCGCCCACACCGTACTTCCCCAACTACGAGGGCGGCACCTGGGGCCCCAAGGCCGCCGATGAGCTGATCGCCCGCAACAGCCACGGCCGCGCCCGGAGGTGGCGGCGGCCATGACGGCCGGAACCATGACGGAGGCTGAGGGCTGGGCCTTTGAGGAGGCCGCTCCCGACGCCATCGACGAGCTGCTGGAGCGCCAGCGCCGCGAGCGCCAGCAGGGCGACGGCGGCCGTCCGCTGGTGCGGGCCAGCGTCGCCAACATGGTGGTGGTGACCCACAATCGCGCCGACGGGCAGCGGGCGCTGGCCGAGGTCGAGGGGCTCGGACGCTGGGCGCCGTCGCGTTGCGTGGCGCTGATCGCGGAACCGCCACCGGCGCACGGCCGCCGCCGGGTCCGCGCCTGGGCCCGGGCGGTCCACCGCCACCCTGAGCTGGTGTGGGAAGAGGTGGTGGTGCAGACCAACGTGGACCCGGACCGCCTCCCGGCGGTGGTGCTGCCGCTGCTGCTGCCGGAGCTGCCGGTATTCACCTGGTGGGCCGGGACGCCACCGTTCGACCACGAGGTCTTCGGGGAGCTCACCTCGGTCACCGACCGGCTGATCGTCGACTCGGCCGCGTTCGCCGACCCAGCCGGCGACCTGGTGCGGCTCGCCCACTGTGCCTCGGCGCTGCAGCCGGCCCTGTCGGACTGTGTCTGGGGGCGCCTGGTGCCGTGGCGGGAGCTGCTCGCGGCCCCCTTCGGCGGCCCGCCGCTTCGGGAGGCGGTCGAGCGGATCCGGCGCCTGCGCATCGACGCGGTCGAGGCGACCGCCGGCCTGGAGCTGGCCGGCTGGTTCGCCTCCCGGCTCGGCTGGCAGCTCGACCACGCCGAGCTGCTCGACGACGAGCGGACCGCCCGCTACACCACCCCGACCGGCGCCTGCGACGTGCACCTCGCTGCGACCCTCGGCGCCGGCACCCTCACCGCTGTCGAGTTGGAGGTCGACTGCGACGACGGCCCCGCCACCGTGCGGGTGGAGGCACGCCCCAAATACCTGGTCGCGGCGGTCTCGGCCCCTGGCCAAGCGGCCTCCCGCCGCCGGGTCGGCAGCAGCCCCGACCGCAGCCAGCTCGCGGCCGAGCTGGAGCAGTTCGGCCGCGACCGCATCTTCGAGGAATCCCTCGCCCAGGCAGCCACTCTCGCCGAGGCGTCCAGCCCCGAGACGGCGGAGCCAGGCTGATGCGAATGGGGACGCCCGCGTGAGCCGGCCGGAGCTGAGCCAGGTCCAGGTGGTCGCGGACGCGGTGGCGCTGGCCGAGGCCGGCGCCCGGGCCGCGATCGCCGACATCGAGGCCGCCTGCGAGGCGCACCTGAGCTGCACCTGGGTTCTCACCGGCGGCAGCACGCCGATGGCCGCCTATCAGCAGCTGGCAAGCCACCGGCTGCGCGGCGGGGTGGAGTGGGGCCGGGTGCGGATCGCCATGGGCGACGAGCGCTGCGTCCCGCCCACCGATCCCGAGTCCAACTGGGGCCAGGCCGCCGCTGCCCTGCTCGACCACGTCCCCATCAGCGAGCAGCACCGCCTCCGCCTCCGCGCCGAGATCGGCGCTGAAGCGGCCGCCCGCGAGTACGAGGCGGTGCTGCGCCAGCTGCCAGAGGCCGCCCCCGGCATCCCCCGCCTGGAGGTGCTGTGGCTCGGGGTCGGTCCCGACGGCCACTGCCTGTCGCTGTTCCCCGGGCATCCTGAGATCGAGATCCGCGACCAGCTGGTCGTCGCGGTCCACGACGCACCCAAACCGCCGCCCGACCGGGTCAGCCTCACCCTCACGGCGCTCGCCGGAGTCGAGCGCCTGCTGGTGCTGGCCAGCGGCGAAGCCAAGGCCGACGCGATCGCCCGCGCCCGCGCGGGCGACGAGCGCCTGCCCATCGCCCGCGCGGTCGCCACCGTCGAAGCGCACGGCGGCACCGTCACCTGGCTCCTCGACCAGGCCGCCATGGGGAGCGGGTAACCGCGCAACCCCTACCGCCGGGCGATGCCGCCGTGCACCAGATGTCGCAGGCGTCCGGTAGCGTTGCTGCATGCCCGCGCCTGACACGCTCAGCCTCGACCAGGCCCGCCGCGTCGCTCTCGCCGCCCAGGGGTTCTTGGGCGGCAACAGCCGCGACCACGGGACGAACGGCTCGGCCTTGCCAACCCTGCGGGCAGCCCTGCGGCGCCTCGGCGCGATCCAGATCGACTCCATCAACGTGGTCGCCCGCAGCCACGAGCTGGTGCTCGCCGCCCGGGTCGGGCCGCACGACCAGGCCGCGTTCGGGCGGCTGCTGTACCGGCGCCGGGCCGGCTTCGAGTACTGGGGCCATGCCGCCTCGTTCCTGCCGATGGAGCGCTACCGGCTGTTCCTGCCGCGCATGGAGCGGATGCGGCAGACGGGCCGCGGTTGGTGGGCGGACGCCCGCGCCAGGAACAGCCACCTCTACCAGCCGATCCTCGACCGTATCCGCGCCGAGGGGCCCCTGCCCGCCTCCGCCTTCCGCGAGCCCGGCGGACCCCGCCGCGGTACCTGGTGGGACTGGGCGCCCGCCAAGGACGTCCTAGAGGACCTCTTCGACCAGGGCACCGTGATGGTCCACGACCGGGTCCGCTTCGAGCGCCGCTACGACCTCACCGAGCGGGTCCTGCCCACCGGGCTCGACCTGTCCACCCCGACCCCGCACGAAGCCGCCGTCGAGCTGACCGTGCTGGCCGCCCGCGCGCTCGGCGTCGGCAGCGCCCGCGACCTCGCCGACTACTTCCGGCTGCGCCCCGAGCACGCCCGCCCCGCCCTCACCGAGGCGCTCAGCGCCGGCCTGCTGCAGCACGTCACCGTCCAAGGCTGGCCCAGACCCGCCTACCTGATCCCCGGCACCCCGGTCCCGCGCCGCGCCAGCCACCCACCGGTGCTGCTCAGCCCCTTCGACTCGCTGATCTGGTACCGGGAGCGCACCGAGCGGCTGTTCGGCTTTCACTACCGCATCGAGGTCTACACCCCCGCCCACAAGCGCATCCACGGGTACTACACGATGCCTGTGCTGGCGGACGGCCGCCTGGTCGCTCGGGTCGACCCCAAGCATGACCGGCAGGCCGGCGCGCTGGTGCTGCGCGGCCTCACCGTCGAGGAGGGCGAGGGCGTCTCGCCCCCGCTGGCCGTGGCCGCCACCGCCGACGCCGCCGCACGCCTCGCCGCCTACCTCGGCGCCGAACGGATCGAATGCGGCAACGGCATGCCACCCCGCCTCGCCAAGCACCTCACCGCCGCGCTGGCAGCCTCAGGCTGAGGAGGGCGCTGGCGGGGAGGATCCTACGATGCGGCGGGTAGGCTGTTTGCGCGGGCCTGGCCATTGCCTGGCTTGGGTTGATGGGGACGTTCAGCGCAAGGAACAGGGTTGCTGATGCTTGGTGGCTGGCGGCTCGGCCGGATCGCGGGGATCCCGATCCGGCTTGACCTGACGTGGTTCGCGGGCCTGGCGCTGTTTGTGGCGGTCAGCCACAGCGCCTGGGCGCCGGACGCCACCGGCGCCTGGGCGCTGGCGCTGTCGGTGGTGTTCACCTGCCTGTTCTTCTGCTCGGTGCTGGCCCACGAACTGGCGCACGCGCTGGTCGCCCGCGTGCTCGGGGTGCCGACTATCGAGATCACCCTGTTCGTGTTCGGCGGCGTCGCCCGCATCGCGGCGGAACCTCCCGACGCTGGCGGCGAGGCGCTGATGGCAATGGCGGGGCCCCTCACCTCCGTCACCCTGGCGGGGCTGTTCCTGCTCCCCGCCGACCACAGCAGCGGCTGGCCGGGGGACCTGCTCGGGCTGCTCGGGATCGGCAACCTGGTGGTCGCGGGCTTCAACCTGCTTCCCGGGTTCCCCCTGGACGGCGGCCGGGTCGCCCGGGCGGTCATCTGGCGGCTCAGCGGCCGGCGCCAGCTCGCTACCCGCCTTACCGCCTGGGGCGGCCGGATCCTCGCCGGCCTGCTGTTCGCCGGGGGAGCGACCGCCATCGTCTGGCTGCACAGCCCCCGCTACCTCCTCCACATGGTGCTCGGCGTGTTCCTGTGGCGGGCCGCCGGCCAAGGCGAACGCGCGGCCACCAAGGCCGAGGCCGAGGGGCGCTGAGTGGCCCTGGGCGTCGCCGCCGTCGCGGCCGGGGCGCTGGCGCAGGCGGTCACCGGGTTCGGCTTCGCGCTGGTCTGTGCGCCGTTCCTGGTCGCGCTGCTGGGCGCCCCCGACGGCGTGCGCCTGACGCTGGTGCTGTCCGCGGTGGTGGACGTGGTCGTCCTCGTGCCGGAGGCCCGCCGGGTGGAGGCGGGCACCGGCGCGCTGCTGGTCGTGCCGGCGCTGGCGGTCGTCCCGCCGGCAGCCTGGGCCGCCCGCCACGCCGACGCCCGCGTGCTCGCCGTCGCCGCCGGCACCCTGATCGTGGCCGCCGCCGCGGTGCTCGCGGTCGGGTGGCGGGCGCCGCGCCTGTCCGGCCGGGCCGGTGCCGTCTGCGCCGGCGCCATCAGCGGGGCGATGAACACCATCGCCGGCACCGGCGGCCCCTCGATGGCGATGTGGGCGGCCAACGCCGGCTGGTCGGTGGCCCGTGCCCGCCCGACCTTCCAGGCATGCTTCCTGCTGGTCAACGCCGCCGGCCTGGCAAGCCTCGGCCTGCCGCCCCTCCACCTCGCCGGCCTCCCCCTCCTGGGCCTGGTCGCCGGTGCGGTCGCGGGCGCGGTCCTCGCCCGGCGGCTCCCGGAGCCAGCGGTCCGCCGCGCCGCCCTCACCCTCGCCGCCGCCGGCGGCCTCGCGGCAATCGCCCGGGGACTCGGGCTGGCCTGACTGTGGCAAACTCCAGATCATGGAACTGCAGGCATTCGAGCTGGTCCTCCTGCGCCGGCCCCCGACGCCGCCCGTGCTCGACGAGGCCGCCCTCGAGCAGAACCAGCGCGAACACCTCGCCTACTACGCCAAACTCCGCGCCGACGGTACCGTGCTCACCAACGGCCCCCTGCTCGACCAGCCCGACGAGTCGCTGCGCGCCCTGGTGTTCTTCCGGACAGGTTCGCTGGAGACAGCCCGCCAGCTCGCCGAACAAGACCCCGCAGTCCAGGCGGGCCGCTTCACCGTCGAGGTCATGACCTACTGGTGCAACCTCGACACCATGCGGCTGCCAGGACGGCGCTTCACCCTCCCCGACGACTAGGCGGGCATGGACCCGACGTGGGATGGTCATGGATGGAGGCTATAGATCCGTCCGAATGAGGGTTGGAGGGCGGCCGGATGTTTGAGCGATTCACCGATGGGGCTCGACGAGTCATCGTGCTCGCCCAGGAGGAAGCCCGCCTTCTGAATCACAACTACATCGGCACCGAGCACATCCTGCTCGGCCTGCTCCACGAGGGTGAAGGGGTCGCCGCCCAAGCGCTCGAGTCGCTCGGGATCTCGCCGGAGGCGGCCCGCGCCCTGGTCGAGGAGATCATCGGCCGGGGCCAGAGCCCCCTCACCGGGCATATCCCGTTCACGCCACGGGCCAAGAGGGTCCTGGAGCTGTCGCTGCACGAGGCGTTGCAGCTCGGCCACAACTACATCGGCACGGAGCACCTGCTGCTAGCCCTGGTGCGTGAGGGCGAGGGGGTCGGCGCCCAAGTCCTGGTCCGGCTGGGCGCCAGCCTTCCCCGAGTCCGTGAGCAGACGCTGGAGCTGCTGCCCGAAGGTGGTAGCCAGCCGGATGCGGAAGCCACGGCGCGGACCCGGCTGGTTCGCATGACCGTCCCCGAGCACTTGCGCGAGCTCGATGAGCAACTGGCCCAGGTGCGCCGGGAGAAGCAAGCCGCGATCGACGCGCAGGACTTCACCAGCGCCGCCGCGCTGCGCGACGCCGAGAAGGACTTGCTGACCAGGAAGCTGCGGCAGGAGCAGGACTGGGCGGCCGGCGTTGACCCCCAGGCGGTCATCGCGGAAAACCACCGCCTGCACGCCGAGGTCGAGCACCTCCGCGGCATGCTTCGCCAGCATGAGATCGATCCCAACGGCGGCACCGCCCAGTCCCCTTGAACCACACGCACCCCTCCGACTGGGAGCGCCGCGCGCGAGCCTCTGCCCGGTTCGCATGGATCTGTCTGACTGTCCAACTAGCGCCAGCCGGGCGCGTTCGGTACGGTCGCGGCATCGGAATCCGCAATGGAGGCCCGGCGTGGCACAACCTGCCAAGCCCCTGACAATAGGGGAACGCGTCGCGTTCTACCGGCGCCAGCAGCGGCTCACCCAGCACGGTCTGGCGCAGAGGCTCAATCGCTCGGTCGGCTGGGTGCGCAATATCGAGCAAGGCCGCCGGCAAGTGGATTCAACGCGCGTGATCTTGGAGCTAGCCGACGCGCTCGCCGTGGAACCAAACAAGCTGACGGGACGGCCGCTGTTCCCACCGCCGAGCGGGCCGAGGATGCCCAATCCGTCTGGAGTGCTGGCGGACCTGCGGCGAGCGCTGCTCCACCACGACGGCATCCACGGACTCGACGTCCCCGAGGACCGGCCGCCTCGCCCCGTTCCCGAGCTGGAACGCGAAGTGCGTCTCGCTGAGCAGGCCCGCCGGAACGAGCCAAAGAACTTCAGCGCGGTCGTGTGGATGCTGCCGGGTCTGATCCAAGATGCCCGCCATGCCGCACTGCACGCGGGGGAGGGCACGATCGAGCGGCGCCGCGCCTGGGGCGTGCTGGTCCGACTGTACAGCCAAGCCACCGGAGCGCTGTGGCAGTTGGGCGACGATGACCTCGGCTGGATCGCGGCGGATCGTTCGATGACCGCCGCTGAGCAGGCCGACGATCCACTGCTTGTGCTTGTAGGCATCCGCACCATGCAGCAGGCTCTGCTCGCCCAAGGGCACTTGGGCGACATGATCGACCTTGTGGACGCTGCCGGCCGCACGGTCGCTAGAGGCAAGGACCAACCGGAGCAGATTGTCATCTTCGGCGGCGTGCAACTCGCGGGTGCCTTCGCTGCCGCGCGAGCGAACGACGCGGCCGAGCACGCCCGCCTCCGCCACCTCGCCGAGCAGTCCGCGGAGCGACTCGGGAGCGACCGGTTGGTCGTCGGCAACAACTTCGGTCCCGGAGATGTCGCACTCCAGCACGTCGGGGAGCTGGTCGAGCTGGGTCAGCCGGCGAAGGCCCTGCAGCGAGCCGAGCAGCTCCCCCCTGATCCCCTCCCGCAGGTGGACCGGCGCGCCTTCCACCGCATCCACCAGGCCAAGGCCCGCTTCCTGCAACGCAAGGACCGCGAGACCACCGAACTGCTCATGGAGGCATGGGCCATCGCCCCGGAATTGACCCCGAACGAGCAGATGACGACCGAGATGGTCCGGGCGATGGTGGAGCGCGCCCGCTACCGCTACAACCCACGCCTGCGGGTCCTGGCCGACCGGCTTGGTATCGCGTAGGCGCTGCGCCAACCGCAGGCCGCTACTGAAGTCATCCATCGAGAGTGCGACGGAATGTCGTACTCGGGGTGCTCGCGCGCCTTTAGCCTCTGCCTCCACAAAGAAATAGGCGGAGCGGGAGCGTGATCGATGGAGTGGGCTGCGGCATTCGCCGTGACGGGGCTGGACCTGGCGGGAATTGCCGTCCTTATCTGGTGGGTCCGTCGGGAGCCCGGTGACGGCGGTGGCGTTGGCGATCATCCCGCCGACACCGACTGGCGGCGGTCGAAGTGGTAAGTCCTGGCAGCACCGGCGGGGTGCGTCGGGACGGCGAGCTGGCCAACAACCTGGCCGATCCGCAGTGGCTGCTCGACCGGGCCGCGTCGCTGCTGCGGGAGCATCGTGGGCCGGATGACGGCGCGCTCGCGATGGTCGCGCAGAGTACCGCGGACGTGCTGAGCGCGATCCGCAACGCCGCGACCGCCTGCGGGGAACCGACCCTCGACATCCTCAGCACCGCACTGACCGCCCTGCGGCTGTGGGCTGGCTGGCGCAAAAGCGACGCAGCCCACCGGGCGGAGCATCGCCACCGGGGGACGCCGTAACCACCGGGAGCGCAATGCCGCCGGGACCGGTCCAGCGGCGGACTGCCAACATCTGGTCTGTTACTCCAACTCCCAAGACCCTTTAGAAACCTAGGGGCTCATGGAGCGGGCTCGCCAGAGGTCGCGGAGCAGGGCGATCTCGGCCATGTGGTGGATGAACTCGAGATTGGCATTGCACAGGACGGTGGCGAACGGCTCGTCGGGGTCCGAACCGTAGGGGTACTGGCCGAACCCGGGCGTGTCGAGCTGCTCGGGGGTCATCGCCGCGACGCTGTCGCGCCAGCGGTCCATCAGCGCCCAGAACCGCTCCACGGCCACCGCGGCGGAGGGGCTGAAGTCGACCAGCAGGTGAGGATCTTGCCGGCGGGCGCCGAAGGTCCACTCCCAGCGGCCCGCGAAGTCGGCGTGCAGGTGCCCCAGCCGCCAGGCGATGGTGGTGACCGGCGCCAGGTCGGGCTCCGGCGGGCCGACCCGGTCCAGGATCTCCTCGACCCGCTGGCTGCTCACGCCCCAGTCGGCGGCGATCTTGGCCACGGTCATGCCCCCGCGGACCTGCCGGTCGATCTTGGCGTACTCGGCCGCTGGGATGCCCGAGGGGCCGTTGTCGAGCATCCATTCGCCGGGGCCGTAGGGCCGTGGCGAATGGGTGTGGCCGCGGCGCCGGATCGACCAGGCGCCGGGCGCCGGCTCCCACAGGTACTCTTGGTCGCCGAGCCCGGTCAGCCGCACCTGGGCGATCTCGCGGGCGCAGCCGAGCTGGTCGATGAGCAGACTCAAGCGGTCGGTTCGTAGGTTGGCCATGTGTGGACCCTCCGCGTGGAGCACCGCCTGCGGCGTGTGCTGCCGATTGGAACCGTTGCGGGTGGCGGCGGCGAGGCTCGCTTGATGGCACGGCGTCTCGATCGCCAGCTGCGACCTCACCGTGGGCGTCGCCACAACGCCAGATCCGACGCGGATCAGACCGGTATGTCCATAGGCCGGAACGGTAACCCACCACTCTGGATCTGTCCCGTGAATTGATAGAGGGTCTTGGGAGTCGGGTCGACGGGGTTCACGAGAGCGACGAGACCGAAAGGCCGGCGTGGCGTAGAAACCCGTACGCGAGGTGCGACGTCCCGCGCACCCGCTCGATCCCACGGTGGGCCTGCTCGATCACCCCCGACAAGGTCGGGAAGGTGAGGTCGACAGACTCCGGAGGCGCGACGAGCGCAACGGGCGGCGCCAGAGGGATCACCGGAGCGGCGTCGGGCATGGCGAGTGCTGACGGAGCTGTACCGGCTCACCGCATGGGTGCTGGGGTACTACGGCCCGCCCCACCCACTGCCGAAGCGACCCTGTCGTGCCTCGGCGAAGGTCCTGCCTGCGAGCCGATACGCTGTGGTGCATGGACCCGGACATATGGACAGTGGATGACCACCTGCGTGGCAAGCCGCCTGCGGTGATCGCGCTCTATCACCGGTTCGTCGAGCTGATCGAAGCGTGCGGTCCATTCGAGTACTCCGTCTCCAAGACGGCGATCACGTTCAAGGGCAGCCGGCGGGGGTTCGCCGGCGCCAAGCCCACCATCCGCAGCCTCGACGGGTACTTGGACCTGCAACGGCGCGTCGAAGACCCCCGCATCCGCCGCGCCGCCCCGTACACCAAGCGCCTGTTCGTGCATCAGTTCCGCGTCAGCGCAGACGATCAACTCGACGACGAGTTCGCAGGCTGGGTCTGCGAGGCCTACGAGGTCGGGCAGGGTGGCCATCTCCAAGGCCCTCCTGCCCGACCCTAAGCGGTCAGAGCAGATCAAGAGGACAGCACAGCAGCCGTCAGCGATGCTCGCACCTATTGTCATGGCTGCCTGCTATGCTATCGAACATGCGTTCTCTCACCGCCCCGTTCGTCGCCGCACCACCCGCTGGCGCTCGCATCCGCACCCGCCTGCGGGTCGGCACAACCGAGGCGCAGGTCCTGTTGCTGGTCGGCGAGCATCTTGGCAGCCTGGCAGGGCTGGATGTGGCGGTGCGCTGCCAGCTTGGTCATGGCGACGACCAGCGCACCACCCGCAAGCAGGCGTTGACGGCGTGCTCGTCGAGCCGCTGGGCGGGGTCGGTCACGCGGACTTCGAACGATCAGTGGCAGCGGGGCTTCATGAACCTGCTTGACGCCCAGGTGGGACTGCGCCGGGCGATCAAGGCGATCCGGGCACGCCTTCGGGTGCCGGTGGGGAAGGCTGTGGGGCGCGGCCGTGGCCGGGTGCGGGGTTATGCCAGACCGTCGCTGGCGGAGCTGCGCCAGCAGCCTAGCTTCGCCCTGGACCTCAACGCCGACCATCTGGCCGGCTGGGTACTGGACCCAAGCGGCAACCCCGTCGGCGCCCCCGCCACCATCCCCCTGGCCCTGGAAGGCCTGCCAGCGACCACCCGCGACGGGCGGCTCCGCCACGCTGTGGCTGAAGCCATCCGGGCTGCCACGGCGGCCGGGTGCCAGTCGATGGTGGTGGAGAATCTTGACTTCGCCGATGCCCGCCACACGGGTCGTGAGCGGCTTGGCCGCGCCGGCGCGGCAAGCGGTTCCGCCGCGCCATCCACGGGATCCCCACCCGGGCGTTCCGCGACCTGCTGGTGGGGATGGCCGCCAACCAGGGGTTGTGGGTGGTGGCGGTGGACCCGGCCTACACCTCCAGGTGGGGCGGCCAGCACTGGCAGGCCCCATTGAATGTTGAAACCAAACAGTCGGTCACGGTCAGTCGTCATCATGCGGCGGCGGTGGTGATCGGCCGGCGCGGCCTCGGGTTTGGTGCCCGGCGACGGCGTGGTGTGCCCCAACCCCACCAGCGGATGGGTGCGGGAGAGCTGCCGGCCAGGCCGAGCGAGCAGTCCCGGGGCTGTGAGGGACCTGGGCCTCCAGGAGGCCAGCGGGCAGCGGCACGGCCACATCTTGTGGCACGGCCGCAGAAGACCCGTGTGGCTGAGCGGGCAGGGCGCGGGGACCAGGTGGCACAAGACCGTTTGGTGCTACCGGTCAGCGTTGCTGATCGACGTTGACATCTCAGGAACGGTGGCGTTCAGCCCCGACGGCACCCTGCTGGCCTCCGCCAGCGCCGATCAGACGGTGCGGTGTGGGATGCGGCCAGCGGACAGTGCCTGGCGACGCTCATCCCGCTGCGCACGGCTGGGCCGCGGTGACCCCCAGCGGTGCCTACAAGCTGGAGGGTACCGTCGCGGGGGAGTTCCGGTGGGTGATCGGGCTGTGCCGGTTCGAGCCAGGGGAGTTGGACCCTACCTCCCTGGGTTCGAGCGGCTGCCACCGGGAGCCGTGCTCGTCCCGCGCCCTCCACCTGCCTGATCGGCACCCATGCCCGACCCGGGTCCAGGGCTGGGACCCACCCACGGACGGGTGGTGTGGGCCTCGAGCTGGGAGAGCTGGGAGAGGTTGGAGTGGAACTCGGCGACCCATTCGGTGGTTTCGGCTTGGAGGAGGTCGAGGAGGTCCTCGCCGAAACGCTGGAGGAGGGCCAGGCGGGGGGTCAGGACCTGGTCGCCGTTGGGGGTGGTAGGGGACTGGGCGACGTGGGCGCATTCGGTCGCCCAGTCGAACTGGAAGGTGGCGAGGCGGCGCTGGATGGCCTGGGCGGTGATGATGTAGCGCATCCAGCCGGAGGAGACGCCGAAGAAGCGGTCGAAGCCGACGCAGGCAGCGGCGAGGGCGAGGAGGACGTAGCCCCAGTCGGGGCTTGCCCAGGAGACGTTGCCGGCGGCGAGGAGGGGTTGGAGGCCGCCGGCGGCGACCAGGAGGATCGCGAGGGCGCGCAGGGTTTGGGAGAGGCGTTTCTTGCCGCGCTTGTCTCGGAGGTACCAGTCGATCGCCTCCATGGCGGTGGCTTCGGCGTGGCGGTACAGGACCGTCATGGTCGCGCCCGGGTCGCGCCAGTCCTCCGGGGTGGCCACTGGGAACCGGTGGGCTCGCAGGTCCCGTTCCGGCCGCTGCCGGCGCCCACGCCCACGGACGCGTGGAGCAGCGTCGTCCGGGTCGATCGGAGTCAGGGGCACACCCGGAGCATCCATGACAAGCCTCGATCTCGCGCAGCAGGGAAAGGCGGGCAAAACAGTGTAAGCCGCGCAGAGGCGGGCGAGCGAGGGGGGTTCGCGCGGCGGTATCGTTGGCTTCGGGGTCTTCAGAAATCTCGTATGCCCAGCGCACGACCAAGGAGGCGGATCCGTGCTCGTGACCGCGCGGCTGCGGCCGCCTGACCGGACCGTCGAAGTCGCCGACGTCGAGCGGGTCGCTGACCTGCTGGCGAAGCTGCCACGGTGCTGGTGATCCGGGATGGTGACCTGCTCACCAGCCAGGACCGGCTCCGCGACGGGGACAGCGTCGAGGTCCGCTTCGCCATCTCCGGAGGGGCGTGAGCTGCGATGGCCATGCGCTGCAAGCGCTGCCGGGGGCCGGTGGTGATCGAGGTTCGCCGCCACAACGCGGCCTTCTGCCGGGACTGCTTCCTCCACTACGCCGGGCAGCAGGTGACCCGGGCGATCGCCAAGCACCACATGCTGGCCCCGGAGGACCGGATCCTGGTGGCGGTCTCTGGCGGCAAGGACTCCCTGGCGCTGTGGGACATCCTGCTCGGCCTCGGCTATCAGACTGACGGGCTATACCTGAGCCTCGGCATCGGCGCCTACTCCGAGCGCTCCAAGCAGTTCTGCGAGAGCTTCGCCGCTGAGCGCGGCGCCAAGCTGCTCGTCCACGACCTCGCCAACGAGCAGGGCTACACCATCCCCCAGGCGGCGGCACAGGCGGCCAAGGCGGGCACGGCCGGCCGCTCCTCCTGCGGCGTCTGCGGGCTGTCCAAGCGCTACATCTTCAACAAGGCGGCCCTCGACGGCGGCTACGACGTGGTCGCCACGGGCCACAACCTCGACGACGAGGCCGCGGTGCTGTTCGGCAACACCCTGCGCTGGGACACCGAGGCGATGGCGCGCCAGTACCCGGTGCTGGAGGCGACCCGCCCCGGCCTGGTCAAGAAGGTCAAGCCGCTGTACCGCCTGGCCGAACGCGAGACCGCCGCCTACTGCGTGCTCAAGGGCATCGACTACGTGATCGAGGAGTGCCCGCTGGTCGCCGGCAACACCCAGATGCGCCACAAGGAGACCCTGAACCAGATGGAGGAGGCCTCCCCCGGCACCAAGCACAACTTCCTGTTCGGCTACCTCGACAAAGCCGCCGAGCTGCTGCGCCACGCCGAAGGTGCCGAGCTGGCCGAGTGCTCCCGCTGTGGCATGGTCACCCAGGCACCCAACGACCCCGCCGAGGCGCCCGTCTGCGCCTTCTGCCGCACCCGAGCCCGCCTCGTCGAGCGCCTGGCAGAGGGTGGCGCCCGACCCCTGCCGATCGCGGAGGTGCGTGCCGGGTGAGCGGCCCCCTTGAAGCGGGCGAGCGGGTTTTGCTGCAGGACACCAAGGGCCGCCGCTACCTGGTGACGCTGCAGGCCGGCGCGACCTTCCACACCCACCGCGGCCGGCTCGCCCACGACCAGGTGATCGGCAACCGTGAGGGCGAGGTGGTCGCCACCGACCTCGGCCAGCGCCTGCTGGTGCTGCGGCTCACCCTGGCCGACTGGGTGCTGAAGATGCCCCGCGGTGCTCAGGTGATCTACCCGCGGGTGCTCGCCCTCATGGTGATGGCCGCCGATGTGCAGCCGGGCATGACCGTGCTGGAGGCCGGGGCGGGATCGGGCGCGCTGTCCATGACGTTATTGCAGGCGCTGGCACCCGGCGGGCGGCTGGTCTCCTTCGAGCTGCGCCCGGAGTTCGCCGCCCAGGCCCGCCGCAACGTCGAGGCGTGGTTCGGCAAGCTCCCCGACGCCACAACCTGGGACCTGCGGGAGGGTGACGTGGTGGCGGGCATCGCCACAGTCGGCACCCTCGACCGGGTGCTGCTCGACATGCTGGAGCCGTGGCTGGTGGTGCCGGGCGCGGCCGAGGCGCTGCAGCCCGGCGGGGTGCTGGTCGCCTTCGTCGCCACGGTGCCGCAGATCATGCGCCTGGTGGAGGAGCTGGAGGCCTCGCGCCGCTTCGGCCTGATCGAAACCTCGGAGGCGATCCTGCGTCCCTGGCACGTGGACGGCCTGGCGGTCCGTCCCGAGCACCGCATGATCGGCCACACCGGCTTTCTGGTCTCCGCCCGCCGCGTCAGCGCCCCCTGGGGCCCCCCCGCCCCGGTCCGCTGAGCCTCCGCAGTATCGAGCGGCGAATACGTGTTGAGGGCGCGCGGCCTGGACCACCCGGGGGAGTCCGGCCGCCCGCCCTCAACACGAACCACTGGCTACTCGCTACTGGTGCAGCATCGCGGTGGCCGCCAGCACCACGCGGCGGAGGAGGCCGACGCGGACCGGGACCGGGACAACGCTCGGTTTCCGGCTGTCGCGGGTCCTGGCGACCTGGGCGAAGGCGGCGCCAGCGAGTTGGCTCACCAGCAGCGCGACCATCACCCCGATGAGCGTGGTGCCGACCGCGAACGCCGCGGCGATCGCGACCACGGTGACCACGACCCTGCCGAGCAGCACCGTGCGGACCCTGCCGACCGACCGCAGCCGCGACAGGCCAAGCTCACAGGCGGTCTGGGCGAGCAGCGCCACTGACACCGCGAGCAGCTCGGCGCGACCCATCGCGAAGCCATTGCCGAACACCAGCTGGGTGGCGCGCGGGCCGAGCGCGATCAGCGTCGTGCTGCCGCCGACCACCACCGTGAGCTGGACGGCGGCAAGGGTGCGTGCCGCGCCAGCCAGCCGGCCACCCTCGCCCGCGAGGCGGCGCAGCAGCATCATGTTGAGGCCGAGCATGACCGCCTGCACCGGCCCGAACAGCTGCAGCGCGGCGCGCACGTCGCTGGCCACCGCCTCGCCCGACCTCGGGAGCGCCAGCAGCCAGACCCCGAAGGCGGCAAGGCCGTAGAGCACCCCCTCGCAGGCCAGCCAGCGGCCGAGCCGCCACAGCGCCGCGAGGCGCGCGACGCGCATGCCGTGCAGGCAGCGCGGGACCGACAGGATCGAGGCGAGGCCGCTGACGATCAGCGCGGTCAGGCCGAGCCGGACCCCGCCGAGCCCGGCGAACGCCAGGCACAGCGCCGCCGCCCGCCCGCCCCCGACCAGCAGGTCGCCGAGGAACAGGCGCCGCTCGTCGGTCACGGCCAGGCGGATCGCGCGGATCACGTCGCCGAAGCTGGCGAACGGCAGCAGCGCGAGCAGCAGCAGGTCGAACGGGTTCGGGGCTGGCAGCCCAAAGGCGTGCCCGCCCAGCGCCAGCCAGCCGCATGCCAGCACCAGGCCGGCAAGGGCATGGCAGACAACCAGCGGCAGGACCGCGGCGTCGGATGGGTCAGACACCCGGCGGCCGCGCGCCTCGATCAGCAGCGCGTCGCCGAAGGCGGACTTGACCAGCTGGCCGGCGAACTGGCTGCCGCACTGGAGCAGCGTGAACAGACCGTATTCGAGCGGCCCGGCGTCGTGGGCGACCACCACGTTGAGCGTGAAGCCGGTGCCGACCAGGACCGCCTGGTCGAGCAGGCCCCACATGCCGCAGCGTTCCAGCCGTGCCAGGGTCCGGGTCCGGACCCGCCCAAGGGTCCGGGACCAAGCCAGGGCCACCTGGTGGACAGCCTGGCCGGCACGCCCGGCCAGGCCCGCGCGCAGGCCTATGCGAAGGCTCACGCGAGGGCTCTGGGCCGAGACCGGTTGGTCGACCCACTCCTCTACCAGCACCGACGGGCGCACGACATGCGGCTCCCTCCTTTTGACCGATGGCGGCGGGGGACCTGCTGCCGCCGGGATCAGGACGAGAAGTCGGAAGCGCAGAGGCCTGGCTGTAGAAAGTCGTGGGTCCGCCTTTGTGGCGGGGAGGAGTTAGGCTGCCGGAGACATCACCGAGGCAGCGGACGGCCACGCCAATCCGGGAAAGGGGGCAGGGTCATCGCACAGGGAGGCGTTCAGGGCGCGAAGACAGGTAGCATGGACCTGTCGACACCTCCCGTGTCCCCGAACGCCAACAAGTCCGCCCAGGCACCGGCGCCGCCCTCGCGCCGGAACGGGCTACCGCCGAATTGGTCACCAGCACGACTTCGAAACAACCGATAGGGTGTAGGCAAACCTACCTACGTCGCCGAGAATGCCAGGACTAGTCCGTCGCATCTCCATCAGCAGAGGGGGGACGCACGTGAAGGACGCCGATCGCCCGAGGCAGCCTCGGTCACGCCGTGACCCTGAGCCAAGCGTGGAACACGTGGAACACCTGGAGGGTGAAGAGGTGCTTGAGGGCGCTGAGCTGCGCCACCAGATCCAGTTGCTCGAGGAGGAGACGGCGCTGCTGCGCCGCCGCCTGCAGGACTCCCCGCGCCAGGTGCGCGTGCTCGAGGAGCGCCTGCTCGAGACCAAGGGCCAGCTCGCCCAGGCGCTGGCGCAGAACGAGCGGCTCGCCGCCACCCTGCGCGAGGCGCGCGACCAGATCCTGGCGCTCAAGGAAGAGGTCGAGAAGCTCACCGCCCCGCCCTCCGGCTTCGGGGTGTTCCTCAGCGTCAACGACGACGGCACCATCAACATCTCCTCCGGCGGTCGCAAGCTGCGCGTCAACGTCCACCCCGAGATCGACCCGAAGTCGCTGCAGCCCGGCCAGGAGCTGATGCTGAACGAGGCGCTCAACGTGGTGGAGGCCTGCACCTACGAGATCCAGGGCGAGGTGGTCAGCCTCAAGGAGATGCTCGGCCTCGACCGTGCCCTGGTGATCGGCAACGCCGACGAGGAGCGGGTGGTGCAGATCGGCGAGCCGCTGCGCAACCGCACCCTGCGCGCCGGCGACGCGCTGCTGCTGGACGCCCGCAGTGGGTTCGTGCTCGAGCACCTGCCCAAGCCCGAGGTCGAGGAGCTGATCCTGGAGGAGGTGCCCGACATCGCCTACCAGGACATCGGCGGGCTCTCCTCCCAGATCGAGCAGATCCGCGACGCGGTGGAGCTGCCGTTCCTGCACGCCGACCTGTTCGCCGAGCACCAGCTCAAGCCGCCCAAGGGCATCCTGCTGTACGGCCCGCCGGGCTGCGGCAAGACGCTGATCGCCAAGGCGGTCGCCAACTCGCTGGCCAAGCAGGTGGCGGAGATGACCGGCCGGCCCAGCGGGCGCAGCTACTTCCTCAACATCAAGGGCCCGGAGCTGCTCAACAAGTATGTCGGCGAGACTGAGCGGCAGATCCGGCTGATCTTCCAGCGCGCCAAGGAGAAGTCCAACGAGGGCGTGCCGGTGATCGTGTTCTTCGACGAGATGGACTCGATCTTCCGCACCCGCGGCTCGGGCGTCTCCTCCGACGTCGAGAACACCATCGTCCCGCAGTTGCTCAGCGAGATCGACGGTGTGGAGCAGCTCAAGAACGTGATCGTGATCGGCGCCTCCAACCGCGAGGACATGATCGACCCGGCGATCCTGCGGCCCGGCCGCCTGGACGTGAAGATCAAGATCGAGCGGCCCAACAAGGACGCGGCCGGCGACATCTTCTCCAAGTACCTGCTGGCGACCCTGCCGCTGGCGACCGACGTCCTAGAGCGGGCCGACGGCGACCGCGAGGCGGCGCTTCAGCGGATGATCCGCGAGACCGTCGAGCGGATGTACTCCGACGCCGACGAGAACCGCTTCCTCGAGGTCACCTACGCCAACGGCGACAAGGAGGTCCTGTACTTCAAGGACTTCAACTCGGGCGCGATGATCGAGAACATCGTGTCGCGCGCCAAGAAGATGGCCATCAAGCGGTTCCTGAAGACCGGCGAGAAGGGCATCAAGACCGAGGACCTGAACGCGGCGGTGACCGACGAGTTCAAGGAGAACGAGGACCTGCCCAACACCACCAACCCCGACGACTGGGCTCGCATCTCCGGCAAGAAGGGCGAGCGCATCGTCTACGTCCGGACCCTGGTCGGCGGCAGCTCCAAGGACTTCGGGCGTGCGATCGAACAAGTCAACACTGGCCAATACCTGTAGCATCGAGACGGACGAGCCGGACGCGCGGGGCGGCCATTGGGCCGCCCCGTTCCCTCCCGGTGGCGCACCGGTCGCGTCCGGCCAACCACGCCGCATCCGGGGATAGGGGGACGGATGGCCATCACCAAGGTCATGGGGATCGAGACCGAGTACGGGATTACCGTGCCCGGCTCACCCGACTCCAACCCCGTCCTGGCATCGAGCCTGCTTGTGAACGCATTCTCAGGCCGCGGCCGCAAGGTCCGCTGGGACTACGAGGAGGAGTCGCCGCTGCGCGATGCGCGGGGCTTCGAGGCACCGCGCGAGCCCGAAGTGCCCAGCGACGACGACCTTGGCCTGGCCAACGTCATCCTCACCAACGGCGCCCGCTACTACGTCGACCACGCCCATCCCGAGTACTCCTCGCCGGAGTGCCTTGACCCGCGCACCCTGGTGGTCTACGACAAGGCGGGGGAGCGCATCCTGGCCGAGTCCGCGGTCCGCGCCACCCAGCTCACCCCCGGCGGCCGCCGCATCCAGGTCTACAAGAACAACACCGACGGCAAGGGCACCTCCTACGGCAC
>WNGQ01000358.1_pt1 | contig 46406 bp, 35 predicted proteins | sample 5407661 | NCBI WGS metagenome assembly WNGQ01 (sample SAMN13153382, study PRJNA577476) | soil metagenome | isolation source: 60 cm soil or saprolite under Garry oak tree replicate 2 | place: USA:California | collected 2016-06-15 | reverse complement strand
TTCAGAAATCATTGCTGCAAGCCGATCAGGAAAAAGAGGAATACCTTCGATCACTTCATGAAGGCATCATGACAACCTGGGGTATTTGTCTACTCTATCGCGAGCGCGCCCGCGACCGTTTGCAGGAGATTGAAGCTCAGAGGCCGGTTGCCCCCTTCTTCTATAATTTGCTTGACCTTGAGTGACATATCTCTTGCGCACAGGTGGCGGAAATTATGGGAGGAGACCTGATGAGATATGTGTACTGGGCGCGTTCCAGAGTAGGGCGCTTGCTTGCAGTTGTACTGGCCCTGATAGTCTATTTGCTGTTATTATTCAGCGAGGCCCTCCTCTTCTTGCCCCGGCATCCATCTGACTTCGCATTGCTTTTTGGCTTCTCATCTCTTGTAGCCCTGCTGTTCCTGGCTGTTGGTGCTTTAGTCTGGCTCTATGCACGCGATCGTCGTGTGGCCCTACTCCTTTTCGGATATTGTTTTACTACGATGGTGACGGTCACCGTAGAGACCGGTTCTGTATTAAATGATCCTTTGTTCTCGGCAATTAGCTCCGCTGGCAGTGCACTTTCTCTGTCTCTATTTTCGGCCTTGCTATTGCTCTTTCCTAGAAATTATCTCTCTTGGAGTCAGCGATCAGATCTGCAGTCAAATGACATGCTGCAGCTTGGTTGGTCATATTATTACTACCTTTTGCGGGCGTATCTGGCTGTATTAGCCTTTCTAAGCGCTATAGTAGTGTTGACATCCTTTCTACTCCCACAGTCCCCTGCCTGGTTGAATACTGTGAAATTCAGTTATGATGCGTTTGTAATCATAGCTATTTTGGTAACTATTATCCTTACTTATCGGCAGGTCTCCTCTTTGCGTGAGCGCCAGCAACGGCGTATTCTCGTCGGAGGTATTATTCTAGCGATTACTCCTCTCTTACTCCTCACCGTGCTGCCCTTGCTATTGAATTTGCCAGGCGTTGATGGTCAATGGACCACGGTCACATTGATTTTATTGCCTCTCGCCCTTGGTTATTCCATCCTGCGTTACCAGGTCCTCATATTTGATGCATATATTCGCCGTGCCGTCGCCTGGATAGTAGGAATCGTTAGCCTGGTTTTGCTCGGTTATGTCGTGGGTCTACTCAGCAGCAACTTTCTGCCCGGCAACGTAATTGCTTACAGCGTTTGCGTTATCGTTGCCATGGCCGCTCTGGGGCCACTTACCTGGTGGTTAGCTCACCAGGTAAGTGACCGCCTCTTCTTCAGCGAAATCAAGCATTATCGCAGGCTCGTTGACCAGCCTGGTCAATTGTCTCGCGAAAAACTGGACATCAGCGGTGCGGCGCGGTTGATTACTATGGCTGCGACCAGCGTCTTTGGCACTCAAGAAGCCTGCTTGTATGTGCTGGACGACGATACCGGACACTATCAGCTCTATCCTCCACTTGCAGACGACGATGCCAGCGATGCTCCTCGCCGCAGCTTCATTCAGCGCCTGTTACAGGCCATGAGTCCCGCGCCCTTGACAATTAGTGCTGTAGATATGCATCTTCCACTTTTGCGAGATACCCACTGGTTAAGCCTGCACTGGCTCATTATGGACATCGTGGAGCATATCGTCTCTGCCGAGCGTCCACTGTTGCTCAGCGAGGCTTCCAGGCCGGAAGCAGCGATGCCGACGGGCCTGGCGCGCTATTTAATGACCAGGGCGCCACGGGAGGGGTTCGACCCGCTGCTTGCTCCTATTCGCGCCCAGGGCAAGGTAATCGCTGTACTGGTGTTGGGCAAGCGTGGCGATCATGGGCAATATGCAGGCCCCGACTTTGAAGCGATAGCTCTCATCGAGGCACGTTATTCACCCGTACTGGAAAGTGCGCGCCTGGATGCGCAGGCCAGCCGCCATGTTGCTATCCTCGATGCCCTGTACAGCGGCGTTGCCGGGGCAGGAAAGGCCTTTCAGAGCGTCGAGGAGGAGGTTGGCGCCTACACGAAGATTGCAGCCGAAGCAGCGCAGGCCAGAGCCGAGACGTGGCTCTATCATGCCAGCGATGACCAGTTGCGGCACATTATCCATGTAGGCCCCGGTCCGCAGTTGCTATCTTCAGACATTGAGATGTCGCCCAGGGACAGTGACTGGTCTTCCCTGTTCTATCACGGCGAGGGTCCAAAGCCATGGCAGGGTTCCGCAAGCGCAGTTCCATCGTGTTTGCCGCAGACACCCCACTTTCCTTTCGCCTGGCTTCCGCTGAAGGGGGGAAAGCAGCGCATCGGTGTCCTGGTTCTAACCTATTCCCGCTCGCATCTTTTCTCACAGGAAGAGCAGCGCGTGCTCAGTATGTTCGCTGACCAGTTCGCTGTCGCGCTGGAGAATGCCAGCTTCACAGTGGAGTTGCGCGCGGCCTATGAACGCCAGAAAGAACTGGATTGCCTCAAGGACCAGTTCATCATGACCGCGTCACACGAACTGCGTACACCGCTCACCGCCGTCCAGGGCTATATCGAATTGCTTGAAACATATAACCACAACCTTTCGCCTGAAAGACGCGCAGAATTTATCATGAAGGCTCACCGGGGGTGTGATGAACTAACGCTGCTGGTAGAAAACATCATGGATGCCAGTCGTCTACAGGTTGATACTGAGAATCTCAATATCAGCCAGGTACCGCTGGCAGAGCCGGTCAGGCACATCACAGAGATACTCGAGGGCGTGACCCGACAGGAACGGCGGTCTATCAACGTCGCTGTCCCTGTGGATGTATACGTCATAGCGGATGAGCTTCGCTTGCGGCAAGTGTTGCTCAACCTGGTGAGCAACGCACTGAAATATTCCCCCCCGCAGAGCGATGTTGACATTACTGCCAGCGTGAATGATGGGAACGTGAACGTAAGTATCCGTGATCGAGGCAAGGGAGTGCCTTCCGAGGACCAGGCTCGCCTCTTCAAGCGTTTTGTCAGACTTGAGCGAGATATGAACAGTCCCATTCGTGGTGCCGGGCTGGGATTATACATCAGCAAACGACTCATTGAGACTATGGGGGGACGCATCTGGTTGGAGAGTACGGGTAAGGTCGGCGAAGGCAGCGTTTTCACTTTCACACTTAAGCGAGTTGTGCTAACCAAGGAAATAAGCGAAAGTCCATTAGAGCGCCAGCAAGCCCTGTAACCACCACCAGAGTAGCAGGTGTAGTGGGTGTAGCATCAGGATGGCGCTCTGAGATAACCGTTCGCTTGCGCGTACTGCCAGAGGGATTTTTGCAACTGGCGCCGTGCGCGCGATATGCGGCTCATCACCGTACCGATGGGAATTTGCAACACGTCCGCGATTTCCTTGTAAGATAATCCTTCAATATCAGCAAGTATAACTGCCATGCGGAAGTTAGGTGGTAGCTCGTTTAATGCCTTGTATACATCCTCGTCAAGATACCGGCTTAAAACCTCTTCCTCCGCTCCCGCGCTTAGCTCCTGCCCGCTGAAATCCCTGATGCGGTTGTACAGGTAGAACTCTTCACCTTCTGGCAACGAGGTCGCTTGTGGGTGAGAGGCTTGCTTACGATAGCGATTGATCGCGGAAGTATTCAAAATACGAAAGAGCCATGCGCGGAGGTTAGTGCCACGCTGATAGGTGTTAGCGAAACGAAACGCCTTGAGCATGGTCTCCTGGACCAGGTCCTCCGCCTCTTGCTGGTTATTGGTCAAACGCAATGCAGTACGATAAAGGCTATCCAATTGGGCCAATACCCCCGCCTCAAAATCCTCGGTAGGGACTTGTGAGTCACTGGCTGCAGCTTGTTCTCGTGGTGCAGTCGGCTGTTCTGCTTGTTTGTTAGCTATGGCTTCGGCACCAGGTACTGTTGGCTGTTCCGACATGCAAAACTCCTGTGTAGTTGGCCTTGTGCGATGTTTGTAATCACTCGGCCTATTAGCAGTATATCGCACTGGCACCGGGAATGAAAGTCCCGCCGAATATGTTAAAATAAACAGAATAATGACGAGCCAATGCAGGAGAAGATACTATGTATTGTATGAGTTGTATCGAGGTTGTTGCTCGTCTTCATCTCTATCTTGACCGGGAACTCACTATCGAGGAAGTTGTAACGGTACAGCAACATCTTTCGGAATGTCCGAGTTGCGAATGCCGCTTTCACTTTAATTCTGGGCTCAAGCGGCTTATTCACGAGCGTTGTACAATCGAGCACGCCCCCGCTCATCTGCGTGAAGCTGTGTTGCGCTTGGCTCGTCTGCCCCGTGGTGAGTTGGCCGGTCTCGATCCTGATCTGGAGATGGAGATCAGAGCTGATCTCGAAGAATGGAAATAGTGCCCACCACGTAGGGGCAATCGGAAGTTGTCCCGGAGTGAGGAGAGTAGCTGCCCGGGGAAGAATGCCCATCACATCCCTAGCATTTGTAGCAAAGAAAACTTGAGTTGCGCCAGTACGAGCATTTCGGCAATGGTTAGCAGAAGGGCAAGGCCAAAGAACAGTAGTAGCTCTCGATAACGTTCAAATGCCTGGTCGTGTTTGCTCACCGCAACTACGACGATCAAGTTGACACTGCTTAATACTGTCAGGATGCCGGCCGTACTCAAAAGCGCAATTGGATAGAGGACGAGTCCATTCTGTGAAGCTACTGCGAAAAAGCTCAGGATCACCCCTGGCAATAACAGGGCAAGTCCTCCCCAGGAGGAAATGCTGCGCTGTTCCTTATATTCGCGCCAGAGTAGCCTATTCAAAAATGGTAGACCGAGTGATGCCAGAGCAAGGCCTGTTGCTAGTCCTGTTGCCAGTCGCAGCAGGTTATGTGGTTGGTACAGGTGATTGAGGCCAAGGTCCAGGAAAAACGAGTTAAAGCCATCAACCGCTAATGCACCTATACCCAGTACTAGCACCACGATGATAGGCCATGAAGGCAGTTGTTGAGCGCGTCCACGTCCTGTGGCATAAAAAGTGATCAGTGTAATAATGAAGCCCAGGTAAATGCCCGTGTTGCGCGCGCACAACGGCAAGCGCTCTCCACCAGGATAGAAAGAATGGCTTGGTAGTTGTGCACAGATGCCGCTATCGAGCCAGCGCAGTCGGTCGAGTACTGGAGCCCCCGGCAAAAACACAAGCGCGGCCAGCAGCCCCAGGTAAAACAGCGCAAGCAGCCCAATCTTCCAGGGTTGTGTTGCTTTGTATGTCACTTCCACCAGGGACTTTTGTGCCATGTTGCTGATCCCCTTTCCACGTAAGCACTTGTTATGCCGTGACCAGGTTGAAATACTGGTTTAAGTAGAGCAACAGGTTGAAGTAGATCATTACACCCGCGAGAATAATGACCACCCCGGTACCAATCTCAATCTTGCCCAGGTATGGCCTCAGCCACTTCAGCGCTTTACTTACCTGGTCCAGGCCCAGACCGAGTAACAGAAATGGTATTCCCAGGCCCAGTGAATAAACCAGCAGCAGCAGAACACCTTGTGTGAGTGTGCTGGCGCTGGCAGCCATACCGAGAATGGCCCCCAGGATGAGACCCACACAGGGCGTCCAGCCGATTCCAAAAATGATGCCAACCAGCAAAGAAGCTGGATAACTCGGGCGAGTAGGATGAAACTCGAAGCGCTTTTGCCGGTAGAGAAACGGCAATTTGAGTATTCCTACCATGTGTAACCCGATGATAATCAGAATAATGCCACCAATCTGGCGCAGTTGGAACTGGTGCGCACGCAAAAAACTTCCCAGTGCGCTTGCTGTAGCGCCCAACGCAACAAAGGCAAGTGTAAAGCCAAGCACGAACACAGCTGCATGCAGGAAAGTGATGAGCTGCGCAGGTTTGTCGTTTTGTTCGTTGGTCGATTGGTAGATGCTCTGACCGACAAGCTGTGCCAGGTAAATAGGTACAAGTGGCAATACACAGGGCGAAACGAAGGAGACTAGCCCTGCTGCGAAGGCGACACCAAAGCTTAATTCCGATGCATGCATAAACGTTTTTGAATCTCCTGATGGCGCACTATCTATTCGTTTCGATTATATCGCTCTAAGGGGAACTGTGCAACTTGTGACCCTTGATTGGTCCTGGAGATTCACTGCGCCGCTTGCGCCATTTTTTCAGTAGTGTCCGCGCAGAATGTGCCAGGGAATTGATGTCATACCCACCTCTCTCATAGAGAGCCAGTTCTTTCATAACGTAGACGACAATGGCGTCATTGGGGCCTGCCACACGCTCAAGCGAGTTGAAGGCAGTCTCTGCCACGCTCTCATCGGTATCGAGCAAGGCTTGTAGAAGCGCAGGGATAGCCTGGCGCACACGTCCCTGTCCCAGGTGATAGGCGATGCAGGCGCGTACTCCGCTGTCATTATCTGAAAGCAACAATTGCGCGAGTTGCTGCTGGAATGTGTAAAGCTGGAGATTTACCATAGCCAACAATTCAACTGTTCTCTGGCGTACCCAGGCGCTTGGACTTGAAAGTAGCCGGGGGAAAGCTCCGTCAAGCATGATCTCATGAATGATTTTGCGAAGTGTCTTCATCTGCCCACGCTTGTGTGCTTGCCGCATCAAGTAGCTCAACGAATCAAGAGCTGTTACCTGCACTTCTTCTCGCGGTTGGTGTAGAGCCTGTAATAACCAGCGCATAACTTTTGTGCGCGTAGGCCTACGCAACCCACCATGGAGGAGGCGTAACCCCTCGATGGCTTCGACGTGTCCCGGATGATCGCTATCGAGGATGACGACGCCCAGTGCTGCCATTGCATACTCTCCTCCAAAGGTTGCCAACGTGTAGCATGCCTGTCGGCGTACCTCCGTCTCTTCGGCTCGTAGTAACCCTACCACGCGAGCTGGCGGCATATGGTGTTGGATCGCTCGGCGTATCATGGTACGGCTTGCCATCCCTTCCAATGCTGTCAATGCTGCTACCTGTACCCGCGGCTGTGATGAATCGAGCAAGGTATACAGCGCGGGAAGTGTGGATGGTGGGGCGATACTGCCAAGTGTACAGGCAGCATATCCGGCTAACTCCTCATTCTGATCCTGCAACGATAGGATTAGCAGGTGTGTCAGGCGTTTGTGCTGTGCTAATGACAGCACTAGATGCGGCCTTGGAGACTGGAAGGCTGTAGCCAGTACAAAAGCAGATGCCTTGCGTGCTTCTTCTGAAACATCGCATCGCAGTAGGCTGGTGAGCGTCTCTATACTACTGCCGTCTCCTTGGAGCAGTAGTGCATATGAGGCTGCAAGTTGTACGGAAACAGTTTCCTCTGTACATAGATGTGCACGTAGCACCTCTAGCGTCTGTTCAAGCAACGACACCGTTCCTGCTAATCTGGCAAGCGCCATTGCGGCAGCATAACGGACCGTTGTCCAGGGTGCTCTGAGCCCTTCACGTAGTAACAGTTCATAACCTGCGTGCGAATGTGAGTTAGCAGCTTCGATCACGCTCGTCCAGAGCACTGGACCTGGCGGCTGGGACACTGTAGGATATTGTAAAAGTGTCTCAAGTGGTACCTGTGCACTTTGGCTTAGCTGACTCAGCAGATAGCTAGTATGTTCATACTGTGGTGGCCACCAGGGCCATGGGGGTGTCGTGATCTCAGGATAGTTACTGAGCGTTGCCAGTACCATTGGCAGCACTTCAGGTCCGCACCGTATCAGCCTCCGTGCAGCGCGCACGCGCACTGGATAGTCAGTTTCAGGACCGAGCAGCAGTGCCAGTGCAGCAAGGATACCCTCTCGATTGTAAGTACAATAAGCGGAAAGTGAAGTTTCAGTTTGGTACAGAGATTGTTGTATGTATCTTGTATGCTTACGTGTCATCAGACTTCTTTCGTTTTGAGAAATATCCTCTTTTAGTTATAAGGGTGCCTCAAAATCTGCATATGACACGCCTGGCTGGTTTGAGGGGTTACGTTTTCGGCAGTTATGCTCTCTAATTATTCGACAATATTCGTCGCAAATGCCGCCAGAAAGTACGGCGCTTATTTCTACCGGAAAGTTCCCGATTTCCGGCTGGAAGCCTGATTGTCTTGACCCTTGTAAGGGATAATTCGGAAGCTGCCCGTGCAGGAAATGCGGGGGAATGAGCAGTGGGTTGATCAGCAAGAGACTTCGCCAGGTCCAGTTCTAAATACATTGGCCGCCGTACTTGTGGTCGTTTAGGGGGATGAACCGTACGACCTCTAGAAGGTATATCAGGTGGCCGAGTACGAAGTAATACTGCCTCTTGCCGGCGCTCGGCTATACGTGTTCTTAGATCAAGTGTGCGTAAGGCATGCGCCATAAATGCTGCATGCCTATAGCGTTCGTTCCGATCCCGTGCTATGGCTCTCAAGATGATCTGTTCCAGCCCTGGCGAGAGTTCCGTATTAAATATGCCAGGTGATTTGAGTTCCTCGCCAGTAATTGCTTGTGAGAGTTCTGCTAAAGAGCGGCCGGTAAATGGTCGCCTCCCAGTTACCATCTCGTAAAGGACAACTCCAAGCGCATAAATATCGCTGCGATTATCTAACTCCTGTCCCCATATCTGTTCCGGTGAGGCATAATAAATACTGCCAACCAGTTTCTTTGCAACTGTGATCTTCTGCTGGCCCATTGCCCGTGCCAGGCCAAAGTCCATCACCTTGATCTTGCCCCGGCGATCCAGCATCAAATTTTCTGGTTTGATGTCCCGATGGATCACATTGCGTTCCAAGTAGGCAGCATCCAGGGCATCGGCGATCTGTGCGGCGTACTCGGCAGCGCTATGTTGGGGAATAGAGCCATCGATATGTAGCAGACTACTCAAGGTAGGCCCCTGTATGTACTCCATCACAAAGTAGAGCAAGCCGTTTTGCTGTCCAGCATCATAGATCTGCACAATATTGGGGTGATTGAGCCCCGCGACAATCTGTGCTTCGCGGATAAAACGTGCCACGTAGGATGCGTCTTTTGCCAGTGATCGTGGCAGCACTTTGATAGCAACCTCGCGCTCAAGCGCAATTTGCTTGCCCCGGTAGACTATCCCCATGGAGCCACGCCCGATCTCTTCTGCCAACACATATCCGCCCAATGACTGGCCTGCCATTTCATTCATCCTGTCAACCCTCGCATACAGATTCGACCTCCGGACCTTCTCTACAATAGTAAACGTATCGCGAGTGCTGATATATCATTTGTGTTTTAAACAACTCGAAAGATAGGATAATATACATGGAGTAAGTATGATTCCTTGTAGACGCCTATCTCAGGGGGCAAGTAATACTTTGGGCGGGTGCTCTTGTGGAGCTTCAGTCGAGGTAATCCTTGAGGATGCGGCTTGCCTGTGGATGTCTTAGCTTGCGGATAGCACGTTCCTCGATCTGGCGTACTCGTTCGCGGGTCACCTTCAGCTTCTTGCCAACTTCCTCCAGTGTATGATCGTGATCATCGACTAGCCCAAAACGTAGTTCGATCACTTGCCGCTCGCGCACCGTAAGCTGTCCCAACACTTTGCGAATCTCCTCGCGCAACAGTTGCTGATCGGTCTTTTCCACCGGACCGCGATCATGCAAGTCTTCGATGATGTCACCCAACGTGCTTTCATCCTCCTCGGAGAGAGGAGCGTCTAACGAGAAGGTCTTTTCGGCCCAGATCAACAATTCGCTCACGCGCTCAGGTGGCATACCCAGCCGCTGGCCGATATGTTCAGGCGTGGGTTCCCGCCCCAATTCCTGGTAGAGCTGGCGTGTCACACGCTTGACGCGCATTACCTCTTCCATGATGTAGACAGGTAGCCGCACCACGCGAGTCCCTTCAAGAATGGCGCGAGTGATAGCCTGCTTAATCCACCAGGTAGCGTACGTAGAGAAACGGAAGCCTTTGCGGTAGTCAAACTTGGTAACGGCCCTGATGAGTCCAATGTTGCCCTCCCCGATCAAATCTTCAAGGGAGAGGCCCTGCCCAACGTATTTTTTAGCAATGCTTACGACCAGGCGCAAGTTTGCCTCGATCAATTGGTTACGGGCTTCCCTATTTCCCTGCTCGGCACGTTCGGCAAGATAGGCTTCCATGCTGGCGGAAAGCAATCCGATACGAGAGATCTCGCGCAGATAGAGGCGCAGGCTATCACTTTGTGCCAGGGTATTTAAGTCGGCCTCCTGGATAGCCTCTCGTTCCGGCTCTGGCGGTTTATCAGCGTCAAACATCACATTTTGTTCCAAGTACTTACTCTTCTCCTGCAAAGGGGATATCGTGTTCCCTTTGACTAGGTGAATTGATCATCACCTGGCAGGCATCTACCAGCTCTATCCTTCAAGCCGCAGTATAGCACTTGTAGATAGTATCCTGCAACTGGGATCCTTACTCCAACTGCGGCTGCAGCCGGAGGTCGAGGCTGCCTTCTCTCTTGAGAAGACAGAACAAATGAACTACACTCAACGTATTCATGAGTACACTGAAAAGGTAATAGTGTTTCGCCGGGTTCTGCCGTAAGTCGTTTCGGCAGGGAAAAACACCAGTGCATTGGATGTGTACCATGCGATACAGTAGCTTTTAAGCGCCGACCAGCTACCTGCTATGCATGCTATGAACGTCCTGGCTCGGACTGAGCCTACATGGGCAACTGCGTCGAAGCCTCTGGCTTCGCCAGGGGTACGTCACAAATGCCTCCATATGACCCGTCTGATACAGAGCCATTGTATCACACATATATACGATTTCAAGCAATCCCCCAGGACCCATCTGAAAAGGCTTATCGGCTGCAAGATGTAACTTCTGTACTGTTTGTAGCGTAGATATTTCCGAACGGTCTATATATCTGATCTGGTACCGCTGTCAGGCACTCTGGTGAGAACAAGTATGCTTCCCGATTTTTTATGCACAAAATTGAATGATACAATACTATTGCTGTGTCTGTTAGAATAGCAACGTCTTAGATAGTAGTTTGAACGCTCCGGAAAGAAATATATGAGTTTGCCGCTACCGCTGGAACCAGGAACCTTGCTCGATGGCTGCTACATCGTGAGTACACTCATCAATCGAGGAGGTTTTGGCGCTGTCTATCGTGGTATTAATACCGGCGAATCCAATCAGCCTTGCGCGATTAAAGAGACCTATGATGTGACCCCATCTGCACGCCGGCAGGCGCTGACGGAGGCCAGTATCCTTTTTACAGTCAGGAGCAAACATCTTCCCCAGATCTATGATGCATTCGGAGCAAATGGCCGCTTCTACCTCGTGATGCAACTGATCGAAGGTGAGAATTTGCTGCAGATGCTCAAAACTCTTGGGCGGCCTTGTAGTGAAGAAGAGGTCATCACGTGGCTGCTACCCATCATGCAAGTCCTACAGGAGCTGCATAGTCGTACTCCCGCGGTAATTCATCGCGACATCAAGCCAGGCAACATCATTCTTACTCCCGACCAGACGGCCGTGTTGGTCGATTTTGGCCTCACGAAGCTCTACGATCCGGACGGCAATACACAAACCATGATCAAAGCCGTTTCTGAGGGCTTCAGCCCTGTCGAGCAATACGTTGGCAAAACCAGCCCGCAGTCGGATATTTATTCCATAGCAGCCACCATGTATTTCCTGTTGACCATGAAGCCCCCACCCTTATCGGTCAATCGCAGCCTGTGGGACGAATTGGTAGCGCCCCGCGTCCTCAATCCGGCAGTATCACCGAGGGTAGAGCGTATCCTTCTTAAAGCTCTGGCCGTGAATGCCGATCAGCGCTACCAGAGTATGCAGGCATTTATTCGGGCCTTGCAAGAACCTGCCTTTACCGCTCACTCTGATCCGACCATCGTGGCCACCAGTGTGCAGGTGGCCAGTAATACTACCGGGTCCTCAGGTCTTTCGACTCCATCCAGATCTCCTATCAATATACAGGCTGTACTGCCACCACCACCGCCTCCTTCTGCGCCACCTGCCTACCGTGCACCTGGTACAGCTTCCTACCCGCTATCCGGTTCTTATGGATCTGCCATGCTACCGCCTGGCTATGTGCTGGTGCCGCAATCTGCATTGGCGGCCCCCTTACCAAGCTCATTTGGTCAGGGCTGCCTGTGGGGCTTAATCCAGGGTATATTGGCCGCGTTTATTATACTGATCCTCAAGCACGAAGTCTATTTCTACATGGCCATCCTTATAGGATTTCTATTTTACCTGCTGGCAGGCTTCCGAACTACATACAAAGGCGGCTCATTCTGGCGTGGGGGCTGGGCGGGCCTCTGGTCTGGCATCACCAGTACTATCATTTTCTGGATTGTATTTGGCATTGGCCTGCTGCTGCTGCTGTCACAACGCATAAGCGCTGATACCCAGGCAGCTCAACGCCGGGATACTACCTTGCCGCATAACGAAGTCGACCGCGCTTTGAAGGCGATTGCGCCAATCATTGCTAACCATCCCGCGACCCGGTCATCAGGATCAGACATAGTGACATTTCTTATAGCTGGGATAATCCTTGCTGTAAGCTTTGGCTTGCTTGGTGGTGTACTGGGCAAGCTCAGGCACATGGACGCATTGAAAAGGGGGAAGCCTGTATAATATGCGAGTAATCATTCCCGAGAAGTTACAGGCGCATCTGCATAGCATAGGGAGCGCGGTCCTGACCGTCACACTGGAGCCTCTACGTTGTTGAAGTGGCATCCTTTTCGAGGTATCGGTCGATACCCGCGAGCCGCGTGATCCCTGCCGCTACGCGTCATTTATGCAAGATGGCATCCATATCTACTACTCCCCCAGGCTTGCCCGCAAGTCGGATACCATGGAGCTTGATTATGTACGCGTATTGTTCCGCGGCAAGCTGCTCTTAACTGGACCAGAGAATCTGGTGGCGAGTGTCATTATGGGACGTATATAGTGATGTACTTCCATCGGGACCCATTAAAGAATCCGGTTTACATGGCGCCTCCTGAGAAAATACCCAAACCTTAAAGCCTCTTTAGTTACCCGCATCCTTGACCATCGAGTTATTCGTAATATATAATATTGTATATCCAATATTGGATATACGTTGTTGTTTCATGAAAGGCCCCTATGATCACCCGCTTGTTCGTGCTTGGATTACTCTCTCTCCAACCAATGTCAGGTTATGCCATCCAGCACTATTTACACCTCAACCGGGCTGAGCAATGGGCTGCCATTTTGCCTGGCTCGATCCATCATGCCCTCAAAAAACTCGTCGCCGAGGGTCTCATCAAGTTGCAGGCCACCGAGCAAACTGGCTACCGGACAAAAGCGATCTATGCTATCACCACTGCTGGCTTGGAGGAGTTTCACCGGCTGCTTGAAAAGCTCTGGAGCACCCCTGGGCCGCACTACCCGGTCGGTCTCTATGCAGCACTCACCTTTCTAAATGCCCTGTCCTGCGAAAAAGTGTTGGCAGCGATCGACGCCCATATCGCCGCACTGCAAACCGAGCTGGAGGCATGGAATAGTGGAGAGGCGACGCAAAGCGTTGAGATACCTCCGGAGATGCAGAATTTCGTTCGCCTGAGCTTTGCCAATGGGCGTGAGCATATGGAGGTGGACGTGCGTTTTCTACGCACGTTACGGGAGCAACTCCCGACGCTCCCGCATTTCAGTCCATCTTTGCCATCTTTTGATGAGGAGCATTAGGCATAATGCCGACTTCGGTGCCATCTGTGATTTTGTCAGCACGAATGTAAGCCTATTATCTTGATGCAAGGAGTGTATAGTATGAGCGATTTCAACACATCAGCAGCACCAACAAGCGAAACACAGCGTCTGGCCTGGCGCCTCAGTATCTGGGGAGGGAGGAGGGCTGAAAGCTCCTGGACAATGACGACTCAGCCCTGAGGTAGGTTCGGGAATACTGAGATGTGGTTTAATAAGAACATCCAGAGAATGCTCAGGTGTCCAGATGGCTGGCTCAAACGCAGCTATTGTGGTACTATCTTCCTTGATACAATACAAGTTGTAATCATCAGGGGAAGGCAGGCAACGCTTTTGACAGGTCAAGAACAACTCGCCCCGGCGGTTACCGCAGAGACCCTCTCCGTCGCTGAGTTAGCCCGTACGCTCAGCACAGAGTTAGGGCTGGGCAGTGGGCCGGTGGCACGTACCATAGTTCTACTCGACGAAGGTAATACTATCCCCTTCATCGCCCGTTATCGCAAAGAAGTGACGGGCAGCCTGGATGAAGTGCAGATACAGGCCATCGCAGACCGGGCGGCAGCATTACGGACCCTGCACGAGCGCAAAGCAGATGTGCGCAGGCTGATCGATGCCCAGGGCAAGCTGACGGCCGAACTTGTCGCAAGTATCGCGGCTGCTGCCACCTTGCAAGAGGTCGAGGACCTCTACCTGCCCTATCGACCCAAACGCAAAACGCGAGCCAGCGTCGCCAGGGAAAAAGGACTGGCCCCCCTGGCCGAACTGATACTCCAACAGCCCGAACTCCGGGGAGATGTAAGTGCAATGCTCGAACAGCACGCACGGCCCTTCCTGGATACCGAAAAAGGCATCGACACCAGCCTGGAGGCATATGCAGGGGCCCGTGACATCGCAGCCGAGATTATCGCCGAAGATGCCAACGTACGCGGTAGCGTACGCACTATATTCTTCAAACGCTCGACTGTTGCCGCCAGACCTGTAGACTCCGAGAAAATCGCCGAGAAAGATCCAAATGGTCTCTACCAGCTTTACTACGATTTCCACGAGAGTGTCACGAAACTCGTACCCCACCGTGTGCTCGCCCTCAACCGCGCCGAGCGCGAGGAAGTGCTGCGTGTCAACGTCTCGCTGGATTACGTACAGGCAGAACCAGACATTGCCCGGCACTATCCCGTTAAGGCTACCTCACCCTTTGCCGGACAACTCTCTGCAGCCGTGGAGGACGGCTATAAACGTCTTCTCGCGCCCGCCATGGAACGTGAAGTGCGCGTAGAACTTACCCGGCAGGCTGAAGAACACGCCATCAACATCTTTGCTGCAAATCTGCGTAATCTGCTGTTGCAGCCGCCACTACGTGGCCGCAAGGTGCTTGGTATTGACCCGGGCTACCGCACAGGCTGCAAGCTGGCCGTCGTCGATGAAACCGGCAAATATATCGAATCGGACACCATGTACCTGCACCAGTCTGAAAAAGCACAGCAGGTATTGCGCAGGTTGCTCGCACAACATAACATCAACGTCATCGCCATAGGTAATGGTACTGCTTCGCGTGAAACCGAGCAGATGGTTGCTGGCTTGATTCGCGAACTTGAGCAGGAGACGGATCGACGCGATCAGCCTGGCTACGTCATCGTCAACGAGGCTGGTGCGTCGGTCTATTCTGCTTCAGAGGCCGCGCGTCAAGAATTTCCCACCCTCGACGCTACCCAGCGCGGGACCATCTCGATAGCGCGGCGCTTGCAAGATCCCCTGGCTGAACTCGTGAAGATCGACCCGAAAGCCGTTGGCGTGGGATTGTACCAGCATGACGTAGATCAAAAAGAGCTGGCAGCCATGCTTGATCGCGTAGTGGTGTCCTGCGTCAACTTCGCAGGTGTCGAGGTCAACTCTGCTTCTGCTGCCCTGCTCAAGCACGTATCGGGCGTCAATACACGCGTTGCCAGCGCCATCGTTAAATACCGCGAGCAGCATGGGTCATTCCATTCACGCGAAGAATTGCGCAAGGTACCCGGCCTTGGCCCAGCTACGTTTGTGCAGGCGGCAGGCTTCCTCAAAATTGCTAATGGCCTTGAACCGCTTGATAACACCTTCATCCATCCAGAGAGCTACGCAGCGGCACATACCGTCCTCGCGATGCTGCCAGCCGATAACAACAGCAAAGCCACAAAAACTGCCGAGCGCGTAGCCCAGTTGCGCCAGCTTATCAAACTGCAAAATAGCCCTGGCCGCGGCAGCCGTAACCGCACCGCCAGTGACGGTAGTAATAGTGAACAGGCTGCCTGGACGGATATTGCCAGAAAGGTAGGCGTCGGTCTGCCCACGCTCAACGACATCCTCGACAATCTGGAGAAACCCGGCCTTGACCCGCGCGATGCCTTGCCTGCGCCCATCCTGCGCCATGATGTGCTGAAAATAGAGGACTTACAACCGGGCATGGTTTTGCAGGGCACGGTACGCAATGTCGTAGACTTTGGCGCTTTCGTCGATATCGGCGTCAAACAAGACGGCCTGGTGCACGTCTCAGAGCTGGCAGATCGCTTTGTCAAAGATCCCCTGACCGTCGTCGCCGTTGGCCAGGTAGTGCAGGTACGTGTCCTCAAAGTCGATGTCCAGCGTGGTCGTGTGCAGTTGAGTATGCGCGGAGTGTCACAGTAGAGAAATTTTCAGTATATGGTACAATAAGTCTGGTTCGCATGCAGCAAGGAGGAACAACTATCATCAGCTTAAGATTTGCTGCTCTGATAGTGCAATAGTATGCATGCAGCATGTCGCTCCAGCAGGTGGACTCTGGAGAGCAACTGTGACAGGCTGAGCGACATGCAGTGAAAACCTATAGTAGACACAACTTATAGCATGGTCTTACCCACTCCACACGCCTGCAAAAACTCGCTGCGTAGTGACGCATTCTTGTCGTACTCGCCTCGCCAGAACGTCGTACGGGTCAAAGGACTCGTCTCGCGTACCCCGCGCATCGCCACACACAGGTGGTGAGCCTCGAGATATACTGCCACACCATGTGGTTGGAGCATCATATCCAGTGTATTTACAATCTGCTCCCCCAGTCGCTCCTGTACCGCGAAGCGCTTCGCAAACAACCGCACGAGCCGGGTGAGCTTAGAGATGCCCACAATATGTTCGTGCGCAATATAGCCCACGTAGGCATTTCCGAAAAATGGCAGCGCGTGATGCTCGCACAGCGCGTAAAACGGGATAGGTCCCTCGATCACCTGGCTCAGGCGACAATCAGGCCCGCCCCGGCACTCGGTGTCGAATACCTTGAGCAACTTGGGGTCGCCATCATAGCCTTCAGTCGCGTCAAACAGAGCCTCAACAAACCTCTGCGGCGTTTCTTCGGTTCCCGGCGTGTTCAGGTTCAGGCCGAAAGCTTCAAAGATTTCGGCCATGTAGCCGGCAAATTTCTGCATCTGCTCCCTAGAGACTGAACGCTGGTGAAGCTCCATGGCCTTACGAATGTTCTGATCTATATCATCGACAAACAAAACAAAACTCCCATATAATAATTACTCGTTCCAATCATAACACACTGTACTCATGGAGCTACCGGCACATTCAGTGCTCGCTGAGACGCTTGACCTCGATTTGTCCATCACGTACACGTATATCATAGCGCGTTAACCGTCGTTTTTGCTGAGTAGAGCCGGGCGCCTTCGCCACCTTGCCCGGTCCATAGCCTGCGAACAATTTGACAATGATTAATGATCGCTCTATGTTTCTATAACATAATTGCTCCAGAAAGTCAATAATTCATTTGACTTACTTGACAAATAGACCAGGCATTTGATACACTTTGAAACAGCACCGGAGGCAATAAATGGCATTACAACATTGGAACCGGCGGTTTTTTGTCAGTACACGCGGGCGTATCATTACGCTGCTTCGTCGTGCCAGCCGCACCATAGATGAATTAGCCGGGACGCTTGGCCTGACCGACAACGCTGTCCGGGCACACCTCGCCACGCTTGAACGTGATGGATTTGTGCGGCAGCAGGGAGCACGTCGTGGCACTAGCAAGCCTGCTTATGTCTATAGCCTGTCGCCGGAAGCTGAGCAACTCTTCCCAAAGGCGTACGGCTCCGTGCTTCATGAGCTTTTAGATGTGCTCTGCGAGGAGATGGCAACTGAGGAGGTGGATGCTTTGATGCGTACCACGGGACGCCGTATAGCTTCGCAGTGGAACATTCCTCCAGGTCCTGTGCAGGTGCGTCTTCGAGCGACTGTCGAGATACTAAATCAGCTTGGTGGACTGGTAGAGCTTGAAGAGCATAATGGCAGTTACACCATTCGCGGCTATAGCTGCCCATTAGCCGCCGCAGTGCCAGGCCATCCAGAAGTCTGCCATCTCACTGAAACGCTGCTTACAGAGCTGGTCGGTGTGCCGGTTCAGGAGCACTGTGAGTCTTGTGAGCAGCAGCGTTGTTGTTTCATTGTACAAAACGCGTAACTTCGTTCTTGCAAGGCGTTCTACCTCTACTGCCAGTGTATCGGATTACGAATACATGCCGTAAATACGTTGCTCTGCTTGCATCCTTCTTCTCCGCGAGGTCTAATAGTAGTATTGGGACGCATGAGTATGCAAATATAAACATCGGTAGGAAGGAGTGCCTCCGTTATGCCAGGCTCACTACATCTCGGCAGGATAGCTGGTATCGACATTTATATTCATTTTAGCTGGCTCATCATCTTCGTATTCCTTACCTGGTCCCTTGCCACAGGCTGGTTTCCCCAGTTATATCCAGGCTGGTCGACTGCCACGTACTGGTTGGTGAGCGCCGTCGCGGCCTTGCTCCTGTTCGTCTCGGTGCTCTTGCACGAGTTAGCTCACTCGTTCGTCGCTCGTGCGCGTGGTTTACCCGTGAAAAATATCACCCTGTTCATCTTCGGTGGCGTCTCCAACATTCAACAGGAACCGGCAAGCCCCGGTGTGGAATTCCAGATGGCGGTAGTTGGACCAGTCGTGAGTTTGCTGATCGGGTTTGTGGCTTATTTGCTCATGTTACCCCTACGGGGAAGCAACTCGCCTCTCCAGGGAATATTGTTCTACCTCGCCGTGACCAACATCCTGCTGGGCATCTTCAATTTGATTCCAGGCTTCCCGCTTGATGGCGGGCGGGTCTTGCGCTCAATCGTCTGGAAGGCCAGTGGGAGCCTGCGCGTGGCCACGCGCGTGGCCACTATTGTGGGTCAGATCATTGCCTACCTGTTCATCCTCTTGGGCATCTGGTTGTTCTTCGGCGGCAATGTGCTGAATGGCATCTGGATTGGCTTTATCGGCTGGTTCCTTTTAAGTTCGGCTCAATCGGCCAATTCACAGGTGATGCTGGAATCCATGTTCCGTGGTGTCACTGTAGGTGAGGTAATGAACACCAAACCAACCACGGTTCCTGCTAACATCTCGCTGCAAAGGCTTGTCGATGAATACTTCCTGCCATATGGCCTGCGTTCAGCCCTGGTAATGCAGGCCGATCAACTGGCTGGCCTGATCACGCTGAGCGATATTCGTCATGTCCCACGCGAGCAGTGGGGACAGGTTCCTGTGGGTCATGCTATGGTGCCACTCGATCGCCTGCACGTAGTTCAACCCCAGCAAAGCTTGAACGAAGTGCTGCCCTTGATGGCCGGGCGAGACGTGAACCAATTGCCGGTAGTACAAAACGGCGTCCTGGTTGGAGTACTGAGCCGGGATGCTATTGTGCGTTTTCTCGAAGTCCGCCGCGGCCTCGGCCTGCAAACGGCTGAAGGATACGTTGGAAAACGCTTATCAGACGCTGCCTGAAGCAGGCAGCCAGGGCAATGATGAAGAGGTACATTGCCCTGGAATGTTCGTGCTATACCAGCAGTACCACTTTTCCCATTGTCTTGCGTTCTGCTATGGTCTGGTGTGCTTGTGCAGCCTCAGCGAGTGGGAAGGTTTGCCCGACGATGATCTGCAGCTTACCACTGGCCAGGAACTGCATCAGTTCCATCGCTGCCATTGCGATGCGATCGGCACGCCTCATCTGTGACGTCAGCCAGTAACCAATAATGGCCTGATTCTTGTACATCAACTGAATGCCAGAAAACTGTACAATCTTACCGCTTGCCGCCCCGTAGACAACCATACGACCGAAAGGTGCAAGGCATTGCAGGCTCTGCTCAGCAATTTCTCCTCCCACCATCTCTAGAATAATGTCGGCCCCCTGACCTTTCGCAGCGTTCTTGACTTGCTCAACCCAGCCAGCTTCAGTGTAATTAATGGCAATGTCGGCCCCCAGGCGGTGTATGAGATCGAGTTTGCTGCTATTGCTGGCCGTTCCGACAACGATGCCAGCTCCCATCAGTTTTGCAAGCTGTACAGCAAGCGTACCCACCCCACCTGCTGCCGCGTGCACCAGGACGCTCTCGCCAGGTTGAATACGTGCCGACTCACGCAGGAGTTGGTAGGCGGTAAGCCCCTGTACAGGAAAAGCCGCGGCCTGGGTAAAATCAAAATTCGGAGGAATAGGAATGACTGTAGTGGCCGGTGCGACGGCATACTCTGCGTAACCTCCATCGACAAAGGCAATCACGCGGCTCCCTTCCGCTGGTATGCTGACCCCCGGACCAAGCGCTGCCACAGTTCCGGCAACCTCGACTCCCAGGGTCATTGGTGTCCGTGTGCGTGTCAGATATGCTCCCTGCCGCTGTGCCAGGTCAGCATAGTTGACGCCTGCCGCCGCTACTTTGAGGAGCACCTCGCCCTCTCCTGGGGTTGGTGTCTCGATCTCCTCTAAATGCATGACTTCGGGACCGCCCGTTTCATTGATGCGGATTGCTTTCATGACCCATATCCCTCATTCGAAATTTGGTCTCTGTGTTAGTCCACTAACACAGTTCGTGTGACACGTGAAATGTAGGGGGCATTCCCTGCCCCCAGGCATGGCATCCTCTCCCTTGGAGAGGTATCTTGTCCCCACATGGAATGCCCTGGCGGGCGCCCGGTTCTCACTTGTGAGCGTCCTAGAAATAACACACGTGTATGTTGATTGTATCATGCAAGCAACACTTATGTAATGCATCTCATGTCATGATAGCAGTAACCCTGAGCGTATTGATATAAGAGGTATACGAGCAGGGCCTGTTAGAAGAGGCACAGTACCACTGGCCTTGGTAGTAACGAAACAGCCTTTTCATACGTATGAAAGGTACATAGTGGAATGTGATGAGATGCATAGAAATATCTTGAAGATACTCTTATAATTAAGAAGAAAGTACCAATTGCGCGCTCGCTCCTTGTATTCCAGGCGCTGGCAAGCTGTACAATATCCTCTGGCATCCGTGAGGAGAGCACCTGTTTTCTTTACTAGATATCATCCTTTGGCCTCTTTTCTGCGTTTGTTGTAGTTTTAAAGAAGGATTCGCCCGCTAGAGAAGCAGCGAAGATGTCGACAGAAGCCAATGACGGCAGTGGGAGAATGTTGCTCATCTAGTAGAGTGAAAAATATCGAAGCTAGAAAGAAAACATGTGAGGTCGGCAGTATGCTTTAATCTGTACGGCCTGTCTCGGATGAGGTGAATATATGGACGAAATGGGTGGTCGCCGCATTCAATCGGGCAAGCAATGGCGGAGACATAAAGACGTGAGGCTTTATAGACACAATTTGAAGCGAAGCTTCATCAAATACCTGGCGTTTTTCAGAAAGCATAAACAATCTTTCCTCGCGACGGCTCTGCTAACCATCATTACAGTGCTGCTTTTCGGCATCTTCAGCCAGCTCCAGGCTCCCACTACGAACTCAGTTCAAAACGGGGTAACGGCTGTTGACTACAGCACATTTGTGGAACAGGTAAAAGCAGGAAATGTGCTGGCTGTTGCTGTTCAAGGTGAGGATGTTAATGGCTTACTGGTGAATCCTGTGGGGCATGGGCAATCTTCCTCTTCTCCTCCAGCAGCGTTGACCCTCAATGAACGTGCGGCAAAAATTGCGGCCTGGACTCGCTTTATGTCAGCAGGCTATAGCGTGTGGTCAAATTCGTCAATGGGCCAGTCGGCTCCTGACGCTGCCCATACCTTCTACACCCGTCTGCCGGCAGGTGGTGATTCAGCATTGATGCCGTTACTGCTCAGTGAGCATGTAGTAATCAAAATGATCCCCCCGGCGCAGCCTTCCGTGTGGTTTAGCCTGCTCATGCGCTTTATTCCCATCATACTTCTTGTCCTGGTGCTGTTAGCGGTCCTGTCATCTCGCAAGAGTGGCCCCTCGGTTCGTACGATGGATGATCGCATTACCCAGCTTGGAAAAAGCCGCGCTCGCCGCTTTGTGCGCACAAAAGAGAATGATGCATCGCAGCCTGCGCCTGTAAAACCTGCCGCGAATAGTCGACCCGGCCAGGTGCCGTCTCATGCAGTGCCACGTGCCAGTCTCGAACCTCCTGTCACCTTTGCTGATGTTGCAGGCATCGACGAGGTACGGATCGAACTCGAAGAGATTGTCCAGTTCTTGCGCGACCCGGAGCGTTTTAAACGTTTGGGAGCACATATTCCGCGTGGCGCGTTGCTTGTTGGTTCTCCTGGAACGGGCAAGACGCTCCTGGCGAAAGCCGTCGCTGGTGAGGCTGGCGTTCCCTTCTTCAGTATGAGCGCTTCCGAATTCGTCGAAATATATGTCGGTGTCGGCGCCAGCCGGGTGCGTGACCTCTTCAACCAGGCGCGCCAGGCCTCTCCCTGCGTCATCTTCCTAGATGAAATCGACGCGGTTGGCCGTAAGCGTTCTATGCGTGTCACTGCCAGTGACGAACGTGAGCAGACACTCAACCAGTTGTTGGTCGAACTCGATGGCTTCGACCCACGCCAGGCCGTGGTCGTGCTGGCCGCGACAAACCGCCTTGATATCCTGGATAAAGCATTGCTGCGCCCGGGCCGCTTTGATCGTCAGGTCATGGTGCCCCTGCCCGACCGGGTGGGACGCGAGGCGATTCTTAAGGTGCATACACAGCGTACCCCTTTGCACGAGGAAGTCAGCCTTAGGCGCCTCGCGCGCATGACAACGGGTATGAGTGGGGCAGATCTGGCCAATCTCGTCAACGAAGCTGCGCTATGCGCGGCACGGCGAGACCTGGATCGCCTTACGCACGAATGTTTCGAAGACGCGCTGGCTCGTATCCAGCTTGGCGTATTGCGTCCCCTGCTCATGAGCGAGGCCGAACGTCGTACCATCGCCTTCCACGAGGGAGGCCATGCCCTCGTAGCCTATCACCTGCCCGAGGCGGATACGGTAAACCGTGTCACGATTCTCCCGCGTGGTCAGAGCCTGGGAGTGACGCAATTCATTGCCGAGGAAGACCGCTACAACTACAGCCGGGAAACGTTGATGGCACGTATCGCGGTTGGCCTGGGTGGACGCGTCGCTGAGGAACTGACCTTCGGCCCTGAACGAGTAACGACTGGCGCTGAAAACGACCTGCAAGTGGTGACCGACCTGGCGCGGCGCATGGTCACGCGCTGGGGCATGAGCGAACAGGTGGGAGTTGTCTTCGCCGATTATCGTGCCGAGGCTGGGGGACCCGGCCTCAATATGCGACACGTCGATGTACCTGCGCGGCCTCGTGCGCTGGTAATCGACGCCGATGGTCAACTGGTGTTGAAAGACGATGATCTATCGACATATCAACATCAATTTGCTATGGTGTCACCAACCGGGCCCAATGCTGGCAGTACAAGCATGGCGGCATTGATCGATGCCGAAGTGCAGCGCATCCTTAACGAGGGGCGAGCAATAGCGCGTAGCTTGCTGAAGGAGCACCACGATCAGCTTACAACCCTTGCTAATGCTCTTATGGAACATGAGCACCTGGGCCGCGCGGAGTTTGAGGCCCTACTCAAGCCTGAAACGGAATCTTAGAACTGTACCAGTGGCGCTATTACTGCCTCAATGCATAGGAGCGCCACTCTCTTCTTCTTTCGTCCTTGTAGAGACTGGCCCATTGCTTAACGAGACAACAACCCTCATCCTGTTCACGTCTGGGAAAGCTGCAAAGTTCGCTCCTCGCCCCATCCCCCTTCCCACTCCCATTGTGGCTCCACCGGCTCTTGAACAGCTTCAGGAGCCGGTGGAGCCAGGGTATCAGGAGTAGTTTGCACAGAACAGTGTACACGCATAGTAAAGCCCTGTGCATCTCGCACAGTGCACTCGACGTGCAACGTATACTTTCCCCACAGCACAGGCCCCGCGCGATATGTAGCCCCAACCCGGCGCAGTGCTTGCGGCAATACAGGAGCAACCTTGATCACGCCCGCCTCTTCCTCTCGCAATCCCAGCAGGTGGCGCATGAGCAGGTGGATACTCAAGGCCCCCCAGCCATACCCTTCGATGCCCGCATTGAGATAGTCAGAAGCCCCCCATTTCCCTCTCGTAATGACCGTGTGATACTCACGCGTGACGCCGGGCAGCCCACCTTGCTGATCCAACTCCCGGCTATCGATACTGCGGTAGGCGGCATCGATAAAACGATAGGCCAGTTCGGCAGCATCCAGGGGCAACTGCGCGGTCGAGGCAGCCCCGACCAGCGTCATTACCACAGGCGGCCAGGAGAGCGGCGCCCAGCCGCTGTGCACAGGCGGCCGGGCAAAGTAGGGGCGTAGTTGCTCGATCTGTCTCCAGCCCGCCGTGCCGCAAAAAACGGGGGCCAGGTGCATCGTATCTTGCTGGGAGGACCATTCCTGCGCAAACGCGTCATAGTCTCGGAACCAGCCATTTTGCCACATCTGGCGTGTCTTGACGGTGAACTCGTCGGCAATACCTCTCCACCATGCTGCCTCAGTAGCAAAGTTCGTCTCGCCAGCAGTACCTTCTTGCCCAAGGAGCGTTGCCCAGCGTGTTAAAATCTCCGCACCCTGGGCCATGCTGGCCTGCAAATCCACGGGTCGCACATGCTGGATAGTCGTGCCGCCAGTCTGCTGTGGACCAAAGCGGCTGGAGACATCCTGCCCACTCTCCCAGGAACAGGCGTAGACTAACCAGCCCTCGGCATCACGGCGGTGTTCTAGCCACCAGCGCAGGTATGCTGCTGCCCTGGGATACAGGCGGTGCAGCCATTGCATATCTCCCGTCTTGCGAAATATCTGGTCGCAACACCAGACGGGAAAGCCCCACTCGGGAGCTGTTCCGCATATCTGCCCATCATCGGCAACCATATTGTAGCTGCCATCCTCACGCATGCAGGGCAGATTAGAGTGTGGCGCCGACTCGAAGTGGCCCAGGATCACTTCAGCGGCCAGTTGCGGCTCAGCATAGCTGAGAAAGAAGGTGTCCATGGCAGCCTCGGCTAGCACTTCGCGTGGCGCCTGTATTTGCATCCCATCCCACGCGTGGGATATGACTCCAGCAGACGGGCGAATCATCATGCGTAACGTCTCCAGGTCGTAGACGAAACCGCGCCGCCAGGTCGCAGGCCAATCGCCGGAGAGTTGCGGAGCGTGGCTCCAGAACTGCTCGTCGTCGGCATGGTGTGCTGCCTCGATATGAGCGATTTCTTCAATACCATCTTCCCAATGCTGGCGCGCCTGGTCCTGTGACACGCCGCGCGCCAGAACGGCATTGAGGATGCACCCGGCAGCTGCATCACTTCCCAGGGTCACTGTGCATGGCAGAGCCAGGGCGCGCAGTTGCCAACCCGTCTCGTCCTGGTGCTGCCTGATGGCAGGACGTGCTACGGTTCTACCACGCGTCCATGAAGCAATCTCCTCTAGTGTGATAGCGTAGCCAATTTCACCAAAGGTGAGAGCCGTTCCATCGGCTACCCGTACGCCATGAATAAACGCATCACCCTCGCTGGCAAGCCCCAGAACGGCACGCGTACCTGCAGCAGGCGCCCCTCTATCCAGTTCTGCGAAGGCATAGAATCCATGTTCCCACAGGCGACTGGTAGCAGGATTATGCGTGTGCAGGTGCGTGAGGTAACATGTGACGGGTAGAGGTTGACGCCTCCGAGTTGAGAGTGAGAGCACGCAGCCCAGAGCATGTTCCTGGACGAGAAAATAGCGGGCAGTGAGCGTCAGATCATACTGCGGGACGACACAGGTATACTCGAAGCGATTCTTGGTGTGCAGGTGGCTCATGATGACACAGTGATGCTGGTCGAAGTCCTCGGCGGTCACCAGTACAAGGTCTCCTATTTTCAACCCGATCATCATATGCGCGCTATATTGAAACTGGTTGCGAGCATAGCTCCCCAGGTTGGGAACGTGCCAGCCCATGCCCAGCGGAGGCAGTGAGCGCAACACACCGCTGGGATTGAGTTTCCAACTGTGGTAGAGATTATCCAGGTACCCATGGGGGGTAAAATCGTCGTGGGGAATCATTCAACTCGCCATATCCTCAACAAACCAGATATAGCCCGAGTGATCAACATAGATGCCGACGCCGACGCGGTGAAATGTCTTACTCGTCAGGTAAATGCGATGCCAGCCCGTCGGGGGCTCGTTAATCATGCTCTCCTGGATTTTGTATACGCCATCCCAGGGAGTTGGATATGGTCCCGCGTAGGCAATGCACTCGCCACAGCTTGTGTAATGAATGCCTTCGTCCGCAATGCGCTGGCATGGTCTGCGTCCATCCGGGCAGGTATGACTGAATCCACAGTGAACCATGTTCCAGGCGTGCAGGCGAGCGCCGCCTTCTAACGTATTATTCCAGACATATGGGTAGAGGCCCCGCACAGCGCGGTCGTGGTTGATCAAAGCAAAGAGCTTCTGCGTCAGGTGAAGCTCTTCGCTTGTTACCGGGGGCGGTGGGCCGTATGGAGCGGCTCCAACGCCGCTTGCAGGCACACTGCCAGGACCGGTGGAAGGTGGCGGGGTAGGGGTAGGTGTAGCTATCTGCGCTGGTATCGTGTATGAAGGCACGGAAGTTGGTTGTTTAATATTTAGCCCGTCGCTCGTCACAGGCTGCAATGGTGCAACCTGTTTTGCCTGTCCAGAGGTACATGCGGTGATCAGCACCACCATTAGCAGGCCTATCAGGTACCAGGGTTTCCTTCCCACGAGCATATTACTCCTAACGAATACTCGATTACAAAATTTTACCCTTCGAGTATAGCATACCCGGCAGCCTGGCCTGCCTGGTAGCTGTGAAGCTGGTACTTCTGGGATGCCTTGTTGATCAATTCAGCATCTTTTGTCAGAAGCGACATACCACAACAATAGCGCTCATGTCATCAGGTTTGGCCCGTAAGGTAACGCTGCGTTCCTGGCGTGAGCGCATAAGCGCCTGTTCCACCAGCACGCGGGCGGCTGTAGTGCGTGGGCTTGTTCTCAAGATAGCTTCTATCTCGTCGTCGGTCAGGTTATCATGAATGCCATCTGTGCAGAGAAGAATGCGATCACCGGGCTGGACAGAGACCTGATCAATATGGACCGTCGGTGGTAAAGGCCCGCCAAGTGCCTGGGTAATGCCTCCACGGAGGCGAAAGTAACTAAACTCCAGGTCTGACAATTGCTCGGCTCGCATCGCCTGGTCAATACGGTGGGCATCTTCGTCGTTCACGATCTGGTTTTCCACCAATCTGGCTAACAGCCCATCATCACTTGTCAGCCGTTTGAGACCTTCTTGCTCGCGTAGCGAGTAAATGCGACTATCTCCGACATGGGCAAAGACCATTGTATGGTGTTTCTGATCAGTCTGGCGGCAAAGCACCGCCAGCGCAATAGTCGTTGCCAGGTCGTCGGTACCGGCGCGTTTGGCTCCCTCAGTACGCACCAGTTCATCTGCATCCAGCGTGAGTGTACGCAGGAGATCGCTTAAGTTGCTGCCATCGCAGTCTGCGAAGGAACTCTGGATATGTTGCCCTTTTTGCATCTGCTTGCGCGCATCCTTCCAACTGAGGTAGACTGCACGCGCGGCTGTTTGCGAGGCTATCTCTCCCGCCGCACTTCCTCCTACGCCATCGAATACAGCTACCAGCCCGTTGTGCTGGTCGATGGTAATGCTATCCTCGTTGCGCTCTGGGTGGCGTTCACAAGCGATGCTAAAACGTGCAAATGTGAATGGGGCATAGGGGCTGGCTGTCCCCCCACCCTGGTTGTTACCACGACTGACAACTGTACGATTACGCCGGCTGGTTCTATTTTGCGACATCGCGTCGAATGCTCCTTGCAAGCTCCACACCACTGCTCCTTCTGGAAAAATTGATACTGAACGTCCGTGTGTGCAAGTATAGCAGAAATACAGACAAAAAGCATCTATATATGGAGTACACCTTTCCTCTTACTCCTCCAGTGCGCTGTCTGGACACAGTGCAGGGTGACGCGGATAAGAGGTGTGGTTGCCTATTTTCTATAATCCACTGATTTTCAGAAAATTCTCAAACATGATACGTGTATGACTACGGAAAGTTGAGTAATAGAGAGAACTCTCCCATTCAAGCCTGTCTGGTACATCAGGCCCCAATGCCTCAATGACCTCACGATCATCGGGCAGGTATTGGAGCCAGTTGTGGAACATGTCAGGGGTCAGCTCGATGTGATATTGTAACCCATAGGCGCGCTGCGCGTAGCGGAAGGCTTGATTGAGTGCGTTGTCATTCGTTGCCAGGCGCACCCCACCCGTAGGAATATCGAATACGTCCATATGCCATTGAAAGACCTTCTGATGATCTGGCAGACCTTGAAAGAGCGGGTCGGCTTTCCCTTCTTCCGTGAGCTCTACCTCGAGAAAACCAAGCTCGATCATATGGTGCTTTGTAACCCGCGCTCCCAGCGCGTGTGCCAGCAGCTGACCGCCCAGGCAAATCCCCAGGTAGGGAATGTCTTGCTCGATGGCTTTACGGATCAGTGCTTTCTCCTGGACCAGGTACGGGTGCTTGTCGTCGGCAGCCGCGTGCTGCGGGCCGCCCAGGACAATGACGGCATTGTATTCTGTGGGATCCGGCAGAGGAGTGTCTTCGACGTTGATGGCATCGCAGACAATACCATGTTCTTGCATAATCTCGCCCAAGTAGCCGGGCGGATCATCCCCGATGTTTACAAGAGCTAGTACTCGCTTCATGAAGATCTCTTTCTGGTATTATTTGCCAAAGTGATCATATTTCGTGCCCGCTACAGCTTATTTCCATGCTCCAGCTTTGCCCCGGCTCCAACAGCAAAGACCAGAGCAAAGTCAAGCAACTGCCCTGGTGGTTGCGCTCAAAGCCTGCCTCTGAACCAGTTACTGTCTCAATGGAGAAGCGCCATAGCGTAGCCGCTTCGCTCAACAAAAAGCCCATATCTTGCCGGATCCATGTGTTGCCGATATGAAATGCCTGTACCTGCGTTACTTCGCCCGTACTGTCGAAATGCTCGTCTTCCAACTCATGACCGTCTACGTGGTAGTAGGCTTGATCGTTCCTGCCTCCGCCTAGCAGATGAAAATTCCACTCGCTGGCAAACCTTGTTTGCAGGCGCGACTGGCCTTTGTTCTGGATAGTATAGTATACCATCAGGCGCTCTTCACCTGGCGGCAAGAAGAGCGTCTTGGTGAGGCGTACTGGCAGTGGACTCAACGCACCTGCTCGCCGCACCTGGCCATCACGTGTCAACGTGATCGTGATGCCACGCTCATCCTGCTGTACTTCGCTCTCGTAGGGAAGTTCTACGAAGTTCCCCTGTTCCTCGAAGCGTACTTGCGCAAAATCTGCCAGTGTCGCGGAAGGAGCGAGAAAATGATCGACCAGGCTGTTGCGGCGATAGCGATCAAAGACAAGGAAGCGGTCCAGGTCAGGCTCTTTTGTACGTATAGTTGTATGAGGTGAGGCAGGCTCTTGACTCGCTGCGCTCGGCACGCCAGATTTCGCTTGAGCTCCTATCGAGTTGGTCTGGGCAAGCAGCCTTGCTTTCGCTTGCGCCTCTCGCTTCCTTCGCTCCTGTTCATGCTCGCATAGCATCCGATGATAGCTCTCTTCGCGGCGCGTCATCACGCACGTCAGGTTATGCATACTGCGCCTCATATCCCACTCGAAGATCGTGCCGCCGCGTAGCAGGTCCAGGTACACGTTCTGCTGGTCACTTTCAATGATCAGTTCATTCTGGCTATCCCGATCAAAGTCGGTAAACTCGTAGCGCTGCCAGTAGCCCGGGCCGAGCCGCACATGGTCCGCCGCATTTTCAGCTTTGATGAGATAGTGATAAATAGCGGAACGCACGTGTCCCATGTAGATCCCGCCAAAGAGACCGTGCCAGTACGTATCATTAGCCTGGGCTTTCCACAACTGCACCAGTCCTGTTTCAAGCGTGGCACCAGCTGCATAGACAGAGTCATGCACACGCAGCATCTTCTTATGCTGGTTGTTTGCCTCGGGGTAACGTACTAAGAAGTTCCGCCAGAAGCCGCCGCGCATGAACTGTAGCTCGTCGTCGCGTTTTTCCTCCTCCAGTTGGTGCAGCAGTTTACCAAATATGTACGATTTTTGTGCTGGCAGGGCCCACTCGGTCATTTCAATGTAGGACGAAGTAGGCAGATAGATACGCCCCAGCGCCGGGTAGTTACGCGCGTACTCGCCCAGGGGTGTTGTATGCAGCCATTCAGCATTCCGTTCAAGTGTGGTGAAAAACTCTTCGATCCAGCCACCCCGGCCCTTAGAGCCCCAGCAGTATTCTCCTGTGCCGGGCCAGCTTCCAAATTTCTCGCCGTCGTCGCCCATCACCATGATTCGCTTCCCATCGAGCGTTGCCAGAGAGCATAAATTCGCAATCGTCTCGGCTGCAGGACGCCAGGGGATCGTATAGCGTAGCGACTTACTGGTGGCATACACTTTCAATGCGCTGCTTTGATCTTCGGTGGCATAGTAACCGTAGAGGTCGCTGTCCTCCAATCCTACGTTCTTGAAATGCACATCATCAAGGATAGTCCACTCGATGTCCGCCTCCCGCAGCAGGCGCGGTAGCCCCGGCTCCCACACACGTTCTGCGATCCACATACCGTTGGGCGTTGTGCCAAAATGATGCTTTATGCGTTCCGTGAGATGATGGATTTGTCCGATTTTATCGGCATCAGGGATGGAGGGGAGGATAGGCTCGTAGTAGCCACCGCTCACCACCTCGACTTGATTGCGTTTCACCAGTGCAGCGATACGTTCTAGGAACTCTGGTTGGGCTTTCTCGATCCAGTCGAGCAATGATCCTGTATAGTGCAGCGAGAGTCGCACTCCAGGGTGCTTTTCCAGTGCCTTAATCATCGGCAGGTACGCTTCCTCGTAAACCTGCTGGAAGACCCAGGGAAAGTTGCCGACTGGCTGGTGATTATGGAGCAACAATCCCAGGTGGATACTACCTGTTTGTCCTATAGCCATTGACCTCACCTGCGATGAAGTGGAGTTGAATATGCCAGTTGTGTGGCGTCACCAACAAGGGATAAGTAATGCACTCACTATAACTCAAAACTTCAGCAGGGGTCAAGCATAGAGCTCGAAGGGATTCTACCACCCTTTGCTCTTCTTATGTATCTCGAGTTCTCTAGCAAAGAAATTAGTGATCTCATCTAAATAAGGGCTTGTCATCGTAAGGCTTTTCAACATAGTGAGCAACGTCCCCTTATCGATTTTGCCCTTTCTATCAAACGCCTCGATGTTCACACGCAGCTCGTCAATAGCTCTATCTTGCATATCTTCCCCAGGTTTGTTGAACTTCGCATACACCTCTTCAGAGATATGTACAAATGCGACCTCGGGTTCCCACTGTGTATTTTCCCCTTCTTTCATTTTAAGACCTTCCTTCATGGTTTCCATTACTGCCAGGCTCCATAGTAACGGCTCCACCGGCGTACTTTCGCCCTCGTCCGGACTAGGAGCAGTGGATCCGAGGTGCAGGAGAATCAAGGCCACCTCGGTCTCAGAATTTTCTGGCACAAGTATTATCTCATAATGCCGCCTATCTGATTGCACAAGTAAACCCGTATCAATGTATCGCGCCAGCGAGCGAAAATGCAGGATGATTTCCTGGGAAAATGGCCACGGTAGAAATACCCGGCAGGTATAGAAGGGAATCTCAGGTCTGTCTGGAAGGTTGAGCCGGATAGGTAATCTTCTCGCTATTTCAAGCACTTCTCTGAACCCTGGTATTTGCAGGAGCTGCTGCATGAGCTGCAGATAGTCACCATGCAGTTCATGATCCTCGCGCAGAAACCCGGCAGTAAATGTGTCAAAATACTTGACTGCGCGCGGTGCCGAGGTCTCCTGCACTGGCCCCAGCCACTCACGCAGCTGCGGAGCAAAGAACAGTTCAAAAAAGTGCTTTCCTACAACCGATTCCCCCAGCAGCAAATGTTGTGCCTTGTTCTCCGCGATAAGATACCACAGCGCATCTTGCCTCAGTTTGGGGTGGTATGAGCGAAAAAAGCGCTCCAGGTCTGCTGCAGCTTGCTTGCTTGCTGCACTGTCCCGCTTCGTATCGTCGGGTAAAATATAGACCTTGTCGCCATACATACCGGTCAGCCTGTCGTATGCTTCCTCCACAGCTGGCAATGTAGCCCGCGTTGGGGTATACATAACCAGAAAGCCGACCTCGTCTTCAAGCCGGTAAATGGTCACCTGAAACTCCAGCAGATTGTTGGCATGCCTGGAGTCTGGAGGCGCAATTTCGAGACAATATTCCCACTCGCGTGCTGGATGCAAAGGGGCAGTTTCGTAGATCCCGGTAAGCTTCGCATCGGCGTTCATGGCAACAATGAAAGGTGCATAGAGGGGCGCGCCCAACTCTAACCTGGCATCCAGGCGCTTCACAATCCCGGCGGTCTTCATATAGAGTTCGATGTTCTGCTCCACCGGAATACGTCTCAAATTGTCGGTCAGGACGTTGAAGTTACTCCTGCCCAACAAAGCATCCGGCCTGATCGTCTCCTCGTAGCCAATGGCATCCCATAGCCAGAAGGCCATCAGGTTAGCTGCCTGGATGATTCCACGCGGATCCAGCATGTGGGCGGGATAAGGGTCTCGTAAAGCCGCTCGTCCCAGTGACTGCTTCACTCTGGGATAGTCGGGCTCAAACATGGCAACCTCCTCTATCCTGTTTATGAGGATATCTGCTGTAACATCGTATTGCTAAGTACAACATGGACATTTGTATATATGGATATACTAAAAGATACGAATTCGATGCGTAAAAAGATCAATGGGGTCAATAAGTGAAATGTATAGCATATATCACCTCGGAAAAAATGTGAGAGGCACACAAAACCTGTATACCTGGTCCTGAAACTGGTATACTGTGCTCGAAGAACTTATGATATTCGAGGAATACCGGTATTATGGCAAACATCAAATTATTGCTGGTCGACGACCATGGACCTCTGCGGAAGGCTTTGCGGGAAGGATTGGAGGCTACTGGCGCCGTGTATGTCGTTGGTGAAGCCTCCACCGGACGTGAGGCTGTGACGCTTGCGCTAGAACTGGATATGGATGTCATCTTAATGGACGTGCAGTTGCAGGACACGCAGTCCAGGCACCATAGCCTCAGCGGCGTAGGAGCCGCCATAGCCATTCGTCGCGAGCGTCCCCGCATGCCCGTCGTTTTTTACTCCATTCAAGATGACGACGAATACTATCGTGAGTTTCGCGCCTCCGGCATTCTCACCCATTATGCTTACGTGCGCAAGAGCAACTACTTGCTGCCCAATATGCTCGTACCCCTCCTGCGCGACGCTGTGAATGGTCGCAGCCTGGTTGATCCGGAAATAGAAGATAGAGTGCAGGAAGTGCGCGACCTCGACGAGCAGTCCCCTCGAGCCTTGCTGGAGCCGAACGAGCTACGCGTGGCAGAACTGGTTGCGCAGGGCATGACCAACGAGCAGATAGCCGCTCGCCTTAACTTGCATGACAAGCGTGCCGTAAGTCGTACCAATGGACGTATCTATGCAGCCTGGGGATTAAGCGAAACCGCCGTCGATGACAAGGTTGCGCGTGCGCGGGCAACACTCATCTATACACTCAATCGTATGATCATCTGGGACGAGGACGGCGTTGCCCTGGTACAAGATCGCCGGGGTGAATGGGTCCCCCTCTACAAAGAAGAATAAGATGTCGCTGCAAGACCTGCTTGACCCAGTTCAATTATTACAGACCATTGCCCTGGCAATCTCTATCTTCAACTTCGTTGCCTTCCTCTGGCTGGCGCTTACTGTCTGGCTCAACGGTGATCACCATGCCTGGATTACGCGCTTAGGGGTGGTTGGCCTGAGCCTCTCAGCCCTCTTCTTCTTTATTCACGCGGTGCTCATCTCCACCCCACTTCTACCTGCCGACACAACGGGCTTGACCATACTGGACGTCCTATGGCATCTCCTCTGGCTGCCAGCTCTCGGTGTCCCCTATATCTGGTTCGCTATTGGTCTGCACTATGCCGCTTTGATAAATGCACGCTGGCGCTACCGTCGTCCATTCCTGCTGGCCACCGGCGCTATGCTCGGCTGCCTCGTCTTGTTGCTGCTCATCTTCAACCCATCGACCGTGACTTTTGTCGGCACCTTGCGCCTCTTAGCCTATGGCGATCCCCTGGATTATACTCATTCGGGGTTGTTATCCTCGCTTGTATTGTTGCCCACTTTTTTTCTATTCTATATCACATTCTGCGCTATCGGGTTGTGGTTTACTCCGGGCCGCCTTGGCCGTCTCCTGCAGGTGCTCTGGACTACCTGCGTTGAGCGGCTTGTGAACAGAGACGCACGGGGAACCACCGCCCGCAGCAGTGCACCTCTGCGTCAAGCCCTGGCAAAGGCATTCTGGGATGATCCCGCCGATGTAGAGCTGCTGGAAGAGCCGATACTTTCCTGGCTCATGGCTCGGCCTCGATTATTGCTCGCAGCGCTGCTCATGGTCGGCCTCACGATCACTCTTGGTATGCTTGGCATCAACTCGATGCTCAACTGGCTTGCCATCGAACAACACCATCCATTGCCTATGCCGCCGGTGCTCACTACGATCCCTTTTAACCTGATTGTACTGGACCTGATCGCTAATGGTGCAGTCGCATTTATCATTCTGTTGATAGGCTATTCTATCATTCGTCATGGCGTCCTGATCGAGCGTCCTTTGGCGCGCAGGGGATTCTTCGAACAGTGGCGTGGTATCGTCATCGTCGATACCACGGTCGCCATTTTTATTGCCCTGCTCGTCGCCTTGACACAGAGCAGCCTGGAAGGCCTCTTGCTGATTACTGCCTTAGCGACTGTCGCTTACGCCATGTTCACATGGAGCAGCTACACTGCTCATGATCGCTATATTGCCTTGTTAGGACCCTTTCTACGCAGCACAGGCCTGCGTCATTGGCTGAATACAGACCTCCAGAAGACCGAGCAGGGGCTGCAAGACCTATTTTTCCATCTCTGCCAGGACGTGCTGGCGGTACAATGTGCTCGCCTCAGCGTTATAGCCGGCCCTATGCGGCGGAGCTTCAGCTATCGCTGGCCGGAGCGTGTCTCAATCAGTGAGAGGCAGCATATGGCTCAACCGGGGGGCGCTGAACTGCTTGCGGTTGACCGGCACCAGAGAAATTCGTTTGATCGCGCTGGGTGGAGAGAATTTTTGGAGGCGAGGAGGAAAGCGGTTACAGGGCGCGAAGCTGTGGTAATGCATGCTCATCGCCTGCGTATGAACATAGATGAGCAGCCTATGATCTGCTGGGTCCTGCCCATGCATGATGAACGTGGTCCTGTCGCCACCCTGTACCTTGGGCCACGCCAGGATGGGGGAACCTTCACCGATGAAGATATGGACCTGGCCCAGGCCTGTGGCCAGCGCATCCTGGACACGCTCGGCGATCATGAAGCCATGCAGGCCGTGGCGGGCCTGCTCCGTCGCCGCATTGTGGACGTGAAGTTACTGGGGGCGCAACAACGCCGAGTGCTGCACGATGAAATTCTACCGCAGATGCACCTGGCCCTCCTGCGCCTGGAAACGCTGCGTTTGCACAGGGACGCAGCTGCCCTCGATGAAGCTGTGGGTATGATCAGTGATGCACACCGCCGCCTGGCAGCGATGATGCGTGCCACTTCTTTGGGAGCGCCCCACCGCCTGGAGCGCGATGGTATGATGCCCGCCCTTCGGACGATGCTGGAGCAAGATTTTCAGAACGTGTTCGACGAGGTAGAATGGTGTGTTTCTGAAGAAACCGCAGCGCGTATCGACGAGGTAGTGCCACCCGCCATTGCCGAACTCATCTTCGCGGCCGTGCAGGAGGCCCTGCGTAATGCTGCTCGTCATGCTCGCGGCACAGATGTACATCGTCGCCTGCGCCTTACCTTCAAGGCGTCCTGCGACCCCAATCTAGAAGTGATAGTGACTGATGACGGCGTTGGCATTACTTCTGTGAATAGTTCCACGACGGGCACCGGCGGTGGCCTGCTCACACATAGCGCCCTGCTCGCCATTGCCGGCGGCAGCCTGACCGTCAAAAGCATGCCCGGCGAAGGCGTCACCGTCCGTATCTTGCTCCCGGCCGAAGCCCTCAGGTAGTCCCGTTATTCATGAGTAGCCTCAAATATGGTTTTGCTCCCTGGTAGATACTCGTTTCAGGCGTTATAGTGATAGTAACGAAGTCTTTTGCAATTGCAAGGAGGGCTCTTATGATACTTATTACTGGCGCGACCGGGTATATAGGACGACATCTCGTGGCCCGCATGGTCGCACAAGGCGAGCATCCGCGTTGCCTTGTGCGAGATACGAAAAGGGCAGGCGTCATCCTGCCCGCTGCTGGCGTCGAACTTGTTCAGGGCGATACGACCGACCCTGTTTCGCTGGGGGCTGCGGTGCGAGGTGTGGATACTACTGTGCACGCGGCGTTTATTACCGCCGACCATAAGCAATCACCAGGCAACCATTACCAGGAAACCAATGTCCAGGGAACCGCGAACCTGATAAAAGCGGCTCAGAGTGCTGGCGTCAAACGTATCATTGAAATCAGCGGCCTGGGAACAAGGCCCGATAAACCTGGAAGCTACATGCAGGGACGCTACCTTGCCGAAAAGCTGCTCAAGGAGAGCGGCCTCGACTGGACGATCATCCAGCCCTCGGTGCTCTTCGGTAAAGGGGCCCCTTTCATCAAAGGTCTCACCGACCTCATCCGTACTGCCCCCGTTGTTCCGCTCATCGGTGGTGGCAAAACCATGTTCCAGCCGATCTACGTGGAAGATGTCGTGACTGTGATCGTTAAAGTACTGGAAGACCCCGCGCGAACAAGGGGCAAAACATACGTGATTGGTGGCCCGCAATACTTCTCATTTACTCAGGTGATTGACGCATTGCTGCATGCTATGCATAAGTCCCGCGTCAAGGCTTACGCGCCAGCGCCGTTAGTGGGTATAGGTGCGGCGGTCATGGAAGCGGTTTTGCCCAGGCCCCCGTTAACGAGCGCCGCGATGACTCTCTTCTCATTTGATAATACAACCGATCTGAACTCCGTCGAGCGCGACTTCGGTTTTACACCCATGTCCTTTACCAGGTACCTTGAAGAACAGGGTGTGTGAGCCATGAGATAGACCTGCTCCGAAGGCGATATTGATATGCTATAATACGTGGGCATGTACGTATATCTTGAAGAAGAAACATACCCCACACTCGCTACCTGCACCTGCGTTGGGAAGGGATTGAGATTAATATTGCCGGAAGATGGAGGGAACCCTTGACCGTATCACCGGATCCAGCGCTGAAAACCAGCAGCGATCTACGCTTTATAGGCGAAACCCTGATGCGTATTTCTCGTGCGCTCCATGAGCACACCCATAAATTAGAACAGGCCGTCGAAGGTACCTATGCCGGTGAGGGCAGCGATCCACGCGTCAAGTTGCTCGCCGAGGCTTTGAATGTGAGCCGGAGCGCCGACCTGGAGCTGGGACGTATTAATCAGGCTGCCAGGCGTGTGCTGCTCACGTTGCAAGAACAACTCAGTAAAGGCGGACAAGTCAACGCCCATGCCTCGCCGGGTGTTACCGCACCTCGTCCTTCACCTACTGCTCCTGCGGCACCATCGGACTTTGAGCAGGAACGCAATGTGCTGACCAGTAGTATAGTCTCCCTGGAGCGCAAGCATAGCGAACTGGAAACCCTGTACGAGATTGCGCAGGTCCTCAACTCAACCCTCAAGTTTGATGAGGTGTTGCGCCTCGTCATGGACAAGGTGATTGGTGTGGTGGGCGCGGAGCGAGGTTTCATAGTGCTGGTCAACCCGGAGACCGGTATGCTTGAGTTCACCATTGCACGTGATAAACAGGCGCGCACCATAGGTGAGGGCGCGTTCGAATATAATATCAGCCGCAGCACGGTAAATAACGTTGTGAAAACTAGAAACCCCATGCTTTCGGACAATAGCCATGATCCCACCAAGAGTATGATGGCCTATGATATCCGTTCCATCATGTGCGCCCCTTTGATTGTGCGCGGTAACTGCATCGGTGCAGTATATGTAGACAGCCGCGTCAAAGCAAATCTCTTCAATGAAAAGGACCTCGATCTACTGCTCGCATTCTGCAATCAAGCGGCCATCGCTATCGATAACGCCCGGCTATTTAGTAAGGTCAACGAAGACAAACAGTACATGGATAACATCTTTGCTTCCATTGCCAACGGTGTGATCACGACTGACGCGGCCGGCATGATTACTTCGTTCAATAATGCCGCCAGGTACATCCTGAGCTTAGACCCGGTAAAAGTGGTAGGCAAACACTACCGGGAAGCCTTTCAAGTATTGCCTCAAGTCGGCTTAGTCGAATTGCTGCAAAGAGCCATGCAGGAACATGGGCATGGTACCATCGACGTGGACAGTGTTATTCCAGGCCGTGGCATGGTCAACCTGGAATTGAACGTTTCCTCACTGCGCGATCAAGGAACGCATATCGGTATGGCCCTGGTCATCGATGATCGTACCGAAATAAAGCGCTCGAAGGCGGAGACGAAGCAAATTCGCGACATCTTTGGACGCTATGTGCATCCAAATGTCGTGCAGCAGCTCATCGAAGACCCACGAGCGCTGAACCTTGGCGGGGAAACAAAGGAGATAACCGTAATCTTTGGCGATATCCGTGGCTATACCCGGCTGAGCGAGGCTATGGCGCCTGAAAAGGTGATGGATTTGCTGAATGGTTACCTGGAGAAAATGGTCGAAGCGATCTGGAACCAGGAAGGCACGGTGACGTCTTTCATAGGTGATGCACTGATGGCAATTTTCAATGCTCCCTTAGCGCAAGAGGATCATGCGATGCGCGCAGTACGCGCCGCCCTGGGGATGCGCGAGGCCGTGCTGGAATACCAGCGTAATAGGCCGCCACAGCTGCAGGTCTCGTTCGGCTTTGGTATCAACACCGGCCTGGCAGTAGTAGGTAATCTTGGTTCAAAGGGACACCTACAGAACTACACTGCCATCGGTGATGTAGTCAATGTTGCCTCCCGCATGCAAGGAAACGCTTCGGACAACGATATCCTGCTCAACCGCTCCACGTTCATAAAGGTGCGCCAGTATGTGCGCGTGGAACTGCTTCCCCCCATGTCTGTAAAGAACAGAACGGAGCCTCTGGAGGTTTTTCGCTTGAAAGGGCTGGCGTGATGGCGGGTAACCCGTTGTCAAAGCTGACGTGCACGATAAATCGGCACTCTACAGTAGGCTCCCGATTTATCGAGGAGGCGTTAGCGCAGCGTCAGGGCTGGATTGAGAGGAGCTTACGCAGCACGAACCCTACCTGGCGAGTACGGATAAAACCGAACCATTCATATAGCCGATGTGCGTAGGTATTATCATCCTGTGTATTGAGTAGGATGCGCAGCACCTGCGCGTCTTCGAAGAAGTGTATCGCCTCGGCCATCAGGCGCGCTCCAATACCCCGGCCCCCAAATGCTGGATGGACCGCGATCCGCACGAGGTAGCCGGATTCGCCGTCGAGCGCATTAAACTGGTACCCTACCACCTTGCCATCCAACTCTGCCACTACAAAATACGGGTGCGTGCCGGCAATATCGGTGAAGGCAACGGCGTCGTAGCGCCACAGGTGCTCGAAGCATTCTCTCTCGATAACCAGCAGCGCGGGTATATCGCGCTGCTCGAAAGGGCGGATTGTAACTTGCTGGTTTCCTTCGCCTGGAACGTGGTAGTCAAATTTGTCGTAGGCGTACAGCAGGCGATATGGCGCAAAGCCATGGGTGAGCAAGACATCGCGCAGCCAGTCCTGCTCTATATCACTGCCGGAGTAGTGTAGATAACGTACACCACGCGCTACGAGCAGCGGCACCAGGCCCTCGAGCAACGTACGCAGCAGACGATCGTAGGCGTGGCTCTCTGTCCAGCTCACGCCAAATCCACCTATCCAGGCCGAAGGAGCGTTTACCGTCTGTGAAAGCAGGAAGCCGACTAACGACTCCCCGCTCAAGATACCTACCGTCGGGTAGTGTTTGAGGAGCGCTGGAAGCTCCTCTAAGGTGAAGCGTTGATAGATGTATTCGGAGGTACGCAGCAATCGCTCCAGCAGACGGAGGTCGTCACTGCCGAGTATACGTAGCTGGTCAAAGTTTCTTAACATGCTTCCTCCAGCCACCTTATGCATCTGGTCCCTTGATCTCTCTCCGGAGCCGTTCAATATCCGGTTTAGGCGCATTGCGCATACGATAGCCTGTCAGCCCGTGAATGCGCCGCAGTTCTGCGATCAGTACATCAGTGTTCAGGCGATATTGCCTGTTGGGAGGGGGACCCAGGTTATCTACAGCAGCATCATCGCCAAGCAGCAAATTGATGCATGTTGCCACACAGGCTGCCATAACTTGTACGTTGTAACCTCCCTCCTGGATCAGGACCAGTCGTCCATCACACAGATATTGAGCCAGTTCTATGATAATAGCATTAAGCTTCGCGAATCCTGCTGTGGAGAGATACATGTTTGTATGCGTGCTTGTCTGTGGAATGGCATCTTTCCAATGCGCATCAAAGCCTGCCGAGACCAGGATGAGCTGTGGTTGGAAACGATCGGCAGCAGGAGCCATCACCTGGCGGAAAACAGGTTCGTATACCTCGTAGCCGGTTGTGGCAGGTAAGGGTACATTAATGGTTGTCCCCAACCCTGCCCCCTCGCCTCGCTCGTCAGAGTGGCCCGTGCCGGGGTAGAAAGGCGCCTGGTGTATCGAGAAGTACAGCACACGGGGGTCGTCATAGAACATGTCCTGTGTGCCGTTCCCATGATGCACATCGTAGTCGATGATCATCGCCCGCTCAAGGCCATAACAGTCAAGAGCATAGCGCGCGGCGACGGCTGCATTGTTGAAGAGGCAGAAGCCCATTGCCCCATCGGATAGCGCGTGGTGGCCGGGGGGGCGCACCAGACAATACGCGTTGTTAATCTCTCCTTTTATGATGGCATCGATGGCAGTGAGAGGGGCTCCCGCCGCCTTGATGGCCGCCTTGTATGATTTTGGAGAGATGTACGTGTCTGGGGCAAAATAGCGGGTTTCCCGACCCCCCCGCGCCGTTTCTTCAGCTACCCTCTGTGCTGCCGCAGCCACCTCGTGGATGTATGCGCGGTCGTGTACCGCCGCCAGTTCATCCTCGCTGGCGGCGCGAGGTGCTATTTGTACTAGCCCGTCGCGCTCCAGCCAGTTCAGCGCTTCCAGCACCTGCAGCGCCATTTCCAGCCGCAGTGGCTGCTCCGGGTGGTTCCTGGGTGTGATATGTTCCAGAAAAATCGGGTCGTAGATCAGGGCAGTGGTCATGATACTTTCGCCAGGGCTTCCTTTACCAGGTCGGGAATATCGAAGATCGTATCAGCAACCGGCACTCTGGCTGCCTGGAGGGCGGCCACCTTGCCCTGTGCTGTCCCGGTATTGCCGGAGATAATTGCTCCCGCGTGACCCATGCGTTTTCCTGGAGGCGCGGTACGCCCGGAGATGAAGGCCACAACGGGTTTGCTCATCGTCTGGATGTACTCGGCTGCGTCCTCTTCGTCACTCCCGCCGATCTCGCCGCACATCACCACCGCGCTGGTCTCCGGGTCGGCCTCGAAGAGTTTCAGGTGATCGACGAAGGTCGAGCCGATAACCGGGTCTCCACCGATGCCGATGCAGGTCGACTGGCCAATGCCCGCCTCTGTGAGCAACGCGACAACTTCGTAGGTGAGCGTGCCGGAACGCGAGATAAAGCCAACAGGGCCTGGTGTGAAGATCTGGTAGGGAATGATGCCGATCTTGCCGTGCCCTGGTGTGCACAGGCCAGGGCAGTTCGGGCCAATCAGGTATGCGCCATGTTCGCGCACAACTAATATAGCGCGTGTCATGTCCATCACAGGAATCCACTCGCTGATACAGACGATCAGCTCAATACCTGCGCTGGCAGCTTCCATAATGGCATCGGCGGCGCCAGGGCCGGGCACAAAGATACAGGATGCGTTGGCGCCCGTAGCTGCTTTCGCCTCACTGACCGTATCAAAGACCGGCAAATCTTCCACTGTTATGCCACCCTTCCCCGGTGTGACTCCACCCACCAGGGGCGTGCCCGCAGCTTTCATATTGCGGGTGTGATATTGTCCTTCGCGACCAGTGATACCCTGCACAATAACCCGCGTTTTATCATCAAGCAAAATACCCATAATATGACCTCTATCTGTTCGGATCGATGGCAGCCACGATCTTCTGGGCTGCATCACGCATATCTTTGCCCCAATCGAGCCCGGCATGCCTCAGCATGGCTTTTCCCTCCTCTGATCCTGTACCTGAGAGGCGTACAACGATGGGCATGCCTTTGGGAATTTCGTCCTGGGCCATAATCACACCCCTGGCCACTTCTTCACCGCGCGTAATGCCGCCGAAGATGTTGACGAGGATGCCCTTCACCTGCGGGTCGCGTGCCACGAACGTCAGGGCTTTGCGCATCACTTCGGCCTTGGCGCCGCCGCCGATGTCGAGGAAATTGGCCGGCCTGCCGCCGACGCGTGCCACCATGTCAAGCGTTGTCATAACCAGGCCGGCGCCATTCCCCACTATTCCCACGTCCCCATCCAGCTTGACATATGTCAATCCTTCCTTTTTGGCCTCGAACTCCAGCGGGTTTGACTCTTCCGGCTCTGCCCACGCAGCGTATTCCCGCTGGCGGAACAGGCCGTTGTCATCGATAAGAATCTTTGCATCGGCGGCCTGTACCAGCCCGCCGGCAGTCAGTGCCAGTGGGTTGATCTCGGCGAGGCTTGCATCGCTCTCGATGAAAGCCCTGGCCAGGGCTGCGAGGATGGTCCCGCCCTTGCTGATTACTTGATGGGGAAATCCTGCGCGAGCGAGAATGTCGCGCGCCTCGAAGGGTCGCAGCCCCCAGTGCATATCGATGGGCTGTTGGATGATCTTCTCGGGTGTCGTGGCCGCTACCTCTTCGATATCTATGCCTCCTGCCGTTGAAACCATCACAACAGGGGCCTGCGTTTTGCGGTCGAGGATGATGCCGAGGTAGTATTCTTCTTTGATCTCCAGCCTGGAGACGACCAGCACTTTTTCTACTTTTAGCCCTTTGATCTCCATGCCCAAGACCTTTGCGGCGGCGGCACGTGCCTGTTCAGGAGTATCACCGAATTGAATGCCGCCCGCTTTGCCGCGTCCTCCAACATAGACCTGGGCTTTGATAACTGCCGGCCCTCCCAGTTCGCGAGCAATGGCTTCGGCCTCCTCGGGCGTGCGTGCTACACGCCCAGGCTGTACCGGAATCCCGTAGCGTGCCAGGATATCTTTGGCCTGGTATTCGTGAATCTTCACCGGAAATTGCTCCTCTTCTCTTCACCGCTCATCTCAGTCAAATAGCGCGATCAGGCAGGTAAAAATATGTAATGCAGCCGCTAATCTACCTATGGTCATGCTAGCATGCACAGAAAGGGGTGTCAAGGATTGTTGAAACTTGGTACAATAAAGGAGATGTATGATATATAAGGGGTGAAAATGCATATGCCAAAAAAAGTATCGACTGCCCAATTACTATCACGCCCCCCGGATGAAACTGTACCGCCGGTAGGAGTACGCTTGCGCAAGGAGGAGAGCCTATCGCGTGTGTGGCCGCTGCTCTTCACCTTGCTGGCTGTGGGTCTGCTTATCATTACTGTTGTGAGCATAACTTTGGGGGGCCTGTTCCAGAATCTGCATTTTGGCACAAACATCGCTACCTCACAGCCTCCCATAACCACATTCAATGTTCAGCGAACTGCGCCCTATGCAAGCCTGAATTTTACCGTCCTGACAGCGCAATACGCGACTTCTTTTATCGATGACACTATTCACCTTGGACCGGCGATTGTACGCGTGAATATCCGGGTAGCCAATAAGACTACTGACCATGTCTCCGTCATCTACTATGATGTCTTGCGCCTGCTGATCCCTGGTCAGCATGCTGTAGCTCCGGCGAATATCCTGCCCTATAGCTTGAAGCGCGGTGCGGATATACCAGGCTGCCACGCGTCGCCTGTTTCCTCGGGTCCGGCTGCGGGTAAAAGTGAAATCGATTGCGTCGATTTCCCAGTTCCCAGGGGAACGCAACTTCAGACGTTATCGCTGCAACTGGGTTCCGCGACGACTGGCGAATTTCTGGTGACAATACCCTTTAGCGGCTCCTTTAATCCCGGCCGCTATACTGGTAGAATCTCATCTCAGCACCTCGGCATCCCATATACGTACTATAACTTTAACGATAGAGCCTTCCAGTTCCTTTACCACCTGACCAGCGTGAATATCAGCTACTCTTATAAAGGAATGCAGAGCAAAGCAGGGCAGGAGTTCTATATCCTCAATTTTCACGTAGATAACCAGAGCGGTGTCTATGTCGTTCCTGGTTATGGCTATGATTACGTGCGCCTGATCATCAATGGCATTCTTCGCACACCTGTTGATAGCACGCTGCCCAATGCATTTAATGCGAACGCGAGGAACGTTGCTGGGCAGGTGGTGTTTGTGGGCCCACCAGGGGCCTCGAACTTCACCATAGCATTGTTGCAGCAAAACGGTGAACCGATACGAAAAACAGACGTGCAGTTGTGATCCAGGATAAAGTGCAGCAGAAAGGAACGATATAGAGATGTCCGTTACGTTTCGCGCCTTTGTGGTCAATAAAACAGAAAATGATTTTACCGCCCGCATCCAGGAGTTGACACAGGCCGACCTCCCGCCCGGCGAAGTCCTTATTCGCGTCGCCTACTCCAGCGTGAACTACAAAGATGCCCTGGCCTGCATCCCCGAGGGGAAGATCGTGCGCAGCTATCCTTTTATTCCAGGCGTGGACCTGTCGGGAGTGGTTGTTGAATCGCATGATGCTCGCTTTCACGAGGGTGACAAAGTGATTGCCACCAGCTACGACCTCGGCGTTTCCCATTATGGCGGCTTTAGTGAATATGCCCGTGTAAAGGCCGATTGGGTTGTAGCGTTACCCCAGGGTTTGACGCTCAAAGAGGCCATGATCTTTGGCACGGCCGGCTTCGAGGCCGCCCTGGCATTGCATCAACTAGAGAAGAACGGCCTTACGCCCCAGCGCGGCCCCGTGCTTGTGACAGGCGCGACTGGCGGCGTTGGCAGCATGGCCGTGAGTATGCTGGCGAAGACAGGTTACACCGTTGCGGCTAGCACGGGCAAGCAGTCTGAACATGCCTACTTGAAGGAACTGGGCGCGAGCAATATCCTCAGCCGCGAGGAAGTATCCGCGGAGAGCGACCGCCCCCTGGAGAAAGAACTATGGGCGGGCAGCGTAGACTCCGTGGGCGGAGCGACCCTGGCTTACTTGATCCGCACGACTAAATACGGCGGCTCCATTGCTGCCTGCGGCCTCACCGGTGGATCGACCGTCAATACCACGGTCTTTCCATTCATCCTGCGCGGCGTGAACCTGCTGGGCATCGAGTCGGTGTTCTGTCCAATGGAACTGCGCCGCGAGCTATGGCAGCGCATGGCAAGGGACCTCAAGCCATCCAGCCTCGATAGCATGAGCCACGAGGTGACACTGGACGAATTGCCCCAGGTGACAGCCTCGCTGCTCAAGGGTGGGGTCAGAGGACGGACGGTTGTGAGGCTGGCGGGAAGATAAAGTTCCTGCTGGAGGCTGGGGGTGCAGACTTTAACGAAAGTGATATAGAATGTTGTATTGAGCTGGGCCAGTAAAGCGCAATTGACATGAAACGTCATGCGCTGTTGGCGCACCACTCCGCATGACCACAGCAAACAGTGGTCAGAAGATACCGCTGGCAAACTCCTAAACAAGGTTACCCCCCACCCCCTGGCGCGATAAATCGGCCCCTACGAGACGCGGCATCGCTTCGCTCGCCTGGCCGGAGGGATGCGCCAGCGATACTTGACATCCTATCATTACAAGACATTTTGTAGAAGAGGAGGAGTGCATTAAACAATCCTGTGGTACAGGTCCTAATCTGGCTGGCTGCTTTCCCGCCGGGCGCGGAGAAGGAGTGGCAGCAGGAGACGATGAAGAAGTAGGGGCAACCGGTGCAGATGCCGTGGGGTGAGCGCTAGCGACGGTTGGAGTGCCGGTTGGGACGGTTGGGGCAGTTGGGACAAGGGGTTCTGTGGTGATGGAACATGAATCGACTTCCAGGTTGGTGACGGGTGGTTTTGGGGAGCCATTAGCCAGGTCATGTTCAGATGCGGGGGACGGCGGAGTGCCCGGGACGCTTGGGACGGTTGGGACAGTTGGGTCGGGGGTTTCTGTGGTGATGGAGCGCTGATCAACTTCGTCATGGGGAGCGGGTGGGCCTGGGCTACCTGCCTCCGAGTGAATTTGAAGCCCAGCTTCGGGTGTTGTCCTAACAGGAGGGACACTTCCTGTGGTCTGGTCATTGGGGGCACTCCACCAGGTTGGGAGGGACACTTGGGACAGTTGTCTCAGGGTATTCTGCCGCAGGGGTGCTGGTGTGGG
>WNGQ01000619.1_pt1 | contig 46465 bp, 31 predicted proteins | sample 5407661 | NCBI WGS metagenome assembly WNGQ01 (sample SAMN13153382, study PRJNA577476) | soil metagenome | isolation source: 60 cm soil or saprolite under Garry oak tree replicate 2 | place: USA:California | collected 2016-06-15 | reverse complement strand
ACTCGCTCAAAACCAATATTGCCGGCTTCTCACGAAAAATCGACCGCGACCAGAACGGCATAAAATGCGATCACCCTCTCGAATCCGCCATCTTTCTCAGCATCAAATGAAAAAGAAAAGCCAAACTCCAGCCCTCTCCCTTGGGGAGAGGGAGAAACGCCCGCCGCTGCGTGGCGAATCCAACGCACTGGATCGTGCGGGTGCCTCGCCCTACCGGTAGGGCGAAGCCCCTGCTGAGCCCCATCTTTGGCCTGCGCGCCATTCCGTGTTCAATCCGTGTTTCATCCGTGGCTCCATTCCATACAGCTTTGGTTGGTTATCGCTTCGAGGCATTTCACATTTGCTCCTGATCAACTTCCCGAGCAGGGTGGATTCAGGAATTGGTGGGTTTGATGGCAAAATGCGCCTCGTTACCTGCGGCTACTAATTTTTGAATCGGCCTTGGTGGCCGCTGATTTGCCGCAATCTTTCCTTGCTTTTTTCCGATTCCTCGTTTCAACTCTCATCGTGCCCAATCTGCTTTTCTGTTGGCTCGCTTGCGTGGTTGTTCCAGGCCAGGACCCATTCCTCGCGTTCAATCGCTCGTTAACGAATTTCTAAAGCAGCCCAGCAAAGTCGGGAAAGCGGGACAGCGATGGAAACCTTGAAGGAATAAGTAGCGCCAGGAGCGCATTGAAAGAGGAGCTTTCGGAATTAAAACAGACGGTGAAACAACTTTCAGGCAAAAAAGACTGAATTATGAAAAACAAACCGTTCGCGACACTCGTCACACTGGCGTTGCTCTCAACTCTCAACTTTCAACTCTCAGCCTTCGCCCAAGGCACGGCCTTCACCTACCAAGGCCGCTTGAACGACGGGGCGAATCTCGCCAACGGCAACTACGATCTGACGTTTGTACTCTTCGGCGTCGCCAGCGGCGGTTCTCCGGTCGCCGGGCCGCTGACCAATTCCTCCGTCGGTGTGAGCAACGGTTTGTTCACCGTGCTGCTGGATTTCGGCGCGGGCGTTTTCAACGGCAATTCACGCTGGCTGGAAATCGCCGTGCGGCCAACCGGCGGCGGAACATTCACCACGCTGAACCCGCGACAGCCAATCACGGCCGCGCCCTATGCGATCTTCGCCGCGAATGCCGGCGGAGGCGGCGGCAGCCCGTGGTCGCTCAATGGCAGCAACACATTTTACAACGCCGGCAACGTCGGTATCGGCACGACGAGCTTTGGTTCACTTTTAACGGTGGGTTCGAGTTCGACGAGAGGCACGTTCAACGTCGTGGGTAGCCGCGCTTCTCCGCCCGCCATCTCAATCACGGACCCGCGCTTCATCGGCAATGGGAATCAATACAGCATCTACTCAGGACTAAATGTTTTAGGAAGTCTCGACATTTTTGATCAATTCGCCGGCGTCTCCCGATTTTCGCTGAGTGCTGGCGGTAATGTCGGTATTGGGACGAATACACCGCAAGCCAGGCTGCATGTTCGCGGCGACATCAAATTGGGCGCAAACGGCGAGTTGCAAGCAGCCAGTGGCGAGGAAAATTTGCGGATCATCCGCGGTGTGGTCAGTCCGGCCGGAGCCATTATTGCAGGATCGGGCTTTACGGTTTCGCACGACGGGCCCGGACAGTACACCGTCACGTTCAACACTGCATTCGCCGGGCCGCCGGCAGTAACGCTTACGTGTGACACCGGTGGTGTAACAGCCCACTTCTTCGCCCAAACGGAGGGAGTCACTGCCAGTTTTGCGGGCGTCCGCATCAAGTCCGCCACTGGCGGAAGTGACATTGATGGATATTTCCATTTCATCGCCATCGGCCCGCGGTGAAACGGCGTGGCTGCGGCAACTGAAGCAACGAATCAGAAGCTGCAACAACAGTCGGAACAATGACTCGGCTCGCTGAACAAATTATGCGCGACCAAAAAACGAAATTGAAAGGAACTCCATGAAAACCAAACTTCACCTGACACCTCGCACTTCGCACCTTGCACTTGCTCTGTTGCTGCTATCAACCATCAACTACAGACTCTCAACCTTCGCCCAAGGCACTGCCTTCACTTACCAAGGCCGGCTCGATGCCAATGGCGTTCCAGCCAACGGCAGCTACGACCTGCAATTCGTGCTCTACGCCGCCGCCAGCGGCGGGTCGTCAATACTCTCGCTTCAGCGTCCCGCAACGAGTGTGAGCAACGGACTGTTCACCGTCTCGCTGGAATATGGCGCGAATTTTCCCGGAGCGGCGCGCTGGCTGGAAATTGCCGTGACGACGAACGGAGGAAGTATCTTCACGATTCTCACTCCGCGCCAGCGGCTCACACCCGCGCCCTATGCCATCACGGCGAGCAATCTTTCCGGCGAACTGGCGGCGACGCAACTGACTGGCACGTTGCCGTCCGCGGTCCTCGGCGGGACTTATTCCGGCTCACTGACGTTCCTTAACGCCGCGAATAATTTCAACGGCTTTGGCGACGGATTGACCCACCTTAATGCTTCGGAGCTGGCTAGTGGCACCGTGCCAAATGCGCGCCTCTCGGCCAGCATTGCGCGCGCAAATCAGGTCTGGCAAATCGGCGGCAACGCCGGAACCTCCACCGACTTCATCGGCACCACGGACGACCAGCCGTTCGATGTGCGAGTCAATAATACGCGCGTCATGCGTTACCGGCTGACGACGGACGGGACCGGGAACTTCACGAACGCGCCAAATGTGATCGGCGGTTCCCCCGTTAATCTCGCGCTGATTAATGTGGTCGGAGCGACGATAGCTGGCGGCGGGGGAAATGAATCGGTTGATGGGACTGCCCTCATCAACAAAGTAAGCGCGAACTTCGGGACGATCGGTGGCGGCGGGCAAAACCTCAGCAGCGCCTTGGGCGCGACGGTAGGCGGCGGCGTTGAAAACAGCAGCAGTGGAAACTACGCCACTGTGACGGGGGGCTTTATCAATACTGCGGGAGGCGCAATCGCCACGGTGAGCGGAGGATATAACAATACTGCCAACGGTGATTACGCTACCGTGGCTGGGGGCTATGGGAACACCGCCGGCGGCGACTACGCTGCCGTGCCGGGAGGTCGAGCCAATGCGGCCGCTGCCAACCACAGCTTTGCCGCCGGCAATCGTGCCAAAGCCATTCACCAGGGAAGTTTTGTCTGGGCCGATTCCCGAGACTTCGACTTCCCTTCCGTTTTCGGCAATGGGTTTTTCGTCCGCTGCACCTCTGGCTCAACCTTTGCCACTGCCATCGACAGCACTGGCGAACCTACCTCAGGGGTTCATCTTTTCGCCGCAGCCGATTCCTGGAGCAGCATTTCCGATCGCAACGCCAAGAAAAACTTTTCACCCGTGAATGCCGAAGCCGTTTTGGAGAAACTCGCGGCCATGCCGGTGCAATCCTGGAATTACAAATGGGAATCGAACACCAACACGCCGCACCTCGGCCCGATGGCGCAGGATTTCAAGGCCGCGTTTTATCCCGGCCGCGACGACAAGAGCATCAGCACGCTCGAATTCGATGGCGTCGAGCTCGCGGCGATTCAGGGACTCAATGAAAAGTTGGAACGCGCTCTGAAAGACAAAGACTTGGAAATTCAGCAACTCAAGCGGAGTGTCGCCGACTTACAGAAATTGGTTTCGCAGATGCCGCAGACCAAAGCCAAATGATTTGCAAACAGCAAAACCACCGGTGATTATGAGACCGAAGTTCCAAAACCTGCCCGCCGCGCTGGCGTTACTCTCAACCCTCAGCCTTCAACCCTCCATCGTCTTCGCCCAGGGCACCGCCTTCACTTATCAAGGTCGGTTGAACGACGGCGCGAACCCTGCCAGTGGCGTTTATGACTTCCGATTCATCCTGTATAACTCGGACGTCGGCGGCAACCAAACCGGTCCCATCCTCACGAATAACGCCGTGGCCATCAGCGGCGGCTTGTTCACTACCCCGCTCAATTTCGGCCCGGCTGTTTTTGGCGGCACAATCTATTGGCTGGAAACCGCCGTGCGCACGAACGGCGGCGGAACGTTCGTCCCCTTGAATCCTCGTCAGCAACTCACCCCTTCGCCCTACGCCATCATGGCAGGCTCGGCGGGCAGTCTCCTGGGCTCATTGCCGGCCGTGCAGTTGAGTGGCCCGGTCCTCTCGGCGAATCTGGCCGGCACCTACGATGCGGCCGTGACCTTTAACAATCCGGTCAATGCCTTCAGCGGCTCCTTTGCGGGCAACGGAGCGAACGTGACGAGCGTCAATGCCGCGGCCCTCAACGGCTTGAGTTCGTCCGCCTTTTGGCAATCGGGCGGCAACTCCGGGACGGCGCCAGGAACGAGTTTCATCGGCACCACCGACAATCAACCACTGGAATTGCGCGTCAACGGCGCACGCGCGCTGCGGATTGAGCCCAACCAAAACGGCATACCTAATGTCATTGGCGGCGCGGCTAATAACTCCGCGGGCGCGGGCGTGTCCGGGGTATTCATCGGCTCGGGCAGCGCCAACACGAACCAATCCGGGGGCTCTGTCCTCGGTGGTGGGTTCGACAACCTGATTGAGACGAACACGCATCACTCGGTCATCGCCGGGGGCGAAGTTAACAAAATCAGGTATGGCTCCGACCGCTCAACCATTTCCGGCGGCCACGGCAACATCATCCAAACGAATTCCACCGGCTCGATCATCGGCGGCGGCATCGGCAACTACATCGGCATCAATAACCCTTCGGCCACCATCGCTGGCGGAACTAACAACTTCGTTCAAGACAATGCGATTCTCTCGACTATCAGCGGCGGTAGAGAAAACATCGCTGGCGATATATTCGCAACGTTGGGTGGTGGCCGGCAAAACATCGGCAGCGGCGCTTACGCCACAGTCGGCGGCGGCAACGGCAACACGGCTGGCGGCAGCGCCACCACCATCAGCGGTGGTTACCTTAATATCTGCGACGGCCCGTATGCGACGGTAAGCGGCGGCCTATTTAACGTCAGCAGCAACTCCTATTCAACGGTCAGCGGCGGCCAACACAACCTCAGCAGCGGCACTCTGGCGACGGTGGGCGGGGGCGGCAACAATACCTCGAGCGGCCTTTATTCGACAATCCCCGGCGGCACCGAGAACTCCGCGACCGCTGACTACTCTCTCGCCGCTGGCAATCGGGCCAAGGCCGATAATCAGGGAAGCTTCGTCTGGGCGGATTCCGCCAGCTTCGACTTTCATTCCGCGCTTGCCAATCAATTCGCCGTGCGCTGCACCGGCGGCGCGAAGTTCGTCACGGCCATTGACGGCTCTGGCGCGCAAACCGCCGGCGTGCGCCTTCTGGCCGGCGACACTGCGTGGAGCAGCATTTCCGACCGTAACGCCAAAAAGAACTTTCAGCCGGTGAGTGGCGTAGCGGTGTTGGAAAAACTCGCCGCCATGCCGATGCAATCCTGGAATTATAAATGGGAATCCGACACCAGCACACCGCATCTCGGTCCGATGGCGCAGGATTTCAAAGCCGCCTTCTATCCGGGTCGCGACGACAAAACCATCAGCACGCTCGAATTCGACGGCGTCGAGCTGGCGGCGATCCAGGGATTGAATCGCAAACTGGAAGAACAGGCGAAAGAAAAAGACGCGCGCATCAGCGCGTTGGAAAGGCAGCTTTCGGAATTGAAACAAGCGGTGAAACAACTTTCAGACAAAAAGGACTGAATTATGAAAAACAAACTGTTCGGACACTCCTCACACTGGCGTTGCTCTCTACCCTTAACTTTCAACTCTCAGCCTTCGCGCAAGGCACGGCCTTCACCTATCAAGGCCGATTGAGTGCGAACGGCTCTCCGGCCAATGGCCAATTCGGATTCAGAACGTGGAGTCCAGCCGGCCAGGTGGTGGTCATTGAGGCTTCGACCGACCTGAGGACCTGGACGCCGCTGCAGACCAACACGCTGGGCGCCGCCCCGCTTTCTTTCAGCGACCCGCAAGCGGCCCTCTTTCCCACCAGGTTTTATCGTCTCCGGTCGGGGCCGTAGTTGGGAGTTCGCTCCCGTCTCCGAGCCATTCGGCGGGACGCCGAATGGTGCGACCGGGACGGTCGCGCTCCCCGAATCTAATGCTGTGTTTCGCGTGTTGAAGAAACTGCGCCCCATTGGTGCAAGGCGGCAAACGGCTCAAAAGCGAACTGCGTGCGGCCGCGTGGGGTTTGATTAAATGTGGGTGCCCAGAGCGAGGCTGCCGGCTAAAGCCAGCGTTCCATTGCGCCCGGAACGCCGGCTTTAGCCGGCAGCTTCACACCCGCTTCCAATCGCACCGGGCCGAGTGGCCCGTGCAAAATCTGCTTCCGGCGACTCGTTGGACCCGCTATGCTCTCGCGTCGTTACAAACGTTATGAGACTAAAGTTGCTTTGGGTCCTGCTCTGGCTGGTGTCCGGCCCGCTCCTCCTGGGCCAGACCGATAAACCGCTTCGCATTTTCCTTCGCGCCGGCCCCAAAACCCACGGTCCCGGCCAGCACGATGGGCCGCGGTTTCTTGCCGAGTGGAAAGCGATGTTGAACGGGCGCGGCGCGAGTTGCGACGGCGCGATTGGTTTCCCGACCGCCGAACAGCTTGCGCGCACCGACGTGCTGGTGATGTACGCGGCCGAAGGCGGCACTCTCTCGCAGCGGGAGCGGGCGAACCTCGAGCAATTCCTCCAGCGCGGCGGCGGCATCGTGGCGATCCACGATTCGGTTTGCGGCAACGACCCGCAATGGTTCAAGACGATCATCGGCGGGGCGTGGGAACATGGCCACTCCAAATGGTTCGAGGGGGACGTTTCCATGTACTACCAGGACTACACGCACCCGATCACGCGGGGCGTCTCCAATTTTGATTTTGACGACGAAATCTATTGGGACCTGCACCTGATGCCCGAAGCGCGCGTCCTCGCGGCTTCCTACGCGCCGGACAAACGGAACACGCGGGCTGGCCGCGTCCTGCCGAGCGTCTATGAGATCGTGCCGCAGATGTGGGTCTATGAGCGGGACAATTACCGCGCGTTCGTTTGCATTCCGGGCCACAATTTCAAGTCGTTCGACCTGCCGCATTTTCGCGCCGTGCTGTTGCGCGGGATCGCCTGGGCCGGCAAGCGCGACGTGAATTCGCTCTGCACGAAAGAGGAACTCGCCAGCCTGCGCTATCCGGCGGGCGGCCCGACGGCGCCGGAGAAAGCGGGCGCGCGGATCAGCATTCCGCCGGACTTCACGCTGAACCTGGTCGCGGCGGAGCCGTTGATCGAAAAGCCGATCTCGCTGGATTGGGACGCGGCGGGCCGGCTTTGGGTCGCGGAAACCCCGGAATATCCGGTCCACACGAACCGGTCGGTGCCGCCCCATGATCGGATTTCCATTCTCTCGGCGCCGGACGCCACCGGCCGTTACCAAAAGAAATCGGTCTTCTACGGCGACTTGAACCTGGTGACCAGCCTGGTTTTTTACCGCGACGGCGTGATTGTCTCGCAGGCGCCGGACGTGTACTGGCTGCGGGACATCGACGGCAACGGCAAGTGCGACAAGCCGGAGGAAAAGGTCGTGCTCTACACGGGCTTCGGCAGGCAAGACACGCACGCCGTCATCAGCAACCTGCGCTGGGGCCTGGACGGCTGGATTTACGCGACCGTAGGATACAGCCGCGGGGATATTTGGTCGGGCGACCGCCGCAAACACTTTGGGCCGATCAGTGACGGGGTGATTCGCTTCAAGCCGGACGGGAGCGCGATCGAGCAGTTTTCTTCGAAGGGGAGCAACACCTGGGGGGTGGACGTCGCGCCGGACGGGGAAGTCTTTTTTTCCCAGGCCAACGGCAACCACATCAATCACGTGGTGATGCCGGAATACGTATTGGCGCGCGGCAAAGTGGGAAGCGCCACGAGTTTCAAGACGATTGAAGACCACAAGAAATCGTTCCCGATCCGCGAGTACAATCAGCAGGCCTACGTGCAGATTGATTTTGTGGGGGGATTTACGGCGGCGAGCGGGGCGTGCATTTATAACGGCGGCGCGTGGCCCGCGGAGTGGAACCAGAGCTATTTCGTGACCGAGCCGACGGTGAACCTCGTTCATCGCGACGTGCTCCAGCCCGCGGGCGTGACGTATCTCGCCACGAAGGATCGCGAGGCGGAATTCATCGCCAGCACCGATCTTTGGTTCCGGCCGATCCACGTGCGCGTCGGCCCGGACGGCGCGCTGTACCTCCTGGATTTTTACAATCAGGCGGTCGTCCACAACGACACGCGCGGCACGCGGCACGGTCCGAACAACGCCGCGATCCGGCCTGACCGCGACCATTATTTCGGCCGCATCTGGCGCGTGCAGCATCAGCAGGCGAAAAAGCTGGCCGTGCCGGACCTGGCCCGGGCGACGCCGGCGGAGTTGGCCGGCGCGCTCGGTCATCCCAACGGTTGGGTGCGCCAGACCGCCCAGCGGCTGTTATTGGAGTAGAGCTGGTGCCCGCCGCCGCCGCAGTGAGGAGGTGGGTTGAAATAGCGGAACATGGCCCGGAAAAGCTCCGCCTCCCAATGAATGGTGGGATGCGAGACAAACGGCCTCCTCTCCCCGGCCCTCTCCTCCACGGGAGGAGAGGGAGAAGGCTTCGCGAAGTTCATTGGCTTCAATGCCGCCCTTTTTGTGGTTCCGATTCTCTTCACGTCGGCTACGGTGTTCGCTCCGATTCCTGAAGCCACCTTGAGGAGCGGCCCCACCCCGGGCCTCCCGCAGGGAGAGGGAACCGCAATCCTGCGTCTTTCTTAAGTCGGAGGTCGCTCCCGCTGGCACCGTGCGCTCCGTGATTGAACGCCGATCCACCCGCACGATCCAGTGCGTTGGATTCGCCACGCAGCGGCGGGCGATTCTCCCTCTCCCCCAGGAGCGGGAGGCGAACAGGCCAGCGGCTAAGGCGTTCGCGCCGAATGCTGAATCCACACCGACGGCCGCGCTCCGGGCCGGCCGCTTCGTTGACGGGCCGCGGAGCGGCGCGTACCTTCGCGCGGATGTTTGAACTGGTGGCCCCCTTCACACCCGCAGGCGATCAGCCGGCGGCGATTGCCCGGCTGACCGAGGGTCTCCTGGCCGGCGCGAGACAGCAGACGCTGCTCGGGGTGACCGGTTCGGGCAAGACCTTCACCATCGCCAACGTCATCCGCAACCTCAACCAGCCGACGCTGGTCATTTCCCACAACAAAACGCTGGCGGCGCAGCTCTATGCGGAGTTCAAAGGTTTTTTTCCGCGCAACGCGGTCGAGTATTTCGTGAGTTATTTCGATTATTATCAGCCGGAGGCCTACATCCCGCGCACCGACACGTTCATCGAAAAGGATTCGAGCATCAACGAGGAGATCGAGCGGATGCGCCTCGCGACGATGAGTTCGCTCTTCGCGCGGCGCGACGTCGTGGTGGTGGCCAGTGTGTCGTGCATCTACGGCATCGGCAGCAAGGAGGATTACGAAGCGATGCTCATCCACGTGCGCGCCGGCCAGGAGCTGAGCCGCGACCAGTTTCTTTCGCGGCTCGTGGACTTGCAATACAACCGCAATGATATCGAATTCCAGCGCGGCCAGTTCCGCGTGCGGGGCGACACGGTGGAGCTTTGTCCGTCGTGGACCGAGGACGCGCTGCGCGTGGAATTTTTCGGCGACCAGGTCGAGCGGATTACGCGCTTCGAGCCGCTCACCGGCGACCGGATCGAAGCGGTGGAGGCCTTCACGATTTATCCGAGCAAACAATTCGTCACGCCGATCGAGAAGATGAAACGCGCCATCACGGCCATCCGCGAGGAACTCACCGGCCGGATCGCCTGGTTTGAAGCGCGCGGCAAACTGCTGGAGGCGCAGCGCATCAAGATGCGGACGGAGTACGATTTGGAGATGATGCTGGAGATGGGCTTCTGCTCGGGGATCGAGAATTATTCGCGGCACATTGCCGGCCGGCCGGCTGGCTCGCGACCCACGACCCTGCTGGACTTTTTTCCGAAGGACTACCTGCTGGTGGCGGATGAATCGCACGCGACGATTCCCCAGATCGGCGGCATGTACGCCGGCGACATGGCGCGCAAGACCGTGCTGGTGGAGCACGGATTCCGGTTGCCGAGCGCGCTGGACAATCGGCCGTTGAATTTCGAGGAATTTCAATCGTTGCAAGGCCAGACGATCTACGTCAGCGCCACGCCGGCGGAGCGAGAGCTGCAATGGTCGCAGGAGCGGGTGGCGGAATTGGTCGTGCGCCCGACCGGCCTGGTGGACCCGAAAGTGACGGTGAAACCGCTTCAGGGCCAGATCGATGATCTCATTAACGAGGCCCGCAAACGGGTCGAGGCCAAGGAACGGGTGCTGGTGACGACGCTGACCAAGCGCACCGCCGAGGAACTCACCGATTATCTGCGCGACATCGGCATCAATGTCCGCTACCTCCACAGCGAGATTGACGCGATCGAGCGAGTGGAGATTTTGCGCGCGTTGCGCAAGGGCGAGTTTGACGTCCTGGTGGGCATCAACCTGCTCCGCGAGGGGCTTGACCTGCCCGAAGTTTCGCTCGTCGCGATTCTGGACGCGGACAAGGAAGGCTACCTGCGGAGCGCGACGAGTTTGACGCAAACGGCCGGACGGGCCGCGCGCCACTTGCACGGCGAAGTGGTCCTCTACGCGGACGTGATGACGCAAAGCATTCAAAAGTTTCTGGCGGTCTCCAGTTATCGCCGCGAGAAGCAGTTGGCCTACAACCAGGCCCACCACATCACTCCGCGCAGCGTCAGCCGGGCCGTGGAAGAAAGCCTGTCCACGCGGGCCACGGCCGGGAAAGCCGCCGCGGTGATCAACGACGCGGGCGGGAACTTCGACCTCACCGAGACGCTGCGGGAACTGGAGGAGGAAATGCTCGCGGCGGCGAACAACCTTGAGTTTGAAAAGGCGGCGCTGGCGCGGGACCAGATTCGCGAGCTAAAGCGGAGTGTGGGCGAAGGCAAAGGGCAGGGGAGCCTCAAACCGGTGAGCTACGGGAGGGCACGGAAGCGCAAAGCGAGGATCGGAGATCGCGGGTAAAAGAATCGGGCGGCGACGCGGTCGCGGCGCGACTAATTCCACGACGGGTCTTCGGGGGCGTCGGCGATGAGTTTGTAGTTCCAGCCTTTTTCGCGGAGGATCAGTTGCCAGAGTTGCCCGGGCTGGGAATGGAAAACCAATTCAAGCGAGGCCGGGTGCGTCATCCAGGTGTGGCGCTTCATCTCGTCGTCGAGCTGGCCGGGACTCCAACCGGCGTAACCGGCAAAAATCTTCACCCGCTGAGTGGTGGAAAACGAATCGCCCAGGTCCAGCAGGGAATCGAGCGAGTGGCCGAGGTTCAGATTGGGCATTACGTTGGCTTCGGGCAGATAAACGTCGTGGTGCAGAAAGCTCAACGCCTGCGGTTGGACCGGGCCGCCCAGATAGAGGGTTTCCTCCTTGAAGGTCTGCGGCAGTTTGGCGACCAGGGCGTCGCCGACTTTGTTGGCCGTGGAGCGGTTCAAGACGAGGCCGAACGCCCCTTCCTCGTTGTGCTCGCAGACGAGGATCACGGTGCGATGGAAGAAGGAGCCGTGCAGTTTGCCCTGGTCGAGGATCAACTGTCCTTTCAGGGATTTGGGTGTTTCCGTCATTTGCTCTATCTAACGCTTATTATGCGCCAGACTTGCCCGGCTGGCAAACTCGTTTACGTTGGTGGAATGAAGAAAGTCATTTTTGTGCTGGCGCTGGTGGTGGCCCTCGCGGCCGCGGGCTGCAAGACGCATTCCGGCAGCCGCGAATATATTCCGGGCAAAGGCTGGGTGCCGAATGATTAGCGAGCGCGGGTCGTTGCACGAAGCCACGCGGCGTTGGGCGCGCGACTGAACCCACGCAGCGCAGACCCGGTCGGGTTGATATATAGAGCGTCAAGAGTGTTTGCGCCGGGTCAGGGGACCCGGCCTACAAATTCCTGTAGGCCGCGTGCCCTCACGCGGCGGGTCTTTTGTCGTCGTATATATCTTGGGCGAATTGGAACTTGCGCCGGTGACCGCCGAGCCGGCAACCGGATTTGCTTTGGCGACGGTTACTTTGCGGGCCGGAGGAACAACTCCGTTTTCTCGGCGGCGCCTTTGAGCTGGAGGATCACCGACGCGTCGCGGATTTCCAGGCACCGAACGGTGACGTTGCTGTTGCCCAGCCGGACTCGCGCCTGTTCATTTTTCTCCAGGGTGCGGTCATTGATCAGGGCGAAGCGCCGCGGGCCGCGGGCCGAAATGCTTTTGAGAGTGAGTTGGGCCGGCACTTTTGTGGCGACGGCGACCGGCCAGCTCAGGGTCAGCGCCGGCTCATCCTCCAAAACGAGCAAACGGGCGGTGTTGGTCAGGGCGATCCGGTCGTCCACGCCGCGCTTGAGCCAATTCACCACCCGGTAAAGCTGATAATCCTGTTCCGCATTGATCAGGGCATCGATCTGGCCTCGGGTGTAAGTATTGGCGAGGATGGCGTTCGTTTCCATGTCCTCGTTGCGTTGCACCATCAATCTGTAAGCCAGCAGCTCGCAGAATCCTTCCTTCGTATCGTCCTCCAGATGGCGAAAACGGGCTTTTTCAATGTTTTCGCTAAGCCAGGTGTGGGTGTATTCGTGCGCGGCAACGGCGGCCAGATGGGCGGGGCTTAGACCACTGATCAGAAAAACATTATGTTCAAACTCGTTCGTCTTCCTGGCTCGCGTGCGGGCCAATCCCTGGACCGCTGACCGTTCGCGATCGGAAAGCTCGGAGCGAAATAGCTTATCCAACTGTTGTGCATCGACCAGCGTGACTTCGATGTTTCGCTCCGGCGCCACCCCCAGGCCGGAAAGCATGCGCACAAGGTCGTGCGTGACGGCTTCAAAAATCTCCCGGGCGGCTGCCTCGCTGAAAACCGCGTCCTTGGCGTCCGCTTCGCACAGCAGACGGCCATCCTCCAGTTTCAGATAATTGGTTTTCACGGGCAGTTGGCAGGTGCTGCACCAGGTGTCCAGTTTCTCGCAAAGCGCGCAGACGATCTGTCTTTCTCGGAACTTGGGACTCTTAATCAGATAACCCTTCTCTTTGAGAGCCTGCTGGCAGACCACGCAAATGTTCGTTTCGTCCGCGGCCCCCGCCCATGGGAGCCAGCCGAACCAGAGGACCAAGAGCATCCTTATCATGGAACGAAATCCTCCAAAACCGCCACTGCGACCGCGGCCGCCGTGTTGCTGGCGGCGACGTTGCGCAGGTGGAATGCGCCGATTAAGCGCGTATATTAAGAATCGCCCGGTCAGGGGACCGGGCCTACAGGGCTTCAGAATTTTGGCCATCTGCCGTAGGCCGCGTGCCCTCACGCGGCGTCCGCCGACAATTTTAAAACACGCTCCAAGGCTCAGAGCGCGTGGGTTCAATGTCGCCACAAGCCACGTTGAATGAAGCTCGATCCATAACCACTTGGCAAGTTCTACTTCAGCAGCGCCAGCGCCGCTTCCATCATCTTTTCCGCGCTCAGGCCGTGATGTTGGTAGAGGTCTTCGGCGACGTAGGCCGATCGGCCGAACTCGCCGCGGACGCCCAGCGACTTCATGCGGTGCGGGATGGCGGCGAGGGAGAGCGCGTGCGAAACCTGCGCGCCCATGCCGCCGATGACCTGGTGGTCCTCGATCGTGACGACGCGGCCCGAGGCGTTCTTCACCGCCGCGCCAATGGTGTCGAGGTCCATCCGGTTGATGAAGGGATTGTTGATGACAGCGGCCTGGATGCCTTTCTCTGCCAGTTGCTTTCCGGCCTGGATGGCTTTGTTGACCAGCACGCCGCAAGCGATCAGCGCCACGTCGTTGCCCGCCTGGAGCACTTGCGCCTTGCCCCACTCGTATTTGGCGTTCTGGACCCAGGCGAGCGGGTAATTCTCGCGACCGACGAAGAAAATGTAGGTCTCGCCATCCTTGCCCGCGGCGCGGTCGGCGGCGTAACGCTTGATCGCCTGGTACATGAACGCCTCCGCTTCCTCCGCGCACGACGGGGCGATCACGGTGGTGTGCGGGATGGCTGACGTGGCTGCCAGGTAAGTCGTGGCCTCATGGGACGCGCCGTCCGCGGCGTCCTGGAAACCGACGTGGGAAAAGATCGCAATGACGGGCGCCTGGGAGAGCGCGGCCATCGTGAGCGGCAGGTTGCCTTTGGTGACGCCGAACTGGCCGAAGGTATCGACGATGGGAATGAAGCCCGCCTTCGCGAAGCCCGCGCCCGTGCTGACCATGTTCGCCTCGGCGATGCCGACTTCGACGTAGCGGTCGGGAAAACTTTTCTGGAACGCGCTGATCCCGGTCGAGCCTTGCACGTCCGCCGAGATCGAATAGACCGGCAACCCTTCTTGCGCGGCGCGGATGGCGGCCTTGGCGAGGCCGGCCTGCACTTTATCCTTCTTGACGGCGAGCGCGGCGGGCGCGGCGGCGGCCTTGGCTTTCTTCGCGGCCTCTTTTTGTTCCCAATCCGCGCGCAACGCCTTGGCCCAGTTCAAGAATTCTTCCGGCGGCTGGTTGGCGCAAATCTCGTTGATCCAATCGACGATTTTTTCGCCGTTGGCCAGCGGGAAACCGTGGCCGCCCGCGGCGTTTTCTTCGGTCGCTTTGATGCCGTAGCCCTTGATGGTTTTGACCCAAAGGCAGACGGGACTCTTCGGATTGGCCTTCGCCTGCTCGATGCCTTTCTCCATCGCGAGATAGACGGCCTGCAAATCGTGGCCGTTGAGGACGCGGATCACGTTCCACCCGAGCACGCTCATCGCCTGGAAGCTGGGCTGCATCGAGAAGGCATCCTTGGTGATGCGGCCGGAGAGCTTGGTGTCGTTGTCGGAAATGACCAGCACGAACGGGTTCACCCGGTCCTTCGCGGCGAGACCGGGGATGGCGGCGAAGGCTTCCTTGGCTTCGCCTTCCATCGACGCGCCATCGGACACCGTGCAGATCGTCACGCGATCACGCCGGGCGGCTTTGTCGGCGATGGCCAGTCCCTGCGCCTGGGCCAGGGCCGAGCTGAGCGGGCCGTTGCTCAGGAGCACGCCTTGGGGGTTGAGATGCGATTCGCCGTGGCCGGTGAATTTGCTCTTGATGCTGCGAAAGGCTTTCAAGTCCTCGAAGGTCATGCCGTCGAAGCCGTAGTTGGCGCGCAGGGCGTAGATGCCGTTTTCGGTGTGGCCGGCGTCGTTGACGAAATTGAAGGCCTCGTGCCAGGGTCGGCCTTGCGTGGCGAAGAGCAGGCCGTGGATCGCGGCCATGATCTCGGCGAACGCGGCCGGGCCGCCCCAGTGGCAGGCCGCGCCGCCGTTCACGGCATAGACATCCATCAGCGCGAGGAGCGAGCGGGTCGCGCGCGGGTCGCCCAGCACGACCTTTTCGCCGCGGGCGTTTTTGACGGTCACGGCATATTTCGGGGGACGAACGGGCGCGGGCGCGAGTCTGGATTTGAGTGGCAGCGGCGTCAGCGGCGGGGCGTCGAGCGGTTTAACGACGGAGGTATCGGCGGACATAATTTTTCAAAAGGCCAGATGGCACCAATTCAAGCCGCGAACTGTAAAACCCGGCGCCGAAAAAGGAAGCACGAATTATCCGGCGCGGATCGCAGGACAGGGCTGCATCAACCCCTCCATCCTCTCCCCGCGAGGAACGAGTGGGGAGAGGAGCGAGGAGAGGGGAAACCAATAAAAACGCACCTCCTCTCCCCAGCCCTCTCCTCCATCCGATGGAAGAGAGGGAGAAATCCAGGAGCTTGATGCAGCCCTGGGATCGCAAGGCACCGCACGGTTTTTGCGCTCGCTGCGGCGTTCCGTCACGAGGAGCGCCCCGAAAGCTTTCGGGGCTGCCTTTGGCCTCCGGCCAAAGGCGTTTGTTATCGCAGTCGGAGGCTAACGTCAGGGACCGACTCACGTGGCCTGGCGATTCGGCGGGACGCCGAATGAAGCGATCGGGACGGTCGCGCTCCCCAAATCGAAAGCAGTGTTTCTCGTCTAGAAGGCCTAACGACCCAAGCTCAGCGACCCGGCCCAACAGGGGCCACACTTGCAACCGGAGCGCGATGGCCGGGTTCGCTGGAGCGCATGGTTAGGCGTTGCGGGTTTTCCATGGTTATTTCGATTTGGAATCAGGCAGCTTCATGGGCTTTCCTACGGCTCCGTTGCAGACAGCGCATTCTTTGAGATCGACGTACGCCGGTGCCGCCTCAGCCACGCCAAGATCCGGGCCGTGTTCGTGGCGGCGGAAACTCTCCAGTGCTTCCATGCCTTGCTTCCGCTTCTTCTCGAGAGCTTCGCTTAACTCCGCACGGTCCTTCTTCGAGAGATGCGTGTTCTTCATGCGCCGATTCATCCACGTCTTCACCAGCGTATTGATCGCGCTCAAACGTTGTCGGGGATGGTCGCTGTAGAGCTGCTCGCGCACCGAAGCGGATAAACCAGGTCCGAAGGTTGAGACTGACGGCTTCGAAGTATAGAGATACTCTGGCCGAACGCGATACGCTTCAAGCGCCCGGATGGTTGCGGTGCAGATCGGGCAGGCATAGATGAAATGGAAATAGCTCTGTTTCTCCTTCTTCATCAGGATTTGTTCCACGTCTTTGTTGGAGAGGCCATCCTCGTAAAGTCCCTCAAGGACGCTGTAAAAGATAAAGCGTGAGGTGTCATCAAAGTCCGAATCGAGAGTCCTCCCCTTCCCGCTGGTCTGGGCGCGAGCGGACACTGCGAACGAGACGGCGATAATGGCTGCTAGACGGAGAATTGTTTTCATGGGGTGAAAGTGTGCGCGAGTGGCGGCTAATGTAGAAAGCTGGGCCACCGCCGACTAGCGACGTGGAACGCGAATGCGGAACTGAAACGACCAGCGGCGGTTGGCTCCGGCGACTTGTTAGGCATCGTTAGTGACTCCACAAAAACAGTAAAACAGATAAAACCGATGCGAATGCTATCACCGTGATAACTCGCAAGACTCGCTTAAAACTGCGGTCAAGAAAACTCTCAATCCATCTCGGCGTGCAAAGGCCCCACAAACATGCCATAGCTGCAAACAAGCCAAAAGTAATAAATGTCTCGTCGGCCAAAAAGTGAAGCACATGCTCCAAAATGCCGGAAGCGCGCCACTGAAACATCAATGACTCGATGAACACCATGAAGGCTGCAAAACCTCCGCCAAGTATCACGAGCCAGAAGCGCTCTCTGAAACTCCTCGGCAGGAATAAATGGTCAATTTCGTCGGGGCGCATGGCGATGCCTAACGCCGGGGCTCACCGACCGCCGGGACTGCGACGGCGGAGCGCAAGGTCGGCGGTGTAAAGCCTGAACCGTGGGACGGACTGGGCCCACGGCGGTTCACTGGAGCGCTCTGGTTAGCCGTCCCAATCATGGCTGTGGCCGTTGTTGCTCCATCCTTTGCCGGTGTGTGTCTCTAGCTCGCTCTGCTGCCTTTATGAACCCGGGTATCGCAATCAGCATGAAAAAAACGATGATCCCGTTGATGCAAGTGCCAGCAATAGCTCTGCCGAAAATGCCCTTCCTGCCGTGCTTCCTTGTGCCCACCAGAGCTACGATACCCAACACGAAGCCAGCGAGAATGAGGAGGGTGCAAGTGCCCCCAAGGACTATCATGCCCATTCGATTGCCCTGAACCGCTTGGTGGCCTAAAACATTGAGACCAATACTGACGACGGGAGCAAGAAGGCTGAACGATGCCGCCTGTCTGGCGAATGAACCGGCGGGCGACGGGGCAGAAATCAATGGGGCTGGTGTTTGAGGGATGATTGGTGGGGGTGTGGTCATAGGTGTGGTTGACGCCTAACATTTAATATACAATTGGCGGTTCGTGTTTTAAAATGGCTGTATGAATGCCGATGAAGCAGTGCGCCGACTCGCGGAAGTCATTCGGCGGGAGTTCCTTGCGCTGGCCGCGGAGCGCAGCCGCTGCGCGTGACTCAGGCGATATTGCGACTACCTCAAGAAGCTCACATTTCATTTGCCAAGGGAACAGAAACCGGAACGGTTTCTGCCGACTCTATCTGGGATAGGATGTCGCTGCCGGCAGCTAAAATCAAGCAGTTAAGGCGATTATTTTTCTAAGGACGGCTCAGGCGGAACGGGGAGGGCCGAACTTTTTTCATAGACTCACCGTTGCCCTGTTCACCTGTGTTTCTGGATTTGTGAGGCTAGTGGTTATGAACATGACCACTGAGGCTCTAATTCCAGCGTCCCTTGCGGGACGCAGGAGATGATTGGGGTGGGTTTCCAGGGGCGTTGCCCCTGGCTAATGTCCGCGGTCCCTGCGGGACGGTCGATCGCGGAATGCGGAATGCCGAGCTTGACCACGGATTGCACGGATTGACGCGGATAAAAAGCCTTTCGCATCCGTGGCCATCCCAGCCTCCTCCCCCAGGAAAAGGTGGGGGCGGCGCGTCGCGGATTGCGAGGCGATGGTGGAATGCGATGCTGCTGCGGCTGGTCCTTCGGACACAACCGCGCTCCGCAAGCTGTCCGGTGGCGTGAAAGTTCAAACCGGGTCAGGCGATTCGGAGCCAGACGGTTTTCAAATAGGCCGGTTCGGCGCGGGTGATGGGGAAATCAGGAGGTTGCGGCGCGTAGTGGCGCTGGACAATTGTCCGCCGCGCGCCAGCGATGGCCGAGGTGAGCGTTTCGAGGAATTCGGCCGGCGTTTGTTTTGCGGCATTGCTGGAGGCGAACAATACTCCGCCGGGCTTGAGCAACCGCAACGCCACGCCCGCGAGTTTGCCGTAATGCTTTTCCGCCTGGAATGCGCCGTGATCCTTTGATTGCGAAAACGTCGGCGGGTCCAGCATGATGAGGTCGAACCGGCGCCCCTTTTTCGCCAGCCGGCGAAGCCAGTCGAAGACATCGCCGCAGAGGAAGTCATGCCGCGCCGGATCGATTTGATTCAGCGCAAAGTTGCGCTGGCCCCAGGCGAGATATTTCTGCGAGAGGTCGATGCTGGTGGTCCGCGCTCCTGCCGCCGCGGCGCACACGGAGAAGCCGCACGTGTACGCAAACGTGTTGAGCACCTCCATCGGCGCGCCGCCCGCGCGTGGCTGAGGAGAATCGTTGCCTGGCCCGTGCGGGAACAAAGGAAAGCCCGCCGCCACATGGTCTGCGAGGACTCGGCGGCGATTGTCCCGCTGGTCGAGAAATAATCCGACCGAGTAACCCTCATTAAAGCTCAGTTCGAATTGGATTCCGTTTTCGCGGATCGCAAAATATCCCGGCGCTCGTTCCCCCAGCAGGAACTGAGGTGACCTTCGAGCCGTCGTGGCTTGGCGGAGGTGACGATCCAGAATTTTATGATAGACGCCGCGCAGCTTGCTGGCCGAAGCAAGCCCCGGCTTGGCCTGACTGCCCTCCGAATCGTCACCCAGGCCATGCGTCAGCATCTCCGCGAGCAAATTTTTTTGTTCGGCGTTAAGCGGGCGCTCCGCTTGTGACGACAGAAAATCTCCCAATCGGTCCACATACCAGCCCGGCCAGCCGTCCGCCGCGCCGTGAATGAGGCGGCAGGCGTTGGTGATGGCCGGATCGATCAACGCACGGCGTAGCGCAATGCGGTTGGTCAAGGAGTGCCGCGCCTTTTCCACGCCCCAATCCTCAGGCAGCGCTCTGCCGTCACCCGCACGTTCGCCGGTCCCGCTGCCAACGCCGAGGGGCGCGCGAAAAGTCACGGCCGTGCTTGTGTCGGGATGCGTGAATGTGATTTCGGCTGCGTGGAGGAAAAGCCGCGGCGCCGGCGCGCCGCCATAGCGGGTGTCGCCAAGGATCGGAAAGCCGTGCTCCGCGGCGTGCGCGCGAATCTGATGGGTCCGGCCGGTGATCGGCTCGGCCTCGACCACGCTCCGTCCGCCAGCCTGGTGCAGGAGACAAAACCGCGTCTCGGCCCGCTCGCCGCCCGCGTGCAGCGGCCGGCAGACATATTTCCCGCCAACGCGCGCGAGCGCGGAGACAGCCGTGAACCGGTCGCGCTTCAACCTCCGATCCGTCAGCAACACATATTTTTTCCGAACCGAATGTCGGGTGAATTGCTCCGTTAGGGACTGGTTCGCCAGCCGCGTCTTTGCGAATACAAGCACGCCGGAGGTCTCCTGGTCGAGCCGGTGTATGATGGCGAGGCTGGCCCAGCGCGGTTCGCGATGCCGGAGCCAGTCATAGATTCCTTCGCCGGCAAACGGGCTGGGCGCGTGCGTGTTCAGGCCCGCCGGCTTGTTGACCACCAGCAGATGCTCGTCTTCGAAGAGAATCAACGCCTTGAGGTTTTCGGTTCGAGGCGGGGCGGCCAGGTCCGGTTGCACCCCGCCAGCATTGCGAAAACGCGCCGTGGGGCCAACAGCAAAGAAGGTTTAGCCAGGGCCACAGCGCAAAGCATCCCTTTCCGGGTATCACCAAAAGTGCCACGCGCCGCGCCACACCACCCACCCGCCCAGCAAGGCGTTGGTGATGGCGTGCGCGGTGATGGCGTCGCCGAGCCGGTTCTTCCAGCAGACCAATCCCTGGTAAGCAAAACCGCACAGAATCCCGGCGAGCCATTCACGATGTTCGATGCCGAAGAACACCGAAGTCGCGAGGAACGGCAGCCAAAGGAATTGTCCGAGCGAGACACTCTGAAAATCTTTGCGCGCGAGGTAGCGATACAAGAAGGAGCGATAAAATACTTCCTCCAATGGCGGCACTACCAGCGCGGAACCGCCGATGTGCCCGCCAATGAACAGCCAGGCCAACGCCGGCGAACCGGCGAACTGGGTCGTCGGATTCCAAGCCGCCCGGGCGGAGTTGAATACCGCGAACGAACCGCTGCTTCCAAGCCACTTCAGCAAACCAGGCAGTCCCACCCACATCACGAAGACCGCCACTCCCACGGCCACCGCCTCCCAACTCAACTTCCAGCGCATCTCCGCGATGGCGGGACGAACCACCACGATCAGCCATGCGCCCAGAAGGGTCTTGGCCAGATAGATCCAATACCGCCCCGTGTCACCGAAAAAATCCTGGCAAAAGGTCAGCCCGATGAAAACCGCGAATGGGACGACGCGCGCGGCGAGAGGGGATTGCGCGAACCGGGGACCGATCAGATTCATCGTGTGTCGTCAGGCGCGCGGCGGCGCGGAGCAGGCGGCTCACTTGCCTGTCAAAAACGGGAAGACAAGCAACGAGCCTGCCCCGTGCTGAAATAGGCGCGGCAAAGTCCGCGAAGGTTTAGCCGCGACTCACTCCAGGGTCAACACATTGGTCTGGCCGCCCTTTTCGAGCGTTACACTCTCCCGTCCGATCGCGAGCACCTTCGCCTGCCCCACCTTGTCCCCGACGTAAAGGTTCTTGGAGTTGATGACGACCGACGGATTCTTGGCGCGATAAAAGATCGCATTCAACTTGAACGGCGGCGGGGCCGGCTGGCTTGGCGCGAGGCCGGCCGCAAGAGCGTTCGTCGAAGCGTTGGCGGTCGCGCTTAGATTCGTCGCCAGCGAGCCGGGCCGCCTTGCCTCGGCATTTTCTCTGGCGGCCACCGTGGTTATAGCGCCGCTTCCTGCCGCCGCTCGGCTCGCCTGCCAGCCGCGATAGAGGAACCAGCCGGCCAATCCAAAAATGATCAGAGCAATCAGGGAGATCGCTGGAACAATCACGGGTGATCGGCGCGGTTGTTCCGCCGGACGGAACGCGGCGCCGACTTCCGCCAGCGGCGGGGGAGGCGACTTGCTGGCGCGTTTGAGGGCATCGTTGATCAAGCTCATGCGTGTATTTCTCCTTCCAATTCGCGAACCGCCCGGCCCACCAGCCGGAAGTTAATGCGGGCGGTCTGTTGCACAAAACCGGCGAGCAAACATTTATCGCAGACCGCGTTGACCAGTCGCGGAATGCCTTTGGTGTGGGCGAAGATGCGCCACAAGGCCGGCTGCGTGAAAAAAGGGTGGTTCTTCGCGCCGGAAATCCGCAGTCGATGTTGCACGTACTGGCCCAATTCACTCTGGCGCAGCGGTTGGAGATGGTAACGGACGGTGATGCGCTGGCGAAGCTGGCGCAGGCTGGGATCATTCAGACGATCGCGCAATTCTGGCTGGCCCAGCAGGACGATCTGCAGGAGCTTGCGCTCGTTGGTCTCCAGGTTGGAGAGCAGCCGCACCTGTTCCAGCAATTCGTTGGTAAGATTTTGCGCTTCGTCGATGATCAGGACCGCGTCCCGGCCCTCTTCGGCTGTGTGCAACAGAAAAAGGTTGATCGCTTGGAGGGTTTCCAGTCGGTCCATCCCCTTGACCGTCACACCGAACTCCATTCCAATGGCCTGGACCAACTGGTCGGCGCTCAGGACCGGGTTTAAGATCAACGCCGTGGAGCAGTTTTTGCCTAGTTGCTCGAGCAGCGCCCGGCAAAGAGTGGTCTTGCCAGCGCCGACTTCGCCGGTGAGTTGAACAAATCCTTTCCGTTCCCGAATGCCGTAAAGCAGATGATTCAGCGCTTCTCGATGCTTCCCGCTGTAAAACAGGTAACGGGGATTGGGCGTAATGTTAAACGGCGGCTCCGCCAGCCCGTAAAATGCCAGATACACAGCCGTTAGGCAGAGCAATCGGTCTGCCGAAATGAGGGTCAGCTCTGCTTATCACAAAGGCCGCGCGGATTCGAGCCGCTACTCACCGCGGCGTGTCTGGAATCAGTACATTCGGCCCGGTAGCTGGCCGGGGTTGGGGGGGGAGCGTCCTGTGTCGGTCCCGGAAGGCAGACCTCGATGCGGTCCTACCTTTTGTCAGGCTCCGGTCTTCAGGGCAGAGTGATTTGCACGCGGTAGAACCGGCTCGCGCCCGTGGCGTTCAAATCAGTTACCGTTCGTTGGGCGCCGTTGTCGGCTGTCGCCGTTCCGAGCAGGGGAGCGAAACTACCGGCGCTTAGGTCGTCGCGGAACTGCACCGTGTAGCTGCGCGAGGGAAATCGGGGGCTGAAGATAAGATTCTGCTGGCCCGGCTGGCCGGCAACGGGCGCGATCGAAAACTGAAAGGTCGAAAGTGGATCGGTAGGATTTGTGCCGGCAATGTACTCGAACAGATTGTTCTGGCCATCGCCATCCGGATCGGCGGTCGGCGTGGCATTGGGATTGTTTAGCCCGAAATATTGCACCTGCCAGGCGTCATCAAGGCCGTCCCCGGCATAGGCGCCAAAATCGTCGGCGCCGACGTTGAGCACGATCAACGTCAACGCTCCCGACTGGCCAAGGTAATCGCCATGTACGGTCGCCGCCGTGTTCTGATAGACGTTCCCGGCGGTCGCCAGCCCGCTCGGGTCGATCGAAGCGATCGGTCCGCTCGACACCCCCCAGCTCAGGGCGGTCGAAGCGAGCGGCAAAACCGTCGCGTCGTCCAACACGGCGCTGCCGGTAAGTTGAGCCTTGGTCCCTTCATTCACGTTGAGCGGATTCGCGGAAAGGCTCACGCCCGTGACATCATAAAGCTGGCCGACGTAACTGTGCTTGGCCGTGAACAGCGGCGCGCTGGTGGCGGACATCCCGCCGATGCCGCCGACGCTGCCGTCGTTCGAGTACGCGGCGCTCGTCGCCTTGGCGCCGCCGGCATCCACCGTGTCCGCGGGCACCGAGTAATTCGCGCTCGAGCGCGGCGCGCCTTGAGTGCTGAGAGACAGCATTGCGCCGGCGGCCACAATCAAACCAAAAAACGTCGCTTTCATAAGACACTTCACCCGGTCCGTGGAAAGATAAATTGAATACGCGAAGCATACCAAAAGCCGAGAAAAAGTAAAGCGGTAATTCACTCCCGGTCCGGCCGGGTTTTCGCGCGCCGGGCCGGGAGCCTGCCGGAAATTGGTTGGAACCGACTTCACCGGTGTTCTCCGGCCTGGAAATCATCGCGGGGATCCTCGCCTGAAGGGCCAGATCCACTCGAAGCCTGGCCGCAGACGAGATTTGCTTTTGTGACGGCGCGTATGTTCTACTCCCCGCGAACACGTGTCCGCACCAAATGAGAATCCGCAATGAAAACTGCTTTGCTACAGAAAAGTCCGCTGACGCTGCTAATGGCGATGGCATCGGTATCCGCCATGCTCGCGGTTCGGGCCGCCAAATACGGCGCCGATAAATCGGAGAGAACCATGAGTTCGTCCGTTCAGAAAAGCGCGTTCGGCAAGACACCGGAAGGGACCGAAGTCGAACTCTACACGCTGACCAACCAGAAGGGCATGGTGGCCAAGGTGATCACGTACGGGGCCATTCTGACCGAATTACGCGTGCCCGACCGCCGCGGCAAAGTCGGGAACGTCGTGCTCGGGTTCGACAATCTGGACCAGTATGTGAAGGGGAGTCCTTTCTTCGGCGCCACGACTGGCCGCGTCGCCAACCGGATCGCCAAGGGCCGCTTCAAGCTCGACGGCAAGGAATACACCCTGGCCGTGAACAACGGCCCGAACCATCTGCACGGCGGGATCCAAGGCTTCGACAAGAAATTGTGGCGCGCCGAGCGGCTGGAGACGAAGGAAGGCCCGGCGGTGAAGTTCACCTATACGAGTGCGGATGGCGAAGAGGGTTACCCTGGCAATCTTGCCGTGACAGTCGTTTACACACTTACCGAGCGGAACGAGTTGCGGATCGATTACACGGCCGCCACGGACAAGGCTACGCCGGTGAACCTGACCAACCACAGCTATTTCAACCTGGCCGAAGCCGGCAGCATCCTGGACCACGTTCTCCTGCTCAACGCCGACCATTACACACCGGCGGACCAGACGTTGATACCCACGGGGGAGATCGCGCCGGTGAAAGGGACGGCGCTCGACTTTACGAAGCCGGCGCCGATCGGCGCGCGCATTGCGCAGGTGATGTCTTTTGCCAAAGGCTACGATCATAACTTCGTGATCAATGGCGGCGGCAAGAAGCTGACCTTGGCCGCGCGGGTGACCGAGCCGAAGAGCGGCCGCGTGATGGAAGTGCTCACCACCGAACCGGGCGTCCAACTCTACACCGCGAATCATCTCGACGGTTCGCTCAAAGGAGTGGGCGGGGTGGCGTACGGCCAGCACAGCGCCTTTTGCCTGGAAACGCAGCATTTTCCCGACTCGGTGAACCATCCGAATTTCCCCTCGGTGATCCTGCGCCCGGGCCAGACCTACAAAACGACGACGGTCCTTCGGTTTCTCCTGGCGGCAGGGCGTTAAAAGGCCGGGACAGTCTCAATCGAGTTTTTAAACGGACGGCCAACCTCTGCCTTGGCCTGACTTGAGCGGCAAGCGGAAGTCACGGCTCGGAAGGAGCCTCGCCCTACCGATGTGCCACAAGGGCGGCTGACCTGCCGGCCCAAGATTTACGTGACCGGCGCGGCGGCGCTGTGGCACTCTGCCGCGGTGACTTCGACCGAAGCGATTGCCCTGTTGAGAAAATACCGCGGCGGCCAGATCAGTGAAGACAAAGTCCTGCGCGCGTTCCAGGCCGCGCCGCTGGCGGACCTGGGTTTCGCGCGGGTGGACCTCCATCGAGCGCTGCGGAAGAATTTTCCCGAAGTGATTTATGGCGAAGGAAAAACCCCGGAGCAGGTCGCCCGGATCGCGGCCAAAATCGGCGAACACGAACAGCGGCTCCTCGTCACGCGGATCGACCTCAGCCACGCGCGCGCCGTCCGTAAAAAGCTCAAAGGCGCCGTCTTTCATGAACTCGCCCGCTGCTTGACCTACGAAAAGAAACCGTTGCCGAAGCGACCGGGGACGATCGCCGTGCTGGCCGCCGGGACCAGCGATCTGGCCGTGGCGGAAGAGGCGGCGATCACCGCGGAGATCATGGGCAACCGGACGGCGCGCATCTACGATGTCGGGGTGGCCGGTTTGCACCGGTTGCTGGCGCGGCTGGAGGAGATTCAGCGCGCGCACGTCGTCATTGCCGTGGCCGGTATGGAAGGGGCGTTGCCGAGCGTCGTGGCCGGCCTGGTGGATAAACCGGTGATCGCCGTGCCGACCAGCGTCGGTTATGGCGCGAGCCTGGGCGGTCTCACCGCGCTGCTGGCGATGCTCAACAGTTGCGGCAGCGGCACCACCGTGGTGAACATCAACAATGGTTTTGGCGCCGGTTATGCCGCCAGCCAGATCAACGCGCTGGCTGCGGGCGAACGGAAATGAAAACGATCTACCTCGACATCTTCAGCGGCATCAGCGGGGACATGTTCCTCGGCGCGATGATCGATCTGGGGGTTGATTTTCACGCGCTCGAAAAGGAGCTGCAGAAATTAAAGCTCGCGGGCTGCCACCTGCACGCCGCACGCCAGAAAAAAGCACAAATCGAAGGGGTGAAGTTCGACGTGCACGCGCACGATGAGCATCACCACGCGGACCACGATCCGGACGAGCACCACCATCATGGGCATGCACATTCCCACGCCCACCACGGCCATGAGCACTCGCAGCACGGCCATGACGCGCACGACCATGATCACCACGAGCACGGCCGGACCTTTGCCGAGATCAAAGCTCTGATCGCGGCCAGTTCGCTTTCCGAATGGGTGAAGGAAAAATCGATCGCGATCTTCCAGCGCATCGCCGTCGCCGAAGGCAAGATCCACGGCCAACCGGCGGCGCAAGTCCATTTTCATGAAGTCGGCGTCGTGGATTCGATTGTCGATATCGTCGGCGCGTGCATCGCGCTGGACTTTCTCGGCCGGCCGCGCCTTTTGGCCGCGCCGGTCGTGGACGGCACCGGCTGGATCGACTGCGCGCACGGGCGGTTTCCGGTTCCCGCGCCCGCCACGCTCGAGATTTTGGGCGCGCGCGGCGTTCCCGTTTCGCAATGTGACGAGCCGCACGAGCTGGTCACGCCAACGGGCGCCGCGCTGCTGGCCGAGTTGGTGGAACGCTTTGGCCCGATGCAGGACCTCGTTCCCGCCAAAGTCGGATACGGCCTCGGCGCCCGTGAGGGCCGGAGCCGGCCGAACGTGCTGCGGGCCGTGCTGGGCGAAAGCGCCACCGAACGCGGCGAGCGCGCGAACGATTGGGAAACCGACACCGTCGTCACGCTGCAAACCAATCTCGACGACATCAGCTCGGAGATCCTCGGCCGGTTTGTGGAACAGGCGCTGGCGGCGGGAGCGCTGGATGTTTTTTACACGCCGATCCAGATGAAAAAGAACCGTCCCGGGACCTTGCTCAGCGTGCTCTGCGCGCCCCCAGACGCGGACAAGTTTTCGGAACTGATCTTGCGCGAGACCAGCGCATTCGGAGTCAGGCGCTTCGCCGCCGAACGCCGCAAACTGCGGCGCGAAGTGGTGACGGTGAAAACGGCCTACGGCGACGCCGCGGTGAAGCTGGGGCGTCTCAATGGACGGGTGGTCCAGGTGGCGCCGGAATTCGCCTCGTGCCAGCAATTGGCCGAGCGCGCGCAAGTCCCCTTGAAACAAGTCTATGAGGCGGCGGTCCGGGCGATCCAACTTTGATGGGACTGGATCCGGCCATCCTGAAATGCCTCTGCTGCCCCGAGACGCACCAGCCGCTCGCCTTGGCGGACCCCGCGCTGATCGGCAAATTGAACGACCAGCTCCTCGCGGGCAAGCTGCGGAACCGGGCCGGACAGCCGGTCGCCGGCCGGCTCGACGGCGGGTTGTTGCGCCAGGACGGCAAATTCCTTTACCCGATCCACGGGAACCTGCCGGTGCTGCTCGTGGACGAGGCGATTCCGGTCGCGGGGTTGTCCGCGACTTAATGCGCGCTCGCCAGCCTGCGGCCTGAAGCCGGGCGATCGTCTCGACGGTCGCGCTCGGCTTGCCGTGGGGTTTGGGCAAGCGGCTCCGTTTTTCGGACTTCGTTGCTTTGTTCCCCAGCGTTGACGAACCGATGGACAATGAAAAGGTAAGCGCCCACGATCGCCAGCGCCACCAGGAACGTAATAGTCACACCAATATTCATCATGTTTTCTCCTCAATGTTTCAGTACCATAATTTCGATCATCTCGCACCGCTGCAGCCGCGAGCGGTCCGCTAACCAAAACATCGACCCTTAACCCCGGTCGAGCTAACCTGATTCTGCTAAAACCTAACCGCTTTTTGCGAGGGTGCAACCGGCGTGGAGACCGGGCCAGGGGCGCGGTTCCAGGCAGGCCGGATGAAATCCACCGTGGGAGCGAACGGGGCGCGCGCATCCTTGGCGCCGCGCAATTATTTCGGCCGCTTTTCGTGCATGGCGATGATTACCGCGCCGATCATCGCGGCGGTCAGCAGCAGGCCCGCGACTTCCAACGGCAGAACGTATTCCTCCAGCAACGCGCCGCCGATTTGCTTCACGGTCAGCTCGGGTTCGGGGGTGAACGGCCGCTTGGCGATCTGACTCGAATTCAACGCCGCGACCAGCGAGCCGAACGCCGCCAACGCCAGGATAATTCCCACCCACCAGGATGAGGAGAGGATGGGCGCCGGGCCGGTGATATCGCCGCTACGCGTGAGCAGGATGGCGAAAACGATCAAAATAGCGACGGCGCCAATATAAACGAGGATTTGGGCCAGGCCGACGAACTGAGCGCCGAGCTGCAGGTAAAGGGCGGCGATGCCGGCGAACGTGATCATGAGGCAAAGGGCGCAGTGCACGAGGTTGCGCAGGGACATGGCGGCGACGGCGCTTAAGAGGGTCACGACGCCGATGATTAGGAAGGTCACGGAAATCGTCATCGAGGCGAGTCTGGCCCAAATGGCAAATCCGGGGCAAGGAAAGGATGGGCAATGGTCACGGCTCGACCTCTCCCCCAGCCCCTCTCCATCGAATGGAGAGGGTGGCCGCAGGCCAGGAGAGGTCCTGTCGGCAGGGCGAGGCGCCCGCTAGCCGGCGTATCGGTAAACGCGGCTGGTCAATTTCGGCTCCAGCGCGCGGCCCAGCGCCGTGTAAGCCAGCGCCAACAGCGCCGCGCATGCCACCCAGCGCGCGGCCATTCCGCCGGCCAGATGCCATTGCTTCGAGAAATGCCACAGGCCGGTTACAGCGATGTTGATGAGGGTCATCGGCAGCACGAATCGCCAGGCGAAATTCATAAGCTGGTCGGTGCGCAGCCGCGGGAGTGTGCCGCGCGTCCAGATGAACAGGGCGAGGAGCGCGAAGAGCTTCAGGAAAAACCAGCCCCAGGAGGGAATCCATTGCAGAAACGGCAAAGGCGCGCTCCAGCCCCCGAAGAAAAGCGTGATGGCCAGCCCGCTCAACGCGAAGAGGCCGAGGTATTCGCCGAGGAAAAACAGGGCGTATTTGAAACCGGAATATTCGGTGAGATACCCGGCGATGATTTCGGACTCCGCTTCCGGAATGTCGAACGGGGTGCGGTTGGCCTCCGCCGAAGCAGCGATGAAAAACAGCACGAAACCGGCGAAACCCGGCGGAGTGAACACGTGCCACGCCGGCAGAAAACCCCAGAGCCAGCCCGCTTGCGCGCGCACGATCTCGACGAGTGAGAGCGAACCGGCGAGCATCACCACCGCGATCGCTGAGATGACCAGCGGTAATTCATAACTGATCATCTGCGCGATGGCCCGCATGGCGCCGAGCAGGGAGTATTTGTTGCGGCTCGACCAGCCGGCCATGAAGACCGAAAGCTCGGTCGCCGCGCCGACCGCGAAGAAAAACAAAATCCCGGCGTCGAGGTCCAGCGGCGCCATGTTGCGTCCGTAGGGCAGCACCGCGAAAGCGAGCAGCACGGGCGCCAGCAGCACCAGCGGCGCCAGAAAGTGCACCAGCCGATCCGCGGCGCGAGGGACGATGTCTTCCTTGGTGAGCATCTTCAATCCATCGGCGGCGAACTGGAGCATGCCGTACGGGCCGACACGATTTGGGCCGAGGCGATTTTGGATTCGGCCCAGCGCTTTGCGCTCGATTACCGTGGTAAGCCCGAACAGCAGCGGGAAAATAATCAGGATCGGAATGATGGAGAGAAGAATGGAGACGAACGGCTGCAACCCTTCGGGGAACAGCCCGACCGCCCAGTGCTTGAGAGTGACGAAAATTTGATCCAACATCTTCGGCTACGCTGGTGGGTCGCGCCGCGGAGCTGGCTCGGCCGCCTTCGAGGCGGGCGGCACGGGAGCGGGTGGTGCCGGCGCGCTCGCCGGCGGCGTGGCGGCGGCCTTTGCTTTGGCTTCGACTTTGGCTTTCTCGGCGGCGAGACGGGCGTCCACGTCCGCGGCTTCGGTGGGATGGATCTGGCGGTAATAGTCGTTGGACTTGGCGAGGTTGGCTTTGCGCGCCAGCAATCCCTCGAAGCGGTCGGTGTTGCTCAGCTCGAATTCGGTGTCCATCTTGATCGCCTCGAACGGGCAGACTTCCACGCAAATCTGGCAGCTCATGCAGACCGACAGATCAATGTCGAAGATCGTCGGATACAACTGCGGCTTGCCCGCGTAGTCGGGCTTCTTGTCCTTGCTCTTCTCAATGTAGATGCACTGCGGCGGGCATTCCTTCTCGCAAATCTGGCAGGCCACGCACCGCAGTCCGGCGTGCGGGTCGTCGCCGTCATAAACCAGGAACGGGAAATTGCGGGCGGCTTCTTTGGCCGGGATTCGTTCCTCGGGATACTCGACGGTCACCAGCCGTTCTTCGTTGGTGTAACTGCCGGCGAAGTTGCGCGCCGTCTCGACCATGCCTTTGAGAATTCCAGCGCCGAGCATATCAGGAGTTAAACGTTGCTGGCGGAACGCACCCACGCTCGCGCGGCGCGACCGCGCGTCGTCCAATGCCGGTAGGGCGAGGCTCCCGCCGAGCCGTGACGTCGTTCAGCGACGAATTCCAGTTTCCGCTTCGATTTGCCATCGCAATTCATTCAGCAATCGCTGACCATGGCCGGAGAGTGGGGCTATTCAACGCGGTGGTCGAGGCAAAAGGCGGGCGGGAACATTCTGCAGAGCCCGTCCGTAGTACCGGTAGGGCGAGGCTCCCGCCGAGCCGTGACCTCTTCCGTGTGCGATCCGATCTCAGCTCACCGGGTGATGGCACTCCGGAACCGGCCTTGCGCGTGCGCAAAGGTCACGGCTCGGCAGGAGCCTCGCCCTACCGATTTACTATGGCCTCGCCCTGCCGGGTTGGGATCGGACTGGTTGCGGTTCACCGGTCCACTTCGCCTAACACTATGTCCACGCTGCCAAGGATAACGACCACGTCGGCAATCGTTTGGCCCAGGCACATGTCCTCCAAAATCGTCAGGTTGATCAGGCTCGGCGGGCGGACGCGGTAGCGATACGGATTGGGCGAGCCGTCGCTGATGAGGTAAAAGCCCAGTTCGCCCTTCGGCGCCTCGATGCGGCCGTAGGCTTCGCCGGGTTTCGGACGGAAACCGCGCAGTTTGGCTTTCGGATCGATGATCGGCCCGGCGGGAACGTCCTTGAGCACTTGCCGCAAAATCTTCAGCGACTCGCGCATTTCGAGGATGCGAATCATGTAACGGTCGTAAACGTCGCCGTGATCGCCGAGCGGGACGCGGAAATCCAACCGGCCGTAGAGGCCGTATTGGTCCACCTTGCGAATGTCGTAATCGACCCCGCTGGCGCGCAACATCGGGCCGGTGACGCTGGCATTGATGGCCAGTTCGCGCGACAGCTTGCCCACGCCCTGCGTGCGGGCGATCAGGATTTCATTCGCCGTTAGGAGGTTCTCGAACTCGTCGAGGAACCGCGGATAAGCCTCCACAACCTTGTTGACTTCGTCGAGCCAGCCGGCGGGCAGGTCCACGCGGCAGCCGCCGAAGCGCATGTAATTGCACATCATCCGCGCGCCGGTGAGCGACTCGAAGAGGTCGAGGATTTTCTCCCGCTCGCGGAAGGCGTACATCAGCGGCGTGCCCAGCGCGCCCATGTCCATCAGAAGGAAACCGACCAGGCAGGTGTGATTGAGCAGACGAGTCAGCTCGGCGGTGATCACGCGGATGGATTCGGCGCGTTCGGGCACGGCGAGGCCGGCGAGCTTTTCGACTGCGAGCGCATAGGCCCAATTGTTCGTCAGCGAGCAGAAATAATCGAGGCGGTCGGTGTACGGCATCGAGCCGAGGTAGCTGGTGTTCTCGGCGATCTTCTCGTGGTTGCGGTGCAGGTAGCCGAAGACCGGCTTGAGCTTCATTACCGTCTCGCCGTCGAGCACGACGTCCATGCGGAACACGCCGTGGGTGGAAGGGTGTTGCGGCCCCAGCGCGACCTCGAGCACGTCACCGGGCAATTCGCCTTCGGGCGAGGTCTTCGGCAGAACTTCGTAGCCGCGCGGCGAAGGGGTTTCAATCGAGGCGCTCATGGTTTCAAAGCGAGCAAAGCCAGCGGGTAATCGAGGCAATCTGGCTGTCGTCGGTGAGATTGGCAGCATTCTCCAGGACCCCGTTCTCCAGCAACGCCCAAATCTCCGAAGCCATCTTCGGTTCGATACACGCTAAGAAATTGCTGGCTTTCATGGCCGTTGAGCAAATCGTCCACTCACGACGAACTCAAAAAGTTCCTTCTTGGAATTCCGCTTGCGAATGTTCTCAATTCGCACTTCCGCGAAGCCGCAAGCGCGCATCAATGCAGCGTAAATTTCCTCGGTGTGAACCATCACGCTGTAAAATTTGGAATTGCCGACGATGTAATGGACATCAGCTCCATCGCGGAGCACGCGGGCCAGTGAGCGGAAGTGAAGCACGCAATCTTCGAAATACTTGTGGACATAGCGCGCGAGGATTTCGCTGCTTTTGTGGATGCCGGCAATCATCTGCTCGAACCCAGCGAAAGGCACGCGCGCTTCCTCGGACGGGCGCCAGCGCATCAGGTTGCTGGTGGCGCATCCCCAGGTTCCGCCGATGGCCTGCCAGTCGAGTTCGCCGGCCTGCCGGCCATCGTGGAGATAGCCGAGCCAATACATGTACGGACGCAACTCGCGGATGTAACTCATGCGGTTTGGATATGGCGGCGAGGTGATGACGCATGTGTACTTCGCCCGCAGCGTGGCGTGAAGCTTTCGGGAGTCGCCGAGAAAAGCTCTGGCGAGCGAGCCATCCAAATCTGTGGCTGCGGCCTCAAGGACTTCGGCTAGTCGGCGGCGAAACAGGCCGGTGATTTGATCTCTCGCACACGTCTTGACGAGGTCGTTGTCGCCAGTTCTCAGCTTGAACGACATAGATTGATGGCCGAAGGAAACGGAGGCGGTCTCGATTGCGACGCGGCAGAAGGCCGAAAACAAAAGGTTGCGCGCAGCTTCTGAAACCTTGGCCTCTTTGATGGAGTTGTAGAGCGCGGAGAGGGGCTCGAGCTCGTCCTTTGTCCACCATTTTTCGATGTCTGCCAGGGGCGGATGCCAGAATGCTTTTTTGTCGGCAGGCAACCGTAATCGCGCCTGAAAGCGTTCTGCCTCCGCTCGCTCTTCTGGTGTGTAAGCCGCGAATTTGGAGTTCGCAAGCCAGACCAGGAACGGGTTGATGTCCACAGTGTCGGCGTGGATGCCGTTTTCTGCGCAGGTGAGGGCCGTGGTTCCCGTGCCGCAAAACGGGTCGAGGACGCGGTCACGCGAACCGAGCGAACCGACAAGTCGTTTGACCAAGTGCCGGGAATAGGCTGGTGTCAGGCGAAGCCAGTTGTGACGCCCCAAAGAAAGATTCGCCTTGAACGTCAGATGCGTTCGCTGCCGCGCGGGAGCGGCAGGCGCTTGCAAGTCAGCAAAAAGCAATGTTTGGCAGTTAATCTTCACTGAGCAGTTTTTGGAGAATTCCTTCAACTCGCTCTTTGAGCACAACCGAGTTGCGTTGAAAGAACGACGCGAGATCGTAGCCGCAGTGCCTTCCTTGAAAAGCTCGCGCTCCTGCAATTCGCAGGCGCGCCAGCCCGCGTCATTTTCCGAAGGACCAGAGATGGTTGGCGCTGCGCACATAGAGCTTGGAGTCGAAAATCGCGGGGGTGGCCTGGATCGCTTCGCCCAGATCGTTCCGCGCGACTACGTTCAACCTGTCGCCCGCGTCAATAACGCTTACCACGCCCCGGCTCGACGCGAAAGCGATTTTTCCGTTCGCCGCCACGGGCGACGCGAAATATTCGCCTTCCGCCCCCAACCGTTCCTGCTCATAAAGCTTGTTACCACTTTTGGCGTCATAACAGGTGACGCGGCCGCCGTCCTCGACGACATAGACCCGACTGCGATAGAAGAGCGGTGAAGCGATTTGCGCCACGCCGCGTTTGTGTTTCCAGGCGACGTGCGTGGCGGTGATGTCGCCCTGGCCGGGGGAGCGGAGGGCGAAAATGCCGTGCTCGCCTTTGCTCACGAACTCGCCGGTCTCGGTCCATTCCTGCTCGGTGATAAAGCCATCCTGGTCGCGGTCGATGAAATCAAACGCGCCGTTTTCGCGCAAAAAACCGGCGGCCTCGGCGCGTGCAATCCTGCCGTCGTGGTCGTGGTCCATCTGCGCGAGCATTTCGACGAAGCCCGGCACCTTCGGCCCGGTGCCCAGGCTGCGCGACATGACATAGAGCTGGCCGCCGCCCAGCGCCGGCGTCGGACAGACGCTGACAGCTTCCAGCCCGCGCGCGGACCAATGCTCCTGGCCGTCGCGCAAGCCGTAGCCGACGACGCGCAAGCTCCCGGCCACCACGATCTCCTCGGTGTCGCCGCGCGCCCAAAATACCGGCGTCGTGTAGCCGCTGGGGAAATCCGGGCGCGGCGTTTGCCAAAGCGTTTTGCCGGTGCGCGGCTCGACGGCCAGGAGAAAGGATTTTCGGCCTTGCTGGTCGCAGTTGAGGAGCAATCGCCCCCCGGCAAGCGCGGGCGAAGTGCCGCTCCCATTGACCACGAACGGCATCGGCAGGGGCTTGCGCCACCGCTCGCGGCCGGTGAGGTCGTAAGCGAGCAGGCCAAACGATGCAAAATAAACGCAGACGCGCTTCCCATCGGAGACGGGCGTAGCCGTAGCCGGGCTGCTGACCTTGTGCACCGCCTCGGTTTTTTCGATTGGCGCGGCTTGCCGCCACAAGAGTTTGCCGTCGCGGCGCCGCACGCAGAGGGTGTGCAACTTTTCGTTCTCGACTGCGGTCAGAAAAATGCGGTCGCCCCACAGGCAGGGCGAGGAAAGGCCCCGCGCGAGTTCGATCTTCCAGAGCAGATTCGTGCCCGGCCCGAAATCGGTCGGGGGGCCCTCGCGTTCCGCCACGCCCTGGCAGTTCACGCCGCGGAACTGCGGCCAGGAGGAAGCCCCGCGCAGTCCGGCGGCCGCGAGCATGAGTGCCAGACAAAGCGGGCGCCGAAGCAGGGCGGCGGCGGTCCAGCGAACAATCATTCTGTATCTTCTCATCGTTGGTTCTCCTGGTTGATTATTTGCTTATTTCAACCGCCCATCCTGTCAGATGGCCGGCAGGAGAACCACCTCCAATTCCAACTACCGGCGGGACCGCTCCGCAGGTTTTCCGCCGCTTGGTTCAACTTGACTGATCCGTCGAGCGGCAGACGGGGGATTCCACCAGCGCTTGTCACATATGAAACAAGTGTTACGTAACGATTGGTGGGTGAATTGAAGGCGTGCCGACACGACCTGGCCCCTCCCCAATCCCTGCATTCGCTGTGCCCGCTGTGGCTTCCCGGCGTTCCCCATCCCGCATAGTGGCCGCGCGCAGCGCCCCCAACAATTTTTCTCCCATTAAGCGAACATAGGCGAACATAAGCGAACATAAGCGAAGATTGTTCGCTTCTCCCGAGTCCCCGAACTGACAAGTTTCGGCTGTCCACATTCCCCTATGGGCTTAACAGTGGCCGCGCGCAGCGCCCGCATTTCGATGGTTTGCATCGTTGGCCGATCTTTACCAAAGTGTTGTGGGAAAGACAAGACATTTCGGCGCGATCGGGTTGAAACCCGAATCCTTGGCCAGGGAAAAGGGGAGCGCGACCGTCTCGGTCGCACCCGTCGGCGTCCCGCCGACGGAATCCCACCGTTACATGGTCCACCGTTTGGTGAATCCCTTCCCCACATTGGCAGTGTTTGGGGGTTGAAACCCTCCGCCCCAGCTCAGACTTTCGCCCTCTTTCCTGAGCTCCTGATTTCCTAATTCATCACCTCCGAATAGTGGCCGTCCGTAGGACCTCCGGCCCGCTCCGTTTCGGAACCGTGCCGGCATCCAAATTTCTCACAGTGAGAAATTTGATAACCCCCACGCCTGGAAGGAGTTATGACTATGTCTCAGCTAACTCTTTACAATGCTCCCACCCCTCTCCCTGACCGCCCCCAGCTCCGTCAGGAGCGCCATCCTTGTAGAAACCAAAACCAACGAAGCTCAAGCCCCGTAGTGGGCGGCCTATTCACCGACCCTCGTTCATCGTCGGCCCCCCCGGAAGATGCCGCTCCGGACGGGAATGGCACTCAGTTAAGAAATCGTTCTCGCAACCGATTGCTGGCGAGCGTGTTACAAATCAGCGCACGACAAGTTCAAAAACGGATGAATTCGGGCGCCTCTGTACGTCCTCGCGGCCCCGTTGTGCTTCTCGGGAATCGCCACGCTCTTAAGTAGCGTGTCCTCAAAGATTTACGCCTTAACTAAGAGCCTGTTTGGAAACTACGAGGGGCGCTGCGGCGAGGGATTTTGGCTGTGGCCAAGGCGGCGAGTTCCGCGCATCCCCGCAGCGGGCTGTAAGGAACGAGTCAACGCCGGCCACGGACAAAAGACCCGCCGCCCGGAGGGTTCTGCCTTCGGCCTTCTTCCTTCCGGTGCGCCCCCCCCCCGCTCAAATTTCTCACAGTGAGAAATTTGATAAACCCCACGCCCAGAAGAGGTTACGACGATGTCTCAGCTAACTCTTTACAATGCGGCCGCGCTCTCTCGGACGGTCGGAGCGCGACTGTGGGCGAAGCCCCAGTCGCAGCGTCATCGCAGGCAGAAGCGCGTTGGCATGGTTCAGCGCCCGCTCACCTTCCGCCCAGCTGCGGCTGGTCCTTCGGACACCGCCGCGCGCCGGCTTCCAAATTTCTCACAGTGAGAAATTTGCTATCCCCCACGCCTGCAAGGACTTAGATGGATGTCTCAGCTAACTCTTTACAATGCGCCCAGCCGCACGCCGCCCCAGCGGGGGAATGGCGCTTAGCTAAGGAATCCATCTCGCAACTAATTGCTGGCAAGCATGTTACAAACCAGCGCACCACTGTTTCAAAAACAGCTGAATTCGAGGGCTGCTGGGTTTCCTCGCGAGTTGAGACGTCGCGTTGCGCCCCGTCCGAAATCGCCTCTTTCTTAAGTAACGTGCTACCAAAGATTTACGCCTTAAGTAAGCGCAATTCCCCCGAGGGCGCTGGGAAAGGCCTCGTTGCGGGACAAGGAGGATGATTGGGGTGGCTTTCCAGGGGCTTTGCTCCTGGCTAATTTCCAGTGTCCTGTCGGGACGTTTGGGGGTCCTGGCTCGACCGGGTCGTTGAGCGAGAGGGGGTTATCAAATTTCTCACTGTGAGAAATTTGGTTTTGCAGCAGCTCCGTAGGAGCGGCCTATTTGTAGCAAACGGATACAGCCCAGCCAAGAGCCCCAGCGGGGCGAAATCTTTGCAGGTTGGCGAACCCCAACCAATTCAAAGCTCCGTCAGGAGCGAATGGCCCTTAGTTAAGGTGTAAATGTTTGAGAACACGCTACTTAAGAATGTGGCGATCTCCGATGAGCGCAACGGGACCGCTCGATCCTCGAGGAAATCCGGATGCTCTCGAGTTCATCGGCTTTTGAAATAGTCGTGCGCTGATTTGCAACACCCTCGCCGGCAACTGGTTGGGAGAGCAATCCCTTGAGCAAGGGCCATGCCCCCGTCGGGGCGGCATCCTCGGCTGCGATGCCGTTCCTACTGAGCTTTGATTGTTTGCCGTTCGCGATCTACAAAGATGCCCCCCGATGGGGCTGGGAAAGGCGCCCCTCGCGTTTAATTCAATGGCAGCAGGCCCGTTGGGCCTGAGCAACCCAAAAACGGGTTTCCAAACACGCCACTCATGGCAAAAGAAACGCCCGATAGAATTTTCGCTGGCCGAGGGCGGTTTGGTCCAGCCACAAATACGGGCTGCTGGTCAGGAGCAGGGTCGTCTCCACCTGCCAGGCTCTTAAATCTTTCGACGATTCGATTCGATAGGTGCGGCCCACCACGCCGGTGATTTGCAGCCCCGGATAAGTGTTCAGGACGAGGCTCGCGCCGGTAACCGGCTCCGGCTGGGGATTGAAGGTGATGCTGCGAATCCTTTGATTATATGAATCAGCCACGTAGATTGTGCCTTGGGAGACACAGACACCGGTTGCGCCATCAAAACGCGCCGCCTTGCCTGTTCCGTTTGTGTAGCCATAATCAGCGAAACTGCCGGCCATCGTCAGGACGTTTGTGGCGGCGGTCATCTTGCGGATGCACAAGTAGCACGCCAGCAGGACGTTCCCGGAGTCGTCCACGCTCATGGCGGAGACGCGGAAAAAAGAAGCGTTTCTTCCCACGCCGTCCACATCTCCGTAGCCTCGACTGTTGCCTGCAATAGTGACTACATCGCGATTTTGATTTATCCTGCGGATTAGAGCAGTCCCTGAATCCCAAACATAAATGTTGTCAGCGGCATCAGCGGCGAGCGCAGCGGGAGACCAGAAAGAGGTAAAAATCCAATTGCCATCCGCTGAGCCGAAATTTCCAGAACCTGCAAACACTTCCAAAACACCGTTAGTTCGCAGGCGATAGATCTTGTTCCCAACGGTGTCCGAATAATAGATGTTGTTTGTGGAATCGACGCAGACCCCGCTGTATGGAGAAAGTCCCGCTTGAATTGTCGCCAGGTAGGCGTCAATCCCAATTCGCACCAAGGAGCTGCTGTTGGGGCCAATTGCATATACGGCGACGACCCACAAAACATTTGAATGGTCGATGGTCATGGAACCAAGAAGCGGCAGCGCGACATTGGTCCCAGAGCCTGTCGGCAAACTCCCACCGCCAGCAAACGTCGAGACCGTGCCATCCTGAGTGATTTTTCTGATTCGATAATTCCCCTGGTCCGCGACAAACAGATTGCCCGAGGTATCGGCTACGACCGCGGAGGGATCGCCGAACATCGTCCGAGTGCCTTTCCCGTCAAAGTACCCGTAAAAACCGGACCCGGCGAACGTTTGGACGACGACGTTGTTTGTGTCGTAGTTTTGGGCCAGGGCGCGCCCGCAGCACGCCGCCGTTAATAGCAGGATTGGAAAAATGGATTTCATGCATCCTTTTTAGTGTTCTTTGTCGTCCAAAAACACATCGCCAGCCGATGGCCTTTAACAAACGTCCTCCCTTTGGCGGGCAAGCTGTCGCTTGCGAGGATGCCTCCAGAGCGCATTCCGGGCATTTGGTACCGAGCCGTTGGTACAGTTAATCAGACACCCGTTCCGGGAATCCGTCAACCACCTTTTCCAGTTGCCGCGAAGAACACCTTGGAGCGCGGGCGTCCTCGCCACAACCCTTGGCGGGAATCGCTCAGAGCGTGTTTTAAAAATCCACGAAAGCGCCGCGTGAGGGCACACGGCCTACAGGAAACAAGGCGATTCTGGCCCCATTGTAGGCCCGGTCCCCTGACCGGGCGATTCTTAAACCACGCCCTCACCGATCGTCCCGCCAGACGCCGAGTTCGTTCAACCTCGCCGTGGCCGCGCCGCTCCAGTTCCGATTCGCCGCCGGGTTGGCGGGACTCGGGTGAGGGATGCTCCCGGTCTTGGTGACCGTCCGTAGGATCTTGGTGACCGTCCGTAGGACCGGTCCTGCCGACAAAACCGCCCGCGCCCGCGTTTCGGCAAACCGGCCCACGCCAATCACCCATTCCGGCCGGAGCACCTCGACCAGTTGGCGCAGATGTTCGTCGCACGCGGCCAACAGTGGCGCCAGCTCAAGCCTGGGCAGTTTGTCCGGCGTGCGATTGCGGCCGCTGGATTCAAAGAAGGCCAGCGGACAATAATTGGCCACAAAATGTTCGTCGAAAAAATCCTCCGTTCTCGGATAGCGCCCGGCAAACAGATTCCATAACCGGCGCCCGCTGACTTCCGACCGCGGGCAGGCGAAGCCCAGCACCCGGCGCCGCGGATGTTCGCGCGCCGGCCGGCCGACGGGAGTTTTGATCCTCAGCCAGTCCTTTACGGCGTTGACCTCTCCAAACGGCACGCCCGTTTGCGCCATGCCGAACGGGCCGGGATTCATCCCGAGAAACAACACCCGTTTGCGACTATTCGCATATCGGCCCAGGTAATCCGTATGCGCCCTCCAGCCGTAAGCCAGCGGGTTATAGACGTGCGTCACGGGCGGGCCGAATTCGAGCCTCTCCACTGCCGCGCGGAGCGTCTTGGCCGCTTCCATCAGTCTGCTGGCGATCGATTTCAATTGCATAAGCGAATGAGCCTTTCTGGATGAGCCTTGGCGCCTAGTGGTCATGAACATAAATGCGATGACGTTCGCGGCAAGGGATTTTTCGCCCAGACGAGGCGCGAGCGACGAGCATATCCCACCGTGGATCTGTAAGGAGCGAGCAACGAAGTCGGGGCGAAAAAGACCTGCCGCCCTGCGGGTTGCGCCGAATTTGGCCTGTGGCTTCGTTGCTCGTCGGTCACAGCCCCACTGCGGGGGATGCTCCCTCCTCGCGCCACAGGCCAAATTGAGCGCAACGAACGTCATCGTATTTATGTTCATGACCACCTAGTCCACGATTTTCTGTTCCTCGCCCCGCGACTCCCGCGTGGATTCAGAAACCGGTGCGAACGCCGTAGCCGCCGAGCCGGCTGGTTCGCCCCTCTCGCCTTAGGGACGACCCAGCGGATTCGATTCGCCACGCAGCGGCGCGCCATTCTCCCTCTGCTGGGGGTGAGGGCCGGGGTGAGGGCGGTCCTCCCTGACTTCGCTCGCCCTCAACTTTGAACTTTAAAGCCCGCTCCCGCAACTCCTATCCTCGCTCGATGTCCGCGCTGCAGGTTCTCTTGGGCCAAAGAAGCTACCCGATTCTGGTCGGTAATAATTTGATCGCGCGCCTGGGCGATGAATGTCGCCGGCTCGAACTCGGTCCGCGCTACGCCCTCCTCACGGATACCAACGTGGCGCGGCGCTTCGCCAGCGCCGCGGTGGCCAGCCTCGAAAAGGCCGGCTTCGTCGGCGCCGTGATGGCCTTTCCTCCCGGCGAAACTGCCAAGAGCCTCGACACCGTTCAGCGCTGCTACGGCCACGCGGCCGAACATCGGCTCGAACGCGGCTCTTTCATCGTCGCCCTCGGCGGCGGCGTGGTGGGTGACGTCGCCGGCTTTGTGGCAGCCACCTATTTGCGCGGCATCCCGTTCCTGCAAGTGCCCACGACTTTGCTCGCCCAGGTGGACAGCTCGGTCGGCGGCAAAGTCGGCGTGAATATTCCGGCCGGCAAGAACCTCGTCGGCGCCTTTCATCAGCCGCGGCTGGTTCTGTGCGACCTGGACACTCTCCGCGCCCTGCCCGCGCGGCAATTCCGGGCCGGCCTTGCCGAAGTCATCAAGTACGGAATCATTTACGATCCGGCCTTATTCGAGCTGCTCGAACGGGAGTTGCCCAAGTTGCTCAAACTCGATCCCGAACTGTTGCAGGTCGTGGTCGAACGCTGCTGTGCCATCAAGGCGAAGATCGTCGGCCAGGACGAAACCGAGGCCGGGTTGCGCAAAATTTTGAACTTCGGCCACACCATTGGCCATGCCATCGAGGCCGTTTCCGGCTACGGAAAATATCTTCACGGCGAAGCGATTTCCATCGGCCAGGTCGTCGCCGCCAACCTTTCCACCAAACTCGCCGGCCTCCCGGCCAGTGACGTGGAACGGATCCGGAAGCTCTTCGCGGCCGCGGGCCTGCCCACGAGCATCCAATTGCGGGGTCCGCGGCGCGCCAGGCTCCTGGCGGCCCTGCGCCTCGACAAGAAAGTCGAGGCTGGTGAAATCCAATTCGTGCTCGCTGAAAACATCGGCAAGGTCCGCTGGGGTGTAAAGGTGCCGCCGGCGACGATCGAGCGGGCCTTGGACGAATCCGCGCTTCGCGCCCCGCCGTTGGCAACTGCCTATGGCCGCCGTTAGCGAAACGATCGTCCGGGAGTATTTCGAGCTGCACGGCTTCTTCGTGCGCCAACAGCGCAAGTACGTCGCCCGCAGCCGGCCCGAAGATGAGGAGGTCGGGTTGCTGGTCTTCAATCCGCGCTCCGCCGCCGGGACCGAGCCTCCGCCCTTCATTTTGAGTTCGCCCGACCTCAAGGCCATCGCGCGCGCCGTGGTAGTCGTGAAAGGCTGGCACACGGAAACCTTTGGTCCGGCGGTCCTGGCCCACACGCCGGAGATTTTCCGCTTCGCCGAACCGGCCGTTTTTCGCCAGGCCGCCCGGGCCTTCGGTGACGATGGGCCGTTGGCAAAAATCCTCGTGGTGCCGGCGCTGCCGCAGAACGCCGCCGCCCGCGACCGCAGCGTCGAACTCTTGCGCGCCAAAGGAATCGACGCGGTCATCCCGTTCCGCACGGTGCTCAGCGATCTGATCGATCAGACCGAGGTAAACCGCAACTACCAGAAGTCGGATCTGCTGCAAACCATCCGCATCTTGAAGAACTACGGTTTCCTGAAAGAACCGCAATTGGAGTTGTTCAAGGCCAAAGGCCGCCGGAAAACCTGAGCGCGGCCAACCCAGTCGCGGACCGCGCTCGTGGCCGACGATCATGCGCTGATCCTCACAGAGACTGAAGCTTGTCCGGAAGAGAGCTTCGGGTTGGATAGACAGGCAGGCCCGTGGCCGCCTCGCTTAATCCAACTGCATCACCCGATAAAACCGCTGGTCCGCGCTACTCGTATCCTCCGTAATTGTGCCCATGATATCGGTCGCCTGGACATCGCTTCCCACAGGCGTCCACGCGCCGGAGGCGAGTGAAGCGGTGGATTGCACCCGATAGGTTTTTCCCGGAATCGCCTGCCACGTTATTGTGACCGCGCTGGCCGAAGAGAGCGTGATACCCATAATGCGCGGCGCGGAAGCGACCACGATCTTGAAAGTATTCGCATCACTCAAAGGAGGCGAACCATCGTCGGTCACCCGAATCGTCACGGTGTTGGTGGCCGGGGAAAAGCCAATCGGCGGCGGACGCCGTTGGTGGCGTTGATCGTCGCCCCGGCCGGCGCGCCCGGATCCAGGGTGAACGTCAACGAGTTGGCAGGGATGTCCGCATCCGTGGCGATGGCGGTGAAGGTGAGCAGGCTCCCTTCAGTTACCGGCTTGTCGGTGATGGGAGCCAAAACCGGCGCGCTGTTCACTTCGTTGACAATGACGGTGAAACTCTTGGTGTCGCTCAGCGGCGGACTGCCATCGTCCGTGACGCGCACAGTAATGACGTTGGTGCTCGGTCCCTGCGCCTCGCTCGGCGTCCAGGCCAGGACGCCGGTGGCCGAATCGAGCGTCATCCCGCTCGGACCGGCGACCAGGGCGAACGTCAGCGTGTTGGCGGGAATATCCGGGTCCGTGGCGACATTGGTCACCGTCAACGTCGTCAATTCGTTGATCGTCTGAGTGGGCGGGACAGTCAGCGTCGGTGCGCTGTTCACTTCATTGACGATGACGGTGAAACTCTTGGTGTCGCTCAGCGGCGGAATGCCGTTGTCAGTCACCCGCACAGTAATGACGTTAGTGCTCGGTCCCTGCGCCTCAGTCGGCGTCCAGGTCAGCACCCCCGTGGCCGAATCGAGCGTCATCCCACTGGGACCGGCGACCAGTGCAAACGTCAAGATGTTCGCGGGGATATCCGGGTCCGTGGCCGTGTTAGTCACACTCAAGGTTGTCAATTCGTTGATCGTCTGAGTGGGCGGGACGGTCAGAGTCGGAGCGCTGTTCACTTCGTTGACGATGACGGTGAAACTCTTGGTGTCGCTCAGCGGCGGAGTGCCATTGTCAGTCACCCGCACGGTGATGACATTGGTGCTCGGCCCCTGCGCTTCGGTCGGTGTCCAGGTCAGGACGCCGGTGGCCAAATCGAGCGTCATCCCGCTGGGGCCGGCGACCAGGGCAAATGTCAGCGTGTTGGCAGGGATATCCGGGTCCGTGGCCGTGTTAGTCACACTCAAGGTCGTGAGTTCATTGATCGTTTGAGTGGGCGGGACGGTCAGAGTCGGAGCGCTGTTCACTTCGTTGACGATGACGGTGAAACTCTTGGTATCGCTCAGCGGCGGACTGCCATTGTCAGTGACGCGCACCGTCATGACGTTAGTGCTAGGCCCCTGCGCCTCGCTCGGCGTCCAGGTCAGCACACCCGTGGCCGAATCGAGCGTCATCCCGCTGGGGCCGGCGACCAAGGAAAATGTCAGCGTGTTGGCGGGGATATCCGGGTCCGTGGCCGTATTGGTCACACTCAAGGTCGTCAGTTCGTTGATCGTCTGAGTGGGCGGGACGGTCAAGGTCGGTGCGCTGTTCACTTCATTGACGATGATAGTGAAACTCTTGGTGTCGCTCAGCGGCGGACTTCCGTTGTCCGTGACCCGCACTGTAATGACATTGGTGCTCGGTCCCTGCGCCTCGGTCGGGGTCCAGGTCAGCACACCTGTGGCCGGGTTGAGATTGACTCCGGTCGGTGCGGTAACCAGCGAAAAAGTTAGCGTGTTCGTTGGCGTCAGGGTAGAAAGTTCGTTGATGGTCTGGGTCGGTGGGGTAGTCAGCACCGGCGGGCTGTTCACTTCGTTGACGATGACCGTAATTGTTTCCGCGCCACTGAGCGGCGGCACGCCGTTGTCAGTCACCCGGATGGTGATCGAGTTCGTGCTCGGGCCTTGGGTCTCGCTGGGCGTCCAGCTAAAGAGGCCCGTTGCGGGATCGATGCTGGCCCCGGCGGGCGCGCCGGGATCCAGCGAGAAGGTCAGCGTGTTGGCCGGAATGTCCGCGTCGCTCGCCGTGACGGTGAAGCTCAACCGCGTGCCCTCGTTGACCGTCTGATCGCTGACCGGGCCCAGCACCGGCGCGGTGTTGACCTCATTGACGGCAATGTTGATGGTGGCATAAGCGCTCAGGCGCGGCGTGCCGCTGTCGGTGACCCGCACCGTGACCGGGTAAACCCCGGGCCCTTGCGCTTCGGTGGGGGTCCAGGTGAACACGCCGCTGGCCGCGTTGATCGTCGCGCCCGCCGGTGCCCCCGGATCCAGGCTGAAGGTCAGCGTCTCACCGGCGTCCGGATCGCTGGCCGAAGCCGTGAAGGTCAGCAACGTCAGTTCGTTGACCGTTTGGTTGCCGATGGCGGCCAGCACCGGCGGCGCATTGCTGCTCGTGCCATAGACATTGGGGGCGCGGGGCGTGGGCGTGGTCATCAAGACGAACGGCGGAGAGTTGCCATCCGGCCAGCGGCCCTGGCTGATGTCGTTGGTTTGCGGGCCGAAGCTCACGGCATCCACGTTGGTCCCATTGGGGGCGTAGAGTCCGATGAACTCGCCCGCTTTGTTGAGGTGAAAGTTGACGTGCAAGTCGGGGCGGGTGTTGGTGTTCTGAAAGGTTTCCTTGTCGGCCCAAACCAGCAGGTAGCCGCCGGCCGGAACACTGTAACCGGAAGGAATCACGAATTTAGCGGTGTTAGTCGAATCGTCCGTCAAAGTATAGTCGGTGAGGTCCACCGGAGCGCCGCCGGCGTTGTAAAGCTCGAACCAGTCATCGAACTTTCCATCCGCCGGATCGGGGAGGGTAGCGGTGTTGGCAGCCATCCATTCGTTGATGACGACCGGGGTGGCAGGGTAGCCGTTGGTGTTGGGCGCGCCGGGGGTGGCGAAATAGAACTTCTGGCGGTGGGTGGGCGTGCCATCCGGGTAAGCGCCATAGGAACGGTCGGCGCTGATCTGGCTGTAGTTGAGATAGTCCACCACCATCGTGGTCTGATTGCTGAAGACCTGGGTCAAGGCCACCGAACCGCTGACCAATGGAATGGTAAAACCGGCGTGCAATTCGGTGTTGAGCGATTCATTGGTGTTCCCGTCCAGATAGACGACCATGAACTGGCCGCTGTTGATGGCCGCGTTGGAGGGGAAGGCCCACTGGGTGAGATTGCTGAAATTGTTGGCCAGGTAATAGCCGCCGAGGTTGATCGTGTTGGTGCCGCTGTTGTACAGCTCGACCCAGGGATGACGCTGGCCGAAGCGATCGCTGATGCCAGTGACGTTATTCGGCTCCACTTCGTTGAGCCAGAGCAACGGGAAAGTCGGCAGGCTGGCCAGGAGGGCATTGCGCGCGCCCGGCGTGTACTTCAAGACCGTCCCAATGGTGGGCGGCGCGATGTTCACATCCGCCCTCACCGGTGGATGCGCGTTGTTGGAATTTGCCAGCCGGACCGTCAGCGGCCCTCCGTTGGTGCTGGGGAAATACCAAAAGCTTAAAGTGTAGCTTGCGCCTTGAGTTAGCGCGGGGGACAGGTCCTGATAAATGGCCGAACTGGTTGTAGTGCCGCCACTGGAGGCGATCAAGTGCAGGCTATAGTTGCCGGAATGCTTCAGGCCGGTGGCGACCACCGAAGCCGAGTTATTGCCATTGGTCCCAATCACCCAAGGGCTGAG
>WNGQ01000504.1_pt1 | contig 46468 bp, 44 predicted proteins | sample 5407661 | NCBI WGS metagenome assembly WNGQ01 (sample SAMN13153382, study PRJNA577476) | soil metagenome | isolation source: 60 cm soil or saprolite under Garry oak tree replicate 2 | place: USA:California | collected 2016-06-15 | reverse complement strand
CGCGACCGTCGAATCCATTCAGGAAAAGCTCACTCGCTGTCGCCAGACTTTGGAGCGTATCCAGCCCGGCTGCACCAGTCCTAAACGCAGAAAGCGGCAACGATGACTGCTTAGTTATTTTGCAGACACTACACTAGCAATCACCAGCCCGATCCGCGCGGGCCAGGATTACGTCGACCGTCTGCTATTCGGCGTGAAGGAAGAGTATCTTGCCCACGCCGCGGAAACACTTACCCTCGTTAGCGTATCCGGTTAGCTGACAGACATGGCCGGCCAAACAAAAACCCTACCACGAGATGAGCCTTGGTTTCTCGGCTCGCCGGCGGCCTTACTGGAACATTGGATTCCGTTCCTGATTCATGAGTTCGCGCACGACAGAGGCCACGGTCATTTTGACCGAAGCCTATCACCTCGAATGCTGCCGCCCTGCGGGAATCCTCGCGCGCCGAATGCATGAAGAACCGTCATTGTTTGCCCTAGCCGACAGCGGCGGTTCGCAACCCAGTTAAGTCAAATAATCTCTAGTCAACCGAGGTACCCGCTTGAAGCTTATTCAGGACCGTCCCGGAGAGAACCACCACACCGATGATGCAGCGAAAATCTACTTCCGAAACTCGCCTACCGACGCACCGACGCAGCTGCGCTGTTTTGGCATGGGCTATTCGCTCATCGCTCACAGCGACGCCGAGTACGACCTCGACCTCGCTCCGTTCGAATTGATTGGAGTAGGCCTGTTCGGGGAAGGCCGACCATGTGGAGGCTCCACGAACACGAAATGGACGGGCGACTCACATACGTACGGAGTGTACAAGCACCGTTCCTCGCTCCTTATCATCGAGTCACACGGAGGTGGGGAACAAGGCTATTTCGACCAACATTGCCGCGCCATCGAGCTATTTGACCACCTCTGTGCCACGTTAGCGCCGGAACGAATCTGGGACATCTGCTACTTGATCGCTACCACCGAAAACCGCGCCTACCGGAAAGGCAGGCATGAGATGGCAACGCTCTTCCTCGAAGGCCGACTAAAACGAAAGCGGCGTAATAACTGCTATCGGCTAGAGATCCTTCCCAAGGCACAACCGGCGAAAGAAGACGCTCTCTCTCTGGCGCAGTAAGAGAGAAGAAGCGGGCCTATGAAGTTGCAGAGGCAGGCCCATCGGTCCAGCCACACAGCAACAATCATCATCATCACGCATTTGGAGGCACTGTGCGAAATTTTGGCCGACTTAAACTCGGATTCTTTCCCTTGCCTCAGAGTGAGGCCGTAAAACTCAAAGCTCACCTTTCCTCTCCCAGTGAGCCATTTGCTGCCCTTGATCCCTGTGTCGGGGATGGCGCAGCATTTCACACACTCCTCGACCAAACTTCTGCTCTGCGATACGGCATTGAACTCGATGCCTACAGAACCATGCAGGCGCGCGGTCGTGGAATTGAGGTGGTGCACGGCAATGCATTGGAGACGCAGTGTCGGGTGGACGGTCTTTCCTATCTCTATTTGAACCCTCCCTATGATTTCGAAGTGGGGAAGACTGACAACCAGCGGATGGAGACAGTGTTCCTGCGGCATACCGGCAGGTGGCTCATGCCAGGTGGCGTCTTGTTCATGGTCATTCCACAACGGCAAATAACAGGATGTGCCAGGACGCTTGCAGAGCACTTTGAAAAGATTCAAGTGTACCGGCTAACAGCGCCAGAGTCCGTCAAATACAACCAGGTCGCGGTCCTGGCGGTGAGGCGAAGCCGTCATCGGCGGTTAACGGACGATGTGCTGGCCCTGCATGCCGAGCAGATCGAGCATCTGTCCGGAAAAGCAGATTTGCCGCCACTGCCCGATACAGCAGAAATTACGTATTGCATTCCGCCGTCACAACCAGCGACGTTCGTTTACCAAGGCCTGCCGTTCGATGAAATCGAAGACAAGCTCATCGAATCGTCCGCCTACAGACAGGTCAAACGCATACTTCTAAGGGAAAGAGGCATGGCCCGTGGACGTCCATTGACGCCGCTTCACGGTGGACACGTTGGACTGCTTTGCACAGCGGGAATGCTCAACGGCGTCTTCGGAGAAGGCAAGCTGAGACACGTCGCCAATTGGCAATCCAGGAAGTACACCAAAACCTGGCAGGAAGAGGACGACGGAAAAGATGTCCACCATGCCCGTGAATACTTCACGCATGAATGCACCCTGTTGTGGGCGGATGGAACTACCCAGATTCTCACACATGAGGCCGCTGACGAAGAAAGCACGGATGATCCGTCTGAAACGAATTCAGGGCCTGCACCATCCAGGGCTGATCTCCCACAAGTTGCGTCACCTGCTCAGAACGCCAAGGTGATTGTCATGCCCGCTCCCCGGAACTGAACTATGGGTATTTCACGGGACTTTAGGAACAATACGACATGAAAAATGCACATTTGAGATTTGGGAAAATGAGTTTCCATAAAACTGTAGGCAACGCGCTAAGCAGCTTCAGTCTGCGCATGGACAGATTCATAGGCGAGCGCGTGTCCGCCGACGTTGCGAAAGCCCACTTCCTGTCCGTCGTCGGAGGCGATGCCCAAGTAGCAGCGGCAAGCGCAATCGTTTCCGACCAGCAGACTTTTACGGTCGAGGGACCAGAGATTCCGGTGCTAAATGTCAATCTGGGTAGAGATGCGCAGTGCTACCGCGCTTCCATCCAATTGTCGAACAGTAAAAGACCGCTGCGGCACCTGATTGCCGTATCCCAGGAGTTCGGCGCCATTGCCAAATCAGAAGCCAACGGTCGTACCCTCCTGGCAGAATCCAGCGCAGACTTCATCTGGGCTTCGATGGCGCAAATCTTTGGCCTTCCCGCAGTGCCGGAGTGGGCTGACTGGTTTCACAACAAGCTCAACGGCAACCTGGCCATTACTCCGCTTCACGGGCTAGGCTTCCAGCCGGTGTTGATCACCGGAGCCAAATCAGAGTTCTTGAAGTGGCTGGGGGCAGGTATTCAGAAGAACGAAATCAAGATGCCTGAAGGAAACGGACAGGCCATCTGGACTACGTTTGGCCTTGAGCGCCTTTTATCGATTCCCGCCGACATTTCTTCTACAGAGAGTGACGCCGCGCAATAGTCATTCACCTATTCTCTGATTCTCTTCCCAAAAAAACCTCTCCACTACATTCCAGGCAGGAATGCCCGGCTGTCCAGCCAGAGTCTTCTGTGAAGTCATCCCCTCCCCTGGCCGAACCGTGAACGCCAGATCGCCACACCTACCCGAGCAGCACACGAGGCATTTTCATGAGCCGTGACCAGATCGTTGACATTTACTCGTATATGAAATCATTTTCCGGAGAGCTCGGCGACCGGATTCTCCAGGACTATCCGGCACTCCAGCGATTCGAAGACCCGATCTCCCCGCGAATCAAGCAGCTGTTACGGCGGCCCTTTCCCGCGCAGGCGATCGGGATCATGGGCGTTGCCAAACGTTGGCGTGAGCGTCATTCGGCGGCAATCGTGGCAGAGTGCGGGACAGGAAAGACGCTTATGTCGTTAGGCGCGGTCCATGTGCACGCTGACGGCCGTCCATACGCGGCGATTGCAATGGTTCCTCCACACCTGGTTGAGAAGTGGGCCAGAGAAGCCATCCGAACGGTCCCTGGTATTCGCGTCTTCATGGTGGATGACCTGCGCAATGCGGGCGACCCGAAGTTGCCGCACGGCGTAAATGAAGTACGTTTGCAAGGAAAACGCATCGTCAGGAAGGGATTGCACACTACGCTGCCGGACCTTCGGCTGTCGAAGTCGCATGCTAGCGCTCGCAAGCGGTGGGCTGCAGTTTGCCCGCAACCGTCGTTGTTTGTCGTGGGTCGTGAACGCGCCAAACTTGGTTATTTTTGGAGGCATGCATTTCAGATCCCGACTTCCGGAGAGTATAGAGGTTGTGCCGTCAATCCTGACTCTGGACTCCCTGTCCTGATCAATCAGGAAAGGCTGCTGGCGTCCGATTTCAAAGACTTTAGGTTCTCCGAGCTGATCGAAGAACGCTCCAGTCATCCTTGCCGGACGCAGTTCACGCCGCTTTGGCAAGCCGACAACAACAAAATACAGAGAGAAGCGCCGATCGACTTCATTGGCCGATACCTGCATGGGTTCTTTGATTACGCAATTTGCGATGAAATGCATCAGCTCGCTGGCGATACCGCCCAGGGCAACGCTCTCGGCACGTTGAATTCGTGCGCCAATCGTCTGGTAGGACTCACCGGAACGCTGATGGGCGGGTACGCCAAGGACCTCTACAACTTATTGTGGCGCTTCGAGTCCGCGAAGATGAAGCAAAAAGGCTATGTCTGGGGGACTACTGGTTGCGCTTCCTTCGTGCAGGAATACGGGGTTCTCGAAACCATAGAAACCGTGGAACCAGCGGAGAATGACTGCTCCGACGCCAAGGTGACAACGGTCGTAAAGCAGAAGCCGGGAGCTTCGCCGCTGCTGTTCGGCGAATTTCTCATGAGCGCCTGCGCTTTCGTGTTTCTCGAAGATATCGCCGATAAGCTGCCGCATTATGAGGAAACACTGGTCAGCGTTCTCATGGATAAAGAGATGGGAGAGACCTATGGAAAGCTCGAAGCGGACATTAAAGCCTGCCTGAAAGAGAACAGAAAGAACCGTTCGGTCATCAGTAAGATGCTAAACAGCTTGCTTCTCTATCCGGACCATCCATTCGGACTCGGGACCATTTGGGGAAAGAGGCGCAACAAACAAGGCCGGCATTGGGAAAAATTTGTCATTGCCACCCCAGAGGACCTCCCGCAAGACCGGTTGTACTCAAAAGAGAGAAAGCTGATCGAAAGAGTCAAAGCGGAACTGGCGGAAGGTCGGCTCTGTCAGGTCTTTGCCGTTTATACGAAGAAGCACGACGTGACCGCGAGAATCAGCGAAGTTCTGACCCGCGCCGGCATACGCACCGCGGTCCTGAAATCCTCCGTACCTACGACGCAAAGGGAAGCTTGGTATGCCAGGAAGGTCGCGGAAGGGGTACAGGTTGTGATCTGCCACCCCAAGTTAGTGGAGACCGGATTGGACTTACTGGACTTTCCGACGCTCATTTTCTATGAGACCGGCTATTCATTGCATACCCTGCGGCAAGCCAGCCGGCGTTCGTGGCGCATCGGCCAGGACCGGCCAGTACGCGTTTTCTTTTTCTGCCAGGAAGGTACGATGCAGACAAAATGCTTGCGCCTCATGGGCAAGAAGCTGTTGGTAGCCCTCACGCTCGAGGGTAAGTTTGCGGCAGAAGGTTTGCATGACATCGAAGATGACGACGATATGTTATCGGCGATGGCGCGCGAGCTTGTCGAAAAGAATGGAATCGGAGAGACCGCTGACGCAATCTGGATTCAACTCCGGGATGTCTACGACAAGCTGCCCATTGCCGCTCATACGTCCGTGATCGAGGAGGACGCTCCGCCTTTTGAAGATCGAGACGCGCTGGCTACAATTCCTGAATTGCCACCTGATGAGTCACACATTCAAGGCGCATTGCTTGTGGCCGCCGAGGCTGCAATGCCAGCTCTCTTTGGTCAGCCGTATTCTTCGAACAAGAGTCGAGGGAAGCGCCAGGCCCAGCAAGGGGGGCCTCAACAGGGACTCTTGTTTAGCTGGAACTGACAGTTTCCTCAAAGGCTTAGGGCGGGCGATCGTGCGCGTGCCACCACCATCTGCTCGCTTCTAGTCGAGAAACACTACATTTGCGAGCTACAGCTGAGAAGCTTGTCGGAAGAGACTCTCCGAATCCAGTGGAACACAAAAAGCAAGATCCACTGAAAATCAGAGACCACGGATAGCAACTGGTCCTATCTAGTGTCGAAGGTCTTTGCCAAAGTAGAGGATCAGGAGTGCCGACACTGCACTGATCCAAATCTTCGCTGATATGTCCTGCGCGTATTTGAAAGAATCGAAGTCAGGTCTAGGTGCCGAGTCTCTTGGGGGTTTATAAATGAAGAAATACTCAAACCAAAACCATATCGGAGGCACTAGTGTCCAGCAGACTAGGATTATTGCTTCCACAATCTTAATTTGCGGCCAAGGCCCAGCTTGGGGAATTACACAACGCCATCCCTCCTGGGCGATCCACAAAGAATAGCCGAGCCCCACCGTAGCCACGATACCGGCGATTTTATGAGAGGTCATTTCAAAGGATGATACCAATACCGCTTTCCTTCCTCAATCACAAAAACGGAGAATACATGATTTTCCCTGCACAGAGGTCGAATGCGCGAGGCTGCTCATTCTCGTGAAACAGTCCAGCCATTCCGCTGAAGAGGGGGCACTGCCCGCTCTCTTTGGTCAGAGCAAGCGGCGCGGGAGGAGCCAAGCGTAGCAAAGCGGGCCTCAACAGGGATTCCTATTTAGCTGGAACTAACAGTCTTCTCAAACGCTCACAGCGGGCGAGTGAGCCTGCCACCACCGGGCGCCCTCTTCTCGTGAGAAAACACTCGATACCTTCCGATGATTCGACACGAACTCACCGGCTATCTCCATCGAATCGACCGAAGGATTTCACCCCATGACAACCGTAGCTGTTTCCCATAGTGAGCCTTGTCCCAATTGCAAACGGCCCATGCCAATCACCGTCCCTGGTGCGCCAAGTACCAGACCATCGCTGCCCCTCCCCAAGCTGGGGAGATAGTCGATGACCCAGTCTTGGGGCCAACGTGTTTGATCTCTGCCTACTCCCGGCAGCAGGCCATCGACGACGGAACCCTGGTTGATTGCACTCTAGACGCATTTGACGAACTCAATCGGCAGGCTGGGTCACATTTGATGTGGCGATGACCAGGGCAGCCTTCGACCGTTACGTCGAGGTTCCGCCGCAGTTCAATGGCGCGCAGGACATCAAAGGCCGGTATTGGGACATCGTTTTCATGTTTCGGCGAGCCACCCGCCAACAGCAGGACTGCGACGAGCTGAAATTTGAGTTCATCTGCATTCCGAACGGAAGCGGCTGCTGGCCCAACGAGAGGCCGATGCGAGGCTCCCACCACCATTCAGTTCAACTCAAGGTGACGAGTCACCCAGGGGATCGCCTGGAGCCCTGCCTCACTTTCATGCTTCCCGAGGAAGACTGATCAATCTGCAAATTCCTCGGTAAGCAACCCTAACAAACTCACAATCGCAGAATGACCTCGGCGTAGGTCGGTGTTGTTCCTGGAGGAAATGTCCATGCAAGAGAATTACACAATCCGGGCCAGAATTGGCGATGGCGTCTTAGCCAAAGCCGACAGGCTCTTCCGTAACGATGACGAGGGTCTTTTCATCGAAGTCCTGCAGAACAGCAGGCGTGCTGGCGCCACCTTGGTTGATGTGACCATTGAAGATATCGCAGAGTCAGCGAGCGAGTGTCATGTGGCCGTGCATGACAATGGGAAAGGTATTGAGGATTTTGCCAAGCTGCTGGTTCTGGGAGAATCCGGATGGGAGGAAACCACCCAGGTCAGGGAGGATCCCGCGGGTATGGGGTTTTATGCTCTCTGTCTCTCCGGCGTACAAGTCGCCAGCGGATACCAATACAGCAATATCCTGCCGGCGGCCTTTCTTGGCGAGGTTGATCCCTTGGTGGAGAGCCGCGAGGAATATGTGGCCGGTACGCGGCTCCGTTTTCGCCGCGCTTCATCCAAGCCGGCGCTTGTCGCTGCCCTGGCAGCGGCCACTCAGTTCTATCCAGTGGAAGTGAGATTGAACGGCGAGTCGATTCCCCGGCATGACTTCCTTGAGGGAGCTCTGCATCGCGAAGTGATTGATGGCATTGAAATCGGGTTCGCCACACAGTTTGCTCACGATTGGAGACCCTATTACAGCGACAAAAACTGGAACTTTTACGGCGCCCGCATTCACGATCATTTCCCCAACATTAACGGCATACTTCCAGCCGGCGCCAACCAGTCCGAGCCATCTTACCTGTACGCAAGGTTCAACGTGGTTGAAACTGGACGCATCAAGCTCCAGCTTCCCGACCGCCGAAATGTCATCCAAAACGAATTTCTCACAGAATTCAAAAAGAAAGCGCGAGCGGCGGCCTATCGATGCTTTCAGAAACAGTCACGTCACGTTCTTTCGTTCGAAGACTGGAAGGAGGCGCAGAAACTCGGGATTCAACTGCCGGAGGCCGTGCCTTTGCTCACGACCTGGTCGGGGCTGGCCGCTGACGGCGCCGGAGAGCAATTCTTCGACGAAGACATGACTGTGGTGGTCCCAGAACTAAGCCGAGTCATGTTGGTAGGCGGCGCCGTTGTTGATGTGCACACGTTACAAGGCGCTTTGCACTCCGGCGCAAGTCTCGACTGCGTCCTCTATCGCGAGCGGCCGGGATTTCGCGGATACCATTGGTACGATGCCCTGCCGCGCTTAAGCGATATGGAGGTGATCATAGACGGCATGCTTGGGGCAGAGTATTTATCGAGCCGGGACGAACGGCCGAGCAGAATTGACTTGAGCGCCATCATTGAGCAAGAGGGACGGGAGGACCGCGTGCTCGTCCTTCCCGCTCAAATCCATGTCGATTCCGAGCAATACAATTCGCTCAACTTCGTGGCGGTCAAAAACAGTCCCTGGGACAATGACGAACTTGAAGGCCCCTTCCCGGTGGGAGACTTCCTGATTTATTCCACCTTTTCCCCATCGGATGAGGGAGATCTGTGGGAAACGCAGATGGACGCTTATTTCGACGAAGTAGAGCAGATTACCAATGAATACTTCCGCGGGCCCCGCGCCAGTTTGATGGCCCTTCTCCGCCGGGAATTCGGCCGGGACGCCAGCCATCTTGCCGCTCGCCTCAATGTCTCGCAGATCACCTTCACTCGCGACCCCGAAAAGCAACACAAGTGGAACGTAGAGCTGATCGGCGCCGATGCCCAGCGGATCTAACTCTCTTCCATTTCGCTGTACAGTTTCGGCCACACGCTGATCTCTCACAATTTTATGCACCCTTCCCAGACAGGAGACCTATGTTCATAGAACTCATGCCGTTGATCCAAAGCCGACCATTAACCATCACAGTAGCTGCCGTGGATGACAAACACATTACGGTCAATGTCGTTCCAAAATCGGCCGACAAAGATAAAGCAGCGAATAAAGAAATCGGGCACACTCACAGCAAAGAGGTAGCTACGATTCCCGACACGGCCATCCAAGCGTTGACCACGCCTTTAAGCGTTACAGGAACACCCGAGGAGATCGATGCGCAATTCGCCGAAACCCTGACCAACTTTACGTCTTCGCATGTTGAGCTACAAAACAGCGTGGCCGTTGCTACTCTTGCCATCAAAGACGCAGTTAAGGCAATTGACGAACGCGAAAAGCTCAAGAAAGAAAAAGATAAGGCAGCAAACAAGAAGTCAACCACCGCCAAAGATGAGGGAAAGAAGAAGACGGAGGAGATGGAATTGCCATCGCTCTTCACTGCGCAAAACGCTTCGCCGATCGCAGTGAGCGTGAGCGATGCATCTTCGACTAATATGCATGTCGAGTGAACTCGTTCGCCCGGCAAGAGTACGCTGACTCCCGCGTACACACGACGTGGCAGACGAACAGGTCCAAGGGTTACGGTAAAAGACTCCGGCAAGAGCGAAATGAAGACGAGAAGGAAAATGTTACGGGCACAACGATTGGCATGAGGATCTGAGGATCGATGGGTCCAAATGAGAAACCAGTGGCGGTGACGCAGTGACTTTTTATTGAGGCTCCCCACGCATCTGCTTCAAAAGCGTCTCCTGGTCAAAATATGCGCGTTCCGCCAGCAGTCGGCGATTCCCTGTATCGAACTCGAAGAACACCGCCATTCGAACTCTAATCCTATGGCCTAGCGGCCTCACCCCGAAGTACTCACCGCGGTGCGTACCGCTTATTACTGCCTCCCGGATTGAGCAACCGGGAACGTCGTATTCTGCCAACACGGCAACATTCAGATCAGGGATCGCCGCAAGCACAGACTTGTAAAATTCTTCAATGCCGCCGATTCCCTTAAAAATGACCTCTGTCGGCATGAAATCCCAATGGGAGTTAGCCGACTGCACGAATGTCGCACATACGGCACTTAGATCTCCGGCTAGTTCAGCACGAAGATGCTCCTCTACGACAGCTCGTTGAACCTAAATTTGCCCATCCATGAATTCCGCTCCCCTTCGATCTCCGCTGGTAACATTGAGGCTTCAGCCGTTCTTCAGAAATAAAGCGGCCGCCGCTGTGCGAGTCTCTACTCCCATCTTGTTGTAGATGTGTTGTAACTGTTTCTTGACCGTAGCTGGACTCTTCTGAAGAATACTTCCGATATCTGGATTCGTCTTGCCCGCCGCCACCCAGCCAAGTACTTCCTCTTCACTTGGAGTGAGACCAAAGGGCCTGACGCTGCCTGAAACAGCCTCTAGGATGAGCATTCGGTACCGCAGGGAAGCCACTAGGCGGCAGCGTAGCCGAAACTGACTCACTTGCGTCGTCCAGGACGTCTCTGCAGTCCCAATAAAAGTCGACTGAGGTACGCTCTGATGCCGGACCCATTCCAAAATGCAAGTTGGCAGGCCGTCGCGAGCGTCAGACTCTCCGAAACAAGCCCTCATGTATTCACGCGCCCGAGTATTCACAAATAGCGGCTGCCCTGTCGGAGTCAGGATGACGATACCCGATGAACTGTTCATGCAGCCTTCGCTGCAGAGCGTTATTTGTTGGTGAACCGCATCAAGATTTCGGGCATTGCTCCATGCTCGGGCAAGTTGAGGCTGCAGTGAGCGTGCCAGCAGACGCATCCTCTCCGGGAAGCCCCATCGATTCCTATGTATCGCGATTCCAACTACCACGGACGAAATTGATGGTAGAGCAAAACACAATCCATCAGCAATACCAATATAGCGATAAAACTCGTTGAACAGAGAACATCTGCGGAATTGTCGCTGGCTGCGGAAGTCGGAGATTCTCCATGCACGAGTATCGCCGGTGTTCATATTGTGTAGCAAAACTGGATGTTCGTGCATGTGACGATCAAATCTCTGGCAGATCTCCGGAGTTGAAAGTTCTGGCGGATTCGTTCGATCTCGCGAAACGGAGTTTTCAGGATCCATTTCGCTATACGAAACAAGGTCTCCAGGGATCAGCCGGGAAAGTTCTCTGAGCACATGACTAACGAAATCCTCGAGGCTTGTGGCCTCGTAGCATTCACCGACAAATGCCAATAGGGACTGTAGCTCTAATTCTTTCAATCGTTCCATGCTCTCACTTGCGGTTTACTGAGGATGCCCTGCATACGCCAAAAGGAGTATGGTGGTAATGCGGGATCAGATTATATGCTTCGCTGATCCGATTGGGAAGATGATCTGAGCTCACGTGTTCCGTCTGGCCTGATTAGCAGTCCAGTTGCTTGGGTTACGAGTTGCAGCAATAAGTTAGAAATATTGAAAATCCCGGTGAGAACACGAATTAAGACGAGATCAGCTTGTTTTGGGCAAGCGCGACTCGATGGGAGTCACAAATGGCTAGGTCTGTTCTGTTAATGCAATTAGCGAAGGGGCGGTTGGCCAGGGTGTTGCCTCTAATTCTCGCCTCAGTGCACATCTCGGTTGTGTCTGCGCAGACGGTAACTGTCACGGTGCAGAGCGACTCATCAGCGCAGGCCGCTCCCATTCCTGTGAATGATCCTCGTTTGTTTAGTGGAAATACGCAGGGCCTGAGTTTTCAGGCAGTTGACGTGGGCGCGTTTGGCACGTTCACTCCGGTTCCCCCTGGTGCCCCTGCAAATGCCGTCGTTGTAAACATTCCTCCCGATGACGGCGAGAGCGGTTTCTTCAAGACAATTTTTACCCTTCCCTCGGCATTTACTGGAATTCAGCTTAGTGGAAGCGCCAATGTCGACGATGACGGGTTTGCCTTCCTGAATGGAAATCTCATTTCGTCACAACTGACAGAGTTCGGCAACGTTGCGTTTTCCACCACAAATCCACAATTCTTTAAACCGGGGCTGAATGAGTTGGTCATTTCTGACAATAACAATGGATTCGGTCCAAGCGGAGCCGCTTTCTTCGCCTCTATTAGTTACACGCCAACTAACACAGGTTTGATCATGCACGCTGGGTTCGGCGGGGGACCTACTGCCCCGGGGACAGAGACGAAATCCGTAGACCAGGCGGCGGTTTCCGCAAGCATTCCGCTCGGAAGCCAGTTTTTCATTCAATTAGCCAAAGCTGGTTCCACAGGCAGCGCGGTCCCAGTTCCTGCTGATTTTGTACTGGGGACGGCTTCGATCTCACCAGCTATAACCGGCGCCACGCTATTTCCTAACAGTGTTGTCTTGGAATTTGATGCCAATTCGGCAAATGACACTAAAGACTTTAGAGCCGTTCACTTGGGTGCAGTGACTCTTACTATCACACCAAGCGATCCGTCGTTGAACCCTGTCACTGTCAATATCACGGTAATACAACCTGCCAGTCTGGGGAGCACGCACAACGATATTGATGCCGCGTTGTTCGACTTCGGAAATCGTCGCGGCATTCCGCCTCACTTTCTTAAAGGTCAGATCCAGCGCGAATCAGATTTTGATCCACAGTCATACCGTTATGAGCCACTATCAGTGGACATGCGGTCGATTTCTGCGGGAGCAAATCTGAGGACACAGTCGCCCTACTCGCTCTATCGGATGGCCACTAGCGACGGTCTAGCTCAGGGAGCCAACATACTGCCTGACGACATTTCACCTCGCTCCATCTATGACATCGCTCGCGGTGGGGTTACGCGTACGATTGTTGACACAGACCAGTTCGTCTCCGCAGCAGACGTATATAACGAGAACGATGGCACTCAGAATTGGAGCTCCAATAGCCCTGCGAGAGCGCGCAGGGTTGCAGCTAACCCCACGCTGCTCGACTTTACGGCCCAAACACCGATAGCGGCAAGCTATGGGTTTCTCCAAATCTTGTATACGACAGCGATTGCGCCGATGCGTTGGAGAGGCATCAATGGATCCCGCAATCCAAGTTTTCTCTTCGACACTGACGCGCACCTCTCAGCAGGTGGGGGCAGCCTCGATGCCGGCTCAGGATACCTCAGGCGCATTTTTGGCAGGGCCAATCCGACGATTAACCTGCCAAGTCCTGCTTTCACTGCGCCCACGGACTTCACCGCCGCCTTCAGGAGGGCTTTTAACATGTATAACCACAAGTCCACGACCGGTGGATATGGCGCTGCCGTGATTGGCAATGCGGCGTCCTTCTCACCGGTGCCCGCCACATCAATCTTCTGAAGATCTATTGGAGTGTGATTATGAACCGTCAAGACACTACTGGATGGACTTTGACGATCCGAGCCATCTTCGCGGCCATTGTCCTTATGCTTCCTTTCGTTGACGTACCGGCGATTGCTGGCCAGCAGGTCGGAGATGCTGCGCTCGTGCAGCAGTTCTTTCCCCAGGACTTAATAGACGAAGCAGACGCCGACTTCGGAATCGGTGGACCCGCTCCCTTCCAGGCCACTGACTTTGTTGCAGCTGATCTCAATGGAACTGGAAGCGCGGACTTTCTGATTGCTGCCTATACTAATGGCTTTTCGGCGGTGGTCCGCGTCCTGCGAAGGCAGGGTACGTCAGCTATGGTCGTAGCCGAACCAAAGTTGCCCTTGATTGCTGGGATCTACCCCTCCATCTCGCTCATTGATGTGGATGAGGACGGTCGGCCGGAAGTAGTTGTCGGCCTGAGTTCGGCGAGAGGTGCAGTGGCAGATTGGATATTCAAATGGGACGGCGCGAGTCTAGTTTCAATCGGCCCAATGCAAGCCGAGCTGGACGGTAACGGAACGACTGTGCTCGGGGATGCGGACTTCGTCGACCTCACCGGTAGTGGTACTTTGCAAATTGTGAATCCCCCGGAGTTCAATTCAGTGCCGCGGGGATCTACTACGCCGGCAACGTTCACTGTATTCGCGCTGAACAACGGGGTTTCGTGCCCTCAAATATGATATTTAACTTTTATAAGACCTTTGTGCGGGCTACTGGAAAACCGTTTGCGGTTGCGCAAACATTTTTTGCCCAGCCTGGTACCCAATACGTCATGACTATTGTGAATGGCGGCTCAGGTAGCAAACATGTTAGCAGCGCTACGATCACTCTCAATGGCATTGATATCGTCGGACCAAGCGATTTCAACCAAAATACTTCGGCATTCAAAATCCCCGTAACAGTACTGAAATCAAATACCCTTAGCGTGCGCCTTGCCAGTGCCCCTGGCGCGCAAATCACTATCGGAATCGGCCCGCAGTAAGAAAGCGCGCCCTTTCGCGCACACGAGTCTGAGTTGGCACCAGGCCGATTAGTTCGATACGCATTCGCGCAAGCCTGCTACGAATCACGCCTTGGCCTGCTGTCCCTCATGGAATATTCGTGTCATCGCGAACATCAAGAGAGAGTACTTTCAACCACTCGCGTCTTCGTTGCTCGTTTTGACCGCCGATACCTCGCTCCTGACCCACGGATCTGAGCATCAGCCCTGGATGCAATGATGCAATCAACCTGGCGATAATAAGAACTCTCAGAAGAGAGACTCAACACGAATGTCACCAATCTTGAAATTCTAGAAATTCGGAGGAGGAAGCTAATCCATGAAAGTCACAGCCTTGCCACGTGTATTCATTTTTAACGGCGTGAAATTGCCATGTCCAGGGGCCAATCTCAGCGTAGAAGAAGTTCGGGACATGTACACAGCCGCGTACCCGGACCTTGCCACGGCGGCGGTAAAAGGGCCAAGTCCTGTCGATGGCGCGATGCAGTACACCTTCATCCGCGAAGTAGGGACCAAAGGATGAAGCGGGGCAGTTCGAACTTGAAGAAGAAGTGCCGGAAGTGCAGCGTCGCCGAGATAGTCGGTGGCTGCCTGTTCGGCTGCAACAAGAAAGAGAGACTGAGCCGGGAATTGGAACTGCTCATTCGCGGGGCTGACTCTCACAACGATCCTTTGGTGGAGCTACTAAGACAATGTCCAGAAGCATTCACAGCCGGCAAAGCGCTGGAGCGGATCTTCCAGCAATTACGCGCCAGGTCGCCCGAAACCAACGGTCGGGTCCTTCCTCCACACGGAACCGTCATCAGTCCATTCGTGTAATTGGAAGACCCATTGGGGTAACGCTTCCCCGGCTTTGCGGCTTGCGCCCTCGCTATTGTTCGAGGAGCGACGAACAGCCAGCCGCACAATTAGCCAAGAGCATGTTGAGGCTCGGAATCAGCAAGGTGAAAGACTGGAGCGGGAGTCCCGTGGATTTTGTTGCCAAGGGGCTGGCGCGTCATTGCCAGGAAAATGGGCTGGCCGTTGTTTCGCGGATCTTTGAGGATTCATGCATTCGACTGCTGGACGAATTCATTGAACAAACCGAGTACGAAAGAAGCCAATCAGGGAACGTGGCCCCGAGTTCGAGAATGTTTTTGATGGTGGACTACGGACAATCCGCGATGGTCCAGATCGGCCCCACGCTCAATTATCTCCGTTCTCTTCATAAAGGCTTGCCGGCCGCGTTTTACGAGGTATTCACCCACAATCTTTGGCTCTGGATGCGCGTCTATGATTACCGGGACGCAGAATACTATGCCCAGGACCAAATCAACATGCTTGAAGAGGAGGACCTGAAGGAATCGTTTTATCCGCAGGTCAAAGGAGCGAGGCCCAAGTGCCTGAAGAAGCTGCCGTCCTATGCAGGCGCTGTCAGGCTGGTGAAGCAACTGTTGCCCCAATTCAGGAACTCGCGGGCTGCTAAATTACTGCGTTTGTGCCTCGCGATGCATGACTCGGGAAACGACTACAAGGCGGCATGGCCCTCCCGGCTTGAAAAGGAGATTCCGGAAATTGAGCATTACTTGGAGAACACCGATTATCCGGGGCCTGGCGCCCTGATCGTCGTCAACGAAGACGATCTCATTGAGGCGTGCTTTTCCGAGGAGATGGAATGTCTGGGGCAAAACTATTCGATCGGTTCGACACTCATGCTGGCCATCAACCTGGACCAGGGCGCCGCATCACTCGACATGAAAGTGAAGGCAACATTTGAACATCTAGGCGCGATGCTGCGCTCCCTGGCGGCCGCGGCCGAACTCATCGAGTTGATCAGAGGTATGTACGATGAAGACTTACGCCAACGTAGGGTGGAGTCAAGAGTTCAAACTTAACCGCGCACTCCTCGTGTACGGGGAGACCAACTACAACAGCTACCCATATCGTCATCCCTTCGTCACCGTCCATGACGTGGTTCATGAGGAAGGCGAAGTCAGGCTCGCAGCCGCTCAGCTCGTGACTCCCGACATGCTGCGTGGCCTGCTTGCGGATTTAGGACAGTCGCAGCGCATCGAAGTCCTTCCGGAATGGGTCCTCGCCCGCACGGTTGATACAGTGGTTTGGTGGAGTCCCGCGAAAACACGTCCCATGTTCTTCAGCGCTCGCGGCGGCGATAAGGCCCTTGGACAGTTGAATGGCAAGGAGTATCCCCATCCACCGTTGCTGTTTAAGGTGTCCGGAAACAGCCTGTGGATTCGGGCGTTGTCCCGCAATGAGCGCCCGGTCGCGGATACCAAGGTATGTATGGCGCCCTACTGGAATTGCTACGACAACGCTGTCGTATGCACGGGAACCATGAGAATTCCCCAACAGAAATCTCTCGCGGCGATTCATGAATGGGAAGAATCATTCTTCCAAAGCGCCTTTTCCCACGCTGCGGGAGTCACCAAGCATACCCGATATCCCGGTGGCGTCTTGGCAATGTGGCGGTCTCTTCAAGGCAAGAAGAATTTTTCAGCAAAATTTCTGAACCCGCTGAAAGAGACACTCGAACAATTTGTGACCTCGAATGACACAACCTATGGAAACCGCCGCAACGGCGAATGAGCATATTCTCTCCTCGGATCTTCTATCCAAACAGATTCAGGTCCTGCTGGTCGGGTGTGGCGGAACCGGCAGCGCAATGGCGGTTGGCCTGGTCTATCTGCATCAGGCTTTGCTGGCCTACGGTCATCCGAAAGGGCTGCACGTCACGATCGTCGATGGTGATCGCATCAGCCGCTCGAATTGTGTTCGGCAGCCCTTTAGCGAAAGTGAAATCGGCCTCTATAAGGCGGACGTGCTCGCTACTCGCATCAACCTATTTTGGGGACTTGCCTGGAAGTCGGATGTCCGGTTTGTGGATGAGGAATGGAACTCTCCGGGGAACGCTGATATCGTCATCAGCTGTGTGGATACGCGCAAGGCGCGGAAGTTGATTACGACCAGTTATTCATACAGGAAGGCATCGTACTGGCTCGACTTGGGTAACAATGCACACTCAGGACAGTTTGTGTTGGGCCAGCCGGACACCGTCCCTTTGCAGAAGGGCACAACCCGGCTTCCGAATGTTGCAGACTTGTTCCCTGAGATCATCGATGCAAGTCTGGACGCGAAGGACAAGCTTCCGTCCTGCAGCGCACTGGAGGCCCTGGAAAGCCAATCGCCGTTTGTCAATCAAGCTCTGGCTTATCAGGCGCTGGCGATGCTGGCGCAGTTCTTTCGTCGAGGGAAATTGAGCTATCATGGTGGATTCCTGAATTTATTGTCCGGTCGAATGTCTCCACTATCGGTTGCGCCCGCTGTGTGGCACAAGATGATGATGAAGTTACAGCCATAACTTTGGCAACAACGTTCTGTGGTTTGCGAGATCGGCACAGATTGGTTCGATCAGGCTACTGCAATTAGGCCTGCGCATTGGGTTAATTCCGCAATGCCGACAACCGGGAACTGGCTCGTTTTACTGCTCACAAGCGCGTTTTATGAGTATCTATATTCTTCATCAGATGTATTCTGGAAAACACAACAAAAGCGACTCAGAGAGTCAGCAAAACCATGGCAACTACGACGATTGAAGCACGTTGCAATGCGCGTACGACGCGCCTAGCTTTTATCCTGCCCAATCCCGACATGCTCCTCAGCGTCATCGCGCGCGCCACGAGCTTATGGGGCGGCATTTTCAACCCAATCGTCATCTTGGATGATTCAAAGCGGAAGACCAGCGGCGTTCACTACACAATGTTGCCGCCCGACCCCTATCTGCAAATTCAGGCCGATATGCTCAGCGCATTCGATCCTGACCTCCTCATCAGCTATTCGAATGACCCGCTGCCGCCTGAGCTCAAGCCGTGGCAACATCGAACATTTCCCGTTGACCGCCTCGACCAGAAGCTGTTCAATAGCGCCGCCTCCTCGTATTTCGTCGATGTTTTTCCCATCCTCGATGAGCTATGGAACAAGGAGTTTAAGGGGATCGCGAATCCCCGGTTCAAGATCAAATTCGTTGATAAGGCAGAATCGGAGAAGTCGCTGTTCCTCGCGGCTCGGTTCGGACTTTACTCCAGCGACAATTACTACGAATTTTTGCGCAAGAACTTCAACGCGGAAATGTTCGTCTACGACGCCGTGTTCAGATCATCGCCATGGCCAGCTGATTTTCAGGCCTTATTGAGTTTTACCGCGTCGTATTGCCGCCCAAAACGCCAGCGCGTTCACTCGCACGCCTATTTCCTCCTTAATCCCGCAGATGCTTTTGACGTGGTTGATTATTGGAATCTGCGCGCCTCGGGTACTTACTTGTTTCCCCTAACGCTACAGGACTATGAGGAATGCGAGAATCCCATCCGTGACTTCGGTGCGGCCGCGGCTTATCCCATCAATGAGTCGATCACAAACCATGTCGTCATAATCAAAGCGCCGAGTATTACAGATGAAGAGCAGAAAGCCGTGACGACTTGGATTGGATCGAAGAGCCTGGCCACAAATCTGTCAATGATGGGTTGGGTACCGCACTACAACAGGAATCATTATGGCGTGGTACCCCAACTTGATATTGGCCATATACGCGGCTTTGAATCGAATGCCATAGGCGTGCTGGTCGAGGGCCATGGGAAAATCGAAGGCGCGAAACCAGCTTTCCTGGCACGGGATAACCTTTATGGCCACTGGTCGATGGATATATCATTTTCCACGTTCCTCAATCCCAATACTTGCTATAAGCTGCCTTGGCTCAACTCAGGTTGCGATGCGCTGGTGAGGAGGAATATCGGCTCGTCCATGGACATGGATGCAAGCCGCGTTTCGCAGGAAGGGATCGTCACGCGACATGATGGAGGCTCTGGCGCTGTGCGTATCGCACCCATCACAGCCATCGATGCTGTACGCGCCTTTCTGGAAGGAAAAGGGATTGAGTACATGCGCACAAGCTCACCCGGCCTTGCCCTCACGCGGATCATCGAAATGCTGGACGGGTTCTATAAATGTGATGTGTTCCAAAATCCTGCTATTCGCGAGCTACTGGAGGAGCTGGCGACTGGAAAGCATCGGTTGGGAAAAGAGGTACGGGGGGCAGTCAAGAAGTCGTTGACTATAAGATTTATGGTCAGCCGGCTAGTCCCAACCAAATTTCAGAACGGGCCGAGAACCTGATTAGCCGCGCGATTGAGGCCACCGTACTCCGAGTGGGCTTGGAGTTCCAATGCTCACGTTGCAAGCGATACCACTGGTATGCGGTGACCGAGTTTAATGACGGATATAACTGCAAATCCTGTTTCTCGCGCGAGTGGCGCCCCGTTTAGACACGACCGAATGGTATTACGCATCCGACGGCCTCTTCCGCACCTCCAACAAGCTTGATGGAAACATGACGACCCTGCTGGCCTTGGCGCTTTTCAATGACCTTCTCGACCATGATCTAAAATACGCGCCCTCCTTCGATTACAAAGTCAACGGTGAGCAGCATGAGATGGATTTCGGAATTATCAGCAGCAAAATGCTGAGGCCGAACGTTGAGATGATATTCGGCGAGTCGAAGTCGGGAACAGCACTCAAAGATAACGAACGCAAGAAACTGAAGACATTTGGAGAGAAGACAGGATCATACCTTTGCTTCTGCACGCTTGCCGATGAATTCAGCGATACGGATAAGGATTTTTTCCGGGAGCTTTACGATGCCGGTATCAAAGTCATCATGCTCACACGGTTTTTTCTGGAAATGGAGCCGTTCCAGCTTTTAGAATTCCAATCAAACAACAATCCGGGCCGCAGCGATACCGTGCCTGATTGGCTCATGCGACTGACGATCATCAGAACGCTCGGCGATGAGTTCGCCAAGAAACATTACATTTGGCTCTGAGTTTCTCAGCAGGCAAAACACCGAGACGAACTTGGATTTGTCCTCAAAGGTCGGCAAGGCACACCGAACCGCGCAAGCGATTTGCTCGAGAATGACCGTCGTGAAGGGCGTTTACCGAGACTGAATCGGGCCGCGCAACGTGCTCTATACTGATGCGTGATAAAGGACGTTATCAAATGCCATGGCATACCGACCTTTAAAATCATTTTTCCCGACTGCGGACGATCTACTGCAACAGGATTTGCCCACGCTTGGTAAAGTTCTACTCACGCACCTGAACAGCTATAGAGGCCAGAACACGGTCTACCAACATGCCGGACTGAATCGTGGGTATTTTCGCGCCATGCTTGAAAATCGGAGTATCGGTCTTGGGCCCATGCCCAAAGAACCTGAATATCAAGCTCGTCAGCCTGAGGTGACGAAGCGGATGATGGAGGCGTGGAACTGGCTGGAAAGGCAGGGTCTATTGATTCACAACGACGAGCAAGTCGCTGACTGGTTCACTATTTCCAGTGACGGAGAGAAATACCTTGATCAAGACAAAGCGCCGAATCCGCTTCTCCACCCATCTTCTGCCTTGTTAGCCCACGATGAGAATGGGAGAGAGTTTGATGTATTTATTTCGCACTCCAGCGTGGACAAGCCCTATGTCGCCCCGTTGGTGGGCGCATTAGAGGCTGCGGGGATCTCGGTTTGGTTCGACAAAATCACAATGGAGTGGGGAGACAGCCTCCGCAGTGAAATCGACCGCGGCCTCGCCGCCTGCCGGTACGGCATCGTGGTGTTCTCAAAGGCCTTCCTCAAAAAGAAGAAATGGACTGAGCACGAGCTCAATGCCCTTTTTGCTAGAGAGGAGCCGGGGAAGAAGGTGATCCTTCCTATTTGGCACGGAATCAACCGCGACGACCTGATAGAGTACAGCCCAGCCTTTGCGGATCGACTCGCCAAAAACTCCATCACCGACAGCTATGCGGATATCGTAGAGAGCTTGCTTTCAATGCTGGGGCGTCCACATCTAGTGTCGTCGCGTGCATCCGCCGAACCAGTGAAGTCGCCGCACCTTGCTGCCCCAGTTGCGAACGCGATAGTAGGTGCGCGTTACGACGCGAGAGAATCTATCCCGCCAGCAGCAAGAGATGCTGGGCCCCAAGAGAATCCAACACATAATGTCGTTTTCTTGAGTGCCGCCTTCGTTAAGATCGCCTATTCCGGTCCTGGATTTAGTCCAAGAACGGACGGGATGCATTCATTCAGTGAAATTGAAGGGGCCAGCAAAGGCGACATGATCGGCTTGGTGGCACGTTTCAGAAACGAAGCCATATATGGGCAAGAGATAACAACCGCTAGAGCGGTGCGGGCCCATTTGAAGCTTTTTGACAAGAACAACCAGGAAATTGGCACGGGCTATTCTTCCGCTCTATGGCTCGGGCATCCAAGTGACACGTTTGATCTAGTACCTAACGGTCGTGGCGGATCGGTGCTTGTATGTTGGGGAAGCAAAACGAAGGCTCGCGTTAGCTGGAAAACTCGCGTCGCGATTGACCAACTGCGCGATAAAGACATCGAACTCAGGGACGGTTATCCCAGTAGGGCAGAGGTTACGTTAATGGATTCCAACCATCGGCCACTTCTGAAGCCGATCATACTGGAAATAACAAAGTTGGCAGGAGAACTCTCGGTTGCCGCTAGGCTGTGACAATATGAGATCTGAGTGCCGCGAAGTCCAGAGGCTCGCGAGAAATCTGGGCGGGCGCTGAAGACCAGATTCGGCATGCCCCGAGGACGTCGACTTCCTCGCGTATTGGGCAGAAACCCACGCAGTAGCATTGCATGAAGGGTCGCAGGCTCATTCCCTGCTAAGCAGAGCAGAAGTGTGGGATAGGCGACGCTACCAGCCCCGATCGGTGTGTGACCTGCGACGACGCCAAGTGGCGCCTGTCGCGAGTCCGATCGTTTGCCTTCGTGCTATGGGTCGAGGATCGTAAAAACCATTTCTCCGCGATCGCTCGTGTATTGGTAGAGTGCGTGCCCGTTGAAGAGGACTTCGCCGCAGGTAATCTTGTATTGGTCGGACGTATTTAGCCGACCCTGATCAGTTTTCACCGGCGCATCAAGCGTGACGTAGGTTATGCCAGAGTCGTGCTGATAGCTGCCGCTCTCACTCTCCGCCATCAACCTAGTGCGCACTCTCGGTCTGAATACTTTGCACTGTGTGATAGTGGGCATCTGTCTTTCTGGGATATCTTCCTTGGGGTCGATCTAATGTTACTCCATCGCGTCGCCCCAGGGCTTTCGTTTCCGGAAGCAATGCGCATTTCCGAGGCCACCTCGTTCCTGACTTAGCTCTGCGTACTGCTCTGTCCGACTACGTGGCCGCGATCGTAGCGGTTGTTTGATCGATCACCGTTCGCTCTCAAAAGAGATGTCCCGCTCCATGAACGATACGGGCTACCCCGAGTAACGGAAAGAAACTGTTTAGAGAGGCGCTGAGAATTTCCTCCAGTCTTCCTCTTCGAACGCTCCACCCCACCCCAATCAGAAAGGATAGGCCACAGTGTTTGGCCTCACAATATAAATGGAACAAACATTGCAAGATTTAACACTAAGGGCGCCTGTATCGCCTGCAGCGTGCGCCACTGAATTCACCGTGAATAACCGGGAGTTGTTGAAGGAATTGGCCGAACTTCAAAAAGTCGTTCAGCGCAGGGCCACAGTGCCAATCCTGGTCAATGTTCTAGTGCAAGCCACCGGGTCGGTCCTCGTTTTAACAGCTACCGATCTTGACGTGAGTCTCCGTACCACTTGCCACGCCAGAATCAAGAAAGAAGGGACATGTACGATCCCGGCGCACAAGCTTACGGAATACGTGCGTCTTCTCGAAGATGGAGACGTGACAATTCGCTTGCTCGAAAACCACTGGGTCCAGATCAGGAGCGGGCGCTCCCATACCAAAATGGTGGGAATGGCACCGGATAGCTTCCCACAGCTACCTTTGTTTCCAAAGGACTCCTCGCTCAGAATCGAGTCTCACGCACTGCGCTGCTTGATCGATAGGACAATCTTCGCGGTTTCAACGGAAGAGTCCAGATATACCCTGGGTGGCGCTTTACTCTTGCTGAACCCGGAAGGCGTTACGATGGTCGCAACAGACGGCCACCGCATGGCCCACGCCGAATACCTCAAGCCGCAGGCCACGAAACAGGAAGCGAGGGTTCTCGTACCCAAGAAGGCCCTCCTGGAGCTAGACGCTCTGCTCAGCTCGTTTTCCGCCGAACATATTGTCTTCGCCCAGGATGATTCCACGCTCTACTTCGGTATCGGTTCCCGTTTGCTCACGTGCCGGCAGATTATGGGACGGTTTCCAAATTACGAATCGATCCTACCTCAAGGCAATGCGAACAAGGTCGTCGTTTCGCGGAAAGACCTATTCACCGCTATCCAACGGGTCGCGCAATTTTCCGACGCGAAATCGAATTGTGTCCGCGTCAAAGTCGCGAAGAATGAAATCAGGGTGTCCTCCTCCAACACGGAAACGGGCGAATCTGAAGACGCATTGCAAACGGCGTACACCGGACCGCCGAAAACGATCGCGTTTAACTCGCAATACCTGCTCGATTTCCTGAGGGTTGTCGATTGCGAGAGTGTGCGGTTGGAATTCAAGGACGGGGAATCGGCGAGCGAATTAAAGCCGGAAGATACCGTGAGTGCGGAGGGCACTTACCGCTATTTAGTGATGCCTCTTAGAGGCTAAATCGAGCATTTGCTGCTGCTGTAAACTGCCGGTCATAACTGACATCCTCTTACGCTTGTTTCTTCTTCGCAGCCCAGCGTTTCTTCATGGCGTCCGAAATCCTCTTCTTGGCCGCTGCGCTCAAGTGCCGTTTGGTCTTCAGGCCTGATTGCGACCCAGGCTTGCGCCCTCTGCTCCTCCCGCTCCCTCTCAATGCGGCAATAGCGGTGTCGACAAGGTCTCTCTGCTCCTCCAATATGGCGATTATCTGTGCTGCGTCCATCCGCCGTCCAAGCGGGTAATTCTAGCACCTTAAGCAGAAGGTGAGTCCTCCGCCCTCACGCTTTCGCGGCCATGGCTGCCCGCTGCAAATCGGGCTCTTTCTGGGTCTGAGCTGTAAACAATCGCCATTCCGACCGTTCCCTTCCGCACCAATCCATTCTTCCTCACAACTTAAATCGCTGCCCAATGGGCAGCAAACCCAATTTGCGAGGCTTCATGATCTTTGATTCTCCCATTCTCTTTGAGCAGGCAGCCCAACAGCTGCTGCCACATCTTGACCACAAAATCACCATCACCCCGTACGGCGGGGACGCTGCTCCCGATAACATCGTCGTAGAATGCGAGGGCTGCCACTCAACACTGATCGATTTCTTGCCGGAATCAAGCACAGAGAAGGCTGATCCTGAACAAGTAAGGTACGAAGGCCGCTACGATGCCGCACGCGATATTTGTTACGTCGAAGTATTCAAGCCAGGAAGATCACCGTACCCGATGCAGGAGCGGCAGGACATCATCAATCACTCCCCTACCGGGATTGCCTGGGGCTATGGAGGGAGTGGTCCTGCGCAATGTAGCCTCGCCATTTTGATGGACTACCTTGGCGACGAAGCCACTGCACGCATGCTGTATCAGGACTTCAAATTTCACAGCATCGCCCGGCTTCCAGGGAACGAAGCGTGGGCTCTCACCGGCACGGAGATCGAAAGAGCAATTGTAGCGATCGGCCAGAGACAGAAACAATCCTGACTCCCTACGCTCTCGTCTTCTCACTCTTCATTCTTTAGATTTCGCTTTACTCAATTCCAACTAGGAAAGGACATAACTCTCTATGAGCAATGCAACGCTCGTGGCTGGCCCTCTCAGAAAAATTGGCAGGGCTGAACTGGCGCTGATTCAAGTGCCTTTGGCCACGTTAACCCACAAACCAGTACCCCACCACGAAATCGTCGAGGCTTTGATCGAAACCCTGGGTTTCCGGCACATCGGCGTCGTTAACGAAGAATATGCCGTCTCGAACGACGGCATGAAGATGTTTGGAATCGTCGACCTCGAAAGTCAAATGGAGGGCTGCCGCTTCTCCATTGGATTGCGAAATTCGCACGATAAGAGTTTTCGCCTCGCTCTTACGGTCGGCTACCGAGTGTTCGTCTGCTCGAACATGGCTTTTCACGGCGACTTCAGCCCAGTCTTGGCTAAGCACAGCAAGAGCTTCAACCTGATCGATACGCTTTCGGTGGGCGTAGATCGGATTCAGCGCAACTTTGAGCCGTTACAGCAGCAGATCGAACAGTGGCGGCAAACGCAACTGACCGATGACCGGGCCAAGTTGATTCTGTATCAGGCCTTTGTGGAGGGCGAGCTGGAGGCGCCACGCAGTCTGCTTCCGTCAGTCCATCGGATGTATTTCAAGCCTCAATATCCGGAGTTCTCGGCCCGCACCATGTGGAGCCTCTCGAACGCCTTCACCAGTTCGTTCAAGGAACTTGATCCTGTCCCGCAATTTAAAGCCACGGCGAAGCTCGGAGCCTTTCTAGAGAAGCTGCGCCAATAGCCGGATATTTGGCTGCCTGTTCTGGTGACAGGCTTTCTCCCAGAACAGGCAGTGCCAAATCGAACGTCCTCGCAATTCCAGAAATCATATGACTGTTCCCCTTTATGCCATCCAACACATTCGTAGGATGCGCGGCGGATCACAGGCCCATCTCCTTCGAGCATCCGACGGTGCATACTATGTCACCAAATTCCAGAACAACCCACAGTCCGTTAGAGTTCTCGCGAACGAGATGTTCGCCACGTCGCTTGGCCTGTGGCTTGGCCTTCCCATGCCTCAGACGGCGGCAATCGAAGTGTCCGACTGGCTGATCGAGAATACCCCGGAACTGCGCATTCAGCTTGGCACGGGCGAAGTTCCTTGCAGCAGTGGCCTGCAGTTTGGATCGCGCTATCCCTGCGATCTGGTGAATCAGCCGCTGGAAGTCTTCGACTACTTGCCGGAGAGCCTCATGGCGAAGGTGGCTCAGCCTCTGGCGTTTGCTCGGATTCTTGTCCTTGATAAGTGGTTGGGCAATGCCGACGGCCGCCAGGCGATCTTTATCCGCAAGCGCAGGGCAAGCAAATTTCAGCCGCTTTTTATTGATCAGGGTTACTGCCTGAACGCAGAGGAGTGGTCGTTTCCCGACTTGCCGCTGCGCGGAGTCTACGCGCGCAATTGCGTCTACCAACATGTAACGGGATGGGAGTCGTTTGAACCAACACTCACCAAGGCAGAACAAGCCGACATCATTGATATCTGGCGTTGCGCAGAAGCGATTGTGCCGGAATGGTATAGACACGACTCCGAGGGGTTGGAACGGATCGTTGAGGCGGTCCACGAGCGCCGACTATCCATACGACGCCTCATTGATGACTTCCGGCAATCGAGCCGCAATCCTTTCCCCAACTGGGAGGAGAGGTGATTGGCAAAAGCAAATCGAGAAAAAACACGATGAAACTCCGCCGTCATCAATACTGTCCAATCCACAACTCGCTATCCTGCTGTGGGCGAGAACGCCTCCAAAACAAGCGAAGACATCTGATTGCCATTCAACGCATTGAGGACCCGCATCATCCCAGAGGGTACCGTGAACTCAGGTCACCCGCCGAAATGCGGAAATTACTGGCTCGTAAGATTGTTGAGCAAAGAATGAAATGCGGAATCTGTAAGCGACGATTCATCCAGTGTAATGACATCGTGCCCGACCACATATTGCCCAAGGGCATCGGCTCAGCATGGAGAGATGACCACCCCGACAATATCCAGGCAGCACATCGGCGGTGTAATCTGGAAAAAGGTTCGAAAAGGCTATGACGCTCCGGCACTTAGCATGACTGAATGACCCAGGCAACCTGATGAAAATCGGTCTGTGCCGGTAGTCATTTACTGAACACCGCACTACTTGTGGCTCTTGAACCAGACGACCTTGCTGCCGATGTTCGTCATGGGCTGGTCCCCGCCGGCGTCTTCTACGGAGTGAACGCCCGCCTTCTCGGTCACGGGCACGTAGCCCAGGATCTTGCCGGTCTTACTGTCCAGCATAACCACCCAGCCGGGAGATCCGGTGGGCTCATCGAGGGGCTGCATTCCTGCCCATGCCGTCCCATTCGCGCCCAGCTTGAGAGAATATGTTCTTCCCAGAACTTGTTCTTGTCGAGGGCGAATTCCAAATGAGGATGAACCATGGACAGCAGGTACTCACACTGGATTTGTTCCCGGAAGCCTCGCCAGATTAAATTCCAAATTCTCTTTCCGCAATCTACGGTTCTGGAGGGCCCTTTCCATAGGCGACAGTTACGCATTTTTGCAAGCGTGGAGCAAACACTTAGTACGGACGGCCTGATTAACATGCGGGCCTTAGCTATCTACTAGCCGTCGCTGGGGTGACGACCCAAGCCTCAGCCGCCATTCCAGCATGATAGCGAAGTTGTGGCGAAAGTAAAATCCCGATTACAATCTCAAGGGAAATAACCGAAGAGGCGTAAATGGGCGACATTAGCATCAGTTTGGGGGACTCGCTGCCGTGGCTGTCCGAAACATCTAAGGGTATGATTGGCAAGGACGCTGCGACCATTGAGTTAAACGAGTGGTTTTCTGACTTGCAAAAGACAGTGGTAATTGAAGCGTCCAACGTGCAGTGCATGGGAATGCGTCACCCACTTCCACTGAGTGAGATATATCAACCCACCCGGTTAATCGTTCCCGGAACCGCGACAGATAAAATCTCATCGGAGTTTGCCTTTCAAGACAAGGCAGGGGCTGCTCTCGTTGCGTCCGAAGTCATACGGGACAAAATCATTACCGTTGATGCCTTCCGCAACTTACGAGAAAGTGCAATCATCTTCGCCGGGCCGGGTTGGGGGAAGACGACATTTTGTAAAGCACGTATTCATGGAATCAGTGAAATGCAAAGGCGACGAGTTGCCAACGTTGTTTAGTTTGCGCCGAACCGGAATCGGCCAACAAGAAATAGCCAACGAAAATGTGGATTATTGACCAAGTTGATGTGAACATGAAGCCGTTGGGAGTTCCTTATTTCCGCGACGAGTCAGAGGGACATAGTTACGAAAATTTGCGAGAGAACCCATCTGCGATAGATCAACTGCCTGAATTACGCGACTCATCAGCCCTCTATGATTTCGTAAAAGAGATCAACTCACGGGCAAGCATCTTTCAGACATTTGGTTGTGAGAAGTGGCAACGGTCCTGGTCACATCAACAATTCCCCGACTTTCCTGTGCGTTCCGGCTCCTATATCGACATTGCTTTTGCCGACGTTAACCGTTGCCGATCACAAGCGCCTCTTTGGAAATTGATAGCGGATTACAGAGTGTATGGCCCGAAGTGCCTCGCATATGACACCGTACAGGTAAATTTTGAAATTCGTGCGTCCGTACATTTTCAGTGGGGTAATTGGTGGACGTTGCAATTCTGGAACTTTGGTATTGGACGCACTGAAAACGAAGCAGACAAATGGTGGACTGAAGGAATGTGTTGCTTCAAAACATTTCTGTTGGAACAATCCATCACAGTCACCAACCTAAAGCAGGAAAGCAAATGAAGCTGGGCATTCGCTCACTTGAACAACCTTCTCGAGGTGACAGCTGAAGACCTGACTCGCCTGTTATGAAGTGATGGCCAAAGAGATAATTATCACCCGCCGTCTGATTAAAGACTGAAACCAGGCAAACAGATTCTCAGCGCTGATTTCCCTTGCGCGCGAGCTCTCTGGCGGATGGACTGTTTCGGACGTGGTAACAACTGAGGTAACAACTGCGTCCAAATCTGCCTATTTCTCCCCAAATGAAAAGCGGAAAAGTCTCTGATTTCAAAGGAATTTGCGGTATGAGCCTCGGCGATCACCCAAGCGGCCATGTAGGGTCACCTCAAAACCGGCCATAGAGAAGTGAACCAGGACGTTGAGCGAGGAAAAACAACAACAAGTCATAGCCCTGGGACGACTGGGGTGGTCGCTGCGGCGCATCGAGCGGGAAACGGGCGTGCGGCGAGAAACCGCGGGTCGCTATTTGCAGACGACGGGTGTTGCCTTGCGTCCGCCCGGCGGGTGGGGCGGGGTTTACCGGCAAAAGCGGCCAACGAGGTGACCACCGGGTCGGAGTCAAAAAACCGGCCATGATGACCACCGGGTCTGGGCCTCCAGAATCGAGCCAAAGTCACTCGGCGGCAGTGCTTGCGATCCCTTTCGCGATGTGATCGAGTCAGGGTTGTCGCGAGGCCGCAATGCCATGGCGATCTGGCAGGACCTGGTGGCCGACTATGGTTTTCTCGGCGGCTACCAATCGGTCAAACGTTTCGTGCGCAAAGTGGGCGGAGCCCAAAGCCCGGAAGCTCGTGCTGTGATCGTGACCGCGCCGGGAGAAGAAGCGCAGGTCGATTTCGGCACCGGGCCCGTGGTGCGCGATCCGTTGAGTGGCAAGTGCCGGCGCACGCGATTGTTCGTCATGACGCTGGGTTGCAGCCGGAAGTCGGTACGACTGCTGGTGTTTCGCTCCAGCGCACGCATCTGGGCCGAACTGCGAGCGGGGAACAGTAGGTTGAAGGTTCGATTCCTTCCGCCCTCACCATTTAAAATCACTGATTTAGCGAGATTTCGCATTTTAAGAATTTGCCCACCATGGAGGAAAACTTTGGGGAGGCCCTCCCAAATCCGAGAAGATGCTAATATACGTCCAATCCCCCTTGATTAGCACCAACTTGTGTAACGGTCGCTCGTTTAAGTGTTCGAGGAAAGTCGTACGTCATTTGAAGATATCAACTCGCTAGAGTTCATAAACGAACTCAAAAAAGGCTCCCCGTCCGTTTACGAGAAATTAGTTGACAGACTCCTCACGCCTTTGCGCGATTTCCTTTCTTTTGGTAAAAATGTCCCTGAACTTGATGCTGAGGAAATGGCGGCTGATGTGCTGGTGATTGTCCACGGCAAGATCAAAGATTTTCAGCACAATCGCGGGGCGAAACTGACGACCTGGATTTTCCAGATTGCCAAGAACCGGGCAATTGACTACCATCGCACGCACCATCCGGACAATGTAGAATTTACGGGAAATGGGGATCCCGACTTTGGCAGGACCGGATTGCAATTCGCTGGACGCAACCAGGAATTGCTTGCCTGGCTTCATACTGAGTTGGGAGATCTTTCAATAGGAGACCAAGATCTTCTAAAGTGGCGCGCATTGGATTTCCCGTATTCGGTGATTGCGGAGTGGCTTGGAATTACGGAAGGTGCTGCGCGAGTGAGACATAAGCGGGCAATGGAGAGGCTTATAGCGAAGGCAAATGATATGGCGGCCCGGAAAGGAGCGGTACAGCCGTGAACGAAAAGTTTTTGAACGACCTCTTAGCGTCCGGAATTAGACGAGGTGAAATCGATTTGGAAGTAAATGACAAGGTTGTTGATAGCCTATTGAGCCAAATACGCTCAGAAGCTTCCGACCAATCAAAAGCTCGTGTCAAATCAAAGGTTAAGGTTCGTATTGAAGATGCCGCAATTTCTCAGTCAAAACACGTAATTCAATGGAAAGGGGTTCCATTTGGACGCTATATCGAAGCGGTGCGGGAACGTGCAGGGTTGACGAGGTTCGCTATTGCTGATCGGCTGGGTAAGGATGAAAGCTACCTTCAGCGCTTGGAACGCGGGGATATAAGCCCGGCAGCGCTTCCGATTGTTGAAGTAGTTAAAGTCGTAGAGCTTTTTCACTTAAAGCTTAATGCAGTGAACGAGATGCTGCTGGCCACCAGTCGCGTCGTAGAAAAAAAGCGAACCTTTCGAGCAGCAGCCCGTTCTCATGGAGGGATGCGGCATGACACTAGAAGTGAAGACGTGGAGCGGGCATTGGACGCGTTTACTCGTAAAATCCAAGGGCAAAAAGTCAGTGAGGTTCCTGACCCAAAGGAAATTCAAATCTGTATAAGTAAGCTGGAAGTTGAACTAAAGAAACGCGGACGAGTTGATCTGGTCACTTAGCTTTGTAAAGAGCATTCATGTTCTTGCTGACCGCAACCCCCATAGCCTGCTCACTCACGCGAAACACTTTTGAAAGCTCCGGGATGCTTTTCCCAACGTGAAGTTTGAGCATCTCCAGAGGAACTAGCAGCTCGCCAGCAAAATTGTCCGCTTCGGTTTCCATGGGGCTCTTGGTTCCAAAGTCATCAGCCTCCGCAGGGGAATCGATAGTTATCGGATCACCAAAAGTGTTGTCCCTGTGTAAAAAATAGTGCCCCAATTCGTGCGCCAGCGAAAAGCGTTGCCGGTGAAAGTGCTGCCGGGCGTTAACGGCTGCGTATACTGTCGTCCCATCCTCGATAATCAGCGCATCAACTGTATCAGGAAAATCGTCGACTTCTTCATACTTGATCCCGTTATGGCGAAGAATCTGTAACAGATCAACTGGTGGTGCGGTGATGCCGCTCTCTCGCAAGATCTTCTTCGCCATTTGGCGTACAAAAGATGTCCTCACTTGCGACATATTCGTCGGGAAATCCTTTCCTCCAGCTCTCTGTAACGCACATCCGTTTAATTAGATGAAGGCCTAGAAAATCTGTCCCGCCCCTTCCTCCATCTGCCGGGTCTGACGAGTGTAACGCAAATTCGTTAGATTGAGTGAAGGGTCAGAAAAGCAACCAAAGTACTCCTCAGGAGAGAAAAAGAGCAATGGAAAACAAAAACATCGAAGTCAAAGTGCACTATATTGCAGCTGTTAAACCTTTTCAACAGGAATACACGCAGGAAACAACTGTGGGGCAGGTGAAAGCCGATGCGCTCAATAAGTTCGGATTGAAAGAAGAGGGCAACAAGACGTTTAAGCTCTTCTTCAACAAAACTGAGCTTACGAATAGCAATGAGAAGCTGGCACAGGTCGCAGGCGACAAACACGAACTTAACATGGACTTGGAAGAGTTCATCACCCAGGGGTGATCATGGCAGATGAATTTTCTAAGGCTGCCTTTGAGCAAGACCTGAAGGAGGTTCTGTCGGCTCCAGATGCCAGCCGTTGGGATATCGAACGTGGCGCTGATCTGGAGGTTTTTGTCACCACGCATCCACAAAGTGCTTCCACCGAGATGTTCCAGGCGCGCTTTGCGTGGGTGTTCTACCCGATAGAGCCTCCATCTTTCAAATTCAGGGACCCAGCTACTGGAAGACTCGATGTGCTTTCGGCATGGCCTCAGATTCATGGCTACCGTCCAGGCGTTTACGACGCATGCGTGAATTGGTCGGCAGAAGGATTTGTTGCTCACCCGGAGTGGAGAAATGATGCAAACATACGATGGATTCCCACAGGCAACATGCTGCTTAAGGTGATCCGGCTGCTGCAACGAGATCTGGATGAGAAGTTCGGGGGGAGGGTGCGATGAGTTTTTTTCCGCCGGTACGTAGGTGGCAGTTGCCTGAACGGCTATTGCAAGTGTCTCTGCAAGAGATGGCCCTTGATGGGCAGGAAGGTAACGAGGGCATTTGCCTCTGGTTGGGAGAACGGAACCAAGACTCGACTGCAACCGTCAGGCACGCTGTAAAACTCCGTGGTCGGGGGATTTGGAAGACGCCTGTAAATATTCGTATTGCTCCGGAATTGCTCCGCGAGGTGCATCACCATGCACGAAGCGTCGGGGCGATTCTGGTTGGGCAGATACACTCGCACGGCAGCTATTACGGTGTCGATTTATCCCCGACAGATATTCGGTATGGAGTTGCTGTGCCCTATTATCTTTCCGTCGTCGCGCCTGACTACGGATTGAATCCTAAAACGTCTTGGGCTGACTGCGGCATCCACGTTTATTATCCGGACGAGGGTTTTCTGCGGCTGAATACAAATGGCGCTGGTCACGCTCTCAAAATTGATTCCAGTCTTTCCTTGTCTGAGGTCACCGTCAATGGAATTTGATCTGGAATTCAGTCGTCTCGGCGCAACGGTCCAGTCTCTTGGGAGCGCTGTTGAAAACACATCCAACACGCTCAACAAACCAGTGTTGCTCAAAGGTGAAAAGCAAACGCTAGAAACTGACAATGGGCGTTATTGCTTCACCGCAGCGCTTCTCATGCTGCTGAGAATGACGCAGAACTTAAGCGTTCAGATTCCAGGTTCGCCAGAATTCGTGTCAGAGATGAAGACGCTTGCCGCCAAGATGACCGATCGGGCAATTATATTTGTGGAAAGCGAAAATCTGGATTATCAGACCTTTGAAGCGATTTTGAATATCGGCTCTTACGTTCGCAACGATCTGCCCTGGACGACCATAAACTCCGACGGATGGCTGGCGCGTGTGGCTTCCGGCAGCACGAATCTGCCGTCCACCTATACCAGAACAAACCCTCTGGGCGCTCTTGGCGCAGCAGCATTGGGCGCGACCGAGATTTTCAAGCGGATTTTTCGCATAAAACCAAGTAGAGGACCTATCCACGAGTTTTTGTCATTTTCGTTGTTTTCATATACACAATCAGACGATCCAGGTCCGCCACTGCCCAAGACTTTCGATCTTACTGGCGTTTTACAAGTCGGAGCTGGAGCGATCGGCAACGGTATAGATTTTCTTCTTTCTCGAGTTCCCGGCACCGGGAATTGGTCGATTGTCGATTTGCAGAAGTTCCGGAAGGAGAACCTTGGAACTTGCATACTCATTGGCCCCAGGGACTTAACTCATCCTAAAGCGCATGTTCTGGCAGAGACGGTAGCTGGTGCAAAAGGTTTTGCGATGACTGTCGAGCAGTTTATGACCGACGTTGTGGGGAAAGAGGTGCCTTACCCAGAGATCGTGATTAATGGCCTCGATAATGTGGATGCTCGTCGTGCAGTTCAAACTCTCTGGCCAGCCGTGGCGATTGACGGTGCAATCGGAACGTTTTCATGCGAAGTTACAATCCATCCTTGGGGGCCGGACCTTTCCTGCTTGTTGTGCGACTTTGAACGCACGGCGGAAGACGCAGCTGCTCGTTCAAGCAAGTTGACTGGAATTGGTTTAGACAAATTGAGCAATCTCACTAACCTGCTCTCGGAGGAAGACATCCTGGCTGCTCCGGAAAAAAAAAGGCCGTGGCTTCGCGAACATCTCGGGAAACAGTACTGTTCCATTGTCTCGGCAGCTGAGTTAGCCGCAGTCTCTGATGAGGAAAACACAAACTTCGAGCCATCCGTGCCTTTTGTTGCTTGCCTCAGCTCGTGCATGGTCGTGGCGGAATTAATTCGGTACGCCTCATCTTGGGAACCAGTACTTGAAACAGGTTTTCAATTTGATGCTCTTATTGGGCCACAGAATGGAATCAGAAAAGCGCATCAACGGAAGCAAGCCTGTTTATGCGTACAGAGACGTGACGTGATCGAACAACTACGGCGTAATCGCGTGAGATAAGTAAGGGTCCGGGCTTCCTTTCAATTACCCACAAGTTGCGCTCTGATATCCGCGCGTATGCGAAATGGCTGGCGAACTGAGACATACCGCGCCTATAGACAAATCCGTTATTGACTAACCGCCTCTTTCAGATCATCATGCTCAAAAGCGGAAGCCATCCGGTCGATCTCGTTCTTCGTGATGCCGTGCCGCGCGGCCTCGTCCCGCCATTTCGAGGTCGCCGTAGCAACCTGCGCGGCAATTTCTCGGGCCTTGGCCTCGTCCAGTTCAAAATATCCGGCCACCTCCATGGCGATGGCCAGGGAAGCTGTATTGTCATCCTCATTTATTGCCGTGGCCAGGATGCGCGGTTTTATGTCGGTGGGCACGGGATTGAGGTCGTAGGCCGGTGACAGCCGCCAGCCCGCGTGACCTTCGTAGAGAAAACCGTGATTGCGCAAGTGGTCGTCCGTATTAGAGATCAGGATATTGAACACCAGCCGCCGCCACAGCGCTTCCATGTCGGCCTTTGGCGCTGCTCCGTGCTGGCGCAGCGCATCAACGATTTCCAGGTAGCTTCGGGTTTCGTTGTCTCTTGATCCCAGCATGCTCATGGCCGAGAGGAACGGTATACGCCGCGCTCCGTCCCGATCAAAACGCCGCAATAAAAGCACGGGCTTGCCGCCTATGTCTTCTACGCGTGCTGCAGGAACGGGAATTCCCGATTTTTGCGCCAGGCTGAGAGCCACCGCTTCCCACAATACGGTGTTGAATTCGTCGTCCTTGCGGGGGAATTTCGCAATCGCCAGATGGCCGTCCCTTTCAATGACCGACGCCTTCGGGCGCGCGCCGCCGAGCGACGATCCCGGCGCAAACAGCAGCTTCAGATCTTCCTCGGTATCCTTGTCCTCCATGACGTGCTCCGCCGCCGAAAGTAGTTTCGGCAGTTCAACCAGTGGAGGAATGCGGTTGACGCCCTCCTCTCGCAGGAACGGCCCGCCTTCGTGTTCGGCAAAGCGTAGCGCGCCCTGGCGCGCCACGTCATCTACCAGAAGCAGGAAGTCGATTTCCTGCAGCGAGCGCGACGCATGTCCCTCCCGCTCTGCGCGCCTTCGTTCCATGCGGCGCATCAGCGTCCTTCCCCAGCGGTCCGGCGCAGAATCGCCGACAGCGCCGAACAGCGGCGTATCGGCCGGCGTGTGAAACGGGCCGGGGCCAAGCTTGAGCGCGGGTTCGAGGGAAAAGCGCGCGGAATGTTGCAGCCATACCTCGTCGTATTCGAAGGTGGCACTTTCGCGGTTCTTGCGGACGCGGGCCCACAGCCGCCCCACCAGATGGGGAACGCCGTCCAGGTCCACGTATACGAGAGCCTCTTTGTCCATTGCTATCCTTTGGTTCGCTTCTGCTTCCGCGCCCCTCGAATCCGTTGCGGCAGATGCTCTTCCTCAAGCTGAAGGCCAACCGGGTCGTTTTTTGGATCGGCGAGATCAGAGACGCGCTCGACCATGCCCATCACAAAAAGGACGGTGGCATAGATCCCGATGGAGACGCCGGGATCGCCCTTTTCAATCTTGACGAGCGTCGTCCGGCTGATCGAGGCCCGCTGCGCCGCCGTTATCACGGGAATCCGCCGGCGCCGCCGGGCGTCCCGTATATCATGGCCCAGTTTGCGCAAGGCATGTCTTACCGGGATTGGTAGTACCACTGATGCTCGACTCGTCCTCATATTTAATGTCCATTTTAATGGCCGTTAACAGTTTTAATGTACATTATTATGAACAATAAACCAACGACCTTCTTGTACCCGCTGGACTTTTGCTACAAAAGCAACGAAATGATTAGAGCCTCCTTATATATATAGGGCGTTTTCCGCTGGGAAAACGGTCGTATCCGGTATCCGGCCTGCGGGACCCCGAACCGGAATTTACTGCTCCTCCCCAGGAACTCCCCGAGCCCTTGAATTGAGCCCTTCGGATGAGACAGGCGTTGACCTGTTCGCTGGTTTATCCGCCCTGCTCCCGGCTGTCCGTCAAATGCGATTCGCTTTCGCGCTAGCAAAGAGCCACCCTGGTAGGATTCTTCTGGCCGGCGACAGTTGCCTCCGCGTCATAATCACCCATATGATCGAGGGTCACGGCCTACAGTGGATCGTCGATGAGATCCACTAACGCGAGCTGGTGTGGCGGATGTCGTGCGTTGCGCTAACGCTTGTTGTCGGGACGATCCGGCTGTCCGGCTGACGAATCGCGAAACCAGCGGCATTCATAAACGGGTACGAGAGCATGAGATAGTTGGCCTCAGATGTTTGTAAACGGCACGAAACTGGCAATTTCGATTCGCTCTCTCAATCCTTCACTTCTCCTTCAGGTTCAAATGCAAATTTCCGCAGTCACATCGCAGATTAACTGGGTCGTTTCTCGGACTCGGAGACAGCCAGGAGTCGCACTTTGGTTTGTTGCATCGGAACTGTTGAAGGAGTTGCTTAAACGCGGTCACAACCGGCTTGAAATCGTTCTTTGAAAGATCCGCCCACTCGTTATAGTGAACCGCCTTGTTTATTATCCACTGCTCGCCGTTGCTCGCCGCAAGTATCTCATTGCGCGCCTTCTGAAGGGCCTCGACTTTTTCAATCTGCTCCTTGTCGCCCCATGATTTCGCCGCCTTCGCAGCCGATTTCAATAGTTCACCCTGGCGACCAATCACCGCGCTGAGCAATTCTCCCATGTCATATCCGCCGTCAGCCCTATAATTGACCTTCGCTCCCAGTTCGTCTGCAAGATCGCCGGCAACGTATTCCAGATGACGCCGCAATCGGGCCGCAGCGGTCGGGACTTCATTCTTTGCAAGGTCGGCATCGATTTGTTCCCACACCTCGGCAATCTCATCAAGAACAGGACCGGTCTCGACCGTCCAGGTATGGAAGGCCACAGCCGACTTGGCACCCACCACTCCCTCGGTGCGCAATTGCCTCGCCCAGACCTGATCATGGGTTGTGATGACAAACTGAGTATTCGGAAATTTTGTCTTCAGGAGTTTGCAGAACTGTTTTCGGTGTTGCGAATCAACCGACATCACCACGTCGTCAAGAACCGCAAAGGTGAAATCCTTGCCCAGAACCCTCTTCATCAGTGCAAAGTAGAGACATACACCCATTCCGTCCTGATGGCCTTCGCTATGGTACGCGCCCGGCGGAAACATCCCTTTCTTATGAAAATCGACGAGCAGACCCAGCTTTCCATCAGTTGCTTCAAACTTGGCTTTGAACTCGCCTTCGTCATCGTGGTTGATGAGTCTGTAATACGATCCAAAATCATCCTCAACTTCGTGATAGAGCGTGAGCAGTGCGGCCTCGGAGACATCGCAGTAGGTTTTGTACGCCGACTTTCCGAGGGATGCATTTGCTTTCTTCTCCTCCGCGTTCCGTCGAGCGACCCGCAGGTTATTTAATCGCTCCTGAGCGACGACCAAAAAGCTGCTGGCTTCGCCAGTCGCGCTTTTGTCAGGGCGGGCAGTTACGTTGTTTCTGACGACCTCCAATTCGTTGAGTAATGTGTCGGGAGTCCCCGCCCATCCCAACTCAAAGCGCTCCTTCGCTGCAAGTATTCCCTCCAAAGACCCTAACGATTGGCCGAGGGTTAGCAACCTCCCCGACCACTCACCCAGGCTCGTGGAGAACGGCTTCGTCACCTCCGGAAGCTTCGTCAGGGGATCAATCAGGCCACGCAGACGGATGACTTCCGTGGAAACGGCATGGCCAGATTCGATGAGCCGGTCGCGTACCGCTTTGGCTTCTTTTGACTTTTCTAGTTTCGCGCTCAGATGCGAACGAAGCTTGTTGATGTCCCAATCAACGTCGCACAACGGACACCGAGAGCTGTCTACAAGATCAAGACCAGCCTGAAGAAACGAGTGCCGCTTAATCAAAGGCAAGAGCGCCGGATCGGCCTCCACCTTTGCGATATTTTGCAGGAGCACTTTAATTGTTCCTTGTGTGGACGTTTCCAGAGCTTTCGTTGCTGCATTCGCAAGCTCCTTGATGTCTGAGAGTGCCGTTTCCTTGGTAAGACCGCTGTCTCCCTGCGTTACTCCTTCGGAAAGCCCTTCTGACAGAACGGTGCCTTTCGTGAGTTCTGAAATCACCGGGAGACCAAGTAGCTTACGTCGTTTGTTGACCACCGCCAGAAGATCTTCAGCTTTGACGGCTGGGAGGTCGAGATGGCGTTTCAGGCTGTCTTCGGCTGTCTCGGATTGGACCTTCGCTGTCGCGTGCTCGGCATTGAGTTTGTTCTCAGTCGTCTTCAGCGTCGCCCGAGTCTGGTCGATATCATCGAGTTTCAGGAGCGTCTGCACATCGCGAGATCGCTGCGTCGCCTCTGTAAGAATGAACTTGATAATTTCGCGGCGCGAAAGCGTCATTTCCGGGTGCTCAGCAACCTCGGCGAATACCGCTTTGATAGCGGCATCGTTTGGCGTGATCTGAGGCAGTTTCGGCTTCTTGATAGTGCGCGTAATAGACGCCGATTTCTTAAGATGCGGGATGTAGACATCCAAACGTACAGAAGATGCGTCAGGGTCACTCCGTTTCTCGACATGCGGTCCGTGTTCGGAGAGCGTGAGATCTCCTGTCCCTGATCCCTTCAGTCTACCTATCTCGCCAGTAAGGGCGAACTGAATCGCGTCCACGACCCCGCTTTTCCCCGATCCGTTCGGGCCGGACACAGCAAAACTTCCACGGCCCATCGTCAATGTCAGGTCGCGAATGCCGCGAAATTCTGCGATGTGGACTGACTCTATCTGAATCATGAGAGGGAATCCTTCGAATTCTCCGACAATACCTTCACCAAATCGGGCGCCTTTGGTTTCTTGCTGCCGCTGAACAGATCGCGAAGCTGTTTCACCTTGGCTTCAGTGAAGCCTTCGGTCTTTGCCAGCCGGTGATAAAACTCTTCGAGAATGTCTTCTTGGATAGTAGCCATAGTGTTCGTTTCTGATTCTTTGCGTTCATGTTACATAACCCGTGTTACCACAGACTCCGTTTTCTCTATTTCTTACCGTCAAATCGACTCATCTCAATCTCTACAGCTTGCCGCACTCTGTTCACCAGATTGTCTCCCCACTTCTTCATCTGGTTGAGCTGCACTGGATTTGAAACAATAGGCGTGACCCGGTCAGCCTTCGGGTCAAACATAGGCTCCTCCACCTCTGCGTTGCGATGGGCAGCAGAAATCATCGGATACTCGTGCTCATAGAGTTCATCAGCCACATCGTGACTGAACATCCCGCTCAGACGGGCGACTTCCGTTAGCTCTTTGCTCTTCACATCCTCAAAGAACCAGCGGCTTACGAATGGACTAGTGAGTGCTCGCAAAGAAACCAATTCGTCATCATCAGGGTTAATCGCAAAGAAACCAATTCGTCATCATCAGGGTTAAACCACGCCGCCTCAGATTGCAGCAGGGCTCGGGCCTCGGTTTCATTCTGAGCGTCAGCAATGCCGCAGGTTCCATCCTTATAACGGGCAACAAAGATCACGATGCCTCCTCGAGTCCTGGTTCGTTCATTATTTTTTCCGCTATATCGCCCGGACGAGTCGAAAATGCCATTTCTCAATAGAATGGATCTCGAACTTGGGCGGCCTGCGATCCAACCAAGGAGCATACCGCTGACGATATAACCATTGGCGAATTTCTGCACTTCGCAGCTCACAGCAGCTTTTCCAGAACGCCTGGTTATCGACATGTACGTGAACCGTGATAAAGCCGTCACCTTGCGGAAGATCAATAGCTATCCTTTGCCAGTTCGGATCAAAATATTGGTCTCGATCCTTTGCTGCAAGCCGAAACCCATACCCTGTATGGCGGCTATGCTTTCCATTTTTCCATGCGGTCCAGATCACTCTGTCACCATTTAACCGTCCTACCCAATTCAACATAACGGCACAAGGCGTTTGCAAGCTCTATCTGTTTTGGCGTTCGACAATCCGGCGCAAAAAGTGCAGGACTAGCGACTACTATGCACGCGCATCTTGCGCGAGAAGTCGCTACATTGAAGCGGTTTAGGTCATACAGAAATTCCATTCCCCGTGGAGCTTCTTCGGCGCTCGACGCTGCCATTGAATAAATGACGACCGCCCCTTCCTGGCCCTGAAATCTGTCGACGGTGCCTATTTGCGCTTTTGGTAGACGCTGTGACAAACGATTCACCTGATCATTAAACGGAGCCACAATCAGTACTCGGTCCAGCGATAGCGGATGCTGTTGGCCGTTGGCATCAGTCCACGTCTTGCCAGATTGTGTCAAAGACTCCACCACGGACACAACTACTTCAATCTCTTCGAGCGAGTGGCTCTGATTGCCGGAATGCTTGACGGGAATCAGCCACAAGCCCGCCCCAGAAAACGGATCTCCCGCATCCACCCTTTGCAGTTCAAGCCCAGCATGGGATGCTAGGCGACCTTCATAAAACATCTCTGACGTGAACTTGCACAGCTCCGGATGTAACCGCCGCGTCTCTGACAGAAAGATGCCGTTCATCGGGTCGATTGTTTTTCGTCCCCCCAACACATGGGCAAGGGCGGACACGTCAGATCCTTCGGGATGACTGCCTTGGGTTGGCTGTTCTAATTGTTGAGGATCGCCCAAAAGCACAATGCTGCTCGCCGCAGAAGCACATGCCAACACATTTGCAAGCGCCATCTGCCCGGCTTCGTCAACGAACAAGACATCGACCGAACCCATGAAATCTTGGCGAGACCACACAAACGCAGTCGCTCCAAGCACTTTGATAGCGCCGGTCTGCAATGCCTGGAGCGCCTCACCGTTATCATCAAACTCGGTAACGGGGGCTGCTGTGGATGAGATTTTGTTGCGATGACCACAGGTTACGCCGGCTACCTTATTCTGATAGGAGACTTTCGCGACATCGTCAAGCAGTTTGCGGATAACTTTATGGCCAACTGCGGTAACGCCCACCTTCCTTCCGACGCTGACTAGTGCGCAAATCATGTGTGCGGCAGTATAGGTCTTTCCCGATCCTGGCGGGCCCTGTATTGGCAAGGTTGAGTGATCAAGCGAAAGGCCAGTATTGCAGATCGACTGCATTGACATGTCAGTCGTCGGAATTGATGCTCCTTGACTCAATCGCGGGGAGTTCCTCAGCAGTAAGTCACAGGCCGCTCGATACTCCCCAGGATGGTCTATGCAATGTTTGAGGATCGACTCCGACAACCGCAAGATCGATTCTGATTGTTCCTTGGTCGGAAAATCAGCATGTGTGAAGACGCAAGTCGGATGAAGATCAGCAACCTTGAGGCGCTTCTTAACCTCTACGGTGCCAGACAAAGGATCAATGGCGACAACGTCGCCAAAACCTTCCCCGTCCTGAGTGAATAATGCGTCGCCTTCCCGAATCGAACACTCTTGCGATGGAAACTTGTATTGGTCGGTTGGTGCCTTTTCTCGTGAATTGGCTTTCGGCAGCCGCGCAACAAAGGCCATGCCCGCGATGGCCGTCCTCTCCAAATACAGATCATCCTCATTTGCATCAGCCAAATGAAAGAACTCCCACCATTTGACCTTTTCTTCACGGCGGTGCCAATCCAAGGAATATGCAAGCAGCCAAAGTGCCGCTTGATGCTGGTTGCGGTCTCTGGGGTCAACAGGCACATCGCGAGTGAGGGCCTCAAACAACTCGGCAACACGCTTATGCTGGGCTGCTCCTTTATCGCTAGGTGCTCCGTCTACACTGGCTGGCCGATCTATCGCTGTGCCTCCATCAATCACGTTCTTTCGGACACCTTCGAGCCAATCACGCAGCTGCTTGGTAGAGCGGCAGTCGTCCTCATTGTAGGCGGCTACCACTGTGCGGGTCTTCGCTGTAACAGTGGCTGCTAAGTCCATTTGCAGGAGGTGCTGAATAGTGTGGAGGGCGGTCCTCGCATTAGCTAGCTGCACTGACCGGTTATAGCCGCAGAACTGCTCAAGGTCTTTTAGGGAGTACTGCTCCACGCCTGCGAGGATCGCTTCCTTGAAGATTTTGTGTAAATCAACGAAGACCCCGCCTCGTAAGAGGCGATCAACCTCTTGTTCTTTGATTGCATAGCGAAGTACCAGGCGCTTGATTGCGGATGGCTCATAGTTGCCAAAGTGATAAATGTGCAAGCCGGCGAACTTGGATAGTCGCCCTACAACCAAGTCCATGAACCACTCAAATGCCTGTTTTTCTGACGCGAGATCCAAAGCCCATCGGCTCTGATAAATCAGTTTCGCGGCGTTGTCGGCGCTGAGAACTCCAAAAAGGTACTCGAGCCCGCTTTCTCCGGTAAAAGGGTCCCCTTCAAAGTCAAAAAACAAGTCGCCGGGCGACGGCGCTGGCAGCCTAAATAACCCCCTGTCTGGTTCGAGAGGTAGCTTTTCCCACTTTGGTTGATTTGCAGTTCTCGCTTCCAATTGGATTCTGGCTTGTTCTCGAATGCGCCGATATCCCTCCAATCCGCCTTTCGAGGGATTAAAAGGCATTGGCAAAGGAAGCGTCGCCAGCGATTGGAGCGTGGTGACTTCGTGAGTGGCCAATTCTTTCCGCTGAAGGCGAGAAACGCCATGAACAAATGAAAGGCTGTCGTCTTTCCGAAGCTGCTGATCACAGTGCTTCCACCACCGACAAATATCACAATGAGGAACGATTTCGGGATATGTCTTTCCATCAGCACTGGCTACGGCTTGCTTGACCGCGCGTTTCACGTACCGATAATAGGCAGCATACTGGGAAAATCGATGGGATTCTGGTTCGTACCCGGCGTGGGGCCGAATCACATGGAACAACTCAGGCTCGCGCCTCTGGGCTTCTGCTAATAATTCAGAGTAGAAACACAACTGCAAGATCGTTTCAGCTTTTGTAGTTCGAGAAAGCTTGCAATCAACAGCCTCATACGACCAGTCACCGAGGGCACTTGGCTGCTCAATGCGAAGAAGGACATCAGCTCGGCCAAGCCATTCGCCGCTCGCCAAATTCGCTTGCACAATGGCTTGAATACCTTTTTTCATCGCGGCTAGAGTCGCATCGCGAGAGTACGACTCTTGGGAGACATCTACAATTGACAGCCCCTTGTTGCGTAGGCTTTCAACATAGGCTTTTTCGTGATCCAACCCCAGTTGCTGAAGCACCTTGAGATCGGGGCTCGCCCAATCCGGCGCAGCCAAACCGCCTTTAGCTAGAAGCAAGTTGAGGGTGGTGAGATGTTTGCAGGACAAATGATTCGCCACGTCGGTAGCGGACAGGCGCGTGTTCCCTTGGACATATTCCATACTTGTCTTTTGACCTTTGTGTCTTTAATACCAAGGCGTTATTCGGGGAGTTTACCAGCGTCATTCAGAAAGGCAAGCAGAAGGTGCAGGAAGGCATCAAAGGAATGGAAGAGTGGTGATCAGAGCCGTGAACCATACCCGCACGCGAGAATAGCGGCGTGAGTGAATCGAGCTTGGATCCGTCGAATACGAGTGAGCCCCTGCGGTGTGCCCCGAAGAGCTAGTCAAAATGAAGACGATCGTACAAGAACTTAAGGCCAAACGTTGAGGAGCCGCCTTGAAAACGGGCTGGCGCAGAATTGGGCCGCAGAGCGTCATGAATCCGCCCTTACAGTAAACAATCGGCCTGGATGCCTCTTGCCGGATCAAATCATGCCGTACATCTTAGCTCGCCGGCGGAATGCCTCTTCGGCCCCCTCAAGGATTTGGCAGACCATCTGTTTGGTCTTAGGCTCGTCAATGGAGCCTTGGGCCATGATTATGCTCTTGTCGCTAGTGCTTTTCAAAGCGATAATCAGCTCGGCATCGCCGAGAACGGCGATGTTTGGGTTGTGTGTCACAACGATGATCTGACGACGCTCCTTAGCAGCTCTCAGCACCGGTACCAGAGAGTGGAATATGAATTCGCCATCGAGATCGTCTTCAGGTTGGTCGATAATCAAAGGCATCTTGCTATCAGAAGACAACATCAGCGCCAGTAAAACGGATTGCTGTTGACCTAATGACAATTTGCTGAAATCTCTTGACTGGGGTTTTACGCCCGCTGGTAAGTTGAGTTTTGTTACCGTAATTCGAGGCAGGTCATCGACTTGACACCGTTGAAGCCGATGAAGATGTTCAGGTTGAGCGAGCACTTTCAGCACTTCGAGAGCTTCTTCTCTGTTAAATACCTTAATCGAGCCTTTGCCAACGACGCTTAAGAGTGGAGCTGGATCATTCTTGCGGATGCATTCAAGAAGTTTAGGGACCGTAACTTGCTCAACGATTAGGCCAGCTCTCGGAACTTGAGACGTACGCCAAGACATGGCCTGTTGGATTATCTCTTCCCCTTCTGGGGAAAGCGCATCAGGGACAAACCGCACCGTGACAGCTAAATCTGTCAGCGCGCCTTTTAAAGCACGGTTCGCCTTAGTCGCGTGGCTTGTGCGAGTCGTGGAGATTTTTGAGCGAATTGCGCCTCTTCGCGATAGCAAATCCACCCTGGCCTGGGTCAACCCCTTGAGCTTAGCCTCCCACTGACTGAGGGTTTGCAGAGTCGTCTTATGGGACGATTCATCCGTGGCCAACTTCTTAATGTAGGCCATATCCAGCTTAATTCCTTTCGCCAACAGCTCTTTTCGTTTGGCCTCAATTTGCGAAGTAATCTGCAGCTCTCTAGATTTCCATCCCTCGAGTTGCTTTTTCACGTCCTGATAAAAGGAGGCGGCTTGCTTCGTGAGTTCCGCGACTGATGTCTTTACCGAAGCCGCGAAAATCGACGCCAGTTCCGCAATCTTTTTGAATTCTTCCGCCCCGACCTTCAGATCATCGACCTTAGCAGCAGTCTGGATACATCCGAGGATTTCGCTGATCGATGCTTCTTTCGCCTGCTTCGCGATATTTGATATTTGAGTTTCAATCGTCTGACGAAGCTCCCGTTCCTGAGCCACTTTCCGTTCCAAGGCCACAACTTCTTGAGCGTTCGCGGCTTCCAGGGCTTTGAGCTGGGCCTGAACGCCTGCGAGGAGTTTCTTGAAATCGGGGATGCGAATTACCTGGACACGTGCCTTTTCAATCTCGCTTTGATTTTGAAGGAGCGCGTCCCGGATTTGTTGATCTTCAACTTTGAGGGCTGCCAGGTCAATAAACTTGTCCAGATACTCTAGGAGCACACCAGGGTCCTGCTGCGCTTTGGAACTTGTTTGTGCTGTTTCGTTTTGTCCGTAAGATTCAATTGGAAAATTGGTCAGCCCCCAATCGGGATCATCAAGATTTACTGGTTTGTCTTGGATGCGGCGAATAATCGTGTGCTGCTGTCCGGCTTGATCTACCCACACAATCGAGAGAGTCTCCGGCCAGATTTCAGAATCGATGAGCTTGCTCTCACTATCCGCTTCTGAGATGCAGCGCACAGACTCGAAGGCAGTGGATTTGCCGGCACCGCGCCCACCTATGATGCAATTCAAATTTCTGCTGAAGTGAATGGTTTGCCCGTCAAGGAAGCCGCCCTGGATTTTGATGCCCATAACAAAAGGAACGGAATCAGGAATGTCGTCTTCAATTCTTATCCTTGCATCTGCGTCTTGAAGGGCAATCCGTAGTCCTGCAAAAGATGGCGAATCCATCTTTATGCGAGTCATCCGGCTCTTGCCCTGCGCATTCTTCCCAAGTGCTGATAAAGCATGTGAATCAGAAAAGAGTACACGCGCCAGAAATTGTTTGGCACCAAGCCCGAGGTTGGCCACACGTTCCTGCCCGTACTTAGCCCTTTCAGGAACTGGATCTAGGAACTTGTTGAAAAACCCTTCGCGATAAGGTAAGTAGAAGACTATGCGCGGAGACGATGAGCAGTTGCAAGGGGGAATGTTCAGTTACATAGCCCTGGAAGAGCGGATTCCGAAGAAGCATCCCTTGCGTGGGA
>WNGQ01000430.1_pt1 | contig 46548 bp, 35 predicted proteins | sample 5407661 | NCBI WGS metagenome assembly WNGQ01 (sample SAMN13153382, study PRJNA577476) | soil metagenome | isolation source: 60 cm soil or saprolite under Garry oak tree replicate 2 | place: USA:California | collected 2016-06-15 | reverse complement strand
CGAGGACCTGCCCGGCGCTTCGTTCGCGGGCCAGCAGGACAGCTACCTCGACGTTTCCGGCGAGGCGAGCCTCCTCGACGCGATCCGCCGCTGCTGGGCGTCGCTGTGGAACGAGCGAGCGGTCTCCTACCGGCATGCCAATGGTGTCGACGACACAACGGTCAGCCTTGCCGTGGTCGTGCAAGAGATGGTGGATGCGTCCGCGGCAGGCGTCCTTTTCACCGCCGACCCCGTCACCGGACGGCGCCGGCGCGCGGCGATCGACGCGGTCGCAGGTCTCGGCGAAAAACTCGTCGCCGGCGCGGTCGACCCCGACCACTATGCGGTCGAGATCGCGAGCCACGAGGTGGTCCAGCGCCCGCCCGCCGGCCAGGGATCCGTCCTCTCCGACCAGGAGGTGCTCAGCCTCGCCGAGTTCGGGGATCGCGTCGACCGCCACTTCAACGCACCGCAGGACATCGAATTCGCGCTCGATCAGGAGCGGCGTGTCTGGCTCGTCCAGTCGCGTCCGATCACCACGCTATATCCCCTGCCCGAGGACGCGCCTGATCCCGAGCGGGAGCTTCGCGTCTACTTCTCGGGAAGCGTTTTCCAGGGCTACTTCGAGCCGATCACGCCGATGGGCATCCAGTTCTTCCGCCTCCTGAGCGGCGCCGTGTCCGGCATTTTTGGCTTCCCAGTCGACGATCCCGTGGCCGGCTCCCAGATCCTCAAGGAACCCGGAATGAGGCTTTACGTCGACGTAACGCCAATCGTCCGCGATCCGGTCGGTCGTCGCGCGTTCGTGACGCTGACGTCAATGGGCGAAGCGCGCAGCTCGGCTGTTCTCGTCCAACTCGCTTCTGATCCGCGTCTCTCCCTCGCCAGGCGGTCCCGTTTTCGTTCGGTGCGCGCGATCGCCGGAGCGCTGATGCGGGCAGGCGTTCCTCATTCCGCGCTGCGAGTTGTGCGGTCACCGGAGGTGACCCGCGCGCGTTACGTCCGCGAGATCGAGGAGTTCGCACGTATCGATCTGCCCGAAGATGCGACCTCGGAACAGCGCCTCGACGCGTTCGAGCGTCTGATCCTGACGGTGACGCCGCGGATGTTCCCCCGGATGATCGGGACCATCATGCCTGCGATGCTCTCGTTCGCCCTGGCGGTACGGCTGCTGCGCGGCAAGGCGCGGATGGACGAGCTGCAGACCATCACTCGCGGCGCGCCGCACAACCCAACCACCGAGATGGACCTGGCGCTGTGGGCTTTGTGCACCGATGTCCGCGACGATGCGGGCTCACGGGAGGCGCTGATCGGGCGCACGCCAGCCGAGCTGGCCGCCGCCTATCGACGCAGCACGCTGCCGCCGCGCCTGCAGGCCGGCCTCAAGTCATTCCTCGCCCGTTACGGCTTTCGATCGATCGGCGAGATCGACATCGGCGTCGAGCGCTGGTCCGAAAACCCGGAGCACATCCTCGGCGCGCTCGCGAATTACGTTCGCCTCGGCGACGACATGCTGGCGCCCGACACGCAGTTCGCGAAGGGCCAGCGGGAGGCGGAGGCGATGATCGTGTCCCTGCTGACCAGGGTGCATGGGCCACGGCGGGCGATCCTCCGAGTGGTGCTGGGTCGGGTGCGTGCCCTCATCGGCGATCGAGAAGCGCCGAAGTTCCACATCATCCGCCTGCTCGCGACGCCCTCACGAGAACTACTCAAGCCGGTCGGTCGCGCCCTGGTCGCGCGCGGCCGGCTTTCCGACGAAGACGACATCTTCTTCTTGACCCTGCCCGAAGCCCGACGCGGCGCCGGCGGCGAGGACATGCGGAAGCTGGTCGCCGCCCGACGGGATGCCTTCGACCGCGAGCGCGCGCGCCGGCGCATCCCGCGCTTGCTCCTTTCCGACGGGACCGACGCGGAGGCAGCGCTGGTATTGGTCGGCGAGGGACTGCGAGGTTCGCCCGCCTCCCCGGGAGTCGCCTCCGGGACCGCGCGCGTGATTCGCTCGCCGGCGGGAGCAAGGCTCGAGCCAGGAGAGATCCTGGTCGTGCCTTCCACCGATCCCGGCTGGACTCCTCTCTTCCTGACTGCGGGCGCCCTGGTGATGGAAATGGGCGGAATGATGTCGCACGGCGCGGTGGTGGCCCGCGAGTACGGCATCCCCGCCGTCGTCGGAGTGGCCGGTGCCACCGAGCAGATCACGACCGGTCAGCGGGTAACAGTCGATGGCTCCGCGGGCACGGTCGTGCTTGAGGTGGGGCCGAAAGCGGAGGCCCAACCGGTCCTGACGTCGATCACCGAGTTAGGCGCGTCGCCGCAACCCGAGCCGAGGGCGAATCTCGCTGACGGTTGAGCCGGGAGGACGCTTGACCGCATTAAAGCGACGACTGAGGCTGTCCGACTGTGGATACATGTAGCAGTTCGGGTGGTAATGCGACCGGTCTGAGACGGGCTCTCAATCGCAGACACCGATCCCAAATCCAGCGGCCTAGGCTGAGGCTTCCAAATCGGTAGGCCGTTAAGAGTTCAAGTGCGCAACTCGAGTTTCCGATAGTGCGCCCTGGATTTTGTGGAGTCGGATTACTGGAATCCAGCATGCTGCTGTCCCAGCAAGAAAGACGCGGTTACACCGCGGAGTTTCGTCAACGGGTGTTGGACCTCGTCGAGGCCGGACGCCGGGTTGAGGACATCGCCCGCGACCTGGGTATCAGCGACCAAACGGTGTACAGCTGGCGCCGGCAAGACCGAGTCGACCGGGGACTTGAGATCGGCCTGACCACGGCGGAGCGGGCCGAGCTCATCTCTGCTCGTCGACGCATTCGCGAGCTCGAGACAGAACTGGCTGTCCACCGCAGGGCGGCCGAGTTACTGAAGGGCGCCCCAACCCCAAAAGGTTCGCGGCAGTCGAGGTGATGGCCACCGAGGGGCTTCCGGTGAAGCTCGCCTGCCGCGTGCTCAAAGTTTCAGAGTCGGGCTACTACGCAAGACGCTCTCGCCCGCCCTCTGTGCGATCCGTTCGGCACGCCTGGTTGACCGACTTGATCCGTCGAGCACATTTCGACTCGCGAGGCACCTACGGCATTCGACGAGTTCATGCCGAATTGACGTTGGGGCAAGGTGTCGCGGTCGGACACCAAGCGGTGGAGCTTCTGATGCATCGAGCGGGCATCCAGGGCATCTCGGGCCGACCGAAGTTCCGCCGAGTCCCCGGAGTCATTACCGCGGCCGACCGTGTTGAGCGGCAGTTCCACCGGGACAATCCCGATGAGCTATGGGTCACCGATTTGACCGAGCACCCGACCAGGGAGGGCAAGCTCTACTGCGCTGTTGTACTGGACGCATGGTCACGGCGTGTGATTGGTTGGTCAATCGATAGTTCACCGAACACCGCTCTCGTCACCAACGCCCTTGGCATGGCAATCGACCAGCGCCGCCCGACCGACAGCACCGTGATTCATAGCGACCAGGGCACTCAGTTCACCTCTTGGGCATTCACTCGACGAGCCGTCGACTCAGGACTTCTGCCATCGATGGGCTCGGTCGGCGACTGTTTCGACAACGCCGTGATGGAGGCCTTCTGGAGTCGGATGCAGGTCGAGCTGCTCGACCGAAAACGATGGAGCACTCGTCGAGATCTTTCACAACCGCAAACGTCGCCATTCGTCGCTCGGTATGCTCACACCCGTCGAGTTCGAAGCTCGACATCGTCAGCCAACGACGGCAGCATGAATCCAATTACCCGGCTCTACCTAACCCAGGACAGCCCTCTCCGTTCTTTGGGAGGATGGAGCTCATGTCCGCCAGAGGGGATGCGAACAGCCCCTGATACGCGAAGACTTCTGCTGCGTAACCTTCGAGGAACGTGGACCGGTCCAGGAGCCGCCGACCGCCGCGAGAAGAGCGTCAGCCTAGGACGTCAGCTGCGAGGCGACGGGTTGGGAATCAGTTGTCCGGAGATGTCGGGCGCCCGCAGCCACCTATCAGCGACTACGCCATGTTGGGCGACACCCGCACTGCTGCGCTGGTCTCGCGAGACGGCTCCATCGACTGGCTGTGCTGGCCGCGCTATGACGCCGATCCGCTCTTCGGGCGCCTTCTCGACGCACCCGATGGCGGGCACTTCAGGTTCTGGGTGAAGGGAGGCCGCGCCGCGGCCCGCGCCTATCACGAGCGCTCGCCAGTCCTCGAGACCTCGATCAACGCCCCAGGCGGAAAGGCACGGCTGGTCGACGCCATGCCTTTCCGACGGCGCCAGGGCCCGATCGTTGTCCGCCGACTCGAATGCATAACCGGTCGGCTCGAACCCGTGCTCGAGTACGCGCCTGCGCGGCGGGGCTTGACCAACCTCGTGGGCTGGAAAGACGAACCGCTCCAAGCCGGGGAGTCGATCACGGTCGTCCTGACCGACCGGGGTGACGACTACCCGGTCGATCGGGCTTTGCGTTTGGTACAGCGGTCCGAGCGCTGGTGGAACGAATGGTGCGCCCAGATCAGCCCTGGCACCACGCACGCCGATCTGCTGATCCGCTCGCTGATCACGCTACGGCTTCTCACCTACACGCCTTCGGGCGCGCCCGTGGCTGCCCCCACGACCTCGCTGCCCGAGGAGATCGGTGGCGTCCGCAATTGGGACTACCGCTATGCCTGGCCGCGCGATGCCAGCGTCGGCGTGGCGGCAATGATCGCCGCCGACCACACTGACGCAGCCGAATCGTTCCTGGGCTGGCTCGTCCACCACGCCTCCGGTCGGCGAGGGCTGCGGCCCATGTACCGGGTTGATGGCGGCAGGGTGCCGCGCGAGTGCGAGATGCCAGGCCTGGCCGGGTATCAGGGGAGCCGGCCCGTCCGCTTCGGCAACCGCGCCGCCGAGCAGACTCAGCTGGACGTGGCCGGCTGGGTGATCGACGCCCTCTGGACCTTCGTGTCCGGCGGCCATAAGCTGCACCCGAAGTCCTGGGCGACGGTCGCCCGGTACGCCGACCAGACGATGCGGCGCTGGCGCGATCCCGACTGCGGTCTCTGGGAGGTTCGCGACCGACCCAGACACTATGTCCACTCAAAGGTCTGGGCCTGGATCGCCCTGGATCGCGCGGTGCGAATCGCCGAGACGCTGGACGTTGCGCCGCGCAAGCGCTTCGCGTGGGCAGGCGAGCGCGACCGGCTCCATACCGAGATCCGCCGACGTGGATACAACGCCAGGCTCGGCTACACGCGCTCATACGGTTCGAACGACCTCGACAGCGCTGCGCTGCTGCTTCCTCTGACCGGCTGCGAGCCGGACCGGCGACGGCTGGAGGTCACCGTGGATGCGATACGCAAGCAGCTCTCGGCGGGGGGGCCGCTCCTCTACCGCTATCCGCCGGGCGAGGACGCGCTCCCGGGGGGCGAGGGCGCATTCGTACCCTGCACCTTCTGGCTTCTCGAGGCGCTCATCCGGCTGGGAAGGCCGGACGAGGGCCGGGAGCTGTTCGAGCAGCTGTTGGGTCTCACAAATGAGCTGCGCCTGCTGCCAGAGGAGATAGATCCGGTGTCCGGCGCCTACCTGGGCAACTACCCCCTCGCACTCAGCCACGCTGGGATGGTCCACGCCATCCTCGAGATCCAGATAGCGGCGGGAGAGCGCGATGCGTACTAGGCCGGCCATCGTCTGCGATTGTCCGCGGTCTCGGTTGACATGAAGCTGTCTCGGGACGCGACCGATGCGTCAGATCAATTCGGCCAGCGAAGCATCGGCGTGTGTCTCGAGGCGCTCCAACTCGACTGCTGGGATTGGATCAGCCACGTCGAGCACGAGATCCAGGACGGTGACCAGGTCCCAGAACGGCTGGTCCGAGAGGCGGCGCCCAACCACGCTCTCGTAGAGGTCAAGGAAGCGTTCAGCCGGCGCCTGCCCATACGTCGCGACGAGATTCCAGCGCATATGGCCTACATCTACTTCCGGGGCGCCGATTGAGGCTTGCGTCCAGTCAACTATGCCCGTCAGCCGGCCCCGCGACCACAGCGAGTTCTCCGGATGATAGTCGCGATGGATGAACATGGTCGCGGCCGGTTGTCGTGGCCTCCGCACGACCGCAAGGGCACGCCTCCAGGTGCGGCTGTCCCGGAGCCACGTTGGAACGCTGGCCCGCTTCATGTCGACGTAAGTGCGGTAGGTTGGTACGGCTGCGCCGTCGGAAGCAACGTCGTGGATGCGAGCTAGCATTTCCGCGAGCTGGCGCAGGAAGCTCTCCACGTCGGCGAGCAGACTCGGCGGATGACCCGGCAGCAGCGTCGTGAGCAGGGCCGGGACATCGCAGGCGAGCGCGCTGGGGTCAGCTGCGACCAGCCGTGGGGCCGGAATCCTGTTCCGCTCCAGCAACTTGAGCACCTCAACCTCTCGAGCCGCGGTGAAATCAGGATCGCCAAGAGCCCAGCCCGGTCGCGCCCAGCGGCGCAATACCAGTCGATGCGAGACGTGACGGGCGTCGACGACAGTCACCGCGTGGTTCGCATGCCAGCCGCCCTGGTCGAGCAACCGGGCGGAGATGACTCGGCTGCCCGGACCGAGCGACGCCGCCGCCCACTCGAGACTGCGCTTTGGCGGTCTGGCGCGCCATGGTGTCATCTCCCCATTCTTGCCATTGGCTCGGTCGCGGCGCCCTGTTGCCTCAGTTGGAGCACTTCTCCAGAAGCTGCCGCGTGGATACAGATCCCATCTCGCGCCATCAAGACCGCGGATGCCCATTGGCCAGCCTTTCGACTTCCGTCAATGCGTTCGAATAGCGTCCGCTTGGGCCGCCAACCGAACGGCCTGCTTTAACGCGGGCGGTGCTCCACCCTGATCGTGAGCCCCGGCTTCACTCCCGCCAGCGCAGGCAGCAGGTGATTCAGCACCTGCTCGGCGGTCGCCCGAAACTTCCGCCCCCGTGACGACTCCTTCACCCACCCGGTCCTGTCCCGGTAATACCGTTCGGTCGAATTCCTGGTGCTGATCAGGATCACGTAACTCTCATTGCTGAGGTCCATCGATCCGACTATTGTGCGAGCGATGAGCTCCGCCGCTCAAACCTTCGTCGCGTTTCACCGCCGGCTCCGCGACATGCAGACGGTCACGACCTGCCCGTGCAATGCCTGCGCCAACATCGGCATCCTCAAGGTCAAGTTCGTCGTCCATCACGGCAGGTTCTCGAGGCAGCGACTCGGCAACGTCGAGCAGCTCCACGGCGCGGACGTCATCATTCCCCACCGCCTGCTCAAGAACAGGGTGCCGTCCAAGGAGTACCTCCTGGTCACGGATGCGGTTCTCGAGCGGCTGCCCGCAGAGACTCGCCGGCGCTTCACGCCACACAGGGAGGACTTCGACGTCGGCGCCATCACAGGTGGATACGAGGAGATCGGTTATCTCTGGGAGCAAGCTCAGGCGGTCGAACGAAAGCGAGTCCTGCCGGACGAAGCGCAGATCAACTCGGAGGTGATCGTCAACGCCCCGCGTAGGTCCGTCTTCAAACGGATCCTCCAGCCCAGGGTCATGGAGCGCTACCTGTTCTCAGACGACGTTGAGGTGGTCGCGGGCGCGCGGGGCGAGGACCTGGGCAGCGAGTTCCACTGCCACCACGGAGGCAGCCTGGTCAACATGCGGGTGGTCTCGATCGAGCCCGAACGGGAATTGACCCTTCTCGCCGACCAACCAACAACGATGCACATCACCACCTACCTGAGCGACGACGGCGACGGCCGTACCCGCTTCCATCGCTCCTTTCTCTGGGACGAACCCGCCGACCCGGGCGTCGCCGAGGGCTTGCGCCAGATGATGCAGGCGACTGCGCTCGCCGGAGAGGGAGCGATCAAAGCCGCGTTCGAGGAGACGGGCTGAGCCTGGCTACTCGACCTGCGGGCCGTAAATCGCGTCCTCCAGCGCCTTGATGCGCTCGCGCTCCGCGGCGAGATCCTCCTGCTGCAGCTGCTCCCAGCTGGGTGCCGCCAGCTCGGCGCGGCCCATCCGCCGTGCGAAGAGGATCAGGAACAGTGCGAACGCCGCCAGCGGCAGCACGAACACGGCCGACCCGAGCGTCAGCTTCAACCATCCGGGCGGCGGCTCGCATACCCGCGGCGCGAAGCTGAACACACCGATATTTCCGATCGCGTAGACCAACCCATGGGTGTTGTCAAACGCCGCCGCGTGCACCCTCGGGGTCGCCGCCACCGAGCCGAGGAACGTCCCGTCGCCGTAGAAAACCGCGACCGCGCTGTCCAGCTTGCCGTGTGGCGAGGCGACGAGGAACCGATCCGCCTTGGGGTCGTAAGTCACGATGTCGCCGCCGGCCACCGCACGCGTTATCTCGTACCTCCAGCTTCGGAGGTTGATGAGGGCGACACTGCCTTCGCAGCTGGCCATCGCGAGCTGGCGGGTCGGGTTGATGGCGAGACCGGAGGGTCTGCAGCGGTCGATCTTCAGAGTCCGGTTCAAGGTTTGGGTGGCCGGATCGATCCGCACGATCGAGTCGGTCTCCGAGCTCGTCGCGTAGATCATTCCGTCGGCCGCGTTGTAGCGCGGCTGCTCGACCGGCACGCTTGGAGTCAGCCGCTCCATCACCTTGTTGGTGTTCGTGTCAACGCCGACGATGTCGCCCCCGAGACCGGTCGACACATAGACGCGATGCATTCGCGGGCTGTAGTCGAGGAGGTCGGCGGCCATCTTGTCGACGACGACCTTGTCGATCATTTGCATGTGCCTCGGTGACGCCGGATCGGTGTCGATCACGGCGAGGCTGCCGCCGATCAGTCCCGCGTAAAGGCGATGAATGTCGGGCGCCGCTGCAAGGCCGTTCGGCTCGCCGGCCACGTCGATCGTCTGCACGAATCGGGGCGTCGCGGTCGAGATGTCGACCACATCGACCCCTTTGTCCGCGCTGTCGGCGAGGTAGAGACGATGCGCGGACTGGTCGATCTCGACACCGTCGAAAGCGCCTGCGGCGATGACTGGCATCTGGGTCTCGCGCACGGTCGAACTGCAGTTCCCGCACGCGCTCAACGCGATCAGCCCGGCGGCGGCGACAGAGATCGGTAACACCAGCGAGCCGAGCAGCGCGAGAAGCGCGGACGCCCGCTTCATACAGGCGAAACGTGCCGGACCGCGGAAGTACGAGCGCCCCGGCGGGGCCCGAGTCTAGTTTTCCGAGACGTCCCCCGCCGCGACGAGCTCGCGAAGGCGCCCTCGCGTGAACCGGCCTACGAAGAGGGCTACGAACTGGGGCACTCGGGAGTCGGCCAGGCGCTCGAGCGACTCATCGACGACGAGATCGATCGACTCTTCGGGCACCCTGCCCTCGTATTCGGCCTTGATCGTGCGGACCTCAGATTCGATCTGCTTGAGCACGGTCGCGTCGAATCCAGCCCTCATCTCTAACACCTCACAACCAGGCTACCGGGCCCCCGGCCCGGGCAGGGCCGACTGCCACAGGCATCATAGGGCCTCCCCGGGTCGGGTTTCGGGGGCCCTACGCGAGGCCTCGGCCGGCGCCGAATGGCGGGTTGCGAGCGTCGATCCGGCGAGGACGAGCACGAAGCCGGCGCCCATTCCGAGGGTCAAATTTTCGTGCAGCACTGCGACGCCGAGGATTGCCGCGACCGCGGGATTGACATACGTGATCACGGTCGCTCGCACGGGCCCAACTTCGGCGATCAGCGCGAAGAACAGCACGAACGCGAGCGCGGTGCAGATGATCGCCAGCACCAGCACCGCCCCGATCACCTGCAGGCTCGGCACCGAATGCGGCCACTGCAGCCCAGCGATTGGTGCGTACGCGATGGCGCAGAGCGAAAGCGCGACGCCGATCACCGTCACCGATGGAATTCCAGTGAGGTAGCGGGCCAGGATCGCGGGCCCGACCGCATAGCCGATCACGACGAGGGCCATCTCGACCAGCGCGATCGGGTCCGATGCGCGGAGGTCGAAGCCCACGATCAACGCGACTCCCACGAGTCCGAGCCCGAGGCCCGACAGGCTTGTAAGCCCAAGGTGCTCGCGATTGCCGAGAGCCGTCGCAATGACGACGCCGACAAGAGGAACTGCCGAGATGAGGAGGCCCGCCAGCGCGCTGGAGATGCGCTGTTCGGCGCTCGACAGGAAGAACCAGGGCATCGCAACCTCGACCGCGGCGAAAAAGAGCAGCGGGATCCATCTTCGGCCGATCGAGCTCAGACCACCCTTTGCCAGGACGACTGGCATGAGGATCAAGGCCGCGACCCCCGTGCGCACGAAAACGAGCATTGCAGGCGAGATCTCGCCCACGGCGACGCGGATCAAGAGGTAGGGGATGCCCCAGATCACGCACATCGCGGCGAACAGCAGAAGACCGCGGCGGGTCATCCCAATCTCTAACCGACCGCCGGAACCGGCGCTTCCATACCTCGATTTTCGGTACTCACGCTAGCGTTCGTCGTTCTGTAGTTGATGCTGCGATTCAGACTCACCCGCCTCATGATGTGGATGGGCCTTGCCGCCGCCGCGACCTACTTCCTCGACCCTGACCGGGGCGAACAGCGCCGGAAGGAGCTGAAGAAGCGGATCGCCAGGATGCGTAAGGCGGGCGAGAAGGCAAAGCTGGAAGCCGGCCTCTAGCGTCGACAATGGGACGTGTGTCCAAACGCGCCCAGGTCGTCGACCGGCGCGGGTTGAACCGCGCCCTCCTCGCGCGCCAGCTCCTCCTGAGGCGCCATCGCGCGTCGGCCGCCTCTACTCTCGAGCGCGTCGTCGGCATGCAGGCGCAGGCCCCTAACCTTCCCTACGTCGGCCTGTGGTCGAGGCTCCAGGACTTCCAGCCCGACGAGCTGTCCCGCCTGGTCGAGAAGCGGAGCGCGGTTCGGATCTCGCTCATGCGCAACACGATCCACCTCGTGACCTCACGAGATGCTTTCGCCCTCAAACCACACTTCATGCCGCTCGGGGAGCGTGGCTACCTGCATGGCAGTCCTTGGGGACGCGGCATGCGCAGCGCGGACGTCGCCGCGATCCGTACAGCCGGAGCGGAGATCATGGGCAAGAAGCCGCACACCGTCGCCGAGCTGGCCAGGCTGCTGAAGCAGCAATTTCCCGGCCACGATGCGCTGGCGATGGCGTACGGCGTTCGCTACATGGTGCCCCTCGTCTTCACACCGCCCCGCGGCGTCTGGGGCGGCAAGGGCACGGTCACGCTGACGACATTCGAGGCCTGGTTGGGCAGGCCACCCGGTCCTGCGATAGGCGCAGAGAAACTTGTAACCCGATATCTCGCGGCGTTCGGTCCTGCTTCCCCTAACGACATGCGTGCCTGGTCCGGCCTCGCCATGCGCCCCGTTTTCGAGCGCCTGCGCCCTCGGCTCAGGGTCCTGCGCGGCGAGGACGGCGTCGAGCTGTTCGACCTGCCCCGAGCTCCACGCCCGGATGGTGACGTGCCGGCGCCTGTTCGCCTGATGCCGGATTTCGACAACATCTTGCTGGCTCACGCCGACCGCACACGCATCATGCCGCGAGGAAAGCACCTTGGGATGTTCAGCAGCAACGGCCTGATGCAGGGCGCGGTCTTGCACGACGGCTTCGTCAGGGCGATGTGGAAGCCGGCCGGCGGCACCATCGTGATCAGCGCGTTCGAAAAGCCGATTCCCCGCTCAGAGCGTGCGGGCATCGAGGACGAGGCGTACCGGCTGCTGAAATTTCTCGCTCCGGGCGAGAAGCATGGCGTCCACTTCGGCGCCGTGAAGAGCTAGGAGGCGACCGCCGAGGCGCGCACGGGCCGGCGCGCAGGGGCGCCGTCCTCCTGCGACAGCACTGTGAGGGCGGCCTCGACCACCGACGGGTTCCACTGCGTGCCCGAGCCCCGCCGCAGCTCGTCGATGGCGGTGGACCAGGACCTCGCGGGCCTGTATGCGCGTGCGGTGGTCATCGCGTCGAGCGAGTCCGCAACCGGGATGACTTGAGCTATGAGCAGCAGGCGCTTGCCGATCGTTCCATTCGGGTATCCACGACCGTCGTACCGCTCGTGGTGCGACAGCACAAGTTCAAGCACCTTGCCGTATGCGGCGAACGGCTTGAGGATGTCGAATCCAAGCCGTGGGTGGGTATCCATCACTCGTTTCTCTTCGTGCGTCAGCTGGTCGGGCTTCAGAAGGATCGAGTCGGGAATGCGGATCTTGCCGATGTCGTGAACCTTCGCGGCCAGCTCGACCAGCTCGATCTCGGCGGGGCTGAGTCCGAGCTTGCGTGCGATCGCGTGCGCGTAGATCGAAACCCGCTGCGAATGCTGGAACGTGTAGGGATCGCGGCGGTCGACCTCGTCCGCCATGCGCTCCATCGCCCGCATGCCGTCATGGTTCAGCTCGATCCGCTGCTTCAGCGAGTGATAGATCAGGACGCCCGGAATGATCGCCAGCATCGGGACCAGCGGCCAGCGCACGGCTGCGAACGCCGCGAACAGGCCGACCGCGTAAAGACACACGAACTGCAGGTAGACCAGCTTCTGTGTGCTCTGCAAGAGTCCGATGGGGTTGCGAGCCGTGCCCAGCGCAATCGCGACCGCGACCAGAAAGACGTTTCCGAAATACATGACCGCCGCCGCACCGACGATCACCAGGAGGTCCGTGACCTGCGCCAGGTTCCGCACTGAGACGCCGGCCGCCGACAACAGGAGACCCGCGGCCAGCGCGGAGAAGTACGCCTGGCCGCCGTTGAAGAAGATGTTGATCGCGATCGCCCGGTACGGCGGTCGCTCGCGGCTTCTCCGTACCTTCCGAACGGCCGCGATGCAGATGTCCGTCGCCTGCATCGCGCCGACGAGCGCCGCGGCCTGCCACACGGGAAGCAGCAGGACCGCTGCGAAAAACACTGCGGACGCAACGCTCACCTTCTCGCTCAAGCCGACGTGGATCGGAAACTCGAGAGCGAGGATTCCGGCGAGCGCAATCGGTGCGACGAGCAGCCAGTCCTCGCCCCTCACTACCAGGCGGCTGCCCGTCGCGACCAGGATTGCCAGAGCTGCCGCGCCAACGCCAAGCCGGTAAAGCTCGGATCGCTGGCGCGGCGACATCGTCAGGGCTGCTGCAGCACGAACTTCAGATGGGTCGGTGTACCGCTCGTTCCGTACCTCTCCGCGTACACGGTGCCGCTGCCTAACAGCCCGCTTGTGACCATGTCCCGGTGGGTGAAGTTGAAAAGCAGGCCGGCCGGGACGTAGATGGTCATGTCCACCGCGGTGTGCGGCCTGCCGGCCGAGTCGTAGACGCGACTCACGGTGTAGGACTCCAGCGGCAGGCCGAGCTGGAGCGGCGAAGCTGTCCATACGCTGTCGTAGACCGGGACGATGTGACCGCCTGGGGTCACGACGAGCACCAGCGGGTCCCAGTCGCAGTACGTCGCCCATGCGCCCGCCGAGACAGGCGACGACATCAGAATCCCGGCCGCCAATGCGGCGGCCACCACCACCCTCTTCACGTTGCTTCCCTCCGGATAATGAAGAACCCCAGCGCCGGGAGTGCCTCCGGCAAGGATGCAAACCCTAGTGGGGCCCGGAGCCGGCTCAGGTAAAAAAGGTGTAAATCGTCTTCAGACGCCGACGTCCTTGCGGGAAAAACGAAGGGTCCCGAGCACCAGCGCGACCGCCCCCACCGCCACGACGACGAGCAGGTTGGCAAAAGACAGCCCGTGCAGCAGGGGCGTCCCGTAGTAGTAGAAGGGCGACAGCCGGAGCATCGCGTCGGGCCACTTCAGGTCGGGTCCGATGAAGCTGATGAAGAACCAGGCCGCCAGCAGGAAGCTGATCAAGCCGGTGTCTGCGGCAGTGCGCAGCCAGCCCGACGCCAGGTACCCGATCGCGGCGATCAGGAGGCCCAGTGGGACCATGGCGAGGGTGGCCTCCGCCAGGTTGGTGGTGTCCAGGGTCACCCCCGCCGCGGCCGACGCCACCGCCGACGCGACGAGGGTCGCCAGACCGACGATCACGGTGGCGGTCGCCAGGGCGGCAAACCTGCCCAGCAGCACCGCCGCGCGCGAGCGAGGCGTGGACAGCACGATCTCGAGGCGCCCGTCGTCCTCGTCCGCCGACCAGCGGTTCACCTGCGTAACCGCAAACGCCATCATGAGGACGGGCAGCAGCTCGAACATGGCGCCCAGGAATATCGCGTTGAGCGTCGACTCGCCGCCGCTGATGTTCTTGAGGACCCCGAGGGCGGGCGATGAGGGTGCGCTCGCGAACAGCTCGTTCAGCTTGCTCACCATCTGCTCGACGACGTAGACCATCCAGGCCGCAAACCCGGCGATGAGCAGCGTCCACCAGAACGTCGGCATGGCGATCATGCCGAGGCTGCGCGCGTAGACGGACCGCAGCGACCAGTCGGTCACGGGCAGCGCCCTGCTCGCCGCCGACGAGCGCAGCGGCCGCCCGAGTGGTCCGGGCAGTCGCACGACGTCACCGACGTCGCGGCGGACGAAGAGCCAGATCCCGGCGGCGCTCAAGACCACTGCCAGCGCAAGCATCACGAGCATCCCGCCGGCGCTTGTGCCGTAGCTCGGGATGAGCGGCTTGCTCAGGTTGTAGTAGTAGATCGGCGACAAGCGCGACACCCAGTCGGTGTTCGGGATGACCCGATGGACCATGTCGACGACGATGAACACGACCAGCAGGCCACCGGTCGCCCCCGCTGCGGGTCCGCGCTCGTGCGTGAACTGCGAGATGAGTAGCGCGACGCCGCCGAACACGGCACAGATCAGCGATAGGTTCAGACCGAAGAGAAGCGCGTCGACGAAGCTGAAGTCGGCCTTGAACGCCCTGCCACCGAGGTACGCCATCACCCCGGTGATCAGGCCGATGAAGAGCAGGGCGGTCCAGATGGCGGCGACCTTCTGCAGCGCGATCGTCAGCCTGGACCGCGGCGCGGACAGAAGAACGTCGATCGACCCCCGATCCTCCTCGCCGCGAAGGGTGCGGCTCGCCGCGAGCAGCGGCCACAGCGCGATCAGGAAGATGAAGATCCCGATCTTGAACGTCGCGTAGCCGCCGACGGTGTCGGCCGCCACGGGATCGGCGTTCCATGTGAACTGGGCGGCGAGGGTCGAGAGCGCGGCGCGCGCCTGCGGCGTGTTGATGAGCGTGGACACGCTGGCCATCGGGGAGAGGATCACCAGGCCCATCCCGACGCCCCAGCCGAGAATCGCGACCCGGTAGTCCCGAAGGGTCTTGAGGAAGATGCTCCTAAACCACACCGGCGGCCTCATTGGCGGCCTGGCCGTCGCTTTCGTAGTACCTGAGGAAGATGTCCTCGAGGCTCGGCTCGTAGCTCGTCAGCGAGACGACCGGATATTTCGCCGCGGCCTTTATGACCGCGTCCGCGGATCCCTGCATGGCAAGGCGCACGGCGTGACCGTCGTTGAGCTTTTCGACCTCGGCCACGCCATCGAGCTGCTTGAAGGTCTCGACGGGAACCGGCTGCGAAAACGAGATGGTGATCTCGTAGCGCTTGATGTCCTTGAGCTCGTGCACGCCGCCGATGCGCACGAGGCGTCCCTCACGGATGATGCCGACCCGCGTGCACGTCTTCTCGACCTCGCTCAGCACGTGCGAAGACAGGAAGACCGTGCGCCCGTCGTCACGCGCGTCCTTGACCATCGCGTCGAACTCTTGCTGGTTGAGCGGGTCCAGGCCGCTGGTCGGCTCGTCGAGGATGAGCACTCGCGGGCGGTGCATGAAAGCCTGGATCAGCACCACCTTCCTCTTGTTGCCGGTCGAGTACTGCCGGAACTTGCGGCTCGTGTCGAGGTCGAACCGATCGATGAGCCGCTTCAGGTATGTCCGGTCGACGCCCCTCCGAAGATTGGCGAAGTACTCGATGATCTGTCCGCCGGTCAGGTTCGGATCCAGCGACGGTTCGCCGGGGACGTAGCCGATGCGCCGCTTGATCTCTACCGACTGGTCCCAGCAGTCGAGGCCTGCAATCCTCGCGGTGCCGCGATCGGCGCGGATGAGTGCCATGAGGATGCGGATGGTGGTCGTCTTGCCGGCCCCGTTGGGACCCAGGAATCCGAACACCTCTCCTTCAGCGACGTCGAACGAGACGTCGATGATGCCGCGCTTGCCCCCGTAGCTCTTGGTGAGCTTGTCAACTTCGATGATCGCCGCCATCTGGCCTCCTTATCGAGCTGCCGTACCACGCTCCGAGAATTGAGCGGTCGATCAGGCTGATCGACCCCGCCTCCACTCCCAGCACCCGTTCGAACGCGCTTGCATATGAGGCAAACCGCGTTTCGACCTCCTCGAAGCCGATGGTGTTCGCCTGGCGCGCGACAAACATGTCGGTCGCCTCGTCCTGCATCCCCTGGATCAACATCATCAGCACCCGCGCGGTGCTGTCCGGCGATTCGACCTGGAAGCTGCCCTCGTCGATTCCTTGCCTCACGATTTGGGTCAGCACCGGGACGAATCGACCCACCAGCTTGTGGCGAAACTTCTCCCGCACGACCGCATGTTCGTCCGACAGCCAGACGTCCAGAAACGCCAGGATCAGGTCCTTGCGGTCGGTCTTCCATCGACCGATCCCGCTGAACACCCGCACGAGCTTGTCGGCGGCCGGCAGCTTCGCGTCCTGCACGATTGGCTCCACCGAGGCCAGGCCGGCGTCGACCATGCGGTCGATCACCGCCTCCAGCAGCGCCTGCTTCGAGTCGAAGTAGTGGTAGAAGGCGCCGCGCGACGCATCGAGCTCGTCCAGCAGGTCCTGGATGCTCATCCGCTCGAAGCCCCTCGTCTGCATCAGGCGCTGAGCCGCCTCGACGAAGGCCTCGCGCCTCACGGTGTAGACCGCCGCGTTCAGGGTCCGCGCCACGGGCTCAATTATAACCGACCGACAGTCGGTCGGTTAATCTTCAGGCCCGGCCGGCCTCACCGAGTTTCCGTGTCCGAAGAGAATTGCCGGGTGCGTCTACCCGCCTCCCTGACGCCCCTGGCCGAACGCAACTTCCGCATGCTTTGGGCCGGCCAGGCCGTGTCCGCCATCGGCGATGCGCTGGTTCCTGTCGCCCTCGCTTTCGCCGCCCTGTCGGTGGCTCACACCGCGAGCGCGCTCGGCCTCGTCCTTGCCGTTTCGACCCTCTCCCAGGTGCTCGCCCTGCCGCTCGGCGGCGTGTGGTCCGACCGCCTCCCTCGCCAGCTCGTGATGCTGTCTTCAGACCTGATCCGCGGCGTCGTCCAGGTCGCGATCGCGGTCCTGCTCCTGACCCATACGGCGCAGCTGTGGCACCTCGTGGTCGGCATCTCTCTCTTCAGCTTCGCCGGCGGATTCTTCACTCCCGCCTCCAGCGCCCTGACGCCGCAGACCGTCAGCGCCACCCGGCTGCAGCAGGCCAACGCGTTGATGGGTCTGTCGCGCAGCGCGACGTGGGTCGTCGGTCCGGCGATATCTGGAGTGCTGGTTGCGACCGTCGGAGCGGGCTGGGCGTTCGCCCTCGACGCCGCCACATTCGCGGTCAGCGCGATCTCGCTGTCGATGCTTCGCATCGCTCCGATCACCGGCGCTGAGAGGAAGAACTTCTGGGCCGAGCTGGCCGACGGGATCGGCGCGGTGGTGAGGAGGCGGTGGTACCTCCTCAACCTGGGCGCTCACGCGGCGTGGAACTTTGCCTTCGCAGCGTTTCTCGTCGCAGGCCCCATCGTGGCCAAGAACAGCCTCGGCGGCGCGTCAGCCTGGGGAGCGATCTCCGCGGCGATGGGCGCGGGCTCGATCGTCGGCGGACTGATCGCGCTGCGGGTCATGCCGCGGCGTCCGCTCATCGTCGCCAACCTCGCCCTCACCCCGGCCGCGCTGCAGCTGCTCGCGATGTCGGTACCGGTGCCGACGGTCGTCATCATGGCCGCGTGCGTCGTCGGCGAGGCAGGCCTGATCTTCCTCAACGAGGTCTGGTTCGCGACAGTGCCTCAGCTGCTTCCGGCGGACGTCCTGGCTCGCGCGACCTCATTTGACTGGCTGCTCTCGATCATCGCCATGCCGCTTGGTTTCGCGATCACCGGACCGGCGATCGACCACGTCGGCGTCCGCGCGACGCTGATCGCGGCCGCGATCGTCATGGCGGTGCCGTGCTTCCTGATTGTGCTGGTGCCGGGCGTGCGGCGGGTCAGGCGCTCCGAGGAAGGACTGGTCGTCCTCGAGGGAACCGCCTAGCTCCGGACCGCCTGCCTCCCGTCTGCCGCCGGCTGCTTGTGCCGGTGTTTCTCTATCACCTCGCGGACGACGTAGACGGGCTTGCTCAGCGCCTCGTGATGATTGCGCATCGAGAGGTCGGCGACAAGGCCGGTGAGGAACGACTGGACTCCGACGATGAGAAGGACCAACGACAGGAGGAACACCGGGTTGTCCTGCACGTCGACTCCAGGCGGCCCCAACCTCTGAAAGGCGACGATCGCGGCAAAGAGCAGCGCGATCGCCCAGAGCACGAGCGCAACAACTCCGAAGAGGTACAGCGGCCTCGCGAACCGGCCGAGAAGCTCGATCGCGATCAGGTCCTGCATCACCCGCGAATTCCGTAAGAGGGAGTGCCTCGACTTGCCATACGTGCGCGGCCTGTGGTTGACGGGCAGCTCGGTGATGCGGGCGCCGACCGCCGAGGCCAGGACCGGCAAGAGGCGATGCATCTCGCCGTACAGGTGCACGTCGCCGATTACCTCTCGTCGGTAGGCCTTCAGCGTGCAGCCGAAGTCGCTCAAGGCAACGCCACTGACGCGGGCGATGATCCAGTTCGCGATCCGGGACAGGATCACACGCGCCGGGGCGTCGTGGCGATCTCGCCGCCATCCACTTGCCACGTCGTAGCCCTCGTCGACCTTCTCGAGCAGGTGCGGGATGTCATGCGGGTCGTTCTGCATGTCACCGGCGAGGAACACGAGGACGTCGCCCCGGCTGTAATCGATCCCGGCCTGCACCGCCGCGGCCTGTCCGAAGTTCTTGCGGAAGCTGACCACGTGCACTCGCGCATCGCGCTGCGCGATCTGGCCGAGGCGCTCAGCGCTGCCGTCGTCGCTTCCGTCATCGACGTAAACGACCTCGAACGAGGTGCCCAGGCCACCGAGCACACCGATCAGCTCGCGGTGCAGGGGCTCCACGCTGTCGACTTCGTTGAAGACGGGGACGACCACCGAGACATAGGGCGAATCGGTGGCTGCATGGCGCGCCATCGCGGCCGATTATCCCTTGCTAAGCTCGCGGCGCGATGAGCGCCGAAGCGGCACACGTGGCCGCGATGCCGCGCGAGCATGCGACCGCCGAGGGGTGGTGGGCCTTTGCCGCGGCCCCCCTCCTGACCGCCGCGGTCGCGTTCGCGTGGATCCTCTACGGCGAGCTGCGGCGCGTCTACGGGATGACGAGCGACGGGTGGGATCTTGGCTACTACCAGCAGCTCGTCTGGGGCATCTCGCAGGGTCATGGCTTTTACTCGAGCTTCGCCCGCGCCAACTCACTGGGAATCCACCTCGAGCCGATCCTCGCCGTGCCGACCGCGGTCGAGAGGTTCTGGCCGAGCCCCGTGGTCCTGCTCCTGTTCTCATCGGCGGCGCTTGCCGCCACCGCCCCTGCCACATACCTCTTCTTTCGCGCGGTCCTGCCGGCCGAGCGCCTCGAATCACCGTGGCTGGCCGTCGCTCTGTCCGCCCCGATCCCCTTCTGGGCCGCGACCCAGGAGGCCGCGCGCGACTTCTTCCACCCGGAGAACATCGCCCTCCCTCTCGCCCTCCTCGCCGCATGGGCGGGCGTGCGGGGCCATCGGGCCGCGACGTGGTCTCTTTGCGTTCTGGCGCTGGCCTGCAACGAGAACCAGGCCTATACCGTCGCCGTGATCGCGGTGTTCCTTTCCTGGTATGGCGCGCCGGCGATCAAGCGTCACGCGCCGTTGATCCTTCTTCTCGCCGGAGGCTGGTTCCTCATCGGGATCGGCATCGTGCAGCAGCAGTTCCGCGATTTCGGCGAAAGGTTTGCGTCGTACGGCTGGCTCGCCGGCGCCGACCCGCTGACCATCGTGAGCATGCTGCTGCGGCCGGAGGCGCTGCTCGCCGCCGGCGTCATCGTCGCGTCGATGTTCGCGCTGCCCGTGCTCGCGCCGCGGTGGCTGCTGCTCCTCCTCCCGACGTATGTCGTCAGCGTGCTCAGCGACCGCACATCGCAGAACACATTGAGCCTGCACCACATCCTCCCCCTTCTCTTCCCGCTCATCGTTGCCGGCGGCCTTGGCGCGAGAAAGCTCCTCGAGATGCGCTCGCTCAAGCCTGCGGTTGCGCTGGTGGCGGTGGCGCCCGCGGTGCTTCTCGGCTGGGGCACCGGGCGGTTTCCACCTGCCCTCGACTCCCAGCCCGCCCTTTACTCGCAACCGCTCGCCGTCGCCCAGCTTCGTACCGCCACGGCGATGATTCCGAGTGACGCGCCGGTCAACGCCGATGCCGGCCTCACAGTCTGGCTGGCGAACCGGCAGACGATCGGCGAATTCCCCGACACGCTCGACGCCAACAGCTACGTCGTCATCGACAGAAATTCGTACCTGGCCGCCAGTGCAGACTCGGGTGTGCGCCAGAAGGCCGCCGACGCATTACAGGCGAACGGCCGCAGCCTCGTTTACGACGACGGCCGGTTCCAGGTGTGGAGTCCGGTCGGAGACTAGCCGTCGGGACCCTCACGTACCCTTAGGGGTCACCATGGCCGTGGCGACATCGGTGCGCGAGCGCCTAGATCAGCTCTTCAAGCAGCGAATCGCGATCTTCGACGGGTCGATGGGCGTGATGCTGCAGCACAAAGGCCTGAGCGACGAGGCATTTCGGGGCGAGCGATTCCGCAACCACCCCAAGCCGCTGCGCAACAACAGCGACGTCCTGTGCCTGACGCAACCCGAGCTGGTGATGCAGGTCCACCGGGACTATCTCGAGGCGGGCGCGGACATCGTCACCACCAACACCTTCACGGCGACTCGCGTCTCCCAGGCCGACTACGAGCTCGAGGACTTCGTGTACGAGATGAACCTCGCCGGCGCGCGCCTGGCCCGCAAGGCGGCTGACGAGTACGAAAACCGTTTCGTCGCCGGCTCCCTCGGCCCGACGAACGTCACGCTCTCGCTGTCCCCGCGCGTGGAGGATCCCTCGTACCGCGAGGTGACCTTCGACCAGCTCCGCGACGGTTACGCGGAGGCGGCGCGTGCCTTGAAGGATGGCGGCGTCGACTTCCTGCTCATCGAGACCGTGTTCGACACGCTCAACGGAAAGGCCGCGATCGCGGCGGTCAAGGAGGTCGCGCCCGAGCTTCCGCTGTTCGTGTCGGTGACGATCGTCGACCGCAGTGGCCGCAACCTGTCGGGCCAGACGGTCGAGGCGTTCTGGACCTCGGTCGAGCACGCGGAGCCGTTCGCCGCAGGCATCAACTGCTCGCTGGGCGCGACCGAGATGCGGCCGTACGTCGAGGCGATGTCGCGGGTGGCTCCGGTTTACGTGGTCTGCTATCCGAACGCCGGCCTCCCGAACGCGTTCGGCGGCTACGACGAGCAGCCACCAACGACCAGCCGCCTGTTGAAGGAGTTCGCGCAGGCGGGTTTCCTGAACGCGGCCGGCGGCTGCTGCGGCACGGGGCCGGATCACATCCGCCAGATCAAGGACGCGATGGCCGACCTGCGCCCGCGCCAGGTTCCCCGGCGGGACCCGCGTCCCCGCTTCAGCGGCCTCGAGCCGTTTGAGATCGGCCCTGACTCGGGCTTCGTGGTGATCGGCGAGCGCACGAACGTCACGGGTTCGATCCGTTTTCGGCGCCTGATCGAGTCAGACGACTTCGGCGGCGCGGTACAGGTTGCGCTGGACCAGGTGCGCGGCGGCGCGAACCTGCTCGACGTGAACATGGACGCCGACCTCCTCGACTCCGAGGCGGCGATGGTGCGCTTCCTGAACCTGCTCGCGACGGAGCCCGAGATCGCCCGGCTTCCCATCATGGTCGACAGCTCCAGGTGGACGGTCCTCGAGGCGGGCCTCAAATGCCTGCAGGGCAAGGGCGTGTGCAACTCGATCAGCCTGAAGGCGGGCGAGGAGGCATTCCTCGAGCAGGCCCGGAAGGTGCGGGAGTACGGGGCCGCGCTGGTGGTCATGGCCTTCGACGAGGTCGGCCAGGCGGACACGGTCGAGCGCAAGGTTGAGATCTGCACGCGCGCCTACAAGCTTCTGGTCGACAAGGTGCACTTTCCGCCCGAGGACATCATCTTCGACCCGAACATCCTTCCCATCGCCACCGGCATCGAGGAGCACTCGGCCTACGCGAAGGCGTTTCTCGAGGCGACGCGGCAGATCAAGCGCCGGTGCCCGGGCGTGCACGTGTCGGGTGGCGTCTCCAACCTCTCCTTCTCGTTCCGCGGCAACGACCGCGTCCGCGAGGCGATCCATTCCGCTTTCCTCTATCACGCGATCCGGGCGGGCCTGGACATGGGCATCGTCAACGCGGGCCAGCTCGTCGTCTACGAGGACATCCCAAAGGACCTCCTCGAGATGGTCGAGGACGTCATCTTCGACCGCCGTCCGGACGCAACCGAGCGCCTGGTCGAGTTTGCGAAGTCGGTCTCGGGAGCTGGCTCGAAGCGCGAGCAGGACCTCTCCTGGCGCGAAGGATCGGTAGAGGAGCGCCTCAAGCACGCGGTGCTGCACGGCGATGTCGAGTACATCGAAGCCGACGCGGAAGAAGCTCGGGTCAAGTACGGCAAGCCGCTCCTCGTCATCGAAGGGCCGATGATGGACGGCATGAAGGTCGTCGGAGACCTGTTCGGCGCCGGCAAGATGTTCCTGCCCCAGGTTGTGAAGAGTGCGCGCGCGATGAAGCGCGCGGTCGCCTACCTGCAGCCGTTCATGGAGGCTGAGAAGGAGGCGGCCGGCGACCGCCACGTGCGCGGCAAGCTCGTGCTCGCCACCGTCAAGGGCGACGTGCACGACATCGGCAAGAACATCGTCGGCGTCGTGCTTGCCTGCAACAACTACGAAGTCCACGACCTGGGCGTCATGGTGCCCGCGGAGAAGATCCTCGATGTCGCGACCGAGCTCGGTGCAGACGTCGTGGGCCTCTCGGGCCTCATCACGCCTTCGCTGGACGAGATGGTTGTCGTCGCCAAGGAGATGACAAGGCGCGACTTCAACATTCCGCTGCTGATCGGTGGGGCGACCACCTCGAAGCAGCACACCGCGGTGCGGATCGCGCCTGCCTATGACGGGACGACCGTCCACGTCCTGGACGCGTCGAGGGTGATCGGCGTCGTGTCAGACCTGCTCGACACCGAGCGCCGCCAGCGATTCGAACGCGACAACTTCTCGCTGCAGGAAAAGCTGCGCGCGCAGCACACGTCTTCCCGGCGCCCGCTGCTGACGCTCGACGAAGCTCGCGCCAAGCGATTGCGGCTTCCGTTTGCCAACCTGCCCAAACCACCATTCACCGGCACAAAGGTCATCGAGCCGGAGATCGCGCAGCTGCGCGAGTACGTCGACTGGACGTTCTTCTTCCACGCGTGGGAGCTGAAGGGCAAGTACCCGGCGATTCTCGACAACCCCTCGCATGGCGCTGCTGCACGTGAGCTGTTCGAACACGCGAAGGAGCTGCTGGACCAGATCCAGGCGAATCAGTGGCTGAAAGCCCGCGGCATCTACGGCTTCTGGCCCGCGCACGCCGACGGCGATGACATCGCGCTCGACAACGGCGTGCGGTTTCCGATGCTTCGCCAGCAGGTCGACCACGGCGACGACAAGCCTTACCTCTCCCTCGCTGACTTCGTCGCTGCAGGCGGCGACCACATCGGCGCGTTTGCCGTGACCGCGGGGCTGGGCGTGGACGAGCTCGCCGGACGCTTCACCGCCGAGCACGATGACTACCGGGCCATCATGGTGAAGGCGCTGGCCGACCGCCTCGCGGAGGCGTTCGCCGAGTACCTCCACGAGACGGTGCGCCGCTCGTGGTACGAGAGCGGTGCGAAGCAGCCGAATGACGAGCTGATCCAGGAGAAATACCGCGGCATCCGGCCGGCGTTCGGGTATCCCGCGTGCCCCGACCACTCGGAGAAGCAGACCTTGTTCAAACTGCTCGACGCGCGCTCGATCGGCATGGAGCTGACCGAGAGCGGCGCCATGACCCCGACGGCGGCCGTGTCAGGCCTCTACTTCGCGCACCCGCAGTCGCGGTACTTCATGGTCGGCAAGATTGGCCGCGACCAGATCGAGGACTATGCCCGGCGCAAGGGAATGACCGCGGCCGACGCGGAGAGGTGGCTGCGCCCGAACCTCGCCTACGACGAGTCGTAACGGAGGCACGCAACTCCCCCTCCGGCGAACCGGATTCCGCGTGCGAGGCGCAGCGGTGGTTGGTGCGACTCGACGAACGTGTTTGGGTCGATGAACCGGTAAGGAAACGCCGGAAAGCCGGAGCAAGCCGAGGGCGGCAAGGCGCCGTTCCACGCGTGCGATTCCATGTTGCCGTTGAACACCGCGAAGTGAAGATGCGTGCGGCTCCCCATGTCCGCCACGTCGGCGAACCCCTGGCCGCGCTTCACCTCGGAACCGACCGCAAATCCCGACCGGAGCCAGACGTGCCAGTACTGGGTGATCACCACCCCCGAGCTGGTCGAGTGCCGGATCAGCACCCCGCCGCGAAAGGTCGCATCGATCAGGTAGCCGATGATCACCCCATCTCCGGCGGCCATAACCTCCTGCCCGGTGGCCGCAACCTCGTCAGTCCCGGTATGCAGCCATACAGCGCCCGACGCGCACGCGCGCAGCGGCGTCCCGTTGCAGTACCTCCACTCGCTCCCGAATCCGAGGCAGTGGGGCGACCACGTCGCCAGCGGGTACTGGAACACGTCGGCCGGGTTGACCGGCGCCTCCCGGACAGGGGCCGGCGGTGGTGCCGGCGCCGGCCCGTTCGGGCCCCCCGGGAGCACAAGAACGAGTTCAAAAGCGCTCAAGACGAGCGCGAGAACCCCCCGAGTCACCTCTCCAGTATCCCCATCCCCTCCGTGAGGAGTCCAGCCCGAGCTGTACTTCCGGATTCACAGCATCTGCGAACGGCTCGACGGCTTCGATCCTTACCTGCTGGAGTCGGTGAAGGCGATCGTCATCGACTCCGATTGAGGGTCAGGCGATGTCGACGATCACGTTCTTGAGCTCGGTGTAAAGGTCCAGCGCGTAAGGGCCGAGCTCGCGGCCCCAACCGCTCTGCTTGTAGCCGCCCCACGGCGTCACCGCGTCGACGATGTGGTAGCAGTTGACGTAGACGGTTCCGGCCTTCAGCGCGTGCGCGACGCGATGCGCGCGCGCGACGTCGCTGGTCCACACGCCCGCGACCAGGCCGTAGATCGTGCTGTTCGCCTTGGCGACCAGGTCATCCTCGTCGCTGAAGGGAATCGCGGCGACCACAGGCCCGAAGATCTCCTCGCGCGCGATGCGCATATTGCCGTCGACGTCCGCGAACACCGTGGGTTTGACGAAGTAGCCGTCGTCCAGCCCTTCAGGGCGGCTGCCGCCGGCGATCATGCGCGCGCCCTCCTGGTTGCCGGTGCGGATGTAGCCAAGCACGCGGTCCATCTGGGTCTTCGAAACGAGAGGCCCCATCTGAGTCACCGGGTCGATGCCCGGACCGATGCGCGTCTCCTCGACCGTCTTGAGCAGCTCGTCGAGCGCGTGGTCGTAGATCTTTTCCTGCACGAACAGCCGCGAGCCCGCCGAGCAAACCTGTCCCTGGTTGAAGAAGATGCCGAAGAACGCGCCCGACACTGCTTTGGTCAGGTCGGCGTCGGAGAACACGATGTTGGGTGACTTGCCGCCGAGCTCCAGGCTCACCCTCTTCAGGTTGCTGTCAGCAGAGGCCTTGGCGATGAGCTTGCCCACCTCGGTCGAGCCGGTGAACGCAACCTTGTCGATGTCGGGGTGCGACGCCAGACGCGCGCCGGCCGTCTCTCCGAAACCTGGCACGACGTTGACGACGCCGTCCGGTATTTCGGCTTGCTGCAGGAGCTCGGCGAGCAGCAGCGCGCTCAGCGGCGTCTCTTCGGACGGCTTCAGCACCACGCTGTTCCCGCAGGCAAGCGCGGGCGCCAGCTTCCAGGCCGCCATCAGCAGGGGGAAGTTCCACGGAATGATCTGGCCCACGACGCCGACCGGCTCGCGCAGCGTGTAGCTCAGGTACTTGCCGGGCAGCGAGATCTGCTGGGTCGCGCCGTCGAGCTTGGTGGCCCAGCCCGCGTAGTAGCGGAACGTCGCCGCCGCCAGGGGCGCGTGGAACAGCAGGGCGTCGTTGATGGGCATTCCGTTGTCGAGGGTTTCGAGCTGCGCGAACTCGGTCGCCCTCTCTTCGATCATGTCGCCGACCTGCCACAACACTTTGGCCCGTTCGGCGGGGGGTAAGTCGCGCCAGACGCCGCGGTCGAACGACCTGCGAGCGGCTTCAACGGCCCGGTCAACATCCTCGGCGCCGGCCTCGGCAACCTTCGCGAGCAGGTCCCCGGTGGCCGGGTCGCGCGTCTCGAAAGTCTTGCCGCTCGCCGCCTCGACCCACTTCCCGCCGATGAAAAGCTTCTTGGGCTGGCTCCTCAGGAAGGTCGCGACTTCCAGGTCTTCGGCGATGGCCATGGCAGCATCCTACGCGCTGGCAGGGAGCGCTCCCATCCCCTAGGCTTTTGATCGTGCTGATGGAGGTCACGTGCCGGTGCGGCTGGACGACGCGTGGCTCGAAGTCCGAGATCATAGGCATGGTCCAGGAGCACGGCCGCACGGCGCATCAGCAGGAGATCACCCCGGCCGAGGTCCGCGCGATCTGGCGCATGGCCGACGTCCCGGGCCGGTCGCGCGCGGGGCGCACCTCCGGTCTGGATGCCGCGAAGAAGTAAAGCCCGGCTCGCGCCGATCGTGGAAGCGATGGACCCGCCGATCTCCAGCGTCGGGTGGTCGCCGCAGCTCGTCGCCCAGACGCTCGAGGTCCTGCCCGTCGCAATGCAGCACGACGCGTTGGTCTGGATGAAACCGGTGCATGCGGACTCGCTGCGCATCGGGCTGCCCGCGTCGACCAGGCCGGCTGACGCCGTGCTGGACGTCTTGAAGTGGTACCCCCTCGAGCCGGTGGTCGTCCATTCGACGTCATGGCGGCATGAGGATGGACGGGTCATTCTCACCTACATCGCGGTGGTGACCCCTCCCGAGGCGCTGCCGCGCGACTCGCTGGTCGTGCTGCCGGTGAAGCGCGCAAAGCTCGCGCGCGGCGAGGCGATGGCTGCAGCCCCGTCGATCGGTGTCGAGGCCGTCCTCGAGCACGCGCTGCGACATCTCTCCTGGCTGGTGCACGACGACCCCGCCGTGATGGAGGCGCTGGCCGGATGGAAGCAGACCCTCGCGGCATTTGAGCCGGAGCCGTTTCGGTCCCTGAGCTAGTCCAGACTCCAACGGCCGAAAAGGCGCGGCGATGGGGCATCCTGCCCGCCTATCACGGCTGGCAGGGCGACGTCGTGGTCACATCGCCTGAGGTGGAGCAGGCGATCCTCGACTCGATGGGCGCTACGGCCGATCGGCCGCGCCCCCCGCGCCGTCCCAGGCTGCCCGCCGAACCGTGCGCTCCAGCCCCTGAGAGGACGTGGGGCTGGGCGGTGCAGCTTTACGCGCTTCGCTCGCGTGAGAGCTGGGGCGTCGGAGACCTGGCCGACCTGCGCCGCTTCGGTCGTTGGTCGCGCAGGGCGGGCGCTTCCCTCATCCTGCTCAACCCGCTCGGCGCGCAGGCGCCGACCCTGCCGTATCAGCCCTCGCCCTACTATGCGTCGACCAGGCGTTTTCGCAACGTCGTCTACCTGCGCGTCGAGGAGCTGGAAGGCGCGAGCGATGTCGATCTCGCGGCCGAGCGCGATGCGGCCAGACGCCTCAACGAGCAGCGCATCATCGACTACGACCAGGTCTTCAAGCTCAAGACGCAGGCGTTCGAGAAGGTATTCCGCGCCGCGCCCGCACCGAAGGGCCTCGATTCCTACATCAAACACCAGGGCCGCGCCCTGCGCGACTTCGCCATGTTCAACGCTCTGTGCGAGCAGCATGGGCCGGCGTGGCGCAGCTGGCCGGAGGACCCGGCACAGCCAGAGCCTGAGCGCCTCGCCTACCACCAGTGGCTTCAGTTCCACGTCGACCGCCAGCTCGCGCGCGCCTCGCGCGAGATCGGTCTCATCACCGACGTGCCGGTCGGTTTCGCATCCGACGGTTTCGACGCGTGGCGCTGGAACGACCTCATCGCACCGCGCATGCGCGTCGGCGCTCCTCCGGATGAGTTCTTCCGTGACGGCCAAGACTGGGGCATTCCGCCTTTCAACCCGTCGAGGCTGGGCACCGCGAAGTGGGAGCCGTTCATCGACGCCATGCGCAGCGCCGGCCGTCATGCGACGGGAATCCGCCTCGACCACGTGATGAGCCTCTTCCGGCTGTTCTGGATCCCGGACGGGACGACCGCCGCGCGGGGCGCGTACGTGCGGTACCCCGCCCCGATCCTTTTGTCGCTGCTCGCGAGCGAAAGCCGGCGCGCGCGCGCTTTCGTGATCGGCGAAGACCTTGGCCTCGTCGAACCGACCGTCCGCAAGCACCTGCGCAGGAAGGGCTCCCTGTCCTATCGCCTCGTTTGGTTCGAAGGCTCCGACCCCGCGCGCTGGCCGCACGACGCGGTCGCGGCCGTGGGGACGCACGACCTGCCCACCGTGGCGGGCATCTGGACGCGCAGCGAGCCCGAGCATCGCCTGCACCACCTGCGAGAGAAGCTCGTCAGCCTGACCCATCTCCCCGACGAGACGCCACCGATCGACGTCGCCGTCGCCGCATACAGGCTGCTCGCGCACGGGCGAACCCGGATCGTCCTCATCTCGATGGAAGACGCACTCGGCGTGCACGAGCGACCGAATGTGCCGGGAACGATCGATGAGTTTCCGAACTGGAGGCTGGCGCTGCCCTCGAGCCTGGAGGAGATCGAGACGGCGGACGGCGTGCTGCGGATCGCGCAAGAGATGAGGGCGGCGGGGCGGTGAAGCGTCGGGCGCGCCCCGCGAAGACGATCGCTCCCGTCGGCAACGGCCGCGTCCTCGCGTACGTTCAGGCGCGCGCGGGCGAGAAGCTGCGTTACGTCCGAGGAACCAACGTGTTGCGCGTGCTGTCGGACGGCGATGAGATCCGCGTTGCGGCCGTCGGCGACGAGATCGAGGTCGCGACGCGCGGCGACGCGTGGCCTGCGGACTTCGACCCTCCGCCGCTCGGCGGCGCGACCCGGGCGACTGTGGTGGATCGGATCCCGGCGCTGCCGAACCGCGCGGCGGCCGCAAACGTATACGCGCGCAGCGTACTCGTCCTGGCCCTCCACCAGGAGATCTCCGGCGGTTTCATGGCGGAATCGGGCGACGACGTCCTGATCGCCCACGCCCTCGACGTCTGTGGCGAGCGCGGCGCCTCCGAAGGTTTCTTCGCGTGGGCGCTCGCGCACCGCAATCTCGATGGGTTGCTGATGTGGGGCCTCGAGCAGCACATGCGCATCGCGTACGGCACCGAGCTGCGCTCGCGTTATGAGCATGTGCGGCACGGACCCGGCCCTGAGCTCGCTCCCGCGCCGCCTCAACTGCCGCGCCCCGGGAGGGCGGCGATCGACGATGCGTTGGCGCGTCGCAGCGAGCTCGACCTCTTCACGACCCCAACGGGCGTAGACCTTCGCGCCCACGCGCTTTTCCTGCTTGCGGTCCACGCGTTGATCCCGAAAATGCGCGGCGGCGAAGATTACTTCTTCTCGCACCAGTCGCTCGCGCAGGAGATCCGGCGCGCCCGCGCACTGTACGGCGGCGCCTACCACTCGGGACTGGTCGCCGCCGACGGCGACCCGCTCGGCGAAGTTGAGGTCCGCCCCGACCTCGAACCGGCCGCCGCTTCGTTGGTGCAAGCAGACGACCGCTACCGGATCAAGGTCGATACTCGCGAGGGCGCGATCTGGGCGTCCGACTCCGACCCTCGTCCGGGTGGTCAGGAGTTCGCCCTGTCGAGCCGTGAGGGCCCGCCCGACTGGATCCATGACGCCGTGATCTACCAGGTGATGGTCGATCGCTTCGCCCGCGATGGCGAAGCGCTGCCAGAGCCTGGATCTTCCACCGCGCTCTACGGCGGCACGCTCGACGGGATCCGCGACCACCTCCACCACATCGCCTCACTCGGCTGCAACACGATCTGGTTGACCCCCGTCCATCAGAGTCCGTCGCACCACGGCTACGACCTCGAGGACTTCTTCACGGTGGAGCCGCGATACGGCGGAGGGGCCGCCCTCAAGCGTCTCATTGATGACGCGCACGCGCGCGGTATGCGCGTCCTGCTGGATTTCGTGCCGAACCACACAGGCCGCGGCAACCGGCTGTTTCGCGACGCGATCGCGCGGGGTGGCGACGCCGCGGGCTTCTACCGGTTCTGGCAGTGGCCGCACTACTACCGCTGCTTCTTCGACCTGATCGTTCTGCCCGAGCTCGACACGGGAAGCCGGCGCGTCCAGCAGTACCTGGTTGATGCGGCGCGGCACTGGCTGACCGAGTTCGGCGCGGACGGCCTTCGCTGTGACCACGTCGCGGGAGCGGACCCTGCGTTCTGGGTCCAGCTTCGACAGGGCGTGCGAGCGGTCAAGCCCGACGCGCTGGTGCTGGGTGAGGCGACCGGGCGGCTCGACTGGCTCGCGCGTTACGCGGGCCGGCTCGATGCGATCTTCGATTTCGAGCTCGCGTCATATGTGCGTTCAACGTTCGCGCGTGGCCGGATCGAGCTGCCGGAGTTCGCACGCCGTTTGGACGCGCACGACAACGGTTTTCCAGGCCTCGCGCTGGCCACTCTGCTCGACAACCACGACATGAACCGGTTCCTGTGGATGGCAGGCGGCGACTCCCGGCGCCTCAAGCTGGCGGCAACGCTCCTCATGACCCTGCCCGGCGCGCCCGTGATCTACTACGGGACCGAGGTCGGCCTGACGCAGCGGCACGACGGCGCCGTCGAGAATGCCGAGGCACGCCTGCCCATGCTCTGGGATGGCGACCAGGACGGTGACCTGCTCGCCCATTTCCAGCGTCTCGGTCGCCTGCGACGCGAGTCGGCAGCGCTTCGCCGCGGGTCGCGCAGGACGCTGGGGGTAAACGCTGACGAACTGGTCTACGAACGTGTGCTGGGCGAAGAGCGCTTCGTCGTGACGCTGAACGTGAGGACGCTAAGCGGCTCGATCGTCGACGGTTCCGGTCGCGACCGCCTTCGCGAGGATGATGTACTCGGCGTGGGCCCAGACCAGCGGCCGGGCTGACCCTGTCGGAAGGGCGGTGTTTTCCCACACCTGCTCACTCAACAGATGCTCTGGGCCGGCGAGGGACTCCAGCTGCGTCAGGTAAGGAGTGCCGTCTCCGCCGGCGATCACCGTGTAGACCCCGCGTTCGCCGCTCAGCAGCGGCCAGAGATGTCCTTGTCCGGGCGGTGCGGAGCCCTCGTTCTTCTCGCCATAGCCGTCGTGCGGGTAGCGGTACCACAGCTTCATAAGGCGGGCCTGCATCGAAGAGACGTTGTCGACTACGCGTAGGGTCGACTCGATCCGCGGATCGTCTGCCTTGCGGACGCCGAGCCGCACCAGCTCGAGAAAGCTTGGGTCGACGATGTCCCCCTGGTCCCACACGCCTCCCCCGTTTGCAATGTTGATCGGCTCGGCTGTGTTCGGCTGGCCGTTGGGCGAGATGCGCAGGTAGTAGTCGACGCCCGCCATGCCGGCGCGCGCGAACGTCCACGACTCGACCGACGCGTCCCATCGTTGGGCGGCTGCACGAAACGTGGCCGCCCGTGACGGATCGACGACGCGCGCCGCAGCTCGAAGCGCGGCGATCTCCGCCGCAATGGTGGCCGGCGAGTAGCCCGACGCCTCCTCCCACCGCTCCTGTTGAGTTGCCGGACCGTTCGTCACGATGTAGTCCGCCGCCTTGGGGACGTCCGGACCAGTTGCCTTGCCGTAAAGACGGGCGGCAAGGAGGATCGCGTCCGCGGTCTCGTCGAGCTGCTGCCCGTTCCACACCTGCCTGCCCTCGAGGTCTGTGTTCTGGGGCATGCTGCCGTCCGGACGCTGCATCTTGCCCATGAACCGCAGCACGTCATAGGCGGTTGCGGTGTCGCCCGCGGCGAGCAGCGCATTCGCGGCGTGATACAGGTCGCGCGGCCACACGTTGCGGTAGCCGACGTCGCCGTCGTCGTCCGGACCGGTGTCGCCCCACGGCCGAGCGAGCGACGCGACGATCGCGCCCGGATGCAGCTTGTCCTCGGCCATCTTGATCACCTCGGCGCTGTGAAAGAACAGGGGCGTCGCGTTGGCAAAAGGGGTGAGCCGGGACGCGTAGTCGCGCCAGCCGAGACGATAGGCGTCGAACACGGCCTCATCGCCGCGCTTCAGCGTCGCGTCGAGTGCCGTGTCAGCGGCCGACCGGCTGCTGCCGAAGGCGAGCGCGGTGGTCCAGGACGGCCTGTGCTCCGCCAGCCTCCACGTGAGCGAGATGCGCCCCGGCCCTGCCTCCCGGTAAAGGTTGGTCAGGCGGTCCTGGGTGCAGCTGGTCGAGGCCGTCGCCATGCTTGAGGTAGCCGGCGGTGCGCGGATCGGCCATGTCGCCGCCCACCGCCAGCCAGATTCCGCGCTTGCTGACATATCCGCGAGAGCCGTCGAAGAATGCCGTCTGGCCCGCGCCGCTGCCCCCGAGGTGCGGCACCAGGTACGCGTAGACCGATAGCCGGTCCGCGTCATTGGACAGCACCTGGCTCCGGATGACGACCACCGGACGATCTGGATCCGTCGCGATCTCGGTGACGAGCGTGAAGTTGTGGACGGTATCAGTCACGCGCAGCTCGTAGATCAGCGCGCGGACGTCGGTCACCTTCGAGCTGGCCACTCCTTGGGTGGCCGAATCGAACAGGAAGCTCGAGCCGTCGGTGACCAGAAAACCGAGCTGCCTGAGGTTGTCGGCGTCAACGGTGGGATAGAGGACGTCGGCAAGCGTGCCGTGCGCCGCGGTGAACCAGACGTTGGACTGGCGGCTGTAGGCCGTCCCGATCGCGTCCTTGTTCCCCGTGGTCCAGTGGTCCGCCGCAACGCTCGCGACCGGGGCAGCGTCGGCCGTCCAACCGGAGACCGGTCGGAACAGGAGGATGGCGACGATCGCCAGCGCCGCCACGACCGTGCCGGCGACAACAACGAGTCGGTGTCCCCGGTGGAGGGGTTTTCTCAGCCCTTTACGCCGCCCACGGTGAGCCCGGAGCGGAAGTACTGCTGCAGGCCGAGAAACAGGACCATCACCGGGATCGACACGAGCAGCGAGCCCGCGGCGAAGTAGCCCCACGGGATCCGGTAGTTGTCCTGCAAGCCCCATAGACCGACAGGCACCGTGTACGCGTCCTCACTCAGCAGCAGCGTCTGCGCCATCACCCACTCGTTCCACGCGGTGAGGAACATGAGGAGCGCCGTGACCGCAAGCGCCGGCAGTGACAGCGGCAGCACGATCCTGATGAAGGCCTGGGTCACGGTGCAGCCGTCGATGAGCGCCGCCTCGTCCAGCTCGCGCGGGATCGTGTCGAAGTAGCCCTTGAGGTTCCACGTGCTGAACACCAACGCTCCGGCGACGTACGCGAGCATCAGGCCGAAGGGGGAGCCGACCAGGCCGATGGTCTTGAGGATGATGTAGATCGGCACCAGGGCCAGCACGGTCGGAAAAGCCTGGATCGCCAGCAACGTGATCAGCGTGACCCTCTTGCCGGCAAAGCGGAACCGCGCCAGCGCATAAGCGCCCGTGGCCGAGCCGACGAGGCCGCAGATCATCGTCCCGATGCCGATGCCTAGGCTGTTGCGCAGCCACAGAGGAAACGGAACCTTCGTCCAGATGTAGACGAAGTTGTCCCACGTCGGCTGGTCTGGCCATAGGCTCAGCGTCAGCGAGTAGAGCGATTGACCGGGGCGAAACGCTGCCTGGATCACGAAGAAGACGGGGAACAGCGCGAACACCACCATCGCGATCAAGAAGGCGTGGACGAGAACCGGCACGCCGAAACGCGAGAAAAGACTGGCTCTCATCGCCCTTCCTCCCTCACCAGCCCGGTGAAGCGAAGGCTGCCCAGCGTGACCATGAAGAGGAGGAAGAAGATCACCACGGCGAACGCTGCGATGTAGCTGTAGTTGAACAGCTGGAACGCGACGCGGAATGCGTAAACCATCACGAAGTCGGTCGCGCCTGGTTTCGCGGCGCTGATGAAGGGCCCGCCTCTCGTGAGCAGGTAGGCGGTGTTCAGCACGTTGAAGGTCACGATCGCGCTGAGGATCGTCGCTGGCAGGATCGCCGGGCGCAGCAGGGGAACCGTGATCCGCCAGAACTGACGCCACCCGTTGGCGCCGTCCACGGCCGCTGCCTCATACAACTCGCTCGGTATCGACTGCAGCGCGCCGAGGATGACGACCATGAAGAAGGGGTACGACATCCAGATGTTGGCGAGGATGATCGAACCGAAGGCCCATGTCGGGTCGGTCAGCCAGGGCAAGCCCGCCTGCGGCCCGGCGAAGAGGCGGTAGATCTGGTTGAAGGTGCCGAAGTCGCCGTTGAAGAAGAACTTCCAGACCAGCGCCGTGATGTAGCTCGGCACCGCCCAGGGCACGATCAGCGCGACTCGCCACAGCGCCTTGAAGCGCACAGAAGGATGGTTGAGCGCGAGCGCCGACAGCATGCCGACCGCGAGGAACAGCGGGATGCAGATGGCGACGAAGAGGAAGGTCCGGCCCAGGACGATGAAGAAGTCGGCGTCGAGGCCCTGGAAGAGCCTGCCGTAGTTGACGAAGCCGACGATCGAGTAGTGACGGAAGTGATAGAGGTTCTGGTTCGTGAACGAGATGTAAACGTTGTAGAGGATCGGGAAAAAGCTGATGAGCCCGACCCCGATGATCATCGGGGACAAGTACGTAAGGGTCATCCGCCAGCCGCTTCGATACATCCCTAACCCCAAAGAACAGAGGACGGCGACCCGTGGTCGCCGTCCTCTGGTTGCCTCAAACGATCACTTGAGCTGGGCGATGTTTGCCTGTGCCGCGGTCTGTGCTGCGTTGAGCGCGTCGTTGACTGTCTGCTTGCCGGTCCACACGGCCTCGAGGGCCTTCGCGACCGGGTCCCACAGCGCCGACATGAACGGGGTGTTAGGGAGAGGCACGCCGTTGTTGACCTGGGCGCCGAACCCTTTCACCTGGTCGATCGCCTGGACCGACGGGTCGGCGAGGGCCAGCTTGTTCGCCGGGATCTCCTTGTTCGCGACGGACTGGGAGATCTCGTTGTCCTTGTTGTCGAACCACTTGATCACGTCAACCGCAAGCCTCGGGTTCTGTGCGTTGGCCGAGACCATCAACGTCTTCACCCCGACGAAGGGCGACACCGGCTTGCCGTCGCGGGTCGACGGAAGGGTCGCCAGCCCGTAGTTGACGCCCGCCTTGCTGTAGTCGGCGACCGACCACGGCCCGTTGATGATGATCGCCGCCTTCTTCTCTTTGAAGAGGGTGTCGGCGACGCCGTAGTCGACCCCGGCCGGGATCTGCCCGCGGAAGCTGGCGACGTAGTTGAAGCCGGTCTTTGTTCCGTCAGTCGTAAGACCGACGGTACCGTCCGGCTTGACGTAGTAGCCCCCGAAACCGTAGACCCACGGTGCGTTGAAGTAGGCGTCCTTCGTGTTCCAGACCACGCCCCACTGGTTCGGGTGGGCGGTCTTGTACGACTTGGCGAAGGTGAGCAGGTCGTCGGTCGTCTTTGGCACCTGGTCGGCCGAGATGAGGTCCTTGTTGTAGATCATCGTGATCGCCTCGACCGTCTCGGGCATGCCGTAGATCTTGCCCTCGAAGGTGTCGGCGTCCACCGCCGCCTGGCTGAAGTTGGCCTTCATGTAGCTCATATCGACACCGAGCCCATCAAGCGGCTTGATGATCTCGAGCTTGACGAACTTGCCGATGACGTCATCGACCCAGGCGATGATGTCCGGGCCCTGGCCCGCGGGCACCGCGGTGGTCACGGCGTCGCTGAGATTCGGCTTGTGAACGAGGTTGATCGTCACGTTCGGGTACTGCTTGGTGTACGCGTCGAAGATTGCCTTCTTAGCGTCGAGGTAGCTGCCTTCCCAGTTGTGCCAGATGGTGATCGTGCCGCTGCGGTTGAGGGTGTTCGACTCGCCTCCGCCGCCGCCACCACACGCCGCGATGAGTATCGTCGTCATCGCGAGCAGCGCGACCCCCACCGACCTACCCCATCGGTTCAAGGGCAACAATTTCTCCTTCCTCCTTGCGTCAAACGAGCTGCACTCCCAGAACTCGATAGGACGTGGTCAAGAGAGGGAGTAAATCGGTTTGCGCGAATCTATTCCGCGGGGCTATTCGTGTCAAGGACGAAATCTCAGCCGACCCCAGCCGGCGTTTCTGAGCTGATTTCGGGTCGGCGTATCTTTGGCTCCGTGACTCAGAGGTCGCGGCTCGGAGGTACCGACCTCGACTTCTATCCACTGAACGGCATCGCGGACGGTCTGCCGATGACGATCAAGGTCCTGCTCGAAGGCCTGATCCGGCTCGCCGAAGCCGGCGTCACCGACGAGTCGAACGTCGGCGTGCTGACGCAATGGCCCGCGCCGCCGCCGGCCGAAGCGGAGCTGCCCTTCCTTCCCGCGCGGGTGCTGATGCAAGACTTCACGGGCGTACCGGCCGTCGTCGACCTGGCCGCGATGCGCTCGGCGATGAAGCGGGCTGGCAAGGACGCGGGCAAGGTCGATCCTCTGGTGCCGGTCGACCTGATCATCGACCACTCGGTGCAGGTCGACTCTTTCGGTTTCCGCGATTCGTACACCCGCAACATCCAGAAGGAGATCGAGCGCAACCGCGAGCGCTACTCGCTCCTGCGCTGGGCGCAGCAGGCGTTCCACAACTTCTCGCTGGTGCCGCCCGGCATGGGCATCTGCCACCAGGTCAACCTCGAGCACCTGGCGAAGGTCGTTCAGGTGCGCGAGCTGGGCGGCCACAAGGTCGCGATCCCCGACACGCTGATGGGCACGGACTCGCATACCACGATGGTCAACGGCCTCGGCGTGCTGGGCTGGGGGACCGGCGGTATCGAGGCGGAGGCGGCCATCCTCGGTCAGCCCGCGTACCTGCCTCTACCGGTCGTCGTCGGGGTGCGGTTCATCGGGGCGCTGCCGGCCGGCTCCACCGCGACCGACCTGGTGCTGACGCTCACCGAGATGCTGCGCAAGCACGGCGTAGTGGACAAGTTCGTCGAGTTCTGCGGCGATGGGCTTTCGAGCCTGTCGGTTCCCGACCGCGCCACGCTCAGCAACATGTGCCCCGAGTACGGCGCCACGTCGGCGCTGTTTCCTGTCGACGCTCAGACGCTGCGTTACATGGAGGTGACCGGCCGCGACCGCGCGCAGATCGAACTGGTCGAGCGCTACACCAAGGAGCAGGGACTCTTCCGCGTCGACGGGATGGCCGCGCCGAAGTTCAGCGAGATGCTCGAGCTGGACCTCACCAGGGTGGAGTCGAGCGTGGCCGGACCCAAGCGACCGCAGGACCGCGTCCCGCTGCCCAACGTGTGGAACAGCTTCTCGACGGTGTTCGCGCCGGGACCGAAGCCGGACCCTGAGGCCATCTCGCGGCTGACCGAAGAAGGTGGGCCGGTCGACGGCCGCGCCACAGTCGCGGTGCACGCCAAGCACGAGGCCCAGGTCGAGAACGGCTGCGTCGTGATCGCGGCGATCACGAGCTGCACCAACACCTCGAACCCGTCTGTGATGGTCGCCGCCGGCTTGCTCGCGAAGAAGGCGGTCGAGCTCGGCCTGACCGTGAATCCGTATGTGAAGACGAGCCTCGCACCGGGCTCGCGCGTCGTCACCGACTACCTCCAGACCGCAAACCTGCTCGAACCGCTGGAGAAGCTCGGCTTCTACCTCGTCGGCTACGGCTGCACGACCTGCATCGGCAATTCCGGCCCGCTCGCGAGTCCCGAGGTCGAGGCGGCGGTCACCAAAGAAGACCTCGCCGTCGTCGCCGTGCTGTCCGGCAACCGCAACTTCGAGGCCCGCATCCATCCGCTGGTCAAGGCGAGCTACCTCGCCTCGCCACCTCTCGTGGTCGCGTTCGCGCTTGCAGGCTCGGTGCACAAGGACCTCGCGACAGAGCCTGTGGCCGAGACGCCCGACGGACGGCCGGTAATGCTCTCCGAGCTCTGGCCCACGCAGGAAGAGGTCAACGCGGTGATCCAGCGGTGCGTGAAGCAGGAGATGTTCAAGCGCGAGTACTCACGAATCTTCGAGGGCGATGAGCACTGGAAGTCGATGTCCGCGCCTACCGGACCGATCTTCGACTGGGACCCGAGCTCGACCTACGTCAAGGAGCCGCCTTACTTCGAGGGATTCACCCCGCATCCAAAGGCGCTGACGGACGTGGAAGGCGCGCGCGTGCTCGCCATGGTCGGAGACTCGGTCACCACCGACCACATCTCACCGGCTGGCGCGATCCCGGCGGACAGCCCTGCCGGGCGCTACCTCATCGAGCACGGCGTCGACCGGTTCGACTTCAACAGCTTCGGCGCGCGGCGGGGCAACCACGAGGTGATGGAGCGGGGGACGTTCGGCAACATCCGCCTTCGCAACGCGCTTGCCTCTCGCGAGGGTTACTGGACGCGGCACTTCCCCGATGGCGCCGAGGTCACGATCTTCGACGCGGCTCAGCAATACCGGTCGGAGGGCGTGCCGCTCATCGTGCTCGCGGGCAAGGAGTACGGCACCGGCTCGTCGCGCGACTGGGCCGCCAAGGGACCGCTGCTTTTGGGCGTACGCGCCGTGATCGCCGAGAGCTTCGAGCGCATCCACCGCTCCAACCTGGTCGGCATGGGCATTCTGCCGATGCAGTACGTGCCCGGTGAGAACGCGGCGCTGCTCGGCTTGAGCGGCCGCGAGCGCTTCACGATCCGCGGCCTCGAGACCATCAAGCCCGGTCAGCGGGTCAACGTTGAGGCCGTGGCTGACGACGGCAAGGTCATCAGCTTTGCCGCGCGCGCTCGGGTCGACAACGAAACCGAGGTTGGGTACCTGCACCACGGAGGCATCCTGCCGCTGGTGTTGAGGCAGCTGATCACCCAAAACTAGCGCAGGTGACGGGGTTCTTGGCCTTCGTGGTGACGATGGTCTGCATGGCCGGCGCGGTCGTGATCGCCCGGAGCGCGCTGCGGCAAAGCTCATGGGTGCGGACGGTCTTGACATCGCTCGGGCTCGTCGTTTGGCTTGGAGTCTTCTTAGTACCTCTGCTCATCTTTGACGGTCCCTATGTCGCCTTCGAGGCCGCATCTCTGCGGTGCGGCGGTGAGCCTGTGATCGCGAGGCACATCCTGGAAGAGGGCTACTACGTCGAACCGGGAGCGCCGGGCTACGGAGTCGAGATCAACATCTGGGGCGGGACCGAGTACTACTGCACCGCCGCAGAGGCGCAGGCGCACGGCTTCACTAAGCGTTGAGTCCGACTCCGCTCGGGCCTGAACGCCCGATCTGAGAACTAGGCCGCGGGGACTGCCGCCTCGCTTTCCGCGTAACTGGTCTTGATGGGCAGCCAGCGCTCGTGCCCGCACTCGGGGCAGTCGAACAATCCGACCAGGACCTCAGGCCGTGAAACGTCAGAGTGCATCGTTCGCAGCTGCATCGGCACCGCGGTGTCGTGCCGGTCGCAGGCCGGGGCGTCCTGGATCGTCATGCAGCGAAGTTAACGCGCTGCGTCGAACTCATCATAGTGTTCGCCGCACAATCGTTTGCCCGGGTTGATTGTCCTCCATCCACACTCTAAGCTTGGATCGCTTGGCTGCGAAGAAGGTCGAAACAGGGGCGGAGGAACCTCGTCCCACCGTGCGCGAGGTGATGCGCTCGGTGCTGGCTTCGGCCAAGCTCGTGGCCGGCGCGGGCGGGCTCGACCGCCAGGTCGAGTGGGTCCGCCTGATGGAGACCCCGGAGATCCAACCGCGCGCCGGGGATCTCATGTTCACGAGCGGCTTCCCGATCAAGGACGATCCCGACGCGCAGATCCGCCTGGTCGGGCGCATCGCCGAAGGCGGCGGTGCGGGGCTTGTCGTCCGCCCCCTTCCGTACCTGCGCAAGCTGCCGCCCGAGATGGTTTCGGAGGCCGACCGGCTGAAGGTGCCGCTCTTCACCGTCTCCTCCGACGTCCAGTTCGTCGACCTGATCTCGCCCCTGCTCGAGCGGATCATCAACGCCGAGCACTGGCGGCTCAAGAGGTCGATCGAGATCCACAAACGCTTTTCAGAGCTCGTCCTCGACGGCAAGGGCGTCAACGAGATCTGCCGCACGCTCGCCGACCTGCTCGAGAGCGCCGTCGTGGTCGAGGACGCGAGCTTCCACCTGCTCGCGCACGCAGGCGGCAGCGCCGACCCGCACCGCAAGGAGACCATCCTCCGCCAGGGCACGCCGCACCGGGTTCTTTTCGACCCGCAGATCCAGCGCATGCTCCGCGAGGTCGAGGCCAAGCGCGGCCCGGTCAAGGTGCCGGCGTTTCCGCACCTCGGCATGTCGCGTGAGCGCCTGATCGCCCCGATCTTCGCCGCCAACCAGGTCCTCGGATACATCTCCGTACTCGATCACCCGCCGCACAACGAGGAGCTCGCCTTCATGGCCATCGAGCAGGCGGCCCTCGTGCTCGCGCTGTCGATCGCCAAGGAGCGCGAGCTTTCCGAGGTCGAGGGCCGAGTCCGGGGCGAGTTCCTCGAGGACCTCCTCCACGGCACCTACGGCGACGAGGCCGCGGCGCAGCGGCGGGCGCGCCACGTCGGCTACCCGCTGAACGGCAGCCACATAGTCGTGCTGGTCGACATCGACGACTTCCGCGGCTTCGTCCGGGCGCGCCAGATCTCAGAGGACGCGATCCAGGCGCTCAAGCGTGAGTTCCTGAGGCGGGTGACCGCAGTGGTGCGCACGAGCTACCAGCGCGCTCTCGTCCAGGGCCGCTCCGACCAGGTGGTCGCCCTGCTGCCGCTCGGCACCGAGACCGGCGACCACCAGGCCCGGAGCCACGCGGTCGGAACGCAAGTCCAGCATGCGATCACCGAGTGGAAGCCTGGATTCACCGTATCGGTCGGCTTCAGCGCCCCGATCGAGGCGCCGACCGGCGTCGAGAGCGCTTTGCGGGAGGTGACGTCGGTGATGGAGTCACTCGCGCGCTTCAAGCGGTGGGGCCAGGTGGTGGCCGTGCCAGAGCTCGGGCTGACCGGATTGCTCGCGGCGGTGAGCGACGACCGGCTCGTCGACTACAGCCGGCGCCATCTGGGCCCACTCCTCGAGCACGACGCGGCCCGCAAGGGAGCCCTGGTCGCAACGCTCCGCGCCTACCTGGAGACCGGCGAGCAGCAGCAGGCGGCCCAGCGGTTGCGCGTCCACCCCAACACGCTTCGCTACCGGCTCGACCGGATCCGCGAGATCACCGGTCTCGACCTGGAAGATCCTGAGACGCGCCTCAACCTCGCGGTCGCGCTGCGCGTCCAGGCGCTTTTGGGAATGTAGCGTTCACATAACAAATTCGGCCCGGTTTTTGGTACCGGCGCACTAGAACCTCGCCGGCGCGCCCGGTAGCCTTCAAGTTCGCGTGCCCCCCGCTTTGAAATCGTCGCGCCTTGCCTGGCCGGGGGACCTCCCGGCGGAAAGAGCTGCCTGCGGCATGGGCTTCGTTGCCACGCCCGACCTCGGCCACGACGCCGTCGCGCTCGGCGTCCAGGCGCTCGCCAGGCTGGCCCACCGAGGCGGTCTCGACGCGGACGGTAAGAGCGGCGACGGCGCCGGCCTGCTGATCCAGGTCCCGGAGAAGCTGCTGGGCGGCCGATACGCGGTCTGCGTCGTGTTCGATTGGGACGAGCGGGCTCGCGAGCTGGTCGAGCGTCACCTGCGAGTCGCCGTGTGGCGCGCCGTGCCGCTTGACGTCGATTCGCTCGGCGCTCGCGCACGGGAAACGATGCCTGCGATCTGGCACGGCATCATCGAGAATCCGGGACTCGACGGCGAATCATGGGAGCGCGAGCTGTACCTCGGGCGGCGCCGCATCGAGATGAACGCCGGAGCTGAAGCCGTGCGGATGTACATCCCGTCGTGCTCCAGCCGCACGCTGGTCTACAAAGGCCTGATGGCGGGCACCCGTCTCGCCGACTTCTACCTCGACCTCCAGGATCCCGCGTGTGAGAGCCGCCTGGCGGTGTTCCACCAGCGCTACTCCACCAACACCATGCCCGACTGGCGGCTCGCGCAACCGTTCCGGATGCTCGCGCACAACGGCGAGATCAACACGATCACCGGCAACCGCGCGTGGATGCGAGCCCGCGAGGCGGAACTCGATGTGGAGCTTCGCGGGGCGATCTGGCCCCACGGGTCGGACTCGGCTTCCCTGGACAACGCCCTCGAGCTGCTCGTCCATCGCGGCTGGGAGGTGAGCGAGGCGCTGATGAGCCTTGTGCCCGACGCGTGGGAGGGTCGCGGCGACCTGGCTGCACCCGTGCGCGATTTCTATCGTTACCAGTCGATTCGGTTCGAGCCCTGGGACGGTCCCGCGGCGCTCGCGTTCAGCGACGGGGTGGTTGTCGGCGCCGCGCTGGATCGCAACGGGTTGCGACCACTTCGCTGGCAGCGCACAAGGCAAGGCCTCGTCGCCGCCGCCTCGGAGGCCGGCGTGGTGACCATGGCGCCCGAAGACGTTGTCGAGCGCGGCAGGCTCGGGCCAGGCCAGATGCTGCTGGTCGACACCCGCGACGGCTCGCTAATGCGCGATTCGGAAGCGAAGGAGCGCGCGGCCGCGCGCCATGACTACGCGCTGCTCGCCGACCGAGTCCTCGTCCCGGTGGAAAGGCACCACGTCGACCTCGAACCGCTCGATGACCTCGCCGCGCAGCACGCGCTCCATGGCTGGGGATTCGAGGATGTGAAGTTCGTCGTCGACGTGATGGCGCAATCCGGCGCCGAACCGGTCTACTCGATGGGCGATGACATCCCGATCGCTCCACTCGGACGCAGCCCACGACGCGTCTACGGATACCTCCGCCAGCGTTTCGCGCAGGTGACCAACCCCGCGATCGATCCTCTGCGCGAGAAAGCTGTCATGTCGCTTCGCGTGCTTGTTGGAGCGCGGCGGCTCAGCCTCGAGCCGGAAGGCGGAGCGGACCGGGAGCTGTTGAGACGCCACCACCCGGCGGTCCCGATCGACGGCAAATTGCTCGAGCTCGAATCGCCGGTGCTCGGGGCTGCGGAGCTGGCCCGCGTGCTGGAAGACACGGTGGTCCTCGATGCGACGTACGCGCCGGGCGAATCCCTGCGTGACGCATTGCGACGACTGTGTCGTGAGGCGGAAGCGGCTGAAGGGATCATCGCCCTGAGCGACCGCCGGTCGGCGCTGCACCGGCTTCCCGTGCCGATGGCGCTCGCGGTCGGCGCCGTGCACTCGCACCTGCTTGCGACCGGTCGGCGAATGGCAACCGACGTCGTGGCCATCGCCGGCGACTGCGTCGATGTGCACGACCTCGCCTGCCTGATCACCGTCGGCGCGTCGGCGGTCCATCCCTACCTGGCGTTCGCGACCGTGGGCGATGAAGCCGCGCCGCGCTACCGAAAGGCGCTCGAGGCGGGACTGCTGAAGGTCATGGCCAAGATGGGAATCTCCTGCGTCTCGAGCTATTGCGGCGCCGAGGTCATCGAGGCGCTCGGCCTCGGTGCCGAGGTGATGGAGCTGTGCTTCCCCGCGGTCCCCTCGCGGATCGGCGGCGCCGACCTGGACGACATCGAGCACGCCGCTCGCGAGCGACCCCAGGCGATGCCGGACCACGGCCGCGTGCGCTTCCGCAAGGCCGGAGAGCACCACGCCTACAACCCGCTCGCGGTTCGCGCCGCCAAGAAAGCCGCCGAGACCGGAGACGTCGAGGCTTATCGGGAGTGGCGGCGCATGTCGAGCATGGGCGAACCGCAATCGCTGCGCGAGCTCATGCGCATCAAGGAATGTGCGGAGCCGATCCGCATCGAGGATGTGGAGCCCGCGGCCGGCATCGTCAGGCGATTCGTCAGCACCGCGATGTCACTGGGTGCGCTGTCACCCGAGGCGCACCAGGCGCTCGCGATCGCCATGAACCAGGTCGGGGCGCGCTCCAACTCAGGCGAAGGCGGCGAGGACCCCGACACCTACGACGACACGGACGGCGTGCGGCGGGACAATCGGGTCAAGCAGGTCGCGTCCGCACGATTCGGCGTCACCCCTCGCTACTTGAAGCGCGCAGACGAGCTCGAGATCAAGATCGCGCAGGGTTCAAAGCCGGGCGAGGGCGGACAGCTGCCGGGACTGAAGGTCACGAGCCTGATCGCGCGACTCCGTCATGCGCAGCCCGGCATGCAGCTCATCTCGCCACCGCCCCACCACGACATCTACTCGATCGAAGACCTCGCGCAGCTGATTCACGACCTCAAGACCGTCAATCCGCGGGCACGCATCGGAGTGAAGCTCGTATCCGAGGCGGGGGTCGGGACCATCGCGGCCGGCGTGGCGAAAGCGCACGCGGACTACATCCTCATCTCGGGTCACGACGGGGGCACCGGCGCATCGCCGCTCTCGTCGATCAAGAACGCCGGCGCTCCGTGGGAGCTCGGCCTCGCGGAGGCGCAGCAGGTCCTGGTCTCCAACCGTCTGCGCGAGCGCGTCAGTCTGCGCACCGACGGGGGGCTGCGCAACGGACGCGACATCGTGATCGCGGCGCTGCTCGGCGCCGAGGAGTTCGGCTTCGGCACTGGGGTGCTGGTCGCGCTCGGCTGCGACATGGCTCGGCAGTGCCACCTCAACACGTGCCCCACGGGCATCGCCACCCAGCGCGATGACCTGCGCGCGAAGTTCGAGGGCCGGCCTGAGCATGTCGTCAACTACCTCTTCCTTATCGCCGAGGAGGTGCGCGAGCACCTGGCCCGGCTGGGCGCGCGGACGATGGAAGAGATCGTCGGGCGGGTCGACCTGCTCGAACAGGAGGCCGGCGAGAAGCTCGACCTTTCTTATGTCCTCTGCTCCACCGACGCCGGCCTGCCCCGCCGGCGAATGTGGGAGCGAAACGGCGACGCGGCTGATGCGGCGCCGGCCGCCGGCTCGATCGACAACTCGCGGCGCACCGTGGGCGCCAACCTGGCGCGCGGCGAACGGCGCTCTTAGGGCGGCAGCGCCGGGCAGAGCTTCGGCGCATTCCTCGATGAGGACGTCGAGCTCGTACTCGAAGGACAGGCGCAGGATTACGTCGGCAAGGGCATGGGCGGAGGCGTGATCGCGATCAAGCCTTTCGCGACCGATGGCTCTTCCGATCCGGTGCTGGCCGGCAACACGATCTGTTACGGAGCGACGGGCGGCAGGCTTTTCGTTGCCGGACGCGTGGGCGAGCGCTTCTGCGTGCGTAACTCGGGCGCCGTCGCGGTGGTCGAGGGCGCGGGCGATCACTTCTGCGAGTACATGACCGGAGGGGTCGCCGTCGCGCTCGGGCCGGTGGGATGGAACGCGGGAGCGGGGATGACCGGCGGGGTGGCGTACGTGGTGGATTGGCGGCAGCTCAACCCGGACAGTGTGGTGGCGCGGGAGGTGCCGGCGGAGGATCGGGCGGAGCTGCGTGGCCTGGTCGAGGAGCACCATCGCCGGACGGGGAGCGCTGTGGCCGCCCGGATGCTCGAGGACTGGGAAGGGGCTCTGAGGCGCTTCAGGCAGATGGTCCCTGTCGCGGTGGTGATGCCAACACAAGAGGGGGCTGGGGAGGAGGCTCGGGAGGAGGTGGAGCGGCAAGGTCTGGCGGCGAAGCAGTAAGCGAGAAATCGGCTGGGAAAAGGGGTGGGGCGGCTGGGTTTGGCGGCGAAGAAGTAAGACGAGAAGACGACTGGGAAGAGGGGTTGAGCGCCTGGGTTTGGTGGCGAAGAAGTAAGCTGGTTACATACGATTTTGGTTGTTAATAGGTTGACTTTTCGTACTTTTGTTCGTATAATTAGGGCATGTCAGAGCTCGATCGCCTCGAGGCCGCAATTGCTGACTTCGAGCGCGACGCCGAGCTCGATTTCATAGACCCCAGGCGACTTGCTGCCGCCGTGGATCGGCTCCAGGGCGAGCTCTGCCGGGTGGTCGCCGCGGCCAAGCGGCGAGGCGACCACCTGCTTGCCGGCCAGACCCCTTGCGCCTGGGTCGCCGCGACCTGCCGGCTCTCCACCACCTCCGCCTCCGACCGCCTGTGCGTGGGCGAGCAGCTGGAGGCGATGCCCCAGGTCGCCCAGGGCTTGAGCTCGGGTCAGATCGGCTATCAGGCCGCTTCCGTCATCTGTCACTTCCGCCACAAGCTGCACCCGGACCTGCGTCAGCACTGCGACTGGGCTTGGTGGGTCGAGCAGGCCAGGGAGAGCTCGCTCAAAGACCTGAGCTGGGTCGCCGACAACACCCGCTACGTGGTCGATCCCGAGGGCTTCGAGCACGGGATCGAGGAGGACTGGGAGCAGCGCTGCCTCA
>WNGQ01000450.1_pt1 | contig 46570 bp, 41 predicted proteins | sample 5407661 | NCBI WGS metagenome assembly WNGQ01 (sample SAMN13153382, study PRJNA577476) | soil metagenome | isolation source: 60 cm soil or saprolite under Garry oak tree replicate 2 | place: USA:California | collected 2016-06-15 | reverse complement strand
AGATCGTGGGCGGCTCGCCGACCCCGCGCAGGCCGTACGGGGCGTTCGGGTCGGGGTACTCCAGGATCTCGATCCGCATCGGCGGCATGTCCAGGATCGTGGGGATCAGGTAGTCGGTGAACGACGGGTTCCTGATCTGGCCGCCGGTCACCAGGATCTCCTCCATCACCGCCAGTCCGAGGCCTTGCGCGGTGCCGCCCTGGATCTGCCCGATCACGGCTTGCGGGTTCATCGCCTTGCCGACGTCCTGCGTGCAGGCGAGCTCGACGACCTTGACCAGGCCGAGGCCGGTGTCGACGTCGACCACGGCGCGGTGCGCGGCGAACGCGTACTGCACGTGCGCGAAGCCCTGGCCGGTTTCCGGGTCGACCGGCTGGGTCGGCCGGTGCCGCCACTGCACCGTCTCCTCGATGGCCTGCCCGCCGATGATCTCCGCTAGCGTTCCGATCGTCCCCTCGGCGGCCGAGATCACCAGGCCGTCGGCCAGCCCGAGATCAGCCATGGTGCGGCCGATCCGCTGCTGGACGGCCGCCAGAACCCGGTCCCGCACCTTGGCGCAGGCGGCCTGGACGGCTCCCCCGGTCAGGTAGGTCTGCCGCGAGGCCGACGTGGACCCGGCCGACCCGATGGCGGTGTCCGGCGGATACACCACGACGTCATCGACGCCAAGCTCGGTGCGGCAGATCTGCTGCTCGACGGTGACCAGCCCTTGCCCGACCTCCGCGGCGGCCGTGTGCACCGTGACCGTCGGCTCGCCGCCGCTGATCTCCAGCCGGACCCGTGCGGTCGAGTAGTCGTCATAGCCCTCGGAGAAGCCGACGTTCTTGTAGGCGACGGCGTAGCCGATCCCGCGGACTACCCCCTCGCCATGCGTCGTATTCGAGACCCCGCCGGGAAGGTCCCGCAAGTCAGGCCCGGGCCGCCGGTCATCGTCACTCGCCCCGCTCGCCGCGGCTGCCCCCTCCGTCCCGCCCAGGTCCCGCAAGCCAGGCCCGGGCCGCCGGTCATCGTCACTCGCCCCGCTCGCCGCGGCTGCCCCCTCCGTCCCGCCCAGGCCGGCCGTCCCGGCTGGCAGCGGCATGGCCTGCAGCCGCCGGAGCAGCTCCTCGACTGGCGCCGGGCTGTCGACGATCTGGCCGGTCGGCGCCTCGGAGCCGAGGCTCATGGCGTTGCGGCAGCGCAGCTCGACCGGGTCCATGCCCAGGGCCGCCGCGAGCTTGTCCATCTGGGCCTCGTACCCGAACGCGGCCTGCACCGAGCCGAAGCCGCGCATCGCCCCGCATGGCGGGTTGTTGGTGTAGGCGCCGTAGGCGTCGACGTGCACGTTCGGCACGACGTAGGGCCCGATGCCCATCGTGCCCGCGTTGCCGACCACCGCCGGGGTACTTGACGCATAGGCCCCGCCGTCCAGGTAGATCTCCGCCCGGACGTAGGCCAGCGTGCCGTCCCGGCTGGCGCCGTGCTCGTAGCGCATCCTGGCCGGGTGCCTGTGCACGTGCCCGAAGAACGACTCCTCGCGGCCGTACATCATCTTGACCGGCTGGCCGGAGTGCAGCGCCAGCAGGCAGGCGTGCACGTGCATGGACAGATCCTCGCGGCCGCCGAACGCGCCGCCGACCCCGGCCAGCGACAGCCTGACCTGCTCCGGTGACAGCCCGAGCGCGGCGCAGATCTGCCGCTGGTCGGCGTGCAGCCACTGGGTCGCCACGTAAAGATCGACGCCGCCCGCGCCGTCCGGCACGGCCAGGCCGGCCTCCGGGCCGAGGAACGCCTGGTCCTGCATCCCCACCGTGTACTCGCCGGTGACGACGACGTCGGCGGACGGCGCCGGGTCGCCCTTGCGGATCTTGAGGTACCGGACCAGGTTGCCGCTTTCGTGCAACCGCGGGGCACCGGGGCCGAGCGCTTTCCGCGCGTCGGTGACCGGCTCAAGGACCTCGTAGTCCACGACGATCTTCTTCGCAGCCCGGCGGGCGATCTCCGGGTGGTCGGCGGCTACAAGCGCGACTGGTTCGCCCTGGTAGCGGACCACGTCTTCGGCCAGGACCGGCTGATCGGCGCGCTCAAGCCCGCAGGCGTTGGCGCCGGGCACGTCCTCGTGGGTCAGCACCGCATGTACGCCGGTGGTGGCCAGCGCCTCGCCGATCTTGATGCCGGAGATCCGGGCGTAGGGGTGCGGGCTGCGCAGCGTGACCCCCCAGAGCATGCCCTCCATCCACAGGTCGCTGCCGTAGGCGAACTGGCCGGTGACCTTCAGCGTGCCGTCCGGCCGGACCGCGCTGGCACCGATCCCGCTAGCCGTCGTCCGGCTGTCCGTCGAGACCGGCGGCCTGGCTGGCGCGGTCACGACGAGATCCCGGCCGCGGCGAGCAGGGCCTTGCCGGCGGCGCTGGCTGGCGCGGTCATGACGAGATCCCGGCCGCGGCGAGCAGGGCCTTGCCGGCGGCGCTGGCTGGCGCGGTCATGACGAGATCCCGGCCGCGGCGAGCAGGGCCTTGCCGGCGGCGGAGATCCCGGCCGCGGCGAGCAGGGCCTTGCCGGCGGCGCTGGCTGGCGCGGTCATGACGAGATCCCGGCCGCGGCGAGCAGGGCCTTGCCGGCGGCGCTGGCCGCCTTGGCGACCGCGTCCTCGTCGGCAGTCTGAACGTGATCGTGCTCGACGATGGTCCGGCCGTTGACCAGCAGCAGTTCCAGCGGGGCGGGCCCGCCGAGCACCAGCGCCGCCACCGGGTCGGCGATGCCGGCCTGCGGCAGCGAGTCGAGCCGCCACAGGGCGATGTCGGCGAGCTTCCCCGGCTCCAGCGAGCCGATCTCGGTTTCCCTGCCCAGCACCCTGGCGCCGCCCATGGTCGCCATCTCCAGGGCGCGGCGCACGCCCATCGCCTGCGCTCCCCCGGTGGCCCTGGCCAGCAGCGTCGCCGCCCGGACCTCGCCGAGCAGCGAGCTTGCCTCATTCGAGGCCGGCCCGTCCACGCCCAGGCCGACCGGCACGCCGGCGTCGAGCAGGTCGCGGGAGCGGCAGAGGCCGGCGCCGAGCCTGGCGTTGGACGACGGGCAGTGCGCGACGCCGGTGCCGGTCGCGGCCAGCCGGGCGATCGCGTCGTCCTTCAGGTGAATGGCGTGCGCGAGCCACACGTCGCTGCCGAGGAAGCCGAGCGAGTCCAGGTACTCGACCGGCGTGCAGCCGAAATGCTCCGCGCAGTAATCATCCTCTGCAGCGGTCTCGGCCACGTGCGTGTGCAGCCTGACCTGCCGTTTCCTGGCGAGCTCGACCGACTCGGCCAGCAGCCTGCCGGTGACGGAGAACGGCGAGCATGGCCCGGCCGCGATCCGCAGCATGGACTCCGGCGAGGCGTCGTGATACGCCCCGATCGCGGCCTCGGTCGCCGCCAGGATCTCGTCGGCGTCCTCGACGACCTCGTCCGGCGGCAGCCCGCCGGCGCTGCGTCCCAGGTCCATCGAGCCGCGGTTGGGATGAAACCGCAGCCCGACCGTGCTGGCCGCCTCGATCGTGGCGGCGAGCAGGTCGCCGCCGCCGCGCGGGAAGATGTAGTGGTGATCGGTCGTCGTGGTGCAGCCGGTCCTGGCCAGCCAGGCGAGGGCGGCTGACGCGCAGGCGTGCGTCGCGGCCTCGTCCAGGCGGGCCCAGACCGGGTAGAGCTCGGTCAGCCAGCCGAACAGGGCGGAGTCGACCGCCATCCCCCTGGTCGCCCACTGGTACAGGTGATGATGGGTGTTGATAAGGCCGGGTGTGGCCAGGCAGCCGGCCGCGTCGATGTAGCGGGCGGCTGGCAGGTCCGCCGGGGCCGGGCCCGGCCCGACCGCGGTGATCCGCTGGCCGTCGACGAGGACGTGACCGGTGGCGTGCTCGGCTCGCTGCGCGTCCACGGTCACCACCGCGCATCCGTTAATAACCAGAGACGTCACGCTTCCCCTTCCGGTTCGCTGGACTGGTGCCCCAGCCGGCCGCGCGGGCGTTCCCCGGCCTGCGCGGGGGCCGCGGCCAGCCGGTCCGCGGCAACCCGGACGGCCGCCAGGATCTGGCCGTACCCGGTGCAGCGGCAGAGGTTGCCGGCCAGCGCCTCGCGGATCTCCAGGTCGGACGGCCGCGCGTTCCTGGCCAGCAGGTCGTGCGCCGCGACGAGCAGGCCGGGCGTGCAGAAGCCGCACTGCACGGCGCCCGCCTCGACGAACGCCTGCTGCACGGGGTGCAGCGCATCGCCGCTGGCCAGGCCCTCGACCGTGATGATGCTCCGGTCCTGCGCCTGGCCGGCCGCGACCAGGCACGCGCAGACCGGCAACCCGTCGAGATACACGGTGCAGGAGCCGCACTCGCCTTGCTCGCAGGCGTTCTTCGAGCCGGGCAGTCCCAGCCGCTCGCGGAGCACGTAGAGCAGGTTCTCGCCCGGCCAGACGTCGTCGGCCTGCCTGGGCTCGCCGTTAATGGTCATCGTGATGCGCATCGGCCGGTCAGCCCCTTCCCGCCGCCAGGCCATCGTGGCGGTAGTCGCGCCAGGCCCAGGTCAGGGTGCGGGCGGCCATGACGCCAAGGGCGTGCAGGCGATAGGCGGCCGTGCCGCGGACGTCGTCGATGGGTTCCGCCGCCTGCCTGACGAGCCGGCCGAATTCCGCCGTGATCGTGCCGGGCAGGCCGCCCCGCGAGTCCCAGAGGCCGGCCTCATCGAGCGCGGCCGCCAGGAAGCGCTCGGCCGCCTTCGCGCGGCGCGGGGTCGGGGCGGCCGAGCCGATGCCTGTGCCTATCGTGCGGTTGTCCGGGTGCAGGGCCAGGCTGAACGCCGCGACCGCGATGACCATCGCGTTGCGGGTGCCGATCTTGCTGAATTGCTGCGGGCCGGCTGGGGCCTTGATCAGGATGGCTCTGATCAGCTCGTCCGGCTGGAGCGCGTTGCGCTTGACGCCGGTGTAGAAATCCTCCGCGGCTATCGTCCTGGTGCCGCGGACCGAGGCGACCTCGATCTCGGCTCCCGCCGCAAGCAGCGGGGGGTGGCAGTCGCCGGCCGGCGATGCCGCGCCGAGGTTGCCGCCGACGGTGCCGCGGTTGCGGATCTGCGGCGAGCCGACCGTGCGGGCGGCCATCGCCAGGCCGGGCAGCCGTTCGCCGAGTTCCTCGATGACCCTGGTGTAGGTGACGGCGGCGCCTAGCATGATCTGGATCTGATCGGAGCCGGAGCCGGAGCCTGTGGTCGTATTGGTGTCTGTGGTCGTGCTGGTGCCCGTGCTGATGTCCCAGTCCGCCAGTTCCGTGATCCTGGTGAGGTCGAGAAGCATCTCCGGGCGGCGTGCGTCGAAGTTCAGCTCGACCATGACGTCGGTGCCGCCGGCGACCGGCAGCGCAGACGACGTCTCCGCCTTGACCGCCAGGGCGTCGGTCCAGCTGGCCGGCTGAATGAAATCCACGAGTCGCTCCTCGGGCTTCATCCTCCCCGGCACCGCCCCGATGACGCCACTTCCCTCCCGCCTATCTCCTCCCCGCCGCCATCTCCCCGCCACCGCCGATCATGGAATTGGGCACGAGAGTACGGCGGCCGCGCTGAGACAGAAGGGACATTGCGGTCATATTGCCCTGCTGGGCGCCGGCAAACGCGCACCCGCCCGGCCGAGGGCAGCACCAGTGACGCCTGCTACCCAAACCCCGCGGTGGACTCCCAGGCGGGCCCGGGCGGCGGCGCGTCATCCCGGAGCACGGAACACTGGATGAGGCCATACGGCCGGTCGGCAGCATAGAACACCTCGCCGCGGTTCTCCAGCCCGAACGGCGCCAGGTCAGCGAGGAAATGATGCCGGTTCGGCGCCGACAGCCTGATCTCGGCCACCTTGGCGTGCGCCGCCAGCGCCGCCTTCCCCATCTCCCACAAGGTCTGCTGCAGCGCCAGGCTGTGCACCTCGGCGAACCGATCGATCAGGATCTGCCGGATCCGGGCATGGGCGGCGCTCCAGTTCGCGGGGTTACTCGCGTAGCGCCACCGCGCGGCCAGGGAGGTGGCCATGACGCGGTCGCTGGTCTCCTGCAGCGTCGTGTAGCGGTCGGTCAGGAAGCCGGAGAACTCCGAGCCAGTCGACTTCAGCAGGACGAGATCCCGCAGCCCGGACACCACCCAGGCCACCCAGCCCGGCCGGCCCGCCGGATCGGGCCCGGAATCACGTACGGTCACGGCGGTCGTGCGGATGTCCTGCCCGGCGCGGACGAACGTGTGCGGATGCCCGGCCCCGGCCACGCTGGCCCGCTCCCACCGGTACTCATCGATCTCGACCCTGGCCTCGCGGACCGACTCGATATCACCGGCGAAGTGCCTGGCCAGATCCAGCGCGAAGTCCTCGATGTCGCCGACGCCCTTCTCCTTCGCGTACGCGAAGCAGGTGTTCTTCTGGCTGTCGGTGGGCAGCACGTGCGCCTGGTCGCCGCGCACGTGGGCATCGGCGAAATCCCCGCGCAGCGACGTGGAGACATTGAGGTCGCGGATCTCGTGCCGGTCGCCGTCCCGGACGATCCTGACGACCCGTGTCTCCGCCTTGCCGTACTGGTTCGGCCCCAGGACGATGGCCATGATCAGCTCCCCCGGTAGGTGGAGTAGGCGAACGGGCTGAGCAGCAGCGGCACGTGATAGTGCGGCGCGTCGCCGTCCACCCGGAACGTGACGGACACCTCAGGGAAGAACGCAGGCTCGATGCCGCGGGCGGCGAAATACTCCCCGGTGCCGAAGACGAGCCGGTAGGTACCCGGCGGCAGCCGCGCCGGGCCCAGGTCGCGCGCCCGCCCGTCAGCATCGGTAACGGACTGGCCGACCGGCTTCAGGCTGGCGGCGGAGACGAGTTCCAGCCGGACAACCAGGCCGGCCGCCGGCCGGCCGCGCGCGGTGTCCAGCACATGCGTGGTGATGGCGCTGACGCGGCTCATGCACCGCCACCGCCCGCGCCACCGTCGCCGCTCGCGCCGCCGTCGCCGCCCGCGCCGCCGAGCAGCTTGCCGAGCCGGATACGGTTGATCTTCTGCAACTCGGACCGCACGACGCCCCATTCCGTACCTGCTTCGTTCCCCAGCCGGTCCTGCAGCAGGGCCAGCAGCCCGGCCGCGGTCCGGCCGGTGGCGCAGGCCAGGTAGATATGCCCGAACCGCTGCTCATATGCCTCGTTGCCGGCCGCCAGCGCGCGCAGCGTCGCCGGGTCCGTGCCCGCCACGCCCGCCTGCTCCTGCCGTGACCAGCTGCCGGCGGCACCGGCCCGCTCGCCAATTCTCGGATGCCCGGCCAGCGCCTCGCGCAGGTCGGCCGGCTCCAGGCCGGCCACCGCGCCATCGGAGCACCGCAGCGCCGCTGCCGCGGACGGGAACGGCCGGCCAGCCAGCAGGACGCCGGCCCAGCGCTCCGACGAGCAGCAGGCCAGCAGGGCCCGGCTGGCCGCGTCGGCAGGCAGCCCGTTGAACTCCGCCAGGCCGGCCGGGCCCGCAACCGCAGGCGCGGCGGAGCCCGTCAGGTCGCCGGGCCATCCGGGCGGCGCCGCTGAGGCTGTCATGAGGATCAGCGTCTCGCGCCGGGCGGCCCTGAGCAACGCGGCGCGACCAGGCCAGTGCCGTATCCCGCGGGAAGATCAAGATCAGCTATAACGAGCCAGGCCCGGCCGGTCGGCCCGGCCTGGCGTCATGTCACCGGGGCCGGCGTCGCCTCGCCCTCGGCCCGCACGGACCTGCCCGCGAGCAGCCAGTAGACGGCCCCGCCGACGATCAGGCCGATGAATACGCTGAAGTCAGAGCCAACCGGGCCGCCGTTCCTGCTGGCCAGGTATCCCACGTACGGGGAGTAGGCGTTCAGCCAGAGCGCGGCCGCCGCCATGCCGAGCACCTGGGCGATGATCGCCGGCCAGTGGAAGCCGCCGCTGCGGAAGTAGCGGCCGCCGCGCTCATTGAGCAGCGCGTCATGGTCATAGCGGTTCCGGCGCAGGTAGCTGTCGACGAGGTAGATCGCGCACCAGGGGCCCAGCCACAAGATGATGAACAGGACGAAGTCGGTAAGCAGCCTGAAGAAGTCCGCGGAGAACACGGCGTAGGCGGCTAGAGCGCCGCAGACGACCGTGTCGATGGCCACGCAGTGCAGCCGCTTCAGCCGGGGCACCAGGCTCTGCAGCGTCACGCCGGATGAGTACAGGTCCAGGGTGTTGATCGCGAACAGCTGGCAGATGGCGAAGATCAGGTAGGGCACGATGAACCAGCCGGGGAAGCCCGAGATCAGGCCGTTGACCGAGGTCGCGCTTGGCACGCCGGTTGCCACTGCCGCGCCAAGGATCTCCAGCAGCGCCGACGGGATCGCGGTGCCGAGCGCGACGGCCGCCGCGATCCGCTTCTTGTCGGTGGCCGGGGGCAGGTACCTGGAGTAGTCGCTGGCGTCCTCGGTCCAGCCGAGCCCGCCCGCCGAGATGACCAGCGCAAGGAAGATGGTCAGGGCGCCCCAGCTCGCGCCGTGCGCCGGCACGTGCAGGTTGACCTTGGCGGTGGTGAGGGCGGCCATCACCGCGAACAGCACCACGAACGGTATCGCCAGCCATTTGAGCACCCTGAGCACCGCGGCGTGCCCGAGCAGCGGCAGCACCGCCTGGATCGCCACGGCGAGGATAATGAAGATCACCTTGGCCGCGGTGCCTGCGGTGAAACCGGCCTTGGCGGCGAGCAGTATCGCGGCGAACACGATGAGCGTGATGCCCAGGATCTCGAACCCGACCTGGGTGATCCAGTTGAAGAAGGACGGCAGCTTATTGCCCCTGGGCCCGAACGACGCCCGGCTGATCGCGAAGGCCGTCGTGCCCGCCTGCGGCCCCTGCAGGCTGGCCAGGCCGGTCAGCAGGTAAGAGAGGTTCCCGATCAGGATTACGAGCACGGCCTGGGCGAAGGACAGCCCGAACACGACGACCGCCAGCGCGCCGTAGACGACGTACTCGACGTTCCAGACCGCGCCCGCCCACATCCAGAACAGCCCGTTCGGCACCCCCCACCTGGAGTCCTGCGGTACGTGCTCGATCCCGCGCTGCTCGATCGAGGTAATAGACGGCTCCCCGGCCGTCGCGGCGGGCGCCGTTCCGGCCGAATCGCTGATCCCTGCCATTGCCTGGCCTCCCTGCTCCTCGCATGCTGGGGGGCAAGTGCCACGGCTGCGACACCGCCGACTGCTCAGCCGGAGATTACTACCCGGCTCCGGCGATCGGAAAATTCGCCCGCGTGACACCAATCCGCATGCCATAGCGGCACCGAACCACCGCGCGAGATGACGAATCGAGTGCGGACTGCCCGGTATGCGCCGGGCACCGCCGGCCTGCTCGTACCCGTCATTGCGCAGCTCTGCAGGGGCGAGCTGCCGGTGCGGGTACGGGCATGGGACGATAGCGAAGCTGGCCCGGCTGGCGGGTCGCGCTCACCAGTTGGTCCCGGTCGGTCATTTACTGTAATGAAACGGAGTTGAACCCCAGGATATCCTGCCCCGTACGCCCGGTTACGGCCGGGAATCACGACGGCTGCCCGGATTGCGCGGCGTGATCCCGGGTGGCAGCACGGTCCCAGCGCGTCGAAAATGCACCGCCGACTCAGTCGGCCAGCCAGACCAGCCCGGTGATCCTGGACCGGATGGCCGACGCAGCGCGCCGGTAGCGCAGCCGCCGGATCTGCCGCCGGTCCGGGCCGAACACGAAGACCCCGGCGCCCTGCTCGGCGGCCACCTCCAGCATGGCCTGGACCGGGTGGAAGCTCTTCACCCTGAGCCTCGTCACGTCGATTCCCAGCGAACGGGCAAGCTGCGCCGGCGCCTGCAGCGAGTCGGCCAGGTCCGCGGTGTAGGGGAGATCGTCGTAGCCCAGCATCGCGGACAGCGGCAGCGGCGCGCGCTCGACGAAGTTGGCGACGATCAGCCGCTGGCCGAGTTCGACCGCCGAGTCGACGGCAAAGATCACGGCGGCCTGATCGAACGGGACGTCGAGCGTCGCAAGCAGGACCGGGCGGCCGCGGGCACCGTCAGGCGACGGCGGTGCCCGCGAGGGCTGGCGCTTCAGTACCCGCATGTCATCTCACTCGGGGTGCAGCTTCCATCTGCGCAGGCTCCTGGCATGTTCCCGGACCTGCCGCCGCCACCTGGGCATATAGAACATGAACCAGAAACCCATGGCGAGCGGCAGCAGTAGCAGGATCCGGATTCCGGCTACCGGCAAGAGCGCCCCGACCGGGACGACGATGGCCAGCGCCATGGCGATCACCGAGAACCGGAGCCGCCGCATGTCCCGCATGATGCCCCAGTACTCGTCCGCCGGGATCTGGCCGGTGTTCCACCGACGCCGACATGACCGGCACTCCCACCGCTCGCCGTACGGGACGTAGCCGATCTCGCCGCAGTCGCAGCGGACGGTGATCTGAGCACCGCGCATCACCGCAGTCTAGGCGCTCGCGACCGGCCCGAACAGGCCTGGGCGCAGACGGTCCTGGCCGGCCAGGACCGGGGTCGCGGACGTGCCAGGCCAGGCGGTGCCAGGCGCCCGGATCCGGCCCGTCACGGCGCGGCCCGGGGGGTAACGAGACGATCACGCAATACGACTGATATAGACACAGCCGACCAGGCGTGCTAAACCACGTTTACCTGGGGTGAACGGAGGTGCCCAGATGGCCGAGGCGTTTGTGGAAGAGCGGCAGCTGCTGAAGGCGCTCCGCTGGTGGGACGGGTTCGTGATAGCCCTGTGCAATCCGGGCTTCCTGATCGCGTCACTCGGGTTCTCGATGGGAGCGCTGGGCACCTGGGGCGCGGTGGTGCTATGGGCCATCTCGGCCGGCGTCGGCATGCTGCAGACCTGGATCTATGCCGAGAGCGCCTCCATGTTCCCGGACAAGCCCGGCGGAATCTCGCTCTACGCGCACGAAGGCTGGCGCGGCCGGTTCTCGCTGGTCGGCCCGATCGGCGCGTTCGGCTACTGGATCGGCTGGTCCGTGGTCCTGTCGATCTTCGGCAAGGTCATCGGTGACCTCATCCAGGGGGAGTGGTTCCCTAGCGCCACGTGGTCGGTTTTCGACGGCACGGTGCACCTCGGGCTGTCCCACTTCATCGCCGTCGGCTGCATCGTCCTGGTCTGGCTGCTCAATGTTTTCGGGATCCGGCCCGCGGTCTGGTTCTCCTATCTCACCGGCATCGGCCTGATGATCCCGCTGGCCATCTTCATCGTGGTGCCGTACCTGAGCGGCGACTGGCACAGCAGTAACATGACCTGGGCGCTGCACGGCTTCGGCGGTTTCAAGATCGCCATGGTGTACCTGTTCCTGATGGGCTGGTCGGCCTACGCTGCCGAGGTCTGCGCGACCTTCGCCCCCGAATACCACGACACGAGGCGGGACACGACCATCGCGCTGCGTTCGGCCGCGATGTTCACGTTGCTGGTATTCCTGCTGTTCCCGCTGGGCCTGGGCGGCGTGACCGGCGCGCCGAGCGTGGCGACCGCGGAAGGGCAGTTCTACGTGCCGGCCTTCGCAAAGGTCGTGGGCAGCGGCGCTGCGGGATTCATGCTCGCGTTGCTCATCGGGAGCCTGTTCCTGTCGATGATCTCCTCGACGGCTGACGGCTCGCGGGCGCTGTACGGCATCGCGCGCGACGACATGACGCTGAAGCAGCTCTACCACCTGAACCGCTTCAACGTCCCGGCCCGGGCGATGACCGTTGACCTGGTGGTCAACGTGCTGCTCGTGCTGTTCGTCTCCAGCAACCTCGCGATCCTGTACATGAGCAACATCGGCTACATGCTGTCGCACTTCTTCGCGCTGACCGGATTCCTGCTGCTGCGGCGGGACCGGCCGCACTGGCCGCGGCCGATCAAGGTGGGCCCAGTCTGGGTCGGGATCGCGGCGGTGCTGGCCGTGTTCAATGCCATCCTGATCGGCTTCGGGCTGTCGAACCCGTCGCTCACCGGCTACCTGAGCCCGACGCTGACCCCGAGCCGTACGGTGCTGCTTGGCCTGGGCGTGCTCGTCGTCGCCGTGCTGCTGTTCTTCTACCGGCGGATCGTGCAGGACAGGTCGCGGATCACGTTCCGCGAGGAGGTGCCGGATATGCCGTCGGCCGAGCAGATGGCCCTGCTCCAGCAGGAGGAAGCGGTCACCGCCGATTGACGCCGGGTCAGCTCCAGGGGAACGGCGAGTTGCTGGTCGGGTGCAGCTCGCCGGTGCGGTAACGGGCGAACCGGAATGGTGCCAGCAGGCCTTGCGGCTCGCCGAGTAGTTCCTTCGCGACCAGTGACCCGACGCCGATCATCTTGTATCCGTGGTTGGAATCGGCGACGACGTAGGCATTCTGCCTGAACACGTCGAAGACGGGGAAACTGTCCGGCGTGAATGCGCCGATCCCGCCGGTCGGCTCGTGCCGGTAGAGTGCGCGCTTGCCCTCGAAGCGCTGGTGGCAATGCGCGAGCGCGGAGGTCCACATCCGGACGAAGTCGTCCCCGACCGTGTATTCGGGATTCTCCGGGCCGTAGGGGTCGACGGCGACCTGGCTGGCCGGCCGGCCGATGACATAGGGGGATGTCCCGCCCTGCACGCCGCCGAAGTAGAAATCGGGCTTGTAGTAGATCCCCCACATCTTGTCGGTGATCAGGCTGCCGTCGGCGTCGTCGTAGAGCGGCGCCGCGGAGTCCACGTGCAGCACGGGCGGCAGTGCGCCCGCATTGTCGGTGAACTCCTTCGGGTCTACCGCCAGCGTTCCTTCCTGCAGCGCCCAGTAGGTCCACATCGGCTGGTCTGCATGCACGGTGCCGTCCCGCCCGGTCACCGGGATCCGGTCGGGCAGGTCCAGCATCGCCCACAGGTCGCGGATCCACGGGCCGGCCGCGATGACCAGCTGGTCACACCCGATCTCGCCCTGATCGGTCTGCACTCCGGTCACGGCTCCCCCGCTTTCCCGGACGCCGGTGACGCTAACCCCGGTAATGATCCGCACCCCTTCGGCCTCGGCCTTGGCCGCCAGGCCGCGCAGTGAGCGGACGTTGTTCGCGTAGCCGCCCTTCTGCTCGTGCAGGATCGCGGTGGTGCCGGGCGCCTGCCAGTCGTCGAACATGGCGGTCAGGTAAGCGTGGCAGTCGCGCTCTCCCTCGACCAGCACCGACGGGTAGCCGATCGCCTGCTGCTCGGCAAAGATTTTCGCGACGTTCTCCTGCATGGCCGCGGGCGCAATCTGCATGTAGCCGACCGGGTGGAAGGCGAACGCCTGGGGGTCGGACTCCCATACCGACACCGAATGCGCCATCAGCTCCCGCATCGCGGGCTGGAAGTAGTTATTGCGGATCACGCCGCAGGCGATGCCGGATGCGCCGGCACCCACCCCCCGCTTGTCCAGGACGACGATGTCCGCGCCACCGCCGGCCCGCCGCGCCCGGAGCTCCCTGGCCAGGTGCCATGCGGTGGAGAGCCCGTGGATCCCGGCTCCGACGATCACGTAGCGGCTGCGGGCAGGAATCATCAGCTCACCCCTCTCCAGCTGGCGCGGCGGGCGCCGGTCCGATACTATTTCCCATAAGGAAATAGTATTTCCAACTTAGGAGGATTGTACCTTGGCAAGGACCGGCCTGCCAGCCACCCGTCATGTGGCCGCGGTGCAGCGCGCGATCGCCATCCTCGACCAGCTCGCCGACGCCAGGACGGAGCTCGGGACCAACGAGCTCGCCCGCCGGACTGGCATCAACGTGAGCACGATCTCGCGGATCCTTGCGACGCTGGTGAGCGGCGGGCTGGTGGAGCATGTCACGTCAACCGGCAGGTACCGCCTGGGCATCGGGGTCGTCCGGCTTGCCAATGCCGTGCACGAAGGGCTGGACGTGCGCTCGCTCGCCCGGCCTTACCTGGAGGAACTCGGCAAGCTGGTCGGGGAAACAGCCACGCTGTCGGTTCCGGGCGAGCATGAGGCGTTCACACTCGACTTCGTGCAGAGCGCGCTCACCGTGCGGAGCGTGGCGGAGGTGGGCCGCACAAGCTCAGCGCACGCCACCGCCGTAGGCAAGGTCTTCCTGGCCCACGGCGGACAGCTCACGAGCGGGCCGCTGAAGGCGTTCACCGAGCGCACGATCACCGATCGCGGCATGCTCGAGGTCGAGGTCGCCAGGATCAGGGAACGTGGCTGGGCGCAGGCGCTCGGGGAGCGGGAGGCAGATCTTAACGCCGTGGCGGCGCCGGTGCTGAACAAGACCGGAACCCTGGTGGCGATCCTGGGAGTCCAAGGCCCAGCGATGCGCTTCAGCCCGCGCGCCATGCGCACCGCTACGGAGCTGCTGACGGATAGGGCTTCGCTGATTTCCGCAATGTTGTGACCGGCGAGCCGAGCGGCGCACTACATGCGGGGCCATTAATTGCCCGATAGGCAATACAATTGCAAGCTTAAGGGATGCCTTCCCGCCCTGCGAGACCTGCAACGGATAGCGGCAGGGCCGGTGGGTCGGCGCGGCCACGTCCTGCTGCTCCGGCCATCCAGACCGGCTTTCGCGTCTCCGAGTTCACCTCGCTCACACCCAAGAGGTCCGGCTCGGACAGGCGCGTGGCCGACCCCTTGCGGGCGCGGCGCCGGCCACTTAGGGTGGACCGCGTTCACTGTGCAGAGACGCCAACGGTGCGGGAATGCACGCAGCGTGCGGGCGGCCCGACGAGCGGCGTCCCCCTGGTGGCAGATTCGGCCGATAACGACACAAGGGGTGCCCTGTGGCTCGTGATCCCAAGTACGACGTGCTCTTCGAACCGGTCCAGATCGGACCGAAGACTCTGCGGAACCGCTTCTATCAGGTGCCCCACTGCATCGGCGCAGGTTCGGAGAAGCCTGGCATGCAGGCCTTCCACCGGGGGATCAAGGCAGAGGGAGGTTGGGCCGCGGTCTGTACCGAGTACTGCTCGATCAGCCCCGAGTCCGACGACACCATGCGGGTCTCTGCGCGCATCTGGGACGACGGCGACGTTCAGAACCTGGCGGTGATGTGCGACCGGCTGCACCAGTACGGGGCACTCGCCGGGATCGAGTTGTGGTACGGCGGTCCGCACGCGCCGTGCCACGAGTCGCGCGACACGCCGCGCGGCCCTTCACAGATCGCGTCGGAGTTCGAGTCGAACATCTATCCGCGCTACATGGACTCCGACGATATCCGGCGCGTTCAGCGGTATTACGTCGACGGCGCCAAGAGGGCCCGTGAGGCGGGCTTCGACATCATCTATGTCTACGGTGCGCACAGCTACCTGCCGCTGCAATTCCTCTCGCCCTGGTCGAACAAGCGGACCGACGAGTACGGCGGGACGTTCGAGAATCGAGCGCGATTCTGGCGGGAGAGCCTCGAGCAGGTCCGAGATGCCGTCGGCGACGATTGCGCGATCGCTTCCCGTTTCGCGGTCGACACCCTATACGGACCCGCGGGCGTCGAACTCGAGAAGGACGGCTACCGGTTCGTCGAGTACGTCGACCATCTCGTCGACCTGTGGGATCTCACCGTCGGCGACATCGCCGAGTGGGGCCAGAATGCGGGGCCCTCACGTTTCTTCGAGGAGAACCACGAGAAGCCCTACACCGGTACCGTGAAGCCGGGCAATCACACAAACAAGCCGGTGGTCGGCGTCGGGCGGATCGTGAGCCCGGACACCATGTTGCACATCATCAACTCGGGCCAGTTCGACATCATCGGCGCGGCGCGTCCGTCGATCTCGGATCCGTTCCTCCCGCGGAAGATCGAGGAAGGCCGCGCCGACGACATCCGCGAGTGCATCGGCTGCAACCAGTGCATCTCGCGTTGGGAGATCGGCGGTCCGCCGATGGTCTGTACCCAGAACGCGACCGCTGGCGAGGAGTACCGCCGCGGTTGGCACCCCGAGCGGTTCCACAAGGCGCGCAACTCCGAGAAGGCCGTGCTCGTGGTCGGCGCCGGACCGGCCGGCATGGAGTGCGCCATGATCCTCGGAAAGCGCGAGATGTCCGCGGTGCACCTCATCGAGGCGCAAGGCGAGATCGGCGGCAACGTCAATTGGGTGTCGAGCCTCGGGCACTCCGACGGCAAGGAGAACATCTTCCGCGGGACCGCGCGGGGCCTCGGCGACTGGAAGCGGATTGTCAACTACCGCCAGATCCAGCTCGACAAGCTGCGGAACGTGGAGATTCACACGAACGCCCGGCTCGACGCGGCGCAGATCCGCGAGTACGGCGCGGAGATCGTCGTCATCGCGACGGGCTGCCACTGGGCGAAGGACGGACTTAACTCGGTGACCCACGACACCATCCCGGGCGCCGACGCGAGCCTGGAGTGGCAGCTCACGCCCGAGGATGTGGCGCTTAACCGCAAACCGCTTGGCCGAAGGGTTCTGATCCTCGAGAACGAGGCGTACTTCATGGGTGTGACCCTCGCGCAGAAGCTTGCCGGAGAGGGCCATGAGGTCTGGTTGCTCACCCAGCGTGGTGAGATCGGCAAATATATGGAGTTCACCCTCGAGGCGCCGATGATGCACCGAGAGCTGCACCGCCTTGGCGTACATATCCGCCCAGAGACCCACGTGAACCGCTTCGAGCAGGGCCTCGTGAGCGCCTACAACGTATGGGACCCGTCCCACACCGAGGAGATCGAGGTCGACTCGGTCGTGCTGTGCACGGCACGAGTCTCCGACGACCAGCTCTACCACGAGCTGAAGGCCGACCCTGCCGCGCTCCAGTCCAACGATGTCGAGGCCGTGTACCTGATCGGTGACGCCGCGGCGCCGCGAATGATTGTCGACTGCATCTTTGACGGCCACCGCCTCGCGCGCGAGATTGACAGCTCCGACCCGTCGGTTCCACTGCCGTTCATCCGGGAGCGTCGGCTCTGGGGCAGTGTAGACAACATGTCCTACGAGGGTCAGCTGATGAACTCCTCCGACATGGATCCCATGCCTGCCTGAGCGACTCGGTCCGGCCGCGCGCGTCCTACGTGAGCGCGCGGCCGGAGGGTCCACGACGGAGCCGAGGTCTTCGAGCCCGCCTTGCAGGTCATGTCGATGTGGCTTCGAGGAGGAGCTGGGAGACCTCCTTGAGCTCAATCTCCGCAGCGTGACCCGAGGTCTTGATCGCGTCGTCGTACATCACGACATCCTTGGGGCACGCCACTATGAAGTAGTCGACGTCGCCGATGCCGGTTGCCTCGTCGATGCGCTGCTCACTGGGTCGCTGGCTGCCAGCCGCTGAGGTCTCCTTCATCCAGATCCGGCCGCCGCCCGCGCCGCAGCAGAAACTATTGCTCTTGTTGCGAGGCATTTCCACCAGCTCGATGCCGCACCGGCGGATGAGCTCGCGCGGCTGGTCGTAGATCCCGTTGAGGCGGCCGAGCGTGCACGGGTCATGGTAGGTGCCGCGCCGCCCGAGCGGGTTGGTGATCTTTAGCTGGCCTTGGCGCAGTAGCTCGAGCAAGAAGACCGTGTGGTGCACGACCTGGTCCGAGGTCCAGCCGGCGCCGAGCCTTGGGTACTCATTGCGAAGCGTGTTGAACGTATGCGGGTCGCTGGTGAGGATTCGCTCGAACTGGCAGCCAGACAGCGTGGCGATGTTCTCCGCTGCCAGGCTCCGGAACAGCCCCTCCTCGCCGGCCCGGCGGATGTCGTTCCCGGCGGTTCGCTCTCCTTCGTAGATGCACCCCACATTCACCCCGGCCTGTCGCAACAGAGCGGCCAATGCCTGGCTGTTGCGCTGGTTACGGGGCTCCATGCTTGCGTAGTCGCCGAGGTACCAGAGCACATCGACGGGCGTCTTGCGAGCGTCCGGCAGCGCGGTCTCGAGCCCCTTGGCCCATCGGGAGCGCTTGCGCTTATGCTCGCCGAAGCTGTTTCCGCTGGAGTACACGGCTTCGAACACCGACTGCAGCGGACTGTCGATCTCGCCCTTCTCGACCAAGTCGCGGCGGAGGAGGTTGATCACCGGCACGTGCTCGATGCCCACGGGGCAGATATCGACGCACGCGTTGCACTGCATGCACGACCAGACCGTCTCGGGTGCCAGGACGGCGGGCACGATGGCGCCGGCGAACCCGGCGCTCTGCGCTTCACGTAGGTCCAGGATCAGGTCGCGGGGGGACAGCGGCATGTTCGACGCTCGCGCGGGACATACTTCGTGACATTTGCCGCACTTGGTACAGGCGTCCAGGTCTACCCGGTGGGTCGGACTGAAGTCAGTCAGGGTGGCATATCCGGCCTCTGGTTCGTCGGGCAGCCTGCGGCTCACGGTCTCGTCTCGGGCGGCCACCGCCGTGGGGCCGGTGAGCATGTGCATTGCCTTGGTGAACGGGATGGCCGCCACAAATCCCAGCGCGACGACGGCGTGCAACCACCAGGTGACGTGCCGCAGGGTCTCCGCGACTGACCCGCCCATGCCGACGGCCCGCAGGGCGCTACCCATCAGGTACCCGGCGGGTGACCATACCTCGAACGCCGGGAGATTGATGGCAATTCGAAAAGCCTCCAGCAGGAAGCCGGTTGCCCCGAGGTAGAGAAGGGCCCACAGGAAGACCCAGTCATCCAGCCGGTAGCGCGACCGCTTCGCAGAGACCGGACGGCTGTCCACACGTGCGTAGTCCAGCCGAAACTCGCCCCGGGCCCGGCGCAGGCCCAGCATCACCAGCCCGGCCAACATCGCGGCACCGAACACGTCGAGGAATAGCGAGTACCACTCGTAGAACCCATTGCGCCAGAAGTCCCATCCGAGTGGCTTCGCGATGTGGTCCTGAATGGCCAGGATAGTAGTTCCCGCGAACAGGACCAGGAATCCGTAGAAGACGCCGGCGTGCGCGATCCCAACGAGACCGGATCTCCGGCTGATCCAGGAGTGGGTGAGGATGATGCGCAATCCTCGGCCGAAGTTCAGGCGTCGCCCACCTATCCGCGCCAGCTGGTAGCGGCGGAACAGTCGGTAGCAGCCCCAGACAAAGACACCCGTCGACACGGCGCTGAGGACGTAGAACAGCGCCACTTCCCAGTGCATCATGCCCAGGAAGATCGTCCGCGTAGGGGTTCGTGCCACGCCGTGGTTCCTTAACGAGTCAGTGGGACCATCACTCGGACCACTGGACGTGACCGCTCGCCCGGACCGCTGGACGTGGACGCGCCCGCCTCATCGTCTCTCACTCCCGTCGCCGAAGGTCGTCGAGGGCCGGCCTTCGGCTGACGAGGCCTCGCCGTCTGGAAGCGACCGACCTCGAATGAGTGTCGCCCGGTCCCGATCATTCACTGTCATCGTCATCCTCTCACTTCAGGCCACGGAAGCCTCTCTTGGACGGATCAATCGGTTAGCCCCAGCCCATCCTTTCGCGGATTCGCGCATCGGGTGACCGCCATCGGCTTGTTCGTCATAGGGTTTGCGGTCGGCGCGGGCGCTACGATTCCGTCATGAGCAAAGAAACGGCCTTCTACCCTCGCCTCGCCGCGCTGACCGACCAGTGGATGGACCTGTTTGGCTACGCGGCGCCGTCCGTGGTGACCGACACCCTCGAGGAGTATCGCGCGGTGCGATCCACTGCCGGGCTCATGGACTTCTCCATGCTCCGTAAGGTCGACGTCACCGGGCCGGGCGCGCTCGAGCTGCTTAACTCGGTGCTTACCCGCGACCTCGCAAAGCTGCGATCTGGCCAGATCGCGTACGGCGCGTTCTGCAACGATCGCGGGTTCATGATCGACGACTGCACCGCATCGGTGTCCTCCCCCGATCGCGTGCGCTTTTGCGGCGCGAACGACCTCGACTACGAGATCTTCTCCGCCCGGGCCGAGTCGACGAGCGTCAGGGTGCGCGAGTTCACCGACGAGATGCCGCACCTGTGCCTTCAGGGCCCGCTCAGTCGCGAGATGCTCCAGCCGCTCGCGAACAGGGACATCTCGAATGCGGCGTTTCCCTATTACACGTTTCGCGACGACGTCGAGATCGCCGGCATCCCCGTGTTCATGACACGGCTGGGTTACACCGCCGAACTCGGCTTCGAGCTCTGGGTTGAGTTCGGCCGGGCGCTCAAGCTGTGGGACGCGCTCGTCGACGCCCTGACACCCCAGGGCATGAAGATCATCGGCATGGACGCGCTCGACATATTCCGTATCGAGGGCGGTTTCATCATCGGCGGTGTCGAGTACGACCAGACCGTCCCGCCCTTTGAGTGCGGTCTCGGGTGGGCGGTCGACTTTCAGAAGGACCACTTCCAAGGAAAAGCCGCCCTAATGCGCTTGAAGGAGACGAGCGACGTCCGGCTGACCAGCGTCGTGCTCCCGACCGGCGGGGCGGCCGCGAGCGGAGCGCCGCTTACCCATGCGGGTGAGCAGGCGGGGTACGTGACGCAGGCCATCGCTTCACCGTATCTCGACGGGAAGACACTCGGGCTGGCCAAGCTGCGCAGGCCTTATCACTCGCCCGGCACCGTGCTCGAGGCGATCGTCGAGGGTCTCGCGGTCACGGCCGAGGTTGTGCGCCACCCCGTCTATGAACGCGAGCGCAAGCGGGCCAAGGAACTGGCCTAGCCAGTGGGTGGCTCGTGCGGGCCGCTACCCGAGACCGCGGCTCCCCGCGTTAGGCAGCGAAGTATGCCAGCTGGCCCCGGCCGCACCCCGAAGAGGGCCGCCCAGCATGTCGCGCGAAGGCTCATCCCCGGAAGTGACCTCGATGGCGCTGGCCAGAGCCTCAGGACCGCGGTCGGGTCTTATCCGGGTCGTAGAACGGGACCCTGACAACCGTTGCCGGGATGCGCCCTGGACCGGCGCCCGCGCGCTCGACCTCGAGGCGGGCGCCGAGCCCGCCGTGCGCGACGCCCACGCGGGCGAACGCGAGATTCCTACCCAGGACCGGCGACAGAGCCCCGCTCGTCACGACACCGACGACGCTGTCACCCGTCACCACGTGATCGCCGTGCACGAGCGGGTCAGCATCGTCGACCTCGAGACCGACAAAGACCTGAGACGGGTCCTTCCGCCTCTGCGCCAGCGCCGCCTTGCCGACGAAGTCGTCGCCCTTCGTCCTCGCGACGACGAAGCCGATCCCGGCCTCGAAGGGGTCCTCTTCGCCCTCGTACTCATAGCCCTTGAAGATGAGGCCGGCTTCTATCCGCAGGGGGTCGAGTGCATCGAGCCCGAGCGGACCGACTCCGAGTGGCTCGCCCGCTTCGAACACGGCGTCCCAGACCGTAGGGCCGTCATCGGGGTGACACCACACCTCATAGCCGAGCTCCCCCGAGTACCCGGTTCGCGACAGCAGCACCGCAGGCCCATCCGCCCCGCCAAGGTTGCCCTCCGTGAAACGGAACCACTCGAGGTCGGTGACTGCCGGACGACCAGGCGCGGGCTCGATGAGCCCGGTGACGAGGTCACGGCTCCTCGGACCCTGAATGGCGATGTTGTGGATCCGGTCCGTCGAGTTCTCAAGTCTCACCTCGAGACCGAGACGATCTGCGTGGGCTCGGAACCAGTCCTCGTCCTCATCCGTGTAGCCGACCCACCGGAACCGGTCCGGTTCGAAGCGGAACACCGTCCCGTCGTCGATCACGTTGCCCTCGTCGTCGCAGAGCGCCGTATAGACGATATGTCCGTCAGAGAGCCGACTGAGGTCGCGGGTCACCACCGCCTGGAGGAGCGCTTCGGCACCTCGGCCGCTCACCTCGACCTTACGCAGCGGAGTTAGGTCGATTACGGCCGCGCGGCGGCGGCATGCCCAGTACTCCGCCAAGATGTCGCCGGAGTACCGGTAGGCGAATTCGTACCCGGCGTACTCGTCGAACGTGGCCCCCATCGATGCGATGCGGCCCTTGAACGCGGTCTGGCGAAGCGTCATAGTCGGCTGGCTCCTGGGATAGGGCAATGAGCTGGCGGGACGCAGCGGCCCGCCAGTTAGCAGTCGAACCAAAGCGGCTCGAGGAGTCGTTTGGTCTCGCCGAGCAGTTCGTCAGGCACCAGCGTTCCGACTGCTGGTGCCCCACCTTGTGATCTTCCCGAGCACCTCGACGCGCCGTGCGGCGTAGTCGGACCCTCGCACCACAGATCCGCCTCATGAAACATTGTTCACTACAGATGCTAGGCCAGAAGCCCTGCGGAATGGAAGGATGTGGGCCAAGCGGCCGTGACCCGCCCGGCGGACGGGGTTGCGGTCAGGGCGTCCTTGGGAGGTGAGGCTTCGTGAAGATAGTCGTCTGCGTAAAGCAGGTGGCGATACTCGGCGACGAGGTCGAGTTCACCTCGGACGAGCGCGATGTGGACGAGGACTACCTTGAGTTCGCGCTGAATGAGTGGGACAGCTACTCCCTCGAGGCGGCGCTGCTGATCAAGGAGGCCGTCGGGGAGGGCGAAGTCGTCGCGGTCACGGTCGGGAACGAGGACGCTGAGGAGGCGCTACGGCGCTGTCTCGCGATGGGCGCGGACCGCGCAGTCCGCGTGGCCGCGGAGGCCGCCCACGCCGCGGACCCACTCACGATCGCCAGGGGTCTCGCGGCAGCGATCGGGCCCGAGGATCCGGATCTCATCTTCGCGGGCGTCCAGTCGAGCGACTCGGTGCAGGCCGCAACCGGCACGATGCTGGCCGAGCTGCTCGGCCTGCCACGGGTCGCGGTCGTCACGAAGGTCGACTACGACCACGGCGCTCGACGCGCGGCGGTCCACCGCGAGCTCGAGGGGGGTCTGCTCGACATCGTCGACGTGCAGACCCCAGCGGTCCTCACCATCCAGACCGGGATCAACCAACCTCGCTACGCGACACTGCGCGCGATAAAGCAGGCGAAGGAGAAGGAGATCGCCGTCCTTGAGGACGCGGCGGTCGTGCCGCCCGCATATCGGGTTCGGCGGATGTTCGTCCCGACCAGGAGCGAGAGTGCGGAGTCGCTTGGGGACGACCCCGGCGAGGTCGCCCGGCGAATTGCCGAGCTGGTAAGGGTCCGGCTGTCGTGAGCGGCACCCTCATCGTCGCCGAGCACCTGCAAGACCGCCTCAGCGATGTCACGGGCGAGCTCGTGAGCGCCGCAGTGGGCATCGGTGCACCGGTCACGGTCGCGGTCATTGCGGCCGACCCCGGCGCGCTCGTTGACGCCGCCGACCTGCAAGGCGTCGACGAGATCGTCGCGGTACGCGCGGGTGCGGCTGAGTTCGAGGTTGACACGTATACCGAAGCGCTCGCAGCCCTGGTGAGCGAGCGCCGGCCGGATGCTGTCCTGCTTGGGTTCACGGTCAACTCGATGAGCTACGGTCCCGCGGTCGCAGCGCGCCTCGGCCTCGGCTTCGCGAGCGACGTCTTCGCGATCTCGAAAGGGGGGGACGGTCTCGTCGCGACCCGCGCGTTTTATGGATCAAAGGTCCATGGCGACGTGGAATTCGGCAACGTGCCCGGGGTCGTGCTGTTGCTCCGGCGGACGGTCTGGCCCGCGGCAGAAGCAGGCGGCGAGGCCGCACGAAGCGAGACCGAGATCGCACTGCCCACCTCTCGGGCCCGTCACGTCGAGTTCGTCGATGCGCCAGCGGCCGACGTGGACATCACCGCGGCGGACTTCCTGTTGTCCATCGGTCGGGGCATCGGCGGCCGTGAGAACATCGAACGCTTCGCCGAGCTCGCCAAGAAGATGGGTGCCGTGCTCTCCGTCTCCCGGCCGCTCGTCGACGCGGGCTGGGCGCCGAGCGCCCGACAGGTCGGGCAGTCGGGCAAGACCGTGAAACCGAAGGTCTACCTCGCATTGGGTATCTCCGGGGCGGTGCAGCACCTGGCCGGCATGAAAGCGAGCGGCACGATCATCGCCGTCAACACCGATCCCGAGGCGGCGATCTTCGGCGTCGCGGACTACGCCGCCGTTATGGACCTGTTCGAGGTGGCCGACGAGCTCGATAAGCTCTTCTGATCTGATGTGAAACGGCCTGTCGAGGCAGACGATATGCCCGCGGTCTGGCGTTGAGAAGGCCCGTGACCGGGCTGGCGCTCGTTCACTGTAGATCTACGCGGTCTCCCTGCAGTTAACGGAACGCCTGCACCCGTGCGGGTTCGTTCCAATGGCGAAATGGCCGGCCCGCGCCGGTCTCGGCGCGAAGCCCGAGCTGCCGTCGGCCACCCAGCGTCGCGCGGGATGCCGCGCAGGCTACGACAGCCCAACGATCTCGCCATCGTCGTCAATGTCGATGCGCGCGGCGGCCGGGTTCGTGCCAAGCCCGGGCATCGTCCGGATGTCGCCGCAGACCGGGTAGACGAAACCGGCACCGACCGATGCCCGCACCTCCCGGACCGGCAGCCGCCAGCCGGTCGGCGCCCCCTTGAGCGCCGGATCCGAGGAGATCGACAGGTGCGTCTTGGCGATGCAGACCGGCAGCCGGCCGAACCCGGCCCGTTCGTATCTGTCCAGCTGCTTGCTGGCCTGCCCCGAGTAGTCGACGCCGTCCGCGCCGTACACCTTCGCCGCGACGGTCTCGATCTTCTCCCGGAGGCTCGCCCGGTCGAGGTAGAGGAACCGGAAACTGCCGGGCTCGGCGGCGGCCTCCGCCACCGCCTCGGCCAGCTCGGCGGCGCCGCTGCCGCCGTCGGCGAAGTGCGTGCAGACCGCGGAGCGTGCGCCCATCTCCTCGGCTACCTCGCGGATCGCCCGGTGCTCGGACGGATGGTCGGTGGGAAACGCGTTGATCGCGACGACCGGCGGCACGCCGTGCAGCCGGACGTTCTCGATCTGCTTGCGCAGGTTCGCCGCTCCGGCCAGCACATCGCCCGGATCCTCCCGGAGCAGGTCCTCCGGCAGCGGCCGGCCAGCGACGATCTTGTGCTTTCCGGAGTGGACCTTCAGCGCGCGCACGGTGGCGACGACCACCGCGGCATCGGGCGTCAGCCCGGAGTTGCGGCACTTGATGTTGAAGAACCGCTCGGCGCCCATGTCGGCGCCGAATCCGGCCTCGGTGACGAGGAAGTCCCCGGTGTGGATCCCGATCAGGTCGGCCACCACCGAGGAGTTGCCGGTGGCGATGTTGCCGAACGGCCCGGTGTGCACGAGCACCGGCGTGTTCTCCAGGGTCTGCAGCAGGTTCGGCTTGATCGCGTCGAGCAGGATCACTGCCATCGACCCTGCCACGCTGAGTTCCTCGGCGGTGACCGGGGAGCCGGCCGAGGTGTAGCCGACCACGATCCGGCCGAGCCGCCGCCGCAGGTCACCTAGCGAGCCCGCGAGCGCGAGCGTCGCCATGACCTCGGACGCCGCGGTGATGTCGAACCCGGTCTGCCTGGTCACGCCGTCAGCCCGCGGGCCGAGCCCGATCACGATATTGCGCAGCGCCCGGTCGTTGACATCGAGCACCCGGCGCCAGGTGATCTCGTTCGGGTCGATGCCCAGCGCGTTGCCCTGGTAGAGATGGTTGTCGATCATCGCGGCGAGCAGGTTGTGCGCGGCGGTCACGGCGTGCATGTCCCCGGTCAGGTGCAGGTTCAGCACCTCCATCGGGACGACCTGGCTGTATCCGCCGCCGGCCGCTCCGCCCTTGATCCCGAACGTGGGGCCCATCGAGGGCTGCCGGATCGCCACCGTCGCGCGCTTGCCGATGTGCTTGAAGCCCTGCCCGAGCCCGACGGTCGTGGTGGTCTTGCCCTCCCCCAGCGGCGTCGGGGTGATCGCGGTGACCACCACGTACTTCGCCGTCGGGGCATCGGCCAGTTCGTCGATGGCGGTGAGCTTGATCTTCATGACGTGCTCGCCGTGCGGCTCGAGCAGGTGGCTGCCCAGGCCAATCTCGCTGGCGATGTCGTCCAGCGGCTTGAGCAGGGCATTGCGGGCAATGTCGAGGTCACTCGGGAATGCCGTCATGTTCGGTCTCCTCAGATTCCGGGCGGCTGCAAGCCGTCTACCTCAATGCCGAACTCGGCTCCCGAGCGCAGCAGCACATCGAACAGGTACTGGCCGGAGGACCGCTCGCAGTGCAGCAGGTAGGAGCGGACACGGCCGGGGTTGCCGGCGGGGCGGCGGGCACCGCCGGAAGGGTCGCCGGACTCGCCGCCGGACCCGCCGCCGTGGTCGCCGCCGGGCTGGCTGCCGCGGTCGTCGCGGATGACGTCGGTGGCGAGCGCTGCCACCGATGACCGGAATGCCGCGCCGTCCGGCGTGATGTCGTCCGAGAAGTCGATGCCGCAGACCTTGGCAAGCACATCCGCCGACCGCGGCCCGGTCAGCCTGATCAGCGCGCGGCCATGGCTGAGATCGACCACCGTTGCCAGCTCATCCGGGGCGCGGGCGGCGAGGCGGGCCAGCCCGGCGGTCAGTTCCCTGCCCTGGCCGGGCGGCGCGAGCACCAGCCACTCCCCCGGCCCGGAGCCGACCACCAGCATGCCAGCGGGATTTCTGGCCGCCCGGCCGAAGGGCACGCCAACCGCCGCCGCTACCCGGCCGCTGGCCGGTGCCCGCAGCTGAACCTTGGTCAGCGGGGTGCAGTCGGTGATGGTAAGGCCGGCCGCGGTCAGGGTGGCGCTCGCGCGCCTGCCGCTCACCTCCCACCCGGCGGCGACGGTCACCGGCGGCGCGGGCGCGATCGGGCTGCGGGCCAGCGGCGCGGTGCTGGCCCGCGGGGGCACGGCGCTCCCCGGGGACACCCCGGACCCCGGTGGCCCGGAAACCTCCCGCTCAGACACGCATCCGCCCCCCGTCCGGATCGACGTGCGCCAGTTGCGGCATCACCAGCGCCTCGATCTGCTGCCCGCTCGGCAGCAGGACCGTCAGCACGGTTCCTGGCTCGGCGAGGCGCGCATCAACCAGCGCCAGGCAAACCGGCCGGCCGAGCGCGGGGGACATCCGGCTGGAGGTGATCCGGCCGGCAATCCGGCCGCCTTCGATGATCTGGCTTGCCTCCGCGGGCAGCACCGATCCGTCTGCCGGCTGCACCCCGACCAGCCGTTCGCCGACGCCGGCGGCCAGCTGCCAGGCCAGTTCCGGCAGGCCGGCGAAATCGTCCTTGTCCAGCTTGACCGCCCAGTCCAGCCCCGCGCTGAATGCCCTGGTCAGCCCGTCGGTGTCCTGGCCGACGATGAGGTGGCCCTTCTCCAGCCGCAGGATGCGCTGCGCCTCCACGCCGAACGGCGCGACGCCCAGGTCAGCGCCGCGATCCAGCAGCGTCTCCCACACGTGCAGCCCGTAGCCCGCCGGGACGTGCAGCTCGTAGCTGAGCTCACCGGTGAAGCCGATCCGCCACAGCACGCTGGACTCGACCCCTGCGATGCTGCCGGTCCGCACGTGCATATACGGGAACGCCTCGTTCGTGATGTCGACGCCCTCGGTCACCCGCTCGATCAGGCGGCGCGACTGCGGCCCTGCGACGTTGATGCTGGCGTACGCCGTGGTTACCGGCGTCACGTGCACCCGCCAGTCCGGATGCTCGGTCTGCAGCCAGTTCTCCGCCCACTCCCAGACCGTGGCAGCGCCGGAGGATGTGGTGCTCATCAGGTAGTGCTCTCCGCCGAGCCGGCCAGTCACGCCGTCGTCGAGCACCACGCCGTCCTCGGCGCACATGACGCCATAGCGGACCCGCCCGATCCCGAGTTTCGACCACTTGTTGACGTAGAGCAGGTTGAGCAGCCTGGGCACGTCCGGGCCGCGCAGGTCCAGCTTCCCGATCGGCGTGACGTCGATGATGCCGACGCGCTCGCGCACGTTGCGTGCCTCAGCCGCGGGATCTCCGTAGCTGTCCGGCCTGATCCAGGCGCCGGCCACCAGCGGCGCGGCGCCGTGTGCCTCGTGCCAGGGCTGCATCGGCGAGTAGCGCACCGGCTCGTGCACCTGCCCGGCCAGGGCGCCGAGGGTGACCGGCGCATAGGGCGGGCGCCAGGTGGTCGTGCCGGTCTCCGCTATCGAGCAGCCGGTTGCCGTGGCCACGATCGCGGCAGCATTGACGGTTTCCAGCTTGCCCTGCAGCGGCCCCATTGTCGCGGTCGTGTACCGCTTCGCAAGCTCGACGGAGTCGTAGCCCTCCGCGACGGCGCCAAACAGGTCCGCCGACGATACGTCCTCGCTGAAGTCGACCATGCCGTGCGTGCGGCCGGCGAACATCTCGGGGTGCGGGTTAACGGGCAGGTCAGGGATCGCGATCGGCTCGGCCCCGGCCGAGTCGCCCGGCGCCGCCCGCCCGGTGGCCGGGCAGGCCAGCGCGCGTGCCCGGCCGATCCGGCCGGCCCGGCGCGCGGCCTCGGCACCGGTGGCCGTGGCATGCTCGGTCAGCTCATCGATCCCGCCGTCGCCCGCGATGCCGCCGGTCACGAGCACGTCCTCGGGCAGCCTGGCCGGGCCGGGCAGGAACCGGGCGGCGTGGGCGCTGTACACCGGGCGGTCGCCGGCCGCGTTAAGCAGCGCGGTGGGCGCGGTCCAGCCGACCGCGGTGACCAGCAGGTCACAGCTGATCCTGGTGCCGTCCGCGACCTCGACGGCCCGCAGGCCGCCGCGCCCGGCGGCCGCCACCACATCCCCGCCCAGCCGCGCATCCTCTACCCGGACGACATCGACGCCGGCCCGCTTCAGGTCGGCGACCGCGGCATCGCCGTCGGCATTGGCGCTCAGTACCACCGCGCGCGCTCCCGGCTTGACCGCATAGAGACTGATCAGCCTGCGCACCGCGGTGGAGAGCAGCACCCCGGGCAGGTCATTACCCTCGAACACGTACGGACGCTCGATCAGCCCGGGCGCCACGACGAGCGTCTTAGCACGCGCCTTCACCAGCCGCTCGGCCGCGGCGCCGGCGTGTGCCACCGGGCCGGTGCCCGCAGGGCCCGGGCCGGCCGCATCCGCGCCGCGGTCGAGGACGGCGATCCAGTTGCCGTCATAGCGGCCGAGCACCACCGCGTTAGTCAGCACCTCGATGTCCGGCTCGGCCGCGACCTGCGTGGCTAGCCCGCCGAGCGCCGCGAGGTCGGCCTCGCCGCCCCAGCGCAGGTGGCCGCCGAGCTGATGGTCCTCCTCGACGAGCAATACGCGAGCCCCCGCTCGCGCCGCGGCAACCGCCGCAGCCATCCCGGCGGGCCCGCCGCCAGCGACGAGAACGTCCGGGTGCGCGTACCGCTTCTCCGGCCTGCCGGGCGCGGTGTCCGGCGAGACCGATCCGGCGTTGACGAACCGCCGCAGCACGGCCTCGTAGGCAGGCCACAGTGATCGTGGCCGCATGAAGGTCTTGTAGTAGAAGCCAGCCGTGAGGAAGCGGCCGGCCAGGCGGTTCACGCCCTTCGCGTCAAACCGCAGCGATGGCCAGGTGTTCTGAGAGCACACCTGCATGCCGTCGGACACCAGCCGGTGGGCACCGCGGACGTTCGGCTCGTCGCCGACCTGCACCATGCAGCCCGGGTCGTGGAAGGTCGCGGTCAGCAGCCCGCGCGGCCGGTGGTACTTCAGGCTCCGGGAGAAAACGCGCTCGCCCGCCGCGGCGAGTGCCGAGATGATCGTGTCGCCCTGGTACGCCGGGTATTCGCGGCCGTTCCAGCTGAAGCGCAGCTCCCTAGTGCGGTCGATGACCTCGCCAGGCTGCTGGGAAAGGCGCATCGCGGCTGGGCCCTTGCGCGCGCCGCGGGCGGTCATCCGGCGCTCCCGGCCGGACCCGCCGGGCTCGTCGCCCCGGGTGGTCCGGCGCTCTCTGCTGCCCCGGTCACTCCCGCTGCCCCGGTCACTCCCGCAGCCCCGGTCACTCCCGCAGTGCTGGCCTGCCGGACCTCGTTGGTCTCCGTGTGCCGCTCGACCTGGATGTACCGCCGGCAGCCCATCCGGTGATACCAGGTCTCGACTGTCCAGCCACGCCGATTGGCCCGCAGGTAGAGATACACCCGCCACTGCTGCTGGCTCGCCGTCCGCGGGTCGGGGCGCGCGACCAGCTCGCCGACATGCTGGAATTCGGCCGCATCCCTTGGGCCGCACCAGGCACAGGGCAGCAGGATCATCGACAGGCCTCATCCATTGCTAGTGGCCGACGGCGGCCGCACCCTTTTCGCCTACCAGCGCGCCGCTGGCGAACCTGTCCAGGCCGAAGGCGGCGATGATCTCCGGAGTCCGGCCGGATGCGATGCACTCGGCCATCGCCTCTCCCGACACAGGGCCGGCCTTGAAACCGTAGGTGCCCCAGCCGACGTCGCTCAGGAACCCCTCCACCGGGGTGCTGCCCATGATCGGCGAGAAGTCCGGGGTCATGTCGCAAAGACCCGCCCACTGGCGCAGCACGCGCACCTTGGTCAGGGCGGGCATGAGCTCAAGCACATGACCGGCCAGGCCCTCGATGAACTCCAGCGAGCCGCGCATCGAGTAGGAGGTGAACGGGTCGACGCTGGCGCCGAAGACAAGCTCGCCGCGGTCGGTCTGGCTGACGTATACGTGCAGCGTGCCGGACACGATGACGGTGGAAAGGAACGGCTTCACCGGCTCGGTGACCGCGGCCTGCAGCGGGAATGTCTGGACCGGCAGGGGGACGCCGGCCATGTCGGAGATGAGCGTGCACCACCCTGCCGTGGCATTGAGCACGACCCGGGTGGCGATGTCGCCCTGGCTCGTGCGCACCCCGCGCACCTTCCGGCCGGCCACGTCGATCCCGGTCACCTCGGTGTTCTGGTGCAGGTGCACGCCCCGGGCGGCGGCGCCGCGGGCATATCCCCAGACCACCGCGTCATGCCGGATGATGCCGCCGGGAGGATGCCACAGCGCGCCGAGTACCGGATAGCGGGCGGCCGGGCTGACGTCGAGGAACGGGACCAGGCGCTTGACCTCAGCCGCCCCGATCACCTCGGAATCGACCCCCTCGAACTTGTTGACCTCGGCGCGCCAGCGCATCGTCCGCAGCGAGGCGTCGCTGTGCGCGAGCGTGAGGTGGCCGCGCTGCGAGAACATCACGTTGAAGTCGAGGCTGGCGGCGAGCCGCTGGTAGAGCTTGATCGAGCGGTCGTAGAACCTGACGCCCTCGGGCGTCAGGTAGTTGGACCGCAGGATCGCGGTATTGCGCCCGGAGCCGCCCGAGCCAAGGTACCCCTTGTCCAGCACGGCCACGTCGGTGATCCCGTGGTTCGCTGCCAGGTAGTAGGCGGCGGCCAGGCCGTGCACGCCGCCGCCGATGATGACGACGTCGTAGCTGGCCTTCATCGGGCGCGGCCGCCAGGCCGGCGGCCAGTCCTGATGCGTCAGGCCGTGGCGGAGCAGGCCGGCTGCGGAGTACCTTGCGGGATACCTGGCGCGCAGGCGGCCAGGCCGGTGACCGTTCGCGCTCGCCTGCACGGCTGTTTTGCCTCCCCGCACCCGCGGTGGGTGACTAGATCTGCCCGACGCATAGGCTACGCCTGCGATGAAACCCTGTCCACTAGCGGTAAACAGGTATGGGCGGCCCGCCGGGCCAGTGTAGGCGGTCAGCTTGCCGACTGGATCGACTTGACCGCGAGGAACTGGATCGGCAGCTCAATCAGGGCGCTCGGGCCATGCGGCACCTCGCCGACGAACTGGATCGCATCGCCGGGTTCCAGCAGGTAGCGCGAGCTGGCGTAGAGGTACTCAAGCCGGCCGGCGATCATGTAGATCAGCTCGGTTCCCGCATGCTGGTAGAGCGGGAACGTGTCGGCCCGCTGGGTGAGCGTGACCAGCAGCGTCTCCAGCGTGTTATGCGGCGCCCGCATAGTGCCGAGCGACTGGTAGCGATGCCCTGGCCCGGCGCCCTTGTGCCCGATGTCGAGGCCCCGGCCGGCCTTGACGAAGAGGACGTCCTGCTCCTCGTTCAGGCCGCGGAAGAAGGCGGTAACCGGAACCTTCAGCGCCTCGGACAGCCGGGCCAGGGTCGCCAGGCTGGGCGATGCCTGAGCGTTCTCGATCTTCGACAGCATGCCCTTGGACAGGCTCGTCAGCTCCGCGAGCTGGCCGACGGTCAGCCCGAGCTGCAGCCGGAACTCACGGACCCGCTCGGCGATGACGGCGCCGAGCGCGTCTCCAAGCGCGCCGTACCCCGCGGGTGCGCCCAGGCCGGGTGCGGCCGGCAGCACCTGACTGGCCTGCGCCCCTTCGTCGGCCGGCCCGGCGATATCGGTCGGCTGCGCCATCACGTACCGTCCCCCCGAGCGTCACGGCCACCGGGCACCGCGTGTCCCCCGGCCTGCATCGCGCCAAGCATCGGACGCCTGGCCAGCCGTGCCCGCCCCGCTCGGGTCGGTGCTAACGACCGCGCGGGACCTCCGGCGGAATCCGAGGCAGAGAACTTATTGTATCCTCCCATGATACGGAGTTTACTGTCCGTGAATCGCGACGTCCCGTTCCGGTCGCCGATCGGGCACGGCCGGAGAGACTGACCGCTAGGAGTCTGGAGTGAGCACAGACCTCGAAAGGTTCGTTGGCTCCGATGGTCGCGCCGACGCGGTCCAGCGCGTCCGCGCTGAGATCGATGCCAAGGGCATCAGCTATATCTACTACCAGTTCGTCTCGGTCACCGGCCGGATCATGGGCAAGGGCGTGCCGGCCGACCACTGGGAACGGGTCGCGGAACGCGGCTTCCAGCTGGTCTACGGCTCGACGGCCAACCTCTTCATCGACCGTCACGGAGAGTACATCGGCTACGGTCCGGAGGCATCCGAGCTCGTCGGCGTGCCGGACGTGGACACCTTCTGCCAGCTGCCCTGGGACTCCAAGGTCGCCAGGGTCTTCTGCACCCTGTTCCGCAACCGGGAGGAGGAGGTGGACCCCGGCGGCTACCTGACCTCCGACTGCCGCGGCAACCTGCGGCGGATCCACGAGGCGTTCGAGGCCGACACCGGGCTGCACCTGCGGGTAGGTACCGAGCCGGAGATGATGTGGCTCAAGCTCAACCCGGACGGCACGCCATCGGTCGACGGCAAGACCAAGCCCTACTGCTACCACATCGACCAGTTCGCTGAGCTGCAGCCGCTTATCCACAAGGTCATGGAGTACGGCAAGGCGATGGGGCTGGACATGATCCAGGGCGATCACGAGGATGCCCCTGGGCAGCTCGAGCTGAACTGGGAATTCGACCGGGCCGAGCTCACCGCCGACCGGCTGACCACCTACCGGCAGATCTGCCGCCAGGTCGGCCGCGAGCTCGGAGCGTTCCCCTGCTTCATGCCCAAGCCGTTCATGGACGTGTCGGCGAACGGCTGCCACCACAACATCTCGCTCTGGCAGGGCGAGGAGAACATGTTCCTGCCGGACAGCGACAACCCGCGGCTGCCGAGCAAGCTCGGCCTGAACGCGATCGGCGGCGTACTTGAGCACCTGGCCGCGTTGACCTGCATCACGGCACCGACCGTTAACTCTTACCGGCGGTTCTGGCAGACCGGCTACTGGGCCCCGCTGTTCGCCGACTGGGGTTACCAGAACCGGACGGCCGCGCTGCGGGTCAGCGCTCCCGGCAGATTCGAGTACCGGTCGGTGGACTCCGCGGTCAACCCGTACCTCTCGTTTGCCGCGATCATCAAGGCCATGTCCGACGGCATCCAGCGCAATCTGGACCCCGGGCCGCCGGAGAACCGCAACATCTACGACGCGATCGCGGGCGGCAAGGACGTCAGGAAGGTGCCCCTGACGCTCGGTGAGGCGCTGGCAGCGCTGGCCCAGGATGCGGTGATCAAGGACGCGCTGCCCGGCGAGATGTACCGGGTGTTCCACCACTACAAGACCGACGAGTGGGAGCGCTATTGCGCGACCGTGTCCGACTGGGACCTGGCCGAGTACCTGGACATCCTGCCGTAGGAGGCCGAAGCGGAAGGGGCCGCGACATGTGCGGAATTGCTGGCATCATCCACCGGGACGGGACCGGCGACATCGGCAGCGAGCTGACCAGGATGCTTCAGTCGATGAAGCACCGTGGACCGGACTCAAGCGGTTTCGCTCTCTTCGGTCCGGCGAGCGACATGCTCGTCATGCGGATTAAGCTGGCCGACCCGAACGATGCCCGCGACTTCGGCTGGGCCGACCGGATGGAGCGGCACCGCAACGAGATCGAGGCCCGGCTGGCGAAGCTCGGGGCCGTGATCGACGCCGTGCACGGCGACCAGGAGTACTCCTACCGGGTGCGGTTCTCCTACAGCGGCGAGCTCAAGCCGCTCGCCGACTACGTGGAGGACGTGCCGGGCTGCGAGGTGCTGTCGCTCGGCCACTCGCTGGAGATCGTCAAGGATCTCAGCGACGCCGAGAGCGTGGCTGAGCGGTACAAGCTGAGGGGTTTCACCGGAACGCACGCGATCGGCCACGTCCGGATGGCCACCGAGTCCGACGTGGACATCTCCGGCGCGCATCCGTACTGGGCTTATCCGTTCTCCGACATCGCCGTGGTGCACAACGGCCAGCTGACGAACTACCACATGTGGCGCAGGCGGCTTGAGCGGCTCGGGCACCGGTTCCAGTCGGAGTGCGACTCGGAGATCATCGCCGTCTACCTGGCCAAGAAGATGGACGACGGCCTGCCGCTTGAGACGGCGATGAAGCAGAGCCTGGACGAGCTTGACGGGGTATTCACCTACCTGGTGGTGACGGCCGACGCGCTCGGCGTGGCCAAGGACGAGATGGCCGCGAAGCCGCTGGTGCTCTACGAGTCGGCCGACCTGGTCGCGCTGGCCTCCGAGGAGGTCGCGATCCGCGCCGTCATCGGCCGGGAGATCGACACCTACGATCCCTACGAGCGGGAAGTGCTGGTGTGGCACCGGTGAAGATCAGCTACGACGCCCGCGGCCTGGCCGAGCCCGACGCGCAGGCACCGCATGTCGCCACCATCGACGACGACGGCGCCGGAGCAGGGCGCCGGGCCGTCTTCGACGCGGCGGAGCTGTCGACCCGCCAGATCAACCTGGAACTGCGCCGGCTCGTTTACGACGAGGGCATCGCCGATGTCACGATCCTCAACCCGGGCGCGAAGCACTCCATCGCGGTGGGCATCCTGGCCCGCGCCGTGATCACGATCGACGGCAGCCTCGGCTACTTCGGCTGCGGCCTGATCGACGGACCGGAAATCCGGATCAAGGGGCGGGTCGGCTGGTCGGTGGCCGAGAACATGATGTCGGGCGTGGTCGTCATCGACAAGAACGCGGGCTCGCTGGCCGGTGCCGCGCTCCGCGGCGGCGACCTGGTGGTCCGCCGCGACGTCGGCGCCCGCACCGGCATCGACCAGAAGGGCGGCACGATCATCGTCGGCGGCGACGCGGGCATGATGACCGGCTTCATGCTGCAGCGCGGCCGCCAGATCATCTGCGGCAACGTCGGCGGCGGGCTTGGCGACTCCATGTACGACGGGACCATCTATGTCGGCGGCAAGGTCGCCTCACTCGGCGTCGACTGCGTCGAGGCCGAGCTGACCGGAAGCGACGACGAGTTCCTTGGCCGCAAGCTCGGGATCTACGGACTGGAGCGGCCAGCGGCATTCCGCAAGTTCGTCTGCGGCCGGAAACTCTGGAACTACGACAACCTTGAGCCGGCCGAGCGCAAGCTCGTCCTCTGAGGTGCCGGGCCAGGGAGAAGCAGCGAGAGGCGAAGCCCAGACATGAGCACGAGCGAAACCGGCGGCCGGGCGGTACTCGGCCACAGCAGCATCTTCACGCCCGACGTGATCAATGACATCCACGTGAAATCCGAGCTCGGCCGCTACCGGATGCGCGGATTCTCGATGTTCAAGCCGATCCCGCACTGGGACGAGCTGATGTTCCTGCCCGGCACGCTGACCCGTTTCGTGATCGAGGGTTACCGGGAGAAGTGCGACACCAAGACCGTGCTCGGCGCGCGATTCGCGCGGAACCCGATCGAGCTCGATATCCCGGTGTACATCACCGGCATGAGCTTCGGCGCGCTGTCCCTCGAGGCCAAGATGGCGCTTGCCAAGGGCGCCTCGATGGCGGGCACGGCGACCTGCTCCGGCGAGGGCGGCATGATCCCGCCCGAGCGTGACCTGTCGACCAAGTGGTTCTATCAGGTCATCCAGAGCCGCTACGGGTTCAACCCGCACCATCTCATGCTCGCCGACGGCGTGGAGTTCTTCATCGGGCAAGGGTGCAAGGTCGGGCTCGGCGGCCACCTGATGGGCCAGAAGGTCACCGAGCAGGTGGCGGAGATGCGCTCGCTGCCCGCGGGGATCGACCAGCGCAGCCCGGCGCGCCACCCCGACTGGCTCGGTCCCGACGACCTGTCGCTGAAGATCCAGGAGATCCGCGAGGCGACCGACTACCGGGTGCCCATCCAGCTGAAGCTCGGCGCCGCCCGGGTATACGACGACGTCCGGATGGCGGCCAAGTGCGGGCCGGACACCATCTACCTGGACGGCGCGGAGGGCGGCACCGGCGCCGGGCCGCACATCGCGGCGGAGGAGACCGGCATTCCGCTGATGGCCGCGATCCCTGAGGCCAGGCGCGCGCTTGAGGATGTCGGACTCGTCGACGAGATCGACCTGGTCGTGGCCGGCGGCATCAGGAACGGCGGCGACGTCGCGAAGTGCCTGGCCCTCGGCGCGAAGGCGGTGGCGATCGGCCACTCAGCGCTGATGGCGCTGAACTGCAACAAGGAGATCCCCGGCGTCACCGACTATGAGGGCACGGTGGGCGTACCGGCTGGCCGGTGCTACCACTGCCACACGGGGCGCTGCCCGGTGGGCATCACGACGCAGGATCCCGAACTGCGCAAGCGGCTGGAGGTGGACGCGGCCGCCGAGCGGGTCTACAACTTCCTGCACACGCTCACGCTGGAAGCGCAGATGCTGGCCAGGGCCTGCGGCAAGACCGACGTGCACAGCCTTGAGCCCGAGGACCTGTGCGCGCTGACCGTCGAGGCCGCGGCGATGGCCAAGGTCCCGCTGGCCGGCACCACCTATATCCCCGGGCAGACGGAGCAGGCCGCGCTGGCCGAGATCAAGGCGCTGCTCGAGAAGCAGGTTCTGGGTGACGGCGGCCGCAATGCCTGACGACCTGCCCCGCGGCGGCGAGCGGCCACGCGAAGCCGCGCCACGCCTGACCACCAGGATAGGCATCGATACCGAGGAGCTGACCGGCCGGACGTTCCCTTACCAGTTCGACCGGTCGCTGGTCGATGACGTCGACCTGGTAGCCGCCACTCCCGGCGAGGACATCAACTGGCTGGAAGACATCCACCTGATGTACGAAGACGGGGTGCCCGCCGTCTTTGACCGCTATACCAACGCGTTCCTCAAGATCCACTTCGAGATCCCGGCTGGCCGGGAGGATGAGTACGCCAGGAAGGTGCTCATCACGCACCTGCGGGAGGGGAACTCCTACGGCATCTGGCTCAAGCGCAGGCACGCGAAGTTCCCGCAGCCGGAACTCGGCCCGTGGCGGGCCGACTCCGCCAAGGTCGGCGAGAACTGGCAGCCCGCCGTCCTGGCGGACTGGGAGCGGCCAGAGGGCCATTAGGACCGGCGGCGCCCGGCGCTCCAGGGCTCCGGGGAATGACCGGCCCGTCCTGTCACTAGGGAGCGCCATCAGCATGGACCCCAAGCTGGTATCCGCTGCGTTCGGGACACGACCCGAAGGGGGGGCCACCCACCACCTCCCTGTCCGGCCGGCTGACGACGCAGCTTGGCGGGCTGGGGCGCCCGGCGCATGAAGCGAGGTGTCAGTTTGTTTTGACAGCGATTGCCTGTCAGTTTAAACTGACGACATGAGTTTCGAGGGATCTCTGGGTACCAGCGCGGCACCAGACCCGGCTGTGGGGTTGCGTGCGGTGCTGGCGCTGCGCCGGTTCGCTGAACGTGTCGAGGCCGAGCAGGTAGCCCTGGCCCGGGACCACGGATGGTCGTGGCAGCAGATCGCGGATGTGCTGGGGATAACCCGCCAGTCCGTGCATGCCAAGTACGGCGGAGCACTGTGATGATCAGGCGGCTGGCGGAGCACCGTGCTGCGAAGGCAAGAGACCAGCGTTATGGCCCCGAGTACAACTTCGGCGCCACGTATTACGACGCCAGAGACGAGGCGATCCGGCGCGGGGATCGCACGATCGGCACCGAGCATCTGGTCCTGGCGATGCTTATTGACCCGGCCTCTCCGGCTGCGAAAGCGCTCGGCTGCGACCTTGACTCCGCCCGCCGGGTGCTCGATGCGCTGGACATCGAGGCGCTCGCAGCGATCGGCGTCGAGCCAGGGATCACCGCCGGGCCGGTCGCGGTGCGCACGCGTGGCCGACTGCGGCTGACCCCGGCGGCCAAGGCCATCTTCACGGGCATTCATGACGCCCGCAAGAACCGCAGGGCCGGTCTCGGGATCGTGCTCAACGCCCTGCTCGACCTGCCTCGCCCCGACCCGGCGGCCCAGCTCCTCGCCGCGCTGGGCGTGGACACCCGCGCGGCGCGAGAGCGCTTCGCCGGCCTCGACCAGGAGGGTCAGCCATGAGCATCTTCGAGCTGTTTGCCCAGCCGGGCCCCGAGTCCTGATGAGCATCACGCAGCCATCAGCGCCGACGGGCTCGGTCAGCTCGGCGGACGGCACGACGATCGGGTACCGCCGGGTCGGACACGGTCCCGGCGTCGTCCTTGTGCACGGCGGAGGACAGTCCTCGCCGAACCTGATGGCCCTGGCCAGGGCTCTGCGTGACAGCTTTACTGTCTACGTCCCTGACCGGCGCGGCCGCGGCATGAGCGGCCCCTATAGCGAGGATCACGGCGTCCGCAAAGAGGTCGAAGACCTCGATGCGCTCCTTGACCAGACGGGCACGCATAACGTCTTCGGGCTGAGCGCCGGCGCCGTGATCGCGATCGAGGCGGCGAGGACGCTTCCGGCAATCACCAGACTGGCGCTATATGAGCCGCCTCTGGAGTTCGATGGCATAACGCAGACGTCATGGCTGCCCCGCTACGAGCGCGAAATGGCGGCAGGCCAGCTCGCCGCGGCCCTGGTCACCATCATGAAAGGCACCGCCGACCGGACAGCGCTCCGCCTCATCCCCCGGTCCCTGCTCGTGGGTGCACTCACCCTCGCCATTCACAAGACCGAAGGCAAGCCGCTGCCAGCCGGGGTCGTATCACCCCGCGACCTCATCCCCACGATGCACTACGACGCGCGAACGGTCCTGGATGCAGCAGGCCCGCTGGAACGGTTCGCCGGCTTGTCCTGCGAAGTGCTCCTGCTCGGCGGCTCGAAGAGCGCCCGGAACCTGACCGCTGCCCTCGACGGGCTCAGCGCCGTGCTCCCCCACGCCCGCCGAGTCACCCTGCCCAGGGCCGGTCACACCGCCGCCGACAACGGCGGCAAGCCAGACCTCGTCGCGGCGGAGCTCCGATCCTTCTTCAGCTAACCCACAGCAGGGCGCTGGCCGATGCGGCCTGGGTCTGGGCGATCACCTCACGCAGGCCGGGATCGAGCTGCTCCGGAGCCCTGCTGAGGCAGCGGCGGGCCCTCGGCGGCCCATCTAGCTCAGATCACCACCCAGCCAGGATGCTCGCGCCGGATCCGCGCCGCCTCCCGCCGCCGGCCAGCGTCGTCAGCGGCGGCGGACTGGACGCCCCGGTCATGGCCGCCCGGTTCAGGCCGCATGCCTGTACGGTGCTCGTCTGCCTGGCGGCCCTGGCTCACCGCTTTCTCCCAACGCCGCCGAGGACTCGAAGCGCAGGCGGGCTCGCCGGCGGCCGGCCCGCGCGGGCACGCCACGCGGATACCTCGACGATCCCGGGCTTGACCAGGTCCAGGCCGGCGAAGAATCCCGCTATCTCGTCCCGGCTCCGGAACACCGCAGGCGCGCTGGCCGTCCGGTACGCCTCATGGATGGCGGCCATGACGGCCGGGGCGGTGCCGTCACTGCTGATATGCGAGACGGCCAGGAAGCTGCCCGGCGCCATGAGCGAACAGAACGCGGTCACGCTGCAATGCGGGTCGTCCTCGCCCGGTATGAAATGCAGGACCGCGACGAACAGGACGCCGACCGGCCGGCCGAAATCGATCGTCTTCCACAGGTCATCATGCTTGAAGATCTGCCCGGGGCAGCGGATATCCCCGTGCAGGACCGCTACGCCGTCCCGGTCGCCGGCTAGTAAAGCCCGGTTATGCGAGGCCACCATCGGGTCATTGTCGACATACACCACCCGCGGCCTGTCCACCAGCGCGGCTGCCGTCTCATGAACGCTGGGCGAGGTCGGGAAACCGGTGCCGAGGTCGATGAACTGCGCAACGCCGTGGCTGGCCATGTGACGCACGGCCCGGATCAGGAAACGGCGGTTACTCCGGGCGACCTCCCGGCCCTGCGGCACCGCCGACAGCGCCTTCTCGGCCGCCGCCCGGTCCGCGGCAAAGTTGTCCTTCCCGCCGAGGTAGTAATCGTAGATCCGGGCCGGCGACGGAACACCGGGGTCGATGCCCTGGTCGATGCCGGCGGGCGAGGCTATGTGATGGGTCATGGCCGACTCCGCCCCACATCGCCCGGGGATCTCGGCGTGGCACCCTGAGCGGCCATCAGGGCAGCGCCGTCGAGGCGCCGCGCGGCGCCGGCCGGGTCACGGACATCATGAATGGCGTAGATCGGCCGACCGTCGCGGCTGACACGGCCAACAGGCCACCAGAACAGCCCCGCTGAACACCCGACCACCGGACCGCCAGCCGGCCAAAGCTGCCCGTGCCAGCGGGCCAGGACCATCGCATCAGCCCGCACGCCCCGCCCCGCCAGCTCACCGCGCAGCGCCACCAGCGCCCGCCCGGCCAGAGTCACCGGGAGCCCCGCCATTCCCCGAAGACGCCTGGCTGAGCGAGCACCGCTGGATTCTGCACCGTGAAGAAGACGATGCAGCGGTCGGTCCAGCAGCGGCGGGTCCACCGCCGGCCGGAGAACGCATCCGCGAGAGCGAGCCCGCATGGGAACCAAATCCCGGGTTGGGCGCCACAAGGGCGCAGGCATGGCTTGCGCGACCTGTTTGAACTCCGCGATGCCGGCGCCTGGTACCGGGCCCGGCACCTGGCCGTCTGCCAGGATGGCTGTCATCGGATCGTGCTCCTAGGGGAGATCCGGTATCACGGCCCCGGCGATGCAAGCGCCGGGGCCGCTCTGCGTTATCCCAACCGTAAGTCAAAGTTAGGCGGGCTGCAACGCCTAACCCGCCTAAACTAGCGGCTGGTACTCATCGCGGCACTGATCAGTGCCCACGCGTCGTCCCCGGTCACCGACGCCTCGCGCAACCGGGCGAAAGCCTCCCGGTAGGCCGCCAGCTCGCGCTCGCCGCCGAACAGCAGCTCATCAGTGAGGGTTTCGAGCAAGACCAGCGGCTCATCCGGAATCTCGTAGATCACGAACCCGGACGTTGGCAAGACAAACATGGCTGCGGCAGACGGCAGCACGGCGATGCTGACGTTCGGGAGCGTGGCCACGGACAGGAGCCGGTCGGCCTGGGCCCGCGTCACTGCCGGGTCATCCGCTGGCCGCCACCGGAGCGCGGCCTCGGTCAGCACGTAGTCAAACTGTTTGGCCGTGTCGTACAGCACTGCCTGACGGTGCATCCGGGCGGCCACTGCAGCAGGGATGTCCCCCTGGCCTGTCACGTCGGCCAGAGCAAGGACGCGACGGGCATAGTCCGCCGTCTGCAGGAGCCCAGGCACTACGGGCTGAAAGTTGCAGATCCGCTCCGCGTGGGCCTCCAGGTCGGCGATCTCCAGCTGGCGCCGGGTCATCCCGCCAGCGTGCACGTCCCACCAGGAACGCACTTCCCTGGCGGCGCCTTCCGCGAGCGCGGCCAGTTCTGCCCGAACATCGGCAGACGCGCCGGTGGCATCCGCCCATCTGGTGACCTCTTCAGCAGTAATGCGTCTCCGGTCGTTCTCCGTTCGCGAGACGCGGGTCTGGGTCCAGCCGAGGACCCGCCCGAGGGCCTGGCCGGACAGGCCTGACCTGATCCGCAGATCCTTGAGCGCAGTGGCGAGGCGCCGACGATCAAGGTTCCCTTCCACGCCGTACCTCCGCTGAGTCCCGTAAAAGCTTGTCAGCTAACAACGCGCCCGGACTAAGGCGACTGGGCTGGGCTGATCGTATAGTTCCACTCGCAGAAGGAGCGCATCCAGCAGCCCAGATAGGTCTCGGTCACCTTCTCGCGTCCACCCGTGTCTGTCCACACGGCCTAGCGGATCCTCGCCAGCCTCCAACTCGGCCACACTCTTAGTCATTTTAAGTCACAGTTACTTGCCCAACATGGCATAGCGCCCGTACGGTAGGCGCGTGAGCGCTTCGGTTCCCATCCTGATGCCCTCAGAGTTCGAACCTAGGATCCCTGACCTGTTCGAGCGCGAGGCGTTCCGCCTGGAGTTGCTCGATGAGTACGATGCGCCGGCGACCCGGGAGCGGGTGCGGCGATTCCTGGCCGGCGAGCCGCAGAACCTGAAAGTGCGCGCCTACTGGGACGGCCTGATCGCCGACGCCCGGCGGGCGGGCAAAAACATGTCGCGGGTGCACGTGGTCACCGAGCCGCTGAACGACTATCTGCGGTTTGAGCTGGACTTCTATCGTGGCAGCGTCGCCGTCGGCGAAGACATTGGCATCATCCCACGCGCTGACGCAGCCGTGCTGGAGCTACCCGAGTTCGATTTCTGGCTGTTCGACGGGCAGACTGCGGCCGTCATGATCTACGGCTGGCGCGGCACCTGGCTACGCACGGTGATGATCACTGACCCAAGCTTCGTCGCGGACTGCTGCCGCTGGCGCGACATCGCCCTGAGCAACGCAACGCCACTCAGCGCCTATATGACGGAAAGCGAGGTCCCATGATCCGCGATGGGCAATTCAGGAAGTCCGGCGACTCCGATACCGGGGGCTGTGTCGAGGTCGCAGCCGATCCAGGCGGCGGCATCCGCTTACGCGACAGCAAGAACCGCGACGGCGCGGTACTGAGCTATACGGATCACGAGTTCAGGGTGTTCGTCGCGGCCGTGAAACGCGGCGAGTTCGACCTGCCGGACTAACACGCAGGCTCCCGGCAGCGTGACAGCGCCCCGGCCGTCGTTGTGACTACCGGGGCTCTGTCACGCCGGCCAGAGGGCACGCCACCTCACTGGCGTCCATTGATGGAAGCCACACCTCGTCGCCCGGTCCTAACCACCGGCCGGGCGGCTCTCCGCCACCCTCGCTGGCCTCGATGCAACCGCTGGCGGGGTCGCCGGCGGCGAGCTGGCGCGCCATGCGGATACCTCGACGATTCCGGGCTGGACCAGGTCCAGGGCGGCGAAGAATCCCTCGATCCCGCCCAGCTCCGGGGCGAGGTGAGCATGTGGAACCTGTAGTTGCGGAATCCGCGCGCAGCATCAGCGGCCAGACGTCTGGGAGCGGCCAGACGGCCACTGAGCCCGGCGCTACATGCAGAGGCTCATCGCTGGGCCGGGCGTCTACGCAGTCCTGTTGCGCCTGCGATGTTGTTCTACAGTTGACCCTCGTGGGCCGGACACGACCTGTGCTGCAGGTTGCGGCACTGGGCTTGGGAACGGTTGGACTTGCCAGCGCCGCTTACCAGAGTTACGCGATGGCACTGGACAGGCGCCGCTATCCGCCTCCAGGCGACCTCGTGGACATCGGCGGCCGGAAGCTGCACCTGCTCATGACTCCAGGTGCCGGGCCGCCACTGGTGATCGTCGCAGCGCTCGGGACTCCCGCCATTGACTGGCTGTCGATTCAGCGGGCGCTGGCGACAGACGTGCCCGTGGTCCTCTACGATCGCGGCGGCATCGGCTGGAGCGACCCGGGGGGCCGGCCACGAACCGCGGCGCGCATGGCGGAGGAGTTGCACGCCCTGCTCACCGCAGCCCACATCGAGCCGCCCTACGTGCTGGCCGGGCATTCCCTCGGCGGCCTGATCGCCCTGATCTACACCGCGCGCCACCGCGAGCACGTGGCCGGCCTCGCGCTCATCGACTCCAGCCACCCCGACATGCACGAGCGCCTGCCGGCAGGGGGATCCCTGATCAGCGGCCGTGGTGAATGGCTGCTGCGGGCCGCACAGTCGCGGCTGACACCGCTTGGGGTTGTCCGGATTGCCGATGATCTCGGTGTCCGCCGCCAGATCACTGACCGGGCGCGGCGTATTTATCCGCCGGATGTCGCCGCCGCAGGCCGCGCGCTCATCCTTTCCTCCCGCCAGCGCCGGGCCGACGTGTCAGAACTGGCCCACATCAGCCAGAGCTGCAACGAGGCCCGCGCTTGCCTGGCTGACCTCGGCACCTTGCCCCTGGCCGTCGTCACCTCCAGCGAACACGATCCCGGCCACGCTCCGGGCAGCCCCGCCGCCCAAAAACGCAGCCGCTGGTACCCCACATGGAGAGTGCTGCATGCAGAATTTGCTGAACTGTCCCGCAACAGCAGCCACACGGTAGCCGAGCGATCAGGTCATCACATCCACCGCCATGATCCCGACCTGGTAGCCGGCATCCTCCGTGATCTTGCTTACCTCGCACGCGAGTGCGGATAGGGATAGCGATGATCCCCGAACGTGAGAGTGCCGGACTCCGGCCAGGCTGAGCAACCGGCCGACACCGCGGTGTGCTGGCCCACGGGCAGGAGCGAACTACCCAAGACAAACGGAACCCCCGGACGGCAGCCAAACCCTGGGCGCGGTTCCTCGGCTAGGTCCAGGATCCGGATGTCCTCCCCGGCCGCCGCGTTGGGCAGATACCCCCACTCGCACTGGTACCGAGGTAGTCGCTCAGGGCGAGGTGAGCACGTGGACCCTGTAGTTGCGGAATCCGTGCGCAGCAATGGCAGGATGACTGCCGTGGACGGGAGCAGCCTGACCGCGCGGATGCGGCTGCGGATGCCGCTGACCACGACTGACCACGATGGCCTATGCCAGCATCGGCCAGGCCGCGCAGATCCTCGCCGAGGAGGCCGCGAGCCTGCTGCCCGGTCACCCGAAGCTGGCCAGCCAGCGCTCCCTGGCCCACATCGGCGGGCTTGCCCCCACCGCGCGGGCGACGCTGAACGCGGTTCCGTCCGGCTCCGTCACCCTCGGCCCCGGCCGCCCCCACCTGGTCCTGTTCTTCGCCACCTGGCTGACGGAGACCTCCGGCCTGCGCGCCCAGCTCACCGCCCTCGGCCGGTACGCACGAATAGCACGACACGGCACGCTGCAGCAACTCGTCGCCGTCGATGAGGTGGCCACCGAGCCATCCCCCGGCGCCGCATACTCCTACCTCCAGCGTCTGGGCCACCTGGGCTACCCAGTCGCCCTCGACACCACCGGCAGGCTCGCCGACGGATACGGTGTCCAGGACCAGCCATGGTTCGTGCTCACCTCCGCCTCCGGCAAGATCGTGTGGAAGCACGACGGGTGGCTCCCCGCAACCGCGCTCAAGGCCGCCGCCCGCAGAGCCTGACCTGGCGGTTGCGCTGCTAACGGCTTGTGATTCCGCAGGCCCGCATGCCTCCGCGTTCTCCGGTGGGTCGCTGCTGGTGGGGGCGGTGGCCCGCACCGACCTCATCGCGCCCGAACGTACCGAACAGCTGGCCCGGGCGCTGTGGCGCTCGCTGCACGAGCGGATCCTGAACCTGCCCGACGAGCTGGCTGTGTACCCGACCCACGGGGCGGGCTCGTTCTGCTCGGCGTCGGCCGGCGCCGAGCGCACCACCACCATCGGCAGGGAGAAGGCGGCCAACCCGCTGCTGGCCGCGCCTGGCGAGGACGCCTTCATGAAACTGCTGCTCGGCGGACTCGGCAGCTACCCGCCGTATTTCCTTCGGTTGCGCGAGGTCAACCGCCGCGGCCCGAAGCTCTACGGCCCCGCCGCCGGCGCTCCATGCGCTGTCTGCCGTCGGTGTCCGCGGGCTCCTCAGCGTGGTGCCACCCTTGTCGACGCCTAGCCGGTCGCCTCCTTCGCGGCCGGCCACATCCCCGGTGCCTTACCGTGACCTCATGTTCGTCCTCGACCCCGGCCAGGACCGGGCCGACCTGGTCCGCCAGGCGCGCAGCGTCGGCTACGAGCACCTCGCCGGCGAGCTGGCGGGCGGCATGCCCGCCTGGGAGGCTGCCGGTCTCCCGGCTGGCCGCATCAGCCTGGTTCCGACCGCCGAGGTCACCGGCACAGTCCTGGGCGTCCGCCAGGCTCGCCGAGCGGTCGGCTGCGCAGAAACGCCCCGATCATGTCGTAGCGGGCTTGCGGGCGGCCAGCTGCTCCACGATGCCCAGCTTGAACCTGTCCTGCTCCTCCACGGTGAACCCCAGCGCCTGGACGTGCCTGATCGGCCGACGGCGAAAGTGCTCGCCGCCGACCGGGACGCTGACCACCTCGATCAGCGCCTGCGCCGCGCGGGCCCACCAGGGCGAGGCCTCGACGTGGTCGGCCAGCAGCAGCAGCCCGCCGGGGCGCAGCACCCGGGCCATCTCGGCCACGGCCTGCCGGTCGTCGGGGATCGCGCACAGCGAGAACGTGCAGACCACCGTGTCGAAGCAGGCGTCCGGGAAATCCAGCGCCTGCGCGTCACCCTGGCGCAGGTCCACCTCACGCCCCAGCTTCCCCGCCCGGGCCCGGGCGATGTCCAGCATCGCCGCGCTCCATTCCACCCCGGTCAGCCGCACCTCGTCCGGGTAGTGGGCCAGATTCAGGCCGGTGCCGATGGCGACCTCCAGCACCTGCCCGTGCGCCCTGGAGCAGACCCAGTCGCGGCTGCCAGCGAAAAGGTGCCGGTCGAAGAATCCCATCTGCTTGTCGTA